>Ga0210405_10000684_pt1 | contig 43160 bp, 22 predicted proteins | sample IncBWH11MmetaG_FD_155492 | JGI IMG/M metagenome (GOLD analysis project Ga0210405, IMG submission 155492) | Forest soil microbial communities from Barre Woods Harvard Forest LTER site, Petersham, Massachusetts, United States - Inc-BW-H-11-M | ecosystem: Environmental > Terrestrial > Soil >... | reverse complement strand
GTCCCCTGCTGCGCACCCGGCTGCTGCGCCGCGGCGGCGAGTCGCACCTGCTGCTGGTCACCCTGCACCACATCGTCTCGGACGGCCGCTCGCACGCGATCTTCCTGCGCGACCTGGCGGCCCTCTACGGCCGCGCTTACGGGCGGGCGCCACGCCGGTCGCGGCTGCCGCATCCGCCACGGCTCCCGCCGGTGCAGGAACTGCCGGCGCTGCCCTGCCAGTACGCCGACTGGGCGGAGTGGGAGCGCCGGTCGGCACGCGAGGCGCCGCCGGCGGCGGCGCTGGCCTACTGGCGCGACCGCCTCGCCGGCCCGCCGCCGGCGCTGGCGCTGCCCGCCGACCGGCCGTGGCCGCAGCGCGAGGGCGCGCCAGGCGGGCGGGTGCCGCTGACCCTCCCCGCGGCGCTCGCCGGCGAACTGACGGCGCTCGGCCGGCGCTTCCGGGCGACGCCCTTCATGGTGCTGCTGGCGGCGCTCGACAGCTTGCTGCACCGCATCACCGGGCAGACCGACTTCGCGGTGGGCACCGTCGTCGATCAGCGCGCCGGGCGCGGCGAGGGCGGCGGCGAGCCGCCGCCGGTCGACGACCTCATCGGCTGCTTCGTCAACACGCTGGTGCTGCGCGCCGAGGTGGCGGGCAACCCCACGTTCGCCGGACTGCTCGAACGGGTGCGGGACGCCACGCTGGCGGACCTGACCCACCAGCGGCTGCCCTTCGACCGGTTGGTCGAGGAATTGGCGCCGCGGCGCGGTCAGGCCTCGCCGGCGGCCGCGCCGGCTCTGGTGCAGGTGCTGCTGGCGCTGCAGATGGATCCGCTGCCGTCGGTCGCGGTGGCCGGGCTGGTCCTCGAGACCGCCGCGGTCGACACCGGCACCGCCAAGTTCGAGCTGACGCTCGACCTGATGCGGGATCGCGCCGGCGGCCTCGGCGGCAGCCTGGAATATCGCCGCGATCTGTTCGACGCGGCCAGCGCCTTACGCCTGACGGGGCAGTTCCAGGTCCTGGTGGCGGGGATCGCCGCCGGCGCCGAGCGGCGCCTGGACGAGCTGCCGCTGCACACCGCCGCCGAGCGGCAGCAGCTGCGCGAGTGGAACGACACGCTGGCGCCCTGGCCCGCGGAGCGCTGCCTGCACCAGCTGATCGAAGAGCAGGCGCGGCGGACGCCGGCGGCGACGGCGGTGACCGCCGCGGGCGAGAGCCTTTCGTATCGCGACCTGAACCGGCGCGCCAACCGGCTGGCGCGGCGGCTGCGGCAGCTCGGCGTCGGGCGCGAGGTGGTGGTCGCGGTCTGCGTCGAGCGCTCGCTGGCGATGGTGGTCGGCCTGCTCGCCGTCCTGAAGGCGGGGGGCGCGTACCTGCCGCTCGATCCGGGCGACCCGCCCGAGCGGCTGCGGTTCATGCTGGCGGACTCGGGCGCCCGGGTGCTGCTGACCGGCGGTGGCGCGGGCAGGCGGCTGGCGCGGCGCAGCCAGCCGGGGCCGGTCGAGCTCCGGATCGACGAACCGGCGCCGCGGCGGGGGGCGGCCGCGGCGGAGGAGGCCGGGCCGGCCCGGAACCTGGCGGCGTCCGGGCGGTCGGCCGGGCCGGCCCGAAACCTGGTGGCGTCCGGGCGGTCGGCCGGGCCGGACAACCTGGCCTACGTGATCTACACCTCGGGCTCGACCGGCCGGCCGAAGGCGACGACGATCACTCACCGCGGCATCGTCAACCGGCTGCTGTGGGGGCAGCGCCAGTACGGGCTGACCACCGGCGATCGGGTGCTGCAAAAGACGCCGTTCACCTTCGACGTCTCGGTCTGGGAGCTGTTCTGGCCGCTGCTCGCCGGTGCGCGGTTGGTGATGGCCCGCCCGGGCGGGCATCGCGATCCCGGCTACCTGTGGGCGACGATCGCCGAGCAGGGGATCACCGTTCTGCACTTCGTGCCGACGATGCTGCGCGCGTTCCTGGATGGGGCCGCGGCCGCCGGCGCCGGCGACGGGACCGCGGCGGCCGGTGCCGGTACGTTGCGGCTGCCCACGCTGCGCCGGGTGATGGCCAGTGGCGAGGCGCTCTCCTACGAGCTTCAGCAGCGGTGCCACGCCGCGCTCGCGGCGCCGTTGCACAACCTCTACGGCCCGACCGAGGCGGCGGTCGAGGTGACCCACTGGACTTGCGATCCGGCGCGCCCGCGGGTGGTGCCGATCGGCCGGCCGGTGGCCAACACCCGCATCCACCTGCTCGACCGCGCCGGGCGCGAGGTGCCGATCGGTGTCACCGCCGAGCTGCACATCGGCGGCGTGCAGCTGGCGCGGGGCTACCTGGGGCGGGCCGACCTCACCGCCGAGAAGTTCGTGCCCGATGTCTTCTCCACCGATCCAGGGGCTCGCCTCTACCGCAGCGGCGATCTGGCGCGCTACCTGCCGGACGGCGCCATCGAGTACCTGGGCCGCGACGATCATCAGGTGAAGGTCCGCGGCTTCCGCATCGAGCTGGGCGAGATCGAGGCCGCGCTGCGGCGGCAGCCGGGGGTGCGCGAGGCGGTGGTGCTGGCGCTCGACGACGGCGGCGGCGGCAAGCGGCTGGTGGCCAGCGTGGTGACCGCCGCGCCGGGGACACCGGGGACACCGGGGACGCCGGGGACACCGGGGACGCCGGGGACACCGGGGACGCCGGGCGCGGCGGACCTGCGCGCCGCCCTGGAACGCTCGCTGCCGGGCCACATGGTGCCGGCGGCTTTCGCGTTTCCGGCGCAGCTGCCGCTACAGCCGAACGGCAAGGTGGATCGGCGGGCGCTGCAGGCGGCTGCCTGGGGGCCGGTGGCGGCCGCGGTGGCAGCAGCCCACGTGGCGCCGCGCACCGCCGACGAGCTGCTGCTGGCGAGGCTGTGGAGCGAGGTGCTGGGGTTCGAGTCGGCCGGCGGCGGCGCCGGTGGTGCCGGTGGTGCCAGCGCCGCCGGCGCGGTGGCGGCCGACGACGGCATGGTCCGCATCGGCATCGACGACAGCTTCTTCGCTCTCGGCGGCCATTCGCTGAGCGGCGCACGGCTGCTGGCGCGCCTGCGCCAGGAGACCGGCGTCGAGCTGCCGCTGCGCTGCCTGTTCGAGGCACCGTCTCTGGCGGAGCTGGCACGGCGCCTCGCGGCGGCCCGCGCGCAGCGGCCGGCGGCCGGCCCGGCTGCCGCGGTGCCGTCAGCCGCCGCGCTGGCAGCTGCCGGGCGCGCCGCCGCCGGCCGCTCGCTGCCTTTGTCGTTCGCGCAACGGCGGCTCTGGCTGGTCGCCCAGCTGGAGCCGAATTCGGCCGCTTACAACATCGCCGGTGCGGTGCGGATCGCCGGCGCGCTCGACGTCGCCAGACTGTCGTGGGCATTGGACGGGCTGGTGCGCCGCCACGAGGCGCTGCGCACCACCTTCGGGGGCGTGCCGGCGGCGATGGGCGCCGAAGCCGCCGCGTCTCCCGAGTCCGGCGGCGGTGCCGGGGGCGCCGACCCCGGCGAGCCGTCTCAGGTCATCCTCGCGCCGTTCCACCTGCCGCTGCCGATGATCGATCTCGCCACCCTGGCGGAGCCGGCCCGGGAGCCGGAAGCCAGGCGGCTGGCCGCGGCCGCGGCGCGCCAGCCCTTCGCTCTCGCGGGGGGGCGGCTGCTGCGCACCAGCCTGCTGCGCCGCGGCGGCGAGTCGCACCTGCTGCTCGTCACCCTGCACCACGTCATCTCCGACGGCCGCTCGCACGCGATCTTCCTGCGCGATCTGGCGGCCCTCTACGGACGCGCCCGCCTGCCGGCGCTGCCCTGCCAGTACGCCGACTGGGCGCGGTGGGAGCGCCAGTCGCTGCGCGACGTGCCCCCCGCCGCGGCGCTGGCCTACTGGCGCGACCGCCTCGCCGGCCTGCCGCCGGCGCTGGCGCTGCCCGCCGATCGGCAACGCCCGCCGCGCGAGAGCTCTCGCGGCGGGCGGGCGCCGCTCGCCCTCCCTCCGGCGCTCGCCGGCGAGCTGACGGCGCTCGGCCGGCGCTGCCGGGCGACGCCCTTCATGGTGCTGCTGGCGGCGCTCGACGTCCTGCTGCTCCGCGTCACCGGACGGACCGACCTGGCGGTGGGCACCGTCGTCGATCAACGCGCCAGCCGCGGCGAGGGCGGCGGCCAGCCGCCGCCGGCCGGCGACCTCATCGGCTGCTTCGTCAACACCCTCTTGCTGCGCGCCGACCTGTCGGGGAACCCGCGCTTCGACGGGCTGCTCGGGCGGGTGCGGGACGCCGTGCTGGCGGACCTGGCCCAGCAGCAGCTGCCGTTCGATCTGCTGGTCGAAGAGCTGGCGCCACGGCGCGGGCCGGCCGCGGCGGCGGCCGGGCAGGCGCTGGTGCAGGTCATGCTGGCGGTGCAGATGGATCCGCTGCCGGCGGTCGCGGCGCCCGGCCTGGTCCTCGAAGCCGCCGCGGTCGAGACCGGCACCGCCAAGTTCGACCTGACGCTCGATCTCATGCGGGACCGCGCCGGCGGCCTCGGCGGCAGCCTGGAATACCGCCGCGACCTGTTCGACGCCGCCAGCGCCGCCCGGCTGGCCGGGCAGCTCCAGGTGCTGCTGGCGGCAATCGCCGCCGGCGCCGGCCGGAGCCTGGACGAGCTGCCGCTGCACACCGCCGCCGAGCGGCACCAGCTGCTGGTGGAATGGGGCGAGAGCGCCGCCGCCTACCCCCGCCAGAGCTCGATCCACGAGGTGTTCGCGATCCAGGCGCGGCGCCGGCCGGAGGCGATCGCGGTGGCCTGCGGCGCCTGCCAGCTGAGCTACGACGAGCTGCGCCGCCGCGGCAACCGGTTGGCTCGCCGCTTGCGCCGCATGGGCGTGGGCCTGGAGGTGCCGGTGGCGCTGTGGGTCGAGCGCTCGACCGAGATGGTGGTGGCCCTGCTCGGCACGCTCGCCGCCGGCGGCGCCTACCTGCCGCTCGATCCGAGCTTCCCGCCGCAGCGGCTGCGGCTCATCCTGGCGCAGACCGGCGCGCCGGTGATGCTGACCGAGCGGCGTCTGCGCGGCAGGTTGGCGGCCGGGGTGATCGGCGGGGGCCTGCAGGTGCTCTGCCTCGACGACGAAGCGCGGGCGCTCGCCGGCGAGAGCGATGCGGATCTCGAAACGGTGACGGCGGGGCCGGATGACCTGGCCTATGTGATGTACACCTCCGGGTCGACGGGCGTGCCGAAGGGCGTCGCGGTCAAACACCGCGGCGTCGTCCGGCTGGTCCGCGGCACCTGGTTTGCCGATTTCGGCTCCGACCAGGTGTTCCTGCAGCTGGCGCCGCTCGCCTTCGACGCCTCGACCCTCGAGATCTGGGGGCCGCTGCTGGGCGGCGGGCGGCTGGCGATCTTCCCGCCGGGACCGCCCGACCCGCGGCAGCTGGGCGAGACCATCGCGCGCCACGGCGTCACCACGCTGTGGCTCACCGCCGGCCTTTTCCACCAGCTGGTCGAGGCCAACCCGCGGGGGCTGCGCGGCCTGCGCCAGCTGCTCGCCGGCGGCGACGTGCTGTCGGCGCCGCACGTGCGCCGGGCCCTGGCGGAGCTGGCCGGGGGCGTGCTGGTCAACGGCTACGGACCGACCGAGAACACCACCTTCACCACCTGCCACCAGCTGCGTGCCGGCCTTGGGCAGGCGGCAGAGGGGCTCGGTGCCGGCGGCGGCGAGCACGGTGCCTCGGTGCCGATTGGCAGGCCGGTCGCCAACTCCACCGTGGTGCTGTGGGACCCCCGGGGCCTGCCGGTGCCGGTCGGGGTGTGGGGAGAGCTGATGGCCGGGGGCGACGGCCTGGCACGCGGCTACCTCGGCAGTCCGGACCTGACCGCGAAGCGGTTCGTGCCCGACCCCGCCGGCGGCCGGCACGGCGAGCCCGGCGCCCGGCTCTACCGCACCGGCGACCTGGCGCGCTGGCTGCCCGACGGCAACCTGGAGTTCCTGGGGCGGGCCGACCGCCAGGTCAAGCTGCGCGGGTTCCGCATCGAGCCGGGCGAGATCGAGGCTGCCCTGGCGCGCCATCCGGAGGTGGCGCGGGCCGCCGTGGTGGTGGGCGAGAGCGGAGCGGGCGAGGGCACGCTGCTGGCGTTCGTGGTCGCGCGGCCCGGATCGCGGCTGGCCGCGGGCGGCGCCGAAAGTGACGGGGCCGGCGAGCTGCGCGCCCTGGCGGCGCGCGAGCTGCCCGCCTACATGGTGCCGGCGGCGTTCTGCCTGCTGCCGGAGCTGCCGCTCACCGCCAACGGCAAGGTGGACCGCAACGCCCTGCGGCAGATGGCGCCGCGCGCCCGGCCGGAGGCAGAGGCGGCCGGCAGTCCGCGCACGCCCATGGAGGAGCTGGTGGCCGGCCTGTGGTGCGAGCTGCTGGGATGCAGCCGGGCGGGGGCGGACGACGACTTCTTCCAGCTCGGCGGCCACTCGCTGCTGGCCGTCCGCCTGGGGACCCGGCTGCAAGCGCTCCTGGGCGTCGAGGTGCCGCTGGCCAGGCTGTTCGAGCTCTCGCGGCTGCGGGACCTGGCGCGGGAGCTGGAGGAGCTGGGCCGGGGAGACCGGCCGAGCGCGGAGCCCATCCGCCGCCTGGCCGGCGGCGCGCCGGCGCCGCTCTCCTTCGCCCAGGAGCGGCTCTGGTTCCTCGATCAGCTCGAGCCGGGGAGCGCCACCTACAACGTGCCGGCGGCCCTGCGCCTCGACGGCCGGCTCGAAGTGGCGGCGCTGGCCGCCGGCCTCGGCGAGATCCGCCGCCGCCATCAGGTGCTCCGCAGCCGGTTCGTGGCGGTCGGCCCCGCACGCCCGGCCGGTCCCGCGGACGCGGCCGCAGAGCGGCGAGAGGCGGCAGCGGCGGTCGCCGAGGTCCTGCCCGCGGAGCCGCTGTCGAGACTGCCGCTGGCCGATCTCTCCACCCTGCCGGGGCCGCGCCGGGAGGCCGAGGCAGCGCGCCTGCGACGCGCGGCGGCGCGGCGCCCGTTCGACCTCGCCGGCGGACCGCCATGGCGCGCCGCTCTGCTGCGCCGGTCCGCCGGCTCGCACCTGCTGCTGCTGACCCTGCACCACATCGCCTGCGACGGCTGGTCGGTCGAGGTGCTGGCGCGCGAGCTGGCCGTGCTCTACGCCGCGGCGGTGAGCGGCGCGGCGCCGGCGCTGCCCGAGCTATCCGTCCAGTACGCGGATTTCGCCCGCTGGCAGCGCCGTTGGCTCGCCGGCGACACCCTGGCGGGCGAGTTGGCCTGGTGGCGGGAGCAGCTGGCCGGCGCGCGCGGCGAGCCGCCGCCGCTGGACCTGCCGCTGGATCGGCCGCGGCCGCCGGCGCCCGGGTCGCGTGGCGCCTGGCGCCTGGTGGAGCTCCCGCCGGCCCTCGCCGCAGAGCTTGCCGCGCTGGCGCGGCGCCATGGGGTGACGCTGTTCATGGCCCTGCTGGCGACGCTCGCCAGCCTGCTGCGGCGCTACGGCGGCCAGACTGACATGGCGGTCGGCACGCCGGTCGCAAACCGCGGCCGGCCGGAGATCCAGGACCTGGTCGGGCTGTTCGTCAACACCCTGGTGCTGCGGCTCGACCTGGCGGGAGATCCGGGCTTCGCCGACCTGCTGGCGCGCACCCGGCAGACGGCGCTCGGCGCCTACGCGCACCAGGACGTGCCATTCGACAAGCTGGTCGGCGACCTGGCGGCGCATCGCGGGCCGGCGGCAGCGCCTTTCTTCCAGGTCTTCTGCGCCCTGCAATCGGCGCTGCCGGCGCTGGCCTGGCCCGGCGTCGCCGGCGGCTTCCTCGACGCCGACGCCGAGACCGGCACCGGCACCGCCAAGTTCGACCTCTCGCTCGCCGTCTCGCCTGCCGCGGACGGCAGCCTCGCCGCGGCCTGGACCTACCGCACGGAGCTGTTCGACGCGGCGACCGTCGAGCGGCTCGCGGGACAGTGGCGGCTGCTGCTGGCGGACGCCGTCGCGGCGCCGGACCGGCGGCTCTCCGAGCTGCGGCTGCTCGGCCCGGCCGAACGCCACCAGCTGCTGGTGGAATGGAACGCCACCGGCTTTGCCGGCGGCGGCGACGACCTGGTGCACGTGCCCTTCGAGCGCCAGGCGGCACTGGACCCCGCGGCGGTGGCGCTGGTGGCGGTGAGCGACGCGGACGACCGGCATGACGGCACCGGCGGGGAGAGCGGGCACGACGGCAACGACGGCGGCGTGCGGACGCTGACCTACGGCGAGCTCGAGGCGCGCGCCGAGCGGTTGGCGGGCGAGCTGCGGGCGCTCGGCGTGGGGCCGGACCGCCTGGTGGCCATCTGCGCCGAGCCCTCGTTCGCGCTGATCGCCGGCCTGCTCGCGATCCTCAAGGCCGGAGGGGCGTACCTGCCGCTCGACCCCGCTCATCCGCCCGAGCGCCTGGCGCAGACCCTCGCCGACTCGGGAGCGCGGCTGGTGCTCGCCGAGCGGCGCCTGGCCGGCCTGCTGCCTGCCGGTGTCCAGGTCGCGCTGCTCGATGGCGAGGCCGCCGCGGCCGGCCTTGCGGTGCCTGCGACCGGCCTTGCGGTGCCTGCAACCGGCCTTGCGGTGCCTGCAACCGGCCTTTCGGCCGGGGCGGCACCCGCGCCGGCGGCAGCCGCGCCGCCGGCTCGGCGCGCCCACCCCGACAACGCGGCTTATGTCCTCTACACCTCCGGCTCGACCGGCACCCCGAAGGGCGTCGTGGTGTCGCACCGCGCGGTGGCCAACCGCCTGCGCTACCAGGTAGCCGCCGACTTCGCGCCCGGCGCCCGGGTCTTGCAGCGGACGCGCCTGGGCTTCGACGTCTCGGCGGTGGAGGTGTTCGCGCCGCTGTGGAGCGGCGCGGTGGTGGTGGTGGCGCCGCCGTCCTGCCAGCAGGACCCCGATGCCCTGGCGCGCCTGATCGTCGAGCAGCGGGTCACCAACGCCAACCTCCCGCCCGCCATGCTGGCGGCGCTGCTGGCCAACGAGGGCTTTTGCCGCCGCGGCTCCCTCCGCGTGGTGGTCACCGGCGCCGACAAGGTGCCGGGCGAGCTGCCGCGGCGCTTCCACGCCGCCATGGCCGCCCCGGCGCCGCGGCTGATCTCGCGCTACGGCCCGACGGAGGCGACCATCTCGGTGAGCGGCTTCCCTTGCGGCGCCGAGCCGCTCGGACAGCTCGTGCCCCTGGGGCGGCCGATCGCCGGCGCCCGCCTCTACCTGCTCGACGGCGGCCTCCGGGAGCTACCGGTGGGGGCGCTCGGCGAGATCTGCATCGCCGGCCGCTGCCTGGCGCGAGGCTATCTGGGGCGGCCGGACCTGACCGCCGCGGCCTTCCTGCCCGATCCCTTCGCGCGCGGCGAGACGGCGGCGGGCGGCCGCCTCTACCGCACCGGCGACCTCGGGCGCCTGCACGCCGACGGCACGTTCCAATTCCTGGGACGCGCCGACCACCAGGTGAAGATCCGCGGTTTCCGCATCGAGCTCGGCGAGATCGAGGCGGTGCTGTCCCGGCACCCGCGATTGCAGCAGGCGGTGGTGGTCGACCGCGACGAGCCGGCGACCGGCGGCCGGCGGCTGGTGGCCTACGTCGTCCCGCACGCCGGCACGCCGGCCGGCGAGGTGGATCCGCCAAGGCTGCGCGGCTACCTCGAGGGCAAGCTGCCCGCCTACATGGTGCCGGCGGCGTTCGTGGTGCTCGACGCCCTGCCGCTTACCGCCAACGGCAAGGTGGATCGGCAGGCGCTGCCGGCGCCGCCCGCGAACCCGCTCGCGGCCGGTGCCGGCGCCGGCGTCGCGCCGCGCAGCCAGCTGGAGCGCACGATCGCCGGCATCTGGCGCGAGCTGTTGCAGGTCGAGCAGATCGGCATCCACGACAACTTCTTCGACCTCGGCGGCCACTCGCTGCTGCTCGCCCGCGTCCGGGCACGCCTGCAGGAAGCGCTGGAGCGGCCGGTCCCCATCCTCGACCTCTTCCGGCACCCGACCGTCGAAGCGCTCGCCCGGCACCTCGGCCAGCCGGCGACGCCTGGCGCCGCGTGGGCCGAGGCGGTGCGGCGGCGGGCGGCGCACAGGCAGGCGGCGCTGGGGATCGGCGCACCGCCCGGGGCCGAGAGCCGCGCCGGCGGCGAGCCCCGCCAGCAGGGCGTCGACGGCGGCGTGGCGGTGATCGGCCTGGCCGGCCGCTTCCCGGGCGCCGACGGCGTGGCGCAGTTCTGGGACAACCTGTGCGGCGGCGTCGAGTCGATCCAGCGGCTGAGCCCCGCCGCGGTGGCGGGGGTGGCCGCGGTGGCTGCGCTGGCCGCGGGCGGCGCGGTCGATCCCGGCCTCGCCGGGGCGAGCGGCTACGTGCCGGCGGATGGCGTCCTGGCCGGCATCGAGCTCTTCGATGCGGCCTTCTTCGGCCTGTTGCCGACCGAGGCCGAGCTGATGGACCCGCAGCAGCGGATCTTCCTGGAATGTGCCAGCGACGCGCTGGAAGACGCGGGGTGCGACCCGGAACGCTACCCTGGGCTGATCGGCGTCTACGCCGGCACCGGCGCCAACTCCTATGGCCTGCGCAATCTGCTGGGCAACCCGGCCGCCCTGCGCGCGGCCGGGGTCTATCAGGCGCTGCTCAGCAACGACAAGGATTTCCTGGCCACCGGGACGTCGTACCGGCTGAACCTCAAGGGGCCGAGCGTGAGCGTGCAGTGCGCGTGCTCGACCTCGCTGGTCGCCGTCCACTTCGCGGTGCAGGCGCTGCTGACCCACGACTGCGACGTCGCCCTGGCGGGCGGGGTGAGAGTGCGGGTGCCGCAGCACGGTTACATCTATCAGGAAGGCGGCATCCTCTCGCCGGACGGGCATTGCCGGGCCTTCGACGCGGACGCGGCCGGCACCGTGCCGGGCCAGGGCGCCGGCGTCGTGGTCCTCAAGCGGCTGGCCGATGCGCTGGCGGACGGCGACGCGGTGCGCGCCGTGATCCGCGGCGTGGCGATGAACAACGACGGCTCCCACAAGGTCGGTTTCGCGGCGCCCAGCGTCGCAGGTCAGGCGGCGGTCATCGCGGCGGCGATGGCGATGGCCGGGATCGAGCCGCGCGACGTCAGCTACGTCGAGGCCCACGGCACCGGCACGGCGCTGGGCGATCCGATCGAGGTGGCGGCGCTGAACCAGGTCTTCGGCGGCGTCGGGCAGGAGAAGGGGAGCTGCGCGCTGGGCTCGGTGAAGACCAACGTCGGCCACCTCGACGTCGCCTCCGGGGTCGCCAGCCTGATCAAGACCGTCCTCGCCCTGGAGCATCGCCGGATCCCCGCCAGCCTGCATTTCGAGCGGCCGAACCCGCGCCTCGACCTCGACGCCGGCCCCTTCTTCGTCAACGCCGTCACCCGCGAATGGTCCACCGACCGGCTGCCGCGGCGCGCGGGCGTGAGCAACTTCGGCATCGGCGGCACCAACGTGCACGTGGTGCTGGAGGAGGCGCCGCCCGCGACCGCAGGCAGCCCGGGGCGGACCTGGCAGCTGCTGGTGCTGTCGGCCAAGACCGCCGGCGCTTTGGAGCAGGCGAGCCGCCGCCTGGCCGAGCGCCTGACCGCGGACGCCGCGGATGCCGCGGACGCCGCGGGTCTCGAGCTGGCGGACGTCGCCCACACCCTGCAGACCGGCCGCCGGCAGTTCCGCCACCGGCGGGCGGTGGTGTGCCGCACCGCCGCCGAGGCCGCGGCGGCGCTCGGCAGCCTCGATCCGGCGAGGGTCCAGAGCGGCGCCGAGGAGCCGCGCCACCGGCCGGTGATCTTCATGTTCCCGGGCCAGGGAGCGCAGCATGCGGGCATGGGCGCCGGCCTGTACCGCGCGGAGCCGCGGTTCCGCGAGACCGTGGACCGCTGCGCCGAGCTGCTGCGGCCGCACCTGGGTTTCGATTTGAGCCGGCGGCTGTACCCGGAGGGCGCGGCGGGCGGCGCCCCGGAAGCGGCGGGTGCCCCGGAAGCGGCGGCTGTCCCGGCAACGGCGGGCGGCGGCGGCGACGACGACCTTGCCGCCACGCGGCTGGCGCAGCCGGCGCTGTTCACCGTCGAGTACGCGCTGGCGCGGCTGTGGATGGCATGGGGAGTCCAGCCGGCGGCGCTGGTCGGCCACAGCCTCGGCGAGTACGTGGCGGCCTGCCTGGCGGGTGTGCTGACGCTCGAGGATGCGCTGGCGCTGGTGGCGTGGCGGGGGGAGCTGATCCAGAGCCTGCCGGCCGGCGCCATGCTGGCGGTGCCGCTGCCCGAGGCGCGGTTGCAGCCGCTGCTGGGGAGCGAGCTGGCGCTGGCGGCGGTGAACGGGCCGGCATCCTGCGTCGCCGCCGGCGAGACGGCGGCGGTCGAGGCCCTGGCGGACGAGCTGGCGGCGCAGGGGGTGCGCAGCCGGCGCCTGCGCACCTCGCATGCCTTCCATTCGGCCATGATGGCGCCGATCCTCGCCGCCTTCGGCGAGCGGGTCCGCCAGGTGCGGCTGCGGCCGCCGTCGCTGCCCTATCTCTCCAACCTCACCGGTACCTGGGTCACCGCCGAGGAGGCGGTCTCTCCGGCATATTGGGTGCGCCACCTGCGCGAGACGGTGCGGTTCGGGGCCGCCATCGACGAGCTGCGGCGCGAGCCGAACCGCATCTTCCTGGAAGTCGGCCCGGGCCGCGGGCTGCGCTCGCTGCTGCCGCTCGCGATCTCCTCGCTGGGGGCCGCCGCCGACTCGCGGCCCGATCCGGAGCTGCTGCTGACCGCCCTTGGGCGGCTCTGGCTGGCCGGCATCGAGGTGGATTGGGCGGCGCTCCACGGCGGTGAGCGCCGGCGGCGCCTGCCTCTGCCGACCTATCCGTTCGAGCGCCGGCGGTATTGGATCGAGCCGGGGATCGAGCCGGGGATCGCGCCGGGGATCGCGCCGGGGATCGAGCCGGGGATCGAGCCGGGTCTGGCCGTGGGTCCCGGTGGCGCCGGCGGCGCCGGCGCCGCGGGTGCGGGCGGCGAGCTCCGGGCGCCCGCGCCGGCGGCGGGCGCCGGAGCCGAGGTCCGCAGGCCCGAGCTGCCCAACCCCTACGTGCCGCCTGCCGGCGAGCGCGAGCGCGCTGTCGCGGCTCTCTGGGAGGAAATGCTGGGGATGGCCGGGATCGGCGCCGAAGACGACTTCTTCGATCTCGGCGGCCACTCCATGCTGGCGCTGCATCTCTCGTCGCGCTTCGAGGAGCGCTTCGGCGTGCGCCTGCCGCTGGCGGCGCTGGCCGGGCGGGTGACTGTCCGGTTGCTGGCCGGGCTGCTGCCGCAGGCGACGCCGCGGATCTCCAGGCTACGGGTCGCCATGCAGCGCGGGGGGGCGCGGCCGCTCCTCTGGTGCGTGCATCCGATCGGCGGCACCACCCTTTGCTACCGGTGGCTGGCACGGCAGCTGGGGGAGGATCAGCCGTTCATCGCCTTGCAGGCCGCCGGCCTGGAGGGCGACGAGCCGCCCGGCGCCACGGTGGAAGCGATGGCCGCCCGCTACCTCGAGGAGGTGCTGGCCGAGCAACCGTCAGGTCCCTATCTCCTCGCCGGCTGGTCTTTCGGCGGCCTGGTGGCCTACGAGATGAGCCGCCAGCTGGTCGAGCGCGGCGCCGAGGTGGCGCGCCTGGTGCTGATCGACACCTGGCTGTCGGCCGCAGGCGCGGCGCCGGCGGTGGCGCCGGGATCCGGCGGCACGGCGGCAGCGAGCCGGCTGGAGCCGGCGGAGATTGCGGATACTCTTGGTGGCAAGCGTCTCGTCGCGCTCATGGGGTGGTTCTTCTCCGACCTGGCTGCCGGCGCCGGGCGCGACCCTGCACCGGTGAGCGGCGATGGTCTGGCGGCAGCGGCAGGCGATCCGGAGGCCTTCTTCCAGCGCTGCCTGGAGCGGGCGGTCCAGGCCGGCGCGCTGCCCTCGCGAGCGGTCGGCGAGAGACTGTTCGCGGTCTTCCGCGCTCACGTGGTCGCGGCCAGCCGCTACGTGCCGCGACCGCTCGCCATCCCGGCGGTGCTGATCAAGGCGGCCACCCTGCCGGCCTCCCCAGCCGCCGCCGAGTTGGGTCTGCTGCCGCCGGGCGCCGGCGATCCACGGCAGCGCTGGCACGACCTGATCGCGGGTCCGCTCGAGGTCCAGGTCGTCGCCGGCGACCACTACACGATGCTCCGGCCCCCGCACGTCACCGCGCTGGCCGCCTGCCTGCGGCGCAGCCTGGAATCGTCGTGCCTGGCGTTACAGGCGGCCAGTCTCCCCTGACGGTTGCTTGGTACATGCCACTAGGAAGCGGGCGTGGACGCCGGCACCGGGCAAGGTGGCGGGACGAGATCCCAGGCCGCGAACTGGCGTGCGAGCAGGGCTTCGCCTCGACCGCTGGCATCGACGCCGAGCGCGCTCCCGAGGAGTGCGGCCGGCTCCTCCGGCAATCCCTGGTAGAGGGCGTCGGCCGGCGAGATGGAACGCAGGATCCGATCGACGTCGTGCGCCGCCGTGTGGGCGATGGTCCAGTTCCGGCGGTAGCTTGCGAGCTCGGCGAGAACCAATTCCAGGGTCTGCAGGGCGTTCCCCAGCTCCGAGTCCAGCTTCGCCGCAAGCTCGTCTCGCCGCTTCGCCTGCTGCCGCTTCCCGAGAAGCAAGAGCAGGCCGCCGATCGCCAGGAAGGTCAAGGCGACGATCACCGAGCCGCCACCCGCCAGGCCCAGACCGGCGCAGGCGAGGCCCACCAGCGGCGCCAGCCACGCATAGACCGGCAGCTTGATCTTTGCCAAATCCCTCGCCTTCCGGGCTGCGTAGAACGCCCGGAGGCTCCCGGCCAGTTCCTGGCCGTCGTGGCCGTCGCGGCTCGCTCCCTGCCACTCTCCGAGCTGGAGCGGGACTTCCTGGGGAACCCGTTCGGCGTCCTGCGCGACCAGCGCATGGTGAGCGGCCAGGATCCAGTCCCGGGAGAATGCCGCCGCGTACCGCTGCGCGGCAAGGGAGGCTTCGGCCTGCTCGGGATACATGAGGATGTCCGTCAGGCGCGCCACGAACGAGACCTTCGCCGCCAGCGCATCCTCTTCCACCGCCATCCTTTCCTCCGCCTTCTGCCGGTCCCCCTCTTCGTCCAGGATGAGCTTCAGGAGGCGCTCCTGCTTGCGCAGCGGCAGCTCTTCCTGGTCGAAGCGCCCGACCATGGTGTCGAGCAGACCGTCGACGGCAGAGAGGATGGTGGGCGGCAAGAGGGCCGGCGTCTCGACCACGCTCCGGAAGCGTTCCACGACGCGGGGATTGCGGCGGACGCCGACCAGGGCGGCGGCCAGCGCCGGCCACGCCGGGGTGTGAGCCTGCAGGAGCTCGAACTCCTGCGGCTCGATCTTGCCGCGTTCGGCCTCCAGGACCTCCATCCAACGCCGCGCCTGGGTCTCGACCTGTCCCGGGATCTGGCGCAGGGCTTCGATCCATCCCAGGCTCGTTTGCCAGAGAGCATCTTGCGCCTTCCGGCCCAGGATGCCGGTGGCGACGGCGTCGAGCACCACCACCACCTCGCGATCGATCAGCTGGGGGTCGAGCAGATGGAGGTACAGCTCCAGCCAGCGGCTCATCGCCTCCATCCGGCCGGCGCGCCGGCAGATCAGGGTGAAGAACAGATAGGTCTTGGCGAGGTCACGGCGGAGGGCCTCCGCCAGCGCGCGGTCGGCGATGTCCCGCTCGTCGACGATCCAGGCCATGAGCGCGACCAGGCCGGGCGCCAGCCAGTACCGGGGAGCCCCGAGCATCAGCTCCTCGGCGGTGGTGCGGACGGTTGCCGCGCGAATGATGGCGACGTCCGTCGCTTGCAGGATGCCGGCCGCGCGGCGGCGCACCTCGTCGTGGTGGCCGAAGCGGCGCTCGAGCTCCTGGCGCACCTTGACGATCCGCGTTTCGGCAAGCTGTAGCTCGGTGCGGCGGCGATAGTCTTCGAGATAGCCGTGGAACTCGTCGTAGAACGAGCCCAGGAACCGCCGGGTCTCGCCATGGCTCTCCACCAGCGAATCCACCTGGTGATCGATCGCCTGCACCTTCGAGCCGATGACCGTGAGCGCCTGCACCAGCGGCGGAATGGCGGCCTCGATATGGCGCGTCCGCGTGTCGATCCGGTCCAGAACTCCTGCGATGACCTCGCTCATGCTCGGATCTCCTCTTCCTGCAAGTGCTTTCCCAGCTGTTAGAGACACCTGTCAGGCGGGGACTGTGTAGAGCCCGCCTAGAGCCCGCCGGTCACGCGTCCGTCGCGGCTGGTTTTCCCAGCCAGGCCGGCAAGCGGCGCGGGCGGGCCGCCGCCGCCGCCACGGCGTCCAGACTTTTGCCGCCGAGGACGTCGCGCGCCAGGGCCCGGAGCCGCGACCCGCTGACGACGAAGTCCGGATCGGCCTCCAGAAAGCTTTCCATCCGCTGCCGCAAGGCCGCATTCCCGGCAGCCAGCAGAGCGGCCAGCAGCCGCGCGACGATGGGCCGCAAGCCGGCCACTTCGCAGCCCTCGCGGCTCCAGGACCTCAGGACGTCGAGGAACCTCTGCTCCAGCAGGAAGCGAAAAAATCCCGGGAAGGTTTCGAGCGTGGAGAAAATCCTTTCGAGCAGCTCGCGGAGCGCCTCGGGATCCCGGTTCCCGGACCGGGACGAGAGCAGGAAGCGACTGGTTTCCGTGCTGAAGGCGCTGGACCGCCACGGGTAGCGGTCCAGGAGATCGATCAGGCCCTGCCGGTGCAGGAAGAGGTAGGCGACGAGCGGGGCGAGCCTCACCGGCTCGGCTTTCATCCGGCCGAGCAGCTCGCGGAGGACCGGTCCGGGATCGCCCTCCTGGGAGAACAGCACCCCGGCCAGCGCATACTGGACCGCCCCCAACAGACGGATCCGGTCTTCCGGCACCAGCGCCGCGATCAGCAGCGGGTGGCCCTGCCGGTGCAGCGCCTGCACGAGCGCGGCGACCTGGCGCGGATCGCCCTGCCGCCGGATCTCGTCTTCCTTCGCGGTCACTTCCTCCGCCACCTGGCGCAGCAGCTCGAGCTGGATCGGCAGGCGCTCCTGAGCCAGGCTGCACAGCTCGCGGATCGGCACCGCCGGGTCCGGCAAACCCAGGAGACCCAGGCTGCGAACGGCAACCTCCGCCACCTTGGCGCCGCTGTCGCACGCCAGGCCCCGGACGGTGGCCAGACAGAGGTCCTCGTAGGTGTCGTCGCCGCTGGCGGCGCTTCCCTGGAGAAAGCACCCCGGCAGCTCCTCCCGGTTCGAGGCGCGACGGATCCAGCTGCGGAGGAGTGGCACGGCGAGATCGGTCGGGCCGATCTGGCCCAGACGCCCCAGGGCGCAGGCGGCGAGCGACCGCAGCGCCGGCGCGCGCCCGGCCGCCAGCTGCCCGAGCAGCGGCACGAGCATCGTCGCCAGCTCGCGGGCCGGGCCGAGCAGGGCCTGCCAGAGGCGCTGGGGATAGCGTTCGTCCCGGAAGCGGACGAGGTCGGGCAGGGGCGAGGGCATGGTCGCGACATAGGCCCGGGCACGGTCGAGATAGGCCCGGCCGAGACCGGGCGGCGAGGACGGCTGGTCCTCCGGGAGGCGCGCCTCCTCGCGGAGCAGGTCCCTGATCCTGCGGCGGAGATCGTCGAACGCGAGCCAGGGCACGCCGGCGGCCGGCGGCACTGCCGAGCCGAGGACGATGGCGAGGACCGCCGCCTGCGCGTCCAGATCGCCACCCAGGTCGGCAGTCAACCACTGCGACAGATCGTCCATCCCGCCCAGCGCCTGCCGGATGGAAAGGTTTCCTGCCACGACTTCGATCAGGTATTCGTGGACGAAGCGGGCGACCCGCGGCACCGTTCGCAGGTCCCGCGCCAGAGCCGTTTCATGATCGGTGAGAAACGCTTCCACGGCCGCCGACCGGGCGCCGTGGCGGGGCAGGCGGGTCTTGAAATGATGGAGCGCCCGGACCAGCAGCGGCGGCGCCGGGGGAGCGACCGTCCTCAGGATCCCCAGGTTTTCCAGGCGCCGCTCGCAGTCCGCCAGCGACGCGGAGGTGGTGGTGAGCAGGATGGCGGCGGAGCTCTTCTGGAGGCGATCCGCGAGCGTCGTCAGGCGGAGGGAATCGACGGTCCTCAGGAAGGCCCTGAGATCGGAGTTCTCTCCGGCCAAAGCGTCCTCGAACATCACCACCTGATGGCTGAACGCGCTGTCGTCCGCCACATTTTCGAGGTCGACCTGGACGCCCGAGCCGAGCCCCTGGCAGGTGAGCAGGCCCCGCCATTGCAGCGAGCGGGTCAGCCGCGAGGCGAGGAGCAGCCCCAGGCTTCCCTTACCCGCCTCCGGCTCGCCGGCGAGGACGAGGATCCGCCTGTCCGCGAAGGCCGCCAGCAACGGCTCGACCTCCCGGGCCTCGAAGACCAGCTCCTCTTCGCAGAGCTCGAGCTCCTGAGGGGTGCGGGACCGGAAGTGCCGCGCGGAGAGCCGGACCGACTCCGTTCCGCCGGCGCCGGCGGTGACCTCGAAGTGCTGGTTGAAGACCTGGCCGGCGATCTCGATGTGCTCGGCCGAAACGATGCCGGAGCTGAATTCGACGGTGTGGGTGGAGCCGGCCTCCGCGCCGCGCGCCGGCGTCGTGCCCACGGCGGGCTCGCGGCGAACCTGAGCGTCCGGGTAGGTCGGGTCCGTCCCCAGGCCGCCGGCTTCGCCCTTCCCGGCTTCCACCGACGATTCCACGGGGAACATGGGCTCTGGCGGTGTCTCTTGCAGGTCGTCCATGACGTTCTCCCGGCTAGGCCAGCCGCTGCCGGAGGTCTTCGAGGTCCAGGATCGATCCGAGGAAAGCGAGCGACTCCTGCGGCAGCGCCGATTGCACGGGTTGCAGGCGCCCCTCGAGGTCGTTGCGGAGCCCGGTAAGGAACTCCTCGTCCGCTTCGGATCCGAGTCCGGCCTCCGCGGCGAGGTGGAGCACCGAGGCAAGGATGCGGCGCTGGTCCCGCGGGTTGCCGTCCAGGCTGCGCAGCTGCCGGAAGGCCTCGGCGACCATCGATTCCAGCGGCGAGTCCCGGCGAGCGGCCAGTTGCACCACGCCGCCGGCGACGGCCCCCGCGACCGGCCCCTCGGGCGCGCCCGCGGCCAGGGCGGGAGCCGCCGTACCTCCGGACAGACCCGCGAGGCTGGCCTGGATCCCTTGAATCTCGATCAGCGCCTGATGAATCCCACTGAAGGACCGGAGATCGCCGGCCGATCGGACGATGGCCTGGCTGCCTCCTTGCACGATCGCGTCGAGAATCGAGCGCAGCCGTTCCATGCCTTGCAGCGCCTGGGATGACCGCGCGATGGCGGTCTCGCGCTCGATCCTGTGCTGGTCTCTCTGCGCCTGAAGCTCATGGTCAAGCCGTTCCTGCACGGCCGCGACCTCCTTCTCGCTCCGGACCACCTCCTTTCGGCGTTCGTTCGATCTCACAATGACGCCGGGTGTGACGTCGGGCTCGGTCAAGAAGCGCAGGACGTCGAGGTGACGGAGGTCGAGCCCCAGCGAGGCGGCGAAGTCCTGGAGACGGCGAAAGTTGCTCCTGCACTCGCCCTGTCCGTCCGCCACCTCTGCCTCGCGCAGGCGGAGCCCGAAGTCCTCGCCTTCCTGCTTCATCACCTCCCAGGAGAACCGGCGAGCCGTCGCGCTGAGCAGGCTTGCAACCTCTTCCTCCAGGCGTTCCAGCGGATCCCGGCCGGACAGGCTCAAGCCGAACCGTTCGACGTTGCCGACGCGGAAATCGAGTTTGAACTGGAGGGTGAACGTCCAGGTCTGAACCCCCGATTGGTACCTGCGGCTGAACTCGTGCCGCAGGTTCTCATCCGCGGAGACGGCATAAGCCTCGAAGGAGTTGGCGGCAGTAAACCACGGCCGCTTGAACACCTGGCCGGGGTGCAACGTCGCATGCAGGACCCTGCCTTGACCGACCTTCCTGAAGATCACCAGCGAGTGCGCCGGAGCGGGACCGGTGCCTTGCTGCCGCCAGGCGATTCGTCTCTCTTCCGTCAAGGTCTGAGTCATCGCAGTCCTCCGTCTGGTCTACGAGCCGTTTGCGAGCCACTGCGCCAAGGCGTCCTGGACCGCTTGCGCCTGCCGCCGCACCGCCGCCAGGTCGCTGCTGATCGTGCCGAGCGAGCCTCCCGCCGCGGACGCGCGGTGCGTATCGCGCCAGATCCCGCAGACGCTCGAGGACCCTTACCGTCGAGCACGCCTCGAGCGTCGGCGAGAGGAGCTCCCGGAGGCCGGCCAGGGTGGCGCTCATACGCCGCCAATCGAGCGCCACGCTCGCGCAGCGGCGCAGCTCGGCCAGGTCCCGTTCGGCTTGCTGGACCTGCCGCAACGCCAGGTCGAAGCGGCCTTCCCCGAGCCACTGCAAAGCCATGTCCGAAGCGGTGTCGAAGCCGGTCAACCGCTCCGGGACCGCGCGCCGCAGCTCGTCCATCTCCGGACGCAGGGCGCTGTGGCCCGACACCAGGCGCTGGATCTCCCGCTCCAGGACCTGCCGCATTCGCCAATCGGGGATGGCTCCGTCGCGGAACCGGCGGAGGTACCAAGCGGCCCCCGCCTTCACCGCGGACTCCTGCGGTGCCGCCGGTCGCTCGCGCGGGTGCCGGAAAAGAACAGCCGGATCTCGATGCGCCGGTTGAGATCGCGGCCGGCCTGGGTGAGGTTGTCCGCCACCGGGCGGTTCGAGGAGTAGCCGTTCGCGGACAGGACCGCGGCGAAAGCGGGCTCCTTGCGGCTGAGGAACTCGACGACGGAGAGCGCCCGGGCGGTCGAAAGCTCCCAGTTGTTGGAAGGATAGGTCGGGCGGTCGAGCGGCACGTTGTCCGTGTGCCCCTCCACCTGGATCTGCTCGTAACCGCGGGTCCCCGCATGGGCGAAGACCCGGGCGCAGCGGTCCACCAGGCGCTGGCCCGCGGGCTGCAACCGATGGTCGCCGAGCCGGAAGAGCACGCCGTCGCTGAACAGGATCTGGATGAAGTCGAGGTGACGTTCGATCCAGACCTCGTGCCGCCCGATCTCGGGCGCGAACTCCCGCTGGAAGTCCTGCTGGAACTGCTCTTGCCGGCTCCGCATCAGCGCCGCTTCCAGGTCGTCGTCGCCGAACGCCAGCTCGAGAGTGGTGACCAGCATGAAGACCATCAGCGTCGAGGTGATCAGGTCGAGCATCGCCGGCCACGGCACCGGCATGCCGGGTCTGGCGAGCCGTCCTGGGCGGTGCTCGAGATCCATGACCAGCCCTCACCGGCGCACGAACAGGAGCACCAGGACCGCGCCGGCCGCGACCACGACGAGCACGGTGGTCCAGGTCCATTGGAACCGGCTTGCCGCGGCCGGCGCGGGCATGGCCAGGGAGGCGGCATTCGCCACCAGGGTGGAGATCCGTTCGAGCAGGCGCCGCTGCCCGGATTCCACCGCGCTGACCACCTTCGGCAGCTGGTCCGCCACCGTCAACACCGACCGATTGGTCTGGGAGATCTGCTCGAGGACTCCCTCCAGGTTCCTGGAAGCCTCGCTGCGGGTGATCTTGCGGATCTCCTCCACGATGTTCACGAAGGCGCGCTGGGCGCCGGTCATGTCTTTGAGGGTGTCCTGGTTCTGCCGGTAGATGTCGTCGAGGCGAGCGAAAGAGCTCTCCAACTGCAGCGAGACGCGGTCGAGCAGGCTCTCGTCTTCCACCGTGGGAACGGCCGCGGGCAGCAGCTCCTCGGTGGTGAAACGCTCCAGCCGCTCGAAGAGCAGCGCCTGAGCGGAGCGCAGACGGAAATTGATCAGCGAGGCGAGGATGGAACAGACGATGCCGACGAGCGAGCACGAGAAGGCGGTCTTGATCCCGCCCAGCACCCGCGAGATGTTCTCCACCGACTGTGTCCAGGAGCCCACCGAGACGCTGCCGGAGCTCTGCGGCAAGACGAATTGAATCTGTTGCACCATCACCGCCAGCCCGATGAAAGTTCCCAGCAGGCCGAGCATGGTGGCCAGCCCCGCCACGGTTCCCGGCACCGCCATGCCCGGCCGGGCGTCGTCCCGCGCGAGGCTGAGCTGCTGCAACGCGCTCGGACTGACCCGCACCTGGCGCGTCCTGAGCTTCTCGATCGCCTCGAACCGCTCGGCGATCAGGCTGTCAGGCGTCAGCTCCGTCCGCAGAGCGGCGAGATCGGCGGGTGAGACGTTGGCTTGCCCGGGTGACGGACCGGCGGTGTCCGCCGCGGGCTCCGGATTGCCGGGTTCCGGGGTGGCGTTTTCCGCCGGCGGGTTCGCCGGATCGCCCGCCGGTGCCGCCGGCCGCCGCGTCGCGGCCTCCCGGAGCCGCGCGATCGCCAGCGAGAGGTTCTGCTCTTCCCGCCGGTACCGCCCGAGGTGCCGCCAACCGCTCCGCGACGCCCACCCGAGGAGCGCCAGGATGATCAGGACGATGAGCTTGCCGGCCGCGGAATTGTCCGACCAGATCCCGTGCCAGAGAGCCGCGATCACGCCTCAACTCTCCCCGCGATCCCGATGGTCGGTGCCGATGACGATGAGCTTGCGGACGTCGACCAATTCGGTTTTCACCCGCGTGCGGGAGTCGCGGGGCCTGCCCGCGGCACCATCCTGCCGGCCGGAAAGAACCTCTCCGGTGACGACGACCTCTCCACCTTGGATCACCTTCGCTGCGAAGTCGACCCGATTCTGGTCTCTCTCGGGTCGCTTCTCCTTCCTCTCCCCATCCTCGATCCGCCGGTCGGAGCCGCGCAGGAAGAGCACCGGCGCCACCCAATCGCTGGCGCGCGCATCAGCGAGATAGAGGGCGAGCCGAGCCTCGGCAACGGCAGCTTCGAGGAGATCGCCCGCCGCGAGCCTGGCATACAGGTGCTTGCTGAAGGTGAGCGCCGCCCGATCCGGGATCGGGAGCTGCATCCCGACGACGGCAGCCTGCCCGCCCCGCACCAGCGCCCCCGCAACGCCCGCCAGCGGGTCCGCTCCGGAGCCCCTTGGAACCGCGGCGGATTGACAGGCGTTGAGCACGGCGAGCCCCGGCGCGGGAGCTCCCTGGATCAGCTGGGAGAGCGCGCTGCCGGTGACCAGACGAGGCTGCCCCCCGGGCGTCGCGAACACCAGGCTGCCCTGGTCGGCATCGCTCAAGCCGTGCCCCATGAAATGGACGACCTGATACCTGCCGCGCAGGAGCTCCCGCCGCAGGTCCTCGGGCCCCGGGCCCGCGAGCACCTCGACCCGGACCTGCCGCGACGCCGCCATCGCTTCCTGCTCGCCCTGCAGGTCGAGCGCCGCGAGCCCGGCAGGATTCGCCGCCACCACCAGCACCCGCAGCGGCAGCTGGAACGCAGCCCGTTCCACCGGCCGGGGCAAGTCCAGGTGCCGGACCATCGGGTTGAGCGGGTTGAGGCAGGGGAAGCCTCCGGCCCGCTCGTCGTACAGCAGCTCCCACGGCAGCCGGGTGAGCCATGCCAGCTCGGGGTTCCTGGGACGCAGATGCAGCCGGATCCGGAGCCCTTGATTGGCCGCCAGCGCCGCGCTCCAGGCCGCGCTGTAGAGCTCTCCCACCTCGTCGGTGAACAGGGCCGCGAACAAGCCGCGACCGACCTCCGTCAGGTCCAGGCCTGCCGTTGCGGCGCCGGCGCCGCCCATGCTGCCGACACCGCCGACACCGCCCATGCTGCCGGCGCTGCCGGCGAGATCGCGCGCTCGCGACTTCGGCAAGGCGCTCGACATTCGGGACCGCAGTGCCGCGTGCAGCCGGTCCGGATCGAATTCGAGCCGGGTGATGCTCTCCGCTTCGGCGTCGGGCGAGAAGGCGCGCACCCGGTAGCCGCCACCGGCCGCGCTCTCGATTCCCACTGCAAAGTCGACGTATCGGCCGCTCATGCGATCCCCTCTGACGTTCCTCTCTTGGGTTCGCCTGGTTAGACACGATGGAGCGGACCTTGTTTAGGCATCCTGCAATCCATTGCGATGCCGGATGGCGTGACACGAGTGGAACCGGGCGCGCGGCGGGCCCCCTGGGAGCGGCGGCCCCCGGGTGGCGACGAGGGATCAGGAGGGGTGGCGGGTCGGGGGCGTGCCGGCCGCCGGCGGGAACGCGCGCCGGAAGCTGCGCACGGCCAGCCGGGTGTAGAGCTCCGGGAAGAACCGGTAGAGGTGCACCAGCCAGCGCTTCGGACCGATCAGCGCTTCGTGGCGGCCGCTCTCGACGGCGGCGACGATCGCCTCGGCACAGTCGGTCGGCGACATGCCCGCGGCCTGCGCGCGGTCCATCGCCGCGTGCGGGCTGCCGTCGGCGGTCAGGGCGCTGAGCGAGATGGCGGTGCGCACGGCGCCGGGGCAGACGATGGTGACCCGCAGGCCCGCATCCCAGGTCTCGGTGCGCAGGGCGCCGAAGTAGCCGTGCAGGGCGTGCTTCGAGGCGTCGTAGGTGGCGGCGCGCGGGATGGCGAGCTAGCCGACGAAGCTCGAGACGACCACGATCCGGCCCTGCCGCCGCGCCAGCATCGACGGCAGCACGGCCCTGGTCAGCGCCACCGGCCCCCAGAAGTTGGTCTCGAAGATGCGGCGCTCGACCTCCGGCAGCATGTCGCGGACCAGGGCTCGCTGGCTGATCGCGCCGTTGTGGACGAGCACGTCGACGCGGCCGCAGACCGCCAGGGCGCGCGCCGCCGCCGCCGCGAGGCCGCCGGCATCGCACAGGTCCAGCGGCAGCACCAGTGGACCGCCGTCGCCGGCGGGTCCGCCGCTGCCGGCTCCTGCGGAGGCGGATCCTGCGCTGCCGGCCCCCGCGCCGCGTGCTTCCTCGCCGCCGGGTCGGCGGTGGGCTGCACAGGCCGCCGACACCTCGGCGAGGCGCTGCCGGTTGCGGGCCGACAGGATCAGCCGCGCGCCGCGCCGCGCCAGGGCATAGGCCAGGGCCTCGCCGATCCCGGACGAGGCGCCGGTGATCCAGACCACCTGTCCTTGCCATTGCATCGGGTTCTCTCGGGCTTGGCATCATAACCGAGGTGAGCGGCGCGGGCTCGCGGCAGCCGGCAAGCGATGCAGGGGGGGCCGTGCCGGGCTGCGGTGCATGGGCGAAGTGGGGTAGGGTACGGTCCGCGCCCATGACCGCGATCCTCGCCTTGGACCAGGGGACGACCAGCTCGCGGGCGCTGGTCTTCGACGAGTCCGGCGCGCAGCTTGCCATGGCGCAGCGCGAGCTGCGGCAGATCTTCCCGCGGCCGGGCTGGGTGGAGCACGATCCGGTCGAGATCTGGGAGTCGCAGCTGGCGGTGGCCGTCGAGGCGCTGGCCGCGGCAGGGCTGGGCGCCGCCGAGGTGGCGGCGATCGGCATCACCAACCAGCGCGAGACGGTGGTGGTGTGGGAGCGGGCGACCGGCCGGCCGATCGCCAACGCCATCGTCTGGCAGGACCGCCGCACCGAGCCCGATTGCGAGCGGCTGCGGCGCGCCGGCTTGCAGGGGCTGTTTGCCGAGCGCACCGGCCTGACGCTCGATCCCTATTTCTCGGGCACCAAGCTCGCCTGGCTCCTCGACCACCAGCCGGGGGCACGGGCCGCCGCGGCCGCCGGGCGGCTCGCCTTCGGCACCGTCGATTCGTGGCTGATCTGGAACCTGACCGGCGGCGCGCATCTCACCGACGCCACCAATGCTTCGCGGACGCTGCTCTACGGCCTCGAGAGCGGCGATTGGGACGCCGAGCTGCTGGGGCTGCTCGACATCCCGCCCGAGGTGCTGCCGGCGATCCGCCCCTCGGCCGGCATCTTCGGCGAGACCGTCGCCGGGCTGCTGGGCGCCGCCATCCCGATCGCCGGCGTGGCCGGCGACCAGCAGGCGGCGCTCTTCGGGCAGGCCTGCTTTTCTCCGGGCATGGCCAAGACCACCTATGGCACGGGCGCCTTCCTGCTGCTCAACAGCGGCCGGCGGCCGGTCCGCTCCGCCCACGGCCTGCTCTGCTCGCCGGCCTGGCGCCTGGCCGGCGGCACCGATTTCGCGCTCGAGGGCAGCGTCTTCGTGGCCGGTGCGGCGGTGCAGTGGCTGCGCGACGGCCTGGGCCTGTTCCGCGACGCCGGCGAGGTCGAGGGGCTCGCCGCGAGCGTGCCGGACAGCGGCGGGGTGGTGATGGTGCCGGCGTTCACCGGTCTCGGCGCCCCGTATTGGGCTGCCGGCGCGCGCGGCGCGCTGCTGGGGCTGACCCGCGGCACCACCGCCGCCCACCTCGCGCGCGCCGCGCTCGAGGGCATCGCCCACCAGGTGGCGGACGTGCTCGGCGCCATGGCGGCGGACGTCGCCGGTCGCGGCGGCCTCGGCGAGCTGCGGGTGGACGGCGGCGCCGCCGGCAACGACCTGCTGATGCAGATCCAGGCCGACCTCGCCGGCGTGCCGGTGGTGCGCCCGCGGGTGCGGGAGACGACCGCACTGGGCGCGGCCTTCCTGGCGGGTCTGACGGTGGGAGTGTTCCGCGATCTCGCCGACGTCGCCACGCGCTGGCGGAGCGAGCGCCGGTTCGAGCCGGCCGCGGCCGGCGGCTGGCGCGAGGAGGCCCGGGGGCGCTGGGCGCAGGCGGTGACGGCCGCGCTGCAGGCGCCGGGCGGGTGAGCCGGGGCGGCTTGCCGAGGCGCCGGACGTGGCGCCGATTGCCGAGGCGCCGGACGTGGCGCCGATTGCTGGGGCGCCGGGCGTGGTGCCGATTGCTGAGGCGCGGATGTGGCGCCGATTGCTGAGGCGCCGGGCGTGGTGCCGATTGCTGCGGCGCCGGACGTGGCGCCGATTGCTGCGGCGCCGGAGGTGGCGCCGGCAGCCGTGTCGGCATAGGCTCCGCAGACCGTGAGGGACACCGGCGCCGGAGGGGCCAAAGCCGTGAGGTCAGGGGCGCGAGCGCGGGCGCCGCGTCCGCGAGCGGCGTGGGCCGGCGGCCTGCTCCTGGCGGTGCCGGCGCTGCTGGCGGTGGCGCTCTATGCGCGCAGCCTCGGCTGCGGCTTCCTCGCCGACGATTTCCTGTACCTCCATTGGGCGCAGATGGGGCTTGGCGCGCTGTTGCGGCGGGTGACCGTCGATTCCCAGCCGCAGATGATCCGGCCGCTGCCGGCCGTCGGCTGGCTGCTGGGGGGGCTGCCGGGCGGCGCCGTTTGGCTGCATGGCCTGGCCGTCTGCGTGCACGCCGCGGCGGGCCTGCTGGTGGCGGCCATCGTGCGGCACGAGGCGGCTGGCGGCACGCTGCCGGCGGCGGAGCGCGAGAGCCGGCGGCGGGGCGCGGTCTGCGCCTGCCTGTTCGTCGCCTTTCCGCTGTTCACCGAGCCCGTGATCTGGCTGAGCGCCGGCCCGGACCTGTGGGCGTGTGCGCTGGCGCTCGCCGCCGTCTGGGTGGCGCGGCGGGGAGAGGATCGCGCCGGTCCCGCGGCCGCCGCCGGCGCGCTCTTCGCCCTCGCGCTGCTGGCGAAGGAATCGGCGATCGGGCTGCCGCTCGTCGTCGCCTTGCTGTGGCCGTGGCGCGAGGTGCGGCGGTGCGTCGCAGTCATGGCCGGGATCGCCGGCGGCTATCTGGTGGTCCGCCTGGCGATCTTCGCGGGTCCGGGTGGCTACCTGGGCCCCGGCGGGCGCTCGCTCCTATGGTCGCTGGCGCCGCGCGAGGTGGTCTGGAACCTGGCGCTGCGGTTGCCGTTCCGGGTCATGGTCCCCTGGAAGCGGGCGAGCGCGCTGGCCCTCGCCGAGCCAGTCGCGGCGCTGGTCTCCGCGGTCCTGCTGGCGCCGCTGCTGTGGTGGCGCCTGGCGCCGGCCGAGGCAGGCCGTCCGGCGGGCGCCGGCGCCCTGCGTCCGGCGCTCGCGGTTGCCGCGGCGCTGGCGCCGGCGGTGCCCTTCCTGCACCTCGAGGTCGATCAGGAGAATTCGCGGCTGCTCTACTTCCCGGTGGCGGTCGTCGCCCTCGCTTTCGGGCTGAGGGCGCGGCCGGCCTCGCCCTGGGTCCGGCGCTCGGCCATCGCTCTCGCCTGCTACTGGAGCATGGCCACGCTCTGGAATGGCCGCGCCTGGGCCGAGGCTTCCTGGGAGGTGGAGCACACCCTGGAGGCGATGGCGCGTATCGCGCCCGGGGCGCCGGCGGGGGCGACGATCTTCGTCGCCGGCCACGACACCTGGCGCGGGGCCTTCGCCTGGCGCAACGGCATCGCGGATGCCGCCGCCTGGAAGGGCCTGCGCCCGGACCTACGGTGGTTCCTGGGGACCGTGGCCGGAGTGGATCGGCCGGAGGAGACCCTGGGGACGAGCCTCTTCGAGATCGGCATCGATGCGGCCGGCAAGGCGGTGGACTGGACCCCGTGCGCCCGCCAGCTGCTTGCGCCGCCCGGCGGCCTGCTGGCCCGGTGGCCGCTCTTCGGCGGCGATGCCGATGGAAGCGGCAAGGCAGCGGTTCAGGCTGGCGGTCATGATCCGGTGACGCCGGTCCTGGTGCTGCCCGGTCCCATGGCCGCGATCGAGGTGCGCCTGGAGCTCGGGAGCGAGCGTCCTCCGGCGCCCGTCCCGGGCCGCCTCTTCTGGCTCCCGAACTCCCGCGCCCGCTTCAACACCTCGGAGTCCGCGCCGTTCTTCCTGGGTCCGCGCGCCGGACGCGAGATCGTGCTGCGGGTGCCGCCATGGCTCGCGCCCCGGCCGCGGCCGCTCGCCCAGGCGGGTTTCTGGCTCCATCTGCCACCCGAGGATCTCGCCTACGTCCGCGCCATCTCGATCGCCGCGGCGTCGAAGGTCTGTGTCGCGCCGCCGCCGCTCGTGCCGTTGGCAGAATCGGCGCCAGAGCCAGTGGGGTAGAGGGACACGTAGAGGCGCATTGAGTATGCAGCATGATCTGCGCTAGGATCTGCATGGCGCAGGCAGATCACAGATCATGAGGACGACACTGAATCTCGATGACGAGGCGCTCGCCGGAGCACTTGAAATGGCTCCGGGCATGACCAAAACCGAGATCATCAACGAGGCCCTGCGGGAATACGCGCGCCGGCGGCGAGTCCGCGGGCTCTTGAAGTTCGAAGGCAAGCTGCGTTGGGAGGGAGACCTCGACCAGCTCCGGGGGCGGGAAGGCTAGGCTCGGTTGCGAGTCCTGGTGGACACCTCGGCCTGGGTCGATTTCCTCAACGGCCATCCTTCGGCGCAGCGAGCCGCGCTGGCCAGGCTGATCGCCGAGGAACAGGATCTGTGTACTTGCGGCGTGATCGTCGCCGAGGTCTTTCAGGGCCTGCGCCGCGAGCGCGGGCTGGCCGAGCTTCGGGAGCTGTTCCGGTCGCTGACCTTCCTGGAGGCATCGGGAATCGATCTCCACCTCCGTGCGGCCGATGTCTACCGCACGCTTCGCCGTCAGGGATACACCGTCCGCTCGACGATCGACTGCCTGATCGCCATCCTGGCAGAGGAGAACGGCTGTGCCGTGCTGGCCAGGGACCGCGACCTCGAGACCCTTCTCGGCAGTGGTCTGCTGCAGGCGCGGCTGTTGCCGGTCGGCTCTCACCCGCGCGAATAGGGCGGCCTTGGCGGTGCGTCAGGGCTCGGTCCGCTTGATCAGTGCTCGTCCCGCCACGGTGAAGGAGAGAAGAGATTATGAGCAAAGCATCATCCTCATCTGATCAAGGTGCACCAGCACCGGAGATGCTTCCGGAGTATCGCTTCGACTACAGTAAAGCTAAGCCCAACCGCTTTGCGAAGAAAGGGCCTGCTCGTGTTGTCGTAGTGCTTGACCCTGACGTTTCTAAGGTTTTCAAGACTCCTGAGTCGGTAAACGGAGTGCTTCGTGCCCTGATCACCTCGATGCCAGGGACTCGAAAGAATTGAACGGCGGCCGGCGGAGGCTCCGTTGCGGGGCTCACCGGACCGGCGGCGCGGTCGCCGGGTGGGCGCGCTCGGCGTCCAGGCGCTGGCGGTAGGCGGCCTCGGCACCGGCCAGGTAGGCGCGGTAGCCGGCCGGGTCGATGAACGGATTGGGCTTGGCCCCGGCGCGCAGGCGGTCCGCCTTGGCGGCGCCGTCGTAAAAGCTGGCGTGGGCGCCGAGGAAGACGTCGCACGGCAGGGCGGCGAGGGTCTTGAAGCTGCGGTCGTAGTCCGCGGCGATTCCCGGATAGGTGGGATGGTCGAGCAGGCGATAGTCGGGCAGGACGGAGGTGCTGCACACGAACACCACGTCGTGGGTCCTGCCGCCGTCGCGGATCCGCGTCGTCCAGGTGGTGCAGCCGGGAGTATGGCCCGGGGTCAGGTGCGCCACCACCGTCGTGCCGCCGAGGGTCACGGCCTCGCCGTCGCCGACCACCTTGGCGACCTTGACCGGCGGAAACGTCGGCAGCTTGTCGCCTGGGGCGTCGCCTCGGCCTCCCGCCGCCAGCAACGGGGCATCGCCGGCGCTGGCCAGCAGGCGAGCGCCGGTCCAGGCCGCGAGCTGCGCCAGACCGCCGGCGTGATCGTAGTGGGCGTGGCTGTTGAGCAGGATCTTGACGTCGCGCAGCCTGAAACCCAACCGCGCGATGTTGTCGCGGATCTGCGGCGCCGTCTCGACGAAGCCGCCGTCGAGCACGATCAACCCCCGATCGGTGGCGATCAGGAACGAGGTGACGTCGCTCGCCCCGACGTAGTAGAGGTTGCCGAGGATGCGGAACGGCGCGACCGGCTGATTCGAGGAGCGCGCGGCCGGGTCGGCCTGAGCCGCCAGCGCCGGCGACAGCAAAAGCAGCGCCGCGCCGGCGAGCACCGCCGCCCGCAGCGCCTCCAGCGCCCGCGGTGCCCGCAGCGCCCGCGGTGCCCGCAGGCACCGCAGGCAGGGCGAGCGGCGGCAGAAACTCCTAGGCGCTGACGCGGGCGCGCCCATGGCGCGGGCTCCTTTCCAGGCGGCGGGGCGTCGCTCCGCACTCGGCGGCATGGATCTCGTCGAGGATGGCGAGCGTGCCGCTCAGCCCGAGGCGGGTGGCGCCGGCGGCGATCATCGCCTCGGCGGCCGCGAGGGTCCGGATGCCGCCCGATGCCTTGATGCCGAGCGCGGGGCCGACCGTCCGCCGCATCAGGCGCACGGCGCGCACGGTGGCGCCGCCGGCGGGGTCGAAGCCGGTCGAGGTCTTGACGAAACCGGCGCCGCCAGCCTGCGCCGCCTTGCACGCCCGGCGGATCTCGCCGTCGGCCAGCAGCGCCGTCTCGAGGATCACCTTCAGCGTGCGGTCGCCGGGGATGGACGCTCGCAGCGCGGCGACCTCGGCGACGACCAGCGGATCGTCGCCGCCCTTGAGGGCGCCGATGCTCATCACGGCGTCGATCTCGTCGGCGCCGTCCTGGACCGCCACCCGCGCCTCGCAGCACTTCGCGGCCGTCGCCATCGCCCCGAGCGGGAAGCCGACCACGGCGCAGACCCGCACCGGCGACGGGGCCAGCGCGGCCCTGGCCGTGGCCACCCAGGCGCCGTTGACGCAAACCGCATGGCAGCCCAGGCCGGCCGCCTGCGCACAGAGCTCGAGGACCTGCCGGCGCGTCGCACCCGCCGCGAGCAGGGTGTGGTCGACCAGCGACAGGAAGCGCTCGGCGGTGAGCACGGTGGCGCGGCCGGCGGTCAGAGGCCGATGCGCGCGATGGCCCCGAGGGTGGCGGTGCCGGTGTTGGCGCCCCGGAGCTCGTTGAAGGCGTGGAAAATGTAGTTGCCGTTGACGTCCAGGGTGAGGCGCGGCAGCAGGTGGAAGTTGATGCCTACCCGCGCCGTGTAGTAGGGGCTCGAGAAATCGTTGGCGAAGTCCCGCGAATAGATGGTGCCGATGCCGAGGCCGCCATAGACGAAGCCGCCGACGAGGACGAAGGCCTGCGGCGAGATGGCATAGTGGGCAGAACCGCCGAAGCCCTTGGGGAAGTACTCGCCGTCGAGCTCGAACTTCAGCAGGGCGCCGGGGCTGTAGAGATAGGAGACGAGGTAGGACTCGCCGCTGCGGCTGAGGTCGCCGAAACCCTCGCTCCGCAGGTCGTCCACGGTGCGCCAGGAATGGAGGCCGAAGCCGATCGAGGAATCGGCCAGGGCGGGACGCGCCGCGGCCGACCAGCACGAGGCCAGCAGCAGCACGATCGTCAGCGCCCGGCGCACCCGCGCCGGTGGCCTGCCCTGGCGGCAGGCCGGTGTGTTCTGCGACATCCTTGGCATCGTGGTCACCTCAGCGCAGTGCAGCGCGCATGATACCGCGCGCCCGCGCGGCTGTGATAGCCTTGCGGGTCTTTGACCGGGGTTGCCCGGGCAGCAAAACCGATGGGAGCCGGCGATGAGTCAACGTCTTACCCGTAAGGACATCAAGCGCGACGAGTTCGCCTCGGCGGTGGGGCGCGGCGTGGATTTCGCGGAGAGCCACACGCGCGAGCTGGTGACGACCATCGTCGGCGTGCTGCTGGTGGTGCTGATCGCCATGCTGGCCTATTTCTACTTCGGCCATCGCTCGGACCAGGCGAACCAGGCGCTGGCGGCGGCGGTGAAGGTGTACAACGCGCCGATCGATCCGGCCGCGCCCAAGCCCAACGATGCCGCCGAGCCGAGCTTCGCCAACGAGGCCGCTCGCCAGACGCGCGCCCGCCAGCAGCTGGCCAAGGTGCGCTCCGACTACCGCTGGACCGATGCCGCCGACGTGGCCGGACTGTACCTGGCGGAGATCGACGCCACCACCGGCAAGGTGGCGGCAGCCCGGGAGCTGTGGAGCGCCTTCGTCAAGAAGCACGGCAACCACGTGCTCGCCGCCCAGGCGCGCATCGACCTGCTGGAGCTCGACCGCAGCGCGGGCAAGGGGCAGCAGGTGGCGCAGCAGCTGCGGGAGATGCTCGACCAGTCGGACGCGCCGCTGCCCCAGGACGTGATCCTCTTCCAGCTGGCGACCACGCTCGAACAGCTCAATCGCGATCAGGAAGCCACCCAGACCTACCAGCGGCTGGTGGACGAGTTCCCGCAGTCCCCCTACCGGCAGCCCGCGCAGCAGAAGCTCGCCGGCTTGGCGCCGTCGCGGGCCGGCGGCGGCCCCGGCGGCCCGATGGCCGGCCTGGGTGGCGGCGTCATCCCGCCCTCCTGATCCCTGGCAGGTCCCCCCAGCGGGGCTCGCCGGCCCGGGATCCCTGGCAGGTCCCCAGCGGCTCGCTGACCCGGCCGGCCGCGGGTCGCGGATCAGAACGAGCGTTTGCCGAAGTTGGCAGCCAGGATCGCCAGATCCAGCCCGTCGACCACCCCGTCGCCGTTGAGGTCGCAATCGAGCTGAAAGTTGGAGTTGAAGCGGTGGGCGCCGAAGCAATAGGCGAGCAGGAGCAGGTCCTCGCCGTCGACGATGCCGTCATGGTTGATGTCGCCGGGCAGGAAGGTGGTGCCGACGACCTCGAAGCTCGACAGGGTGCCGGTGAAGGTGTTGGGCGGCGTCGCCAGATCCCTGGTCTGGACGCCGATGGTCACCACGCCGGCGATCGGCGCGGGCGGCTGGTAGAAGAACGAGAGCTTGCTCTTGTTGCCGGTCGGGGTCGTGGCGACCGGCTGGCCGTCGAGCAGTAGCTGGGTGTTGGCGACGTCGATGCCGGCGCCGAAATCGTAGAGATCGAGCGCGATCGCCGTGCTGGCGGCGACGTTGACCCGCAGGTCGCCGGGACTGATCGCGCCGGGGACCGGCGGCACCGCGTCGACGCCGGTCAGCACGTCGAAGAAGGTCTGGGCGAGCAGGTCGTAACCGGCGGAGTTGGGGTGCAGCTTGTCGCCGCCGCCCAGGTAATCCATGTTGAAGACGTTCGGAGTGAGGAAGAAGAACACCTCGAACGGATCCACCAGCGCCCGGCTCTTCTCCCAGGCAAGCTCCCGGATACCCGCGGCAAGGCTGGCGGTGAAGACGTCGTTGGTGTCGGCCTCGGCGCCGGGCAGGCGGGGGATGACCGTGGCATGGATCGCCGCGATGCCGACGGCCTCCGCCCGGTCGGCCATGGTGTCGAGGTTCTGGACGATCGTCTCCACCGACACCCTGGCGCCGATGTCGTTGGTGCCTTCCATCAGCAGGATCGCGGTCGCACCCGGCTGCAGCACGCTGCCGAGGCGGGAGAGACCCTCGGCGGTGGTCTCGCCGAACAGACCTTCGTTGACCACCGTCACCTGCACTCCCTGGGCCGCGCTGAGCAGGCTCTCCAGACGGCCCGGGTAACCGATCCCCTTGGGGTCGCCGAAGCCGGCGGTGATGCTGTCGCCGAAGGCGATGTACACCGGTGCCGAGGCATCCCTCGGCGCCGGCGCCGGCGCCGCCCGTCCGGCCCGGGCGGCCCGGGCGGCATCGCCGCTCGGGATCTCAGCCAGGCCCGCGGCGCTCGCGGCGGGAGCCGCCGGCGATGGCCAGGACCGCCAGGGGGTCGACCGTTGGCCGGCTCCGGCTGCCCACGCGAAGGCCGCGCCGCCGGACGGGGTGGCGAGGAGCACGGGTCGGCCGGGCGCGGCGTTTTCCGGGTTTTCCGGGTTCTCCGGGTTCTCCGGGTTCTCGGCGAGGCGCAGCGGCCGGCCGGAGGTGTCGAGCTCGATCGCCGTCCAGCCGCGCGGCCGCGCCGCCCGCACCAGCAGGCGGAGGCGGTCCGAGCGGGAACCGGCCTCGAAGCTGGGGTACAGCCAGCCGGCCGGCCCGATCGTCGCCGGCGCGCCCCAGCGTCCATCCTGGTAGCGCGCCACCAGCAGGTGGTAGCCGTCGCCGGCGAGCTGGTTCCAGGCGATCACGGCGCCGTTGCCGGAGGCCGCCAGCGCCGGGGTGATGTCGGGCACCTGGTTGTCGGTCAGCCGGCGGGCAGGCGTCCAGGCGCCGTTCACGCCAGCGCTCCGGACGCTCCAGACGATCTCGTCGTCATGGCCGTCGAAGGCGCTCCAGGCGAGCAGCCAGCTGCCGGCGCCAAGGCGGGCGGCGGTGAGCGCCAGCTGGCTACCCTGGCCCGGGGCCGAGATGGTCTGCGGGGCGGACCAGGCGGCGCCGGACCAGCCGGCGTAGCGTACGCCCAGCGCCCGCGAGTCGTCCCCTTCCAGCCAGACCATGCCTGCCAGCCGGCCGTCCTCCTCGATCAGCGGCAGCGGCTCGGCACGCAGCCTGCCGATGCGGCCCGCCGGCGGCGCCAGCACGGTGGCCGCGGCAGCGGCGGCCATCTCGCCACGGGTGCCACGGGCGCCCTGGGTGCCGCGGACGGCGCCGGCGGAGCCCTGCCCGGCTGCGCCGGAGGAGCTCTGTCCGGCCGTTGAGGAGGAGCTCTGCCCGGCGGTGGCGGAGGATCTCTGTCCGGCGGTGCCGGAGGAGCTCTGTCCGGCCGTGGCGGAGGTGCTCTGTACGGCCGTGGCGGAGGAGCTCTGTACGGCAACGCCGGCGGCGCTGCCGACAAACAGGAGCAGGTCGCCGGCGCTGCCGCCACCACCGGCAGAGGCGGCGGGCGTCGTGCCCGCGGCGATCCAGCCGCCGGCCAACGCCGCGGCCGTCTCGAGTCTGGCGCCGGGCGGCAGCGGCAGCGCCACCAGCTCGCCGGACGGCAGCTCGAGCCGGGCGCCGTCCGCGACCGCCGTCAAGTGCGGTGTCGGGAGCCGAGCGGCCGATCCGTAAGGGGCAGCGCCGGCATTCCGCGACGAGCCCCCGGAGGAACTGCTCGGCGGAGCGCCGGCCGCAGCGGCAGGCGCCGCCACTGCTGCGAATACCGCGAACACCGCGAGCGCCGCGCGCACCGGGAGCAACGCGAGCACGACGCCGGGGGCGCGCCGGGTCCGGAGGGTGGGAAAATCAGGATGGGCAGAGGACCAGGCGCCGCGAGCGCTGCCCGGGCCGCTGGAGGCAGGAGCGGGTGGAGCCATCCGGCGGCTGGGGCTCGGCATAGACGAGGAATCCTAGGGTTCGCTCGCGAGGGAGTCAACCGCGGCGGGCCGGCTACGTCCCCGGCCCCTCCCTGGTGGGAGAGGCCGGGGCTGGAGGTGGTTCGAGACGTGCGGTCGGCGCCTACAGGCTACCGGGCACGAAGTGGCTGGGGGCGCAGGCGCTGTCGAGCATGATGGCGTCGATGCCCACCCCGAACTGGCCGTTCGTGGCCAGCGTGTAGACCACCCAGGCCTGGGCGGCGGCCGGATCGACCGGCGGGTTGTTGCCCGCGGCCGGTACGGTCGTGTTCAGGTCCAGGAACAACCAGCCGAAGTCGAAGCCGGACGGCAGCGGGAAGCTGGCGCCACCCACCTGGGTGCGCTGCGTCTCGGCCGGGAACGGGATCGTCGACGAGCTCGGCGGCTGCGGCGAGAAGGGGAACGTCTGCGGCACCGACGGATGCTCCTGCTCGTCGAAGATGACGATGGCTTCCTGGCCGAGCGGGTACCAGGGCGGCCGCACGCCGGCGGTCGCCGGGCAGGTGAACGGACCCTGGTTGACCTTCGAGTCGCGCCACACCAGCAGCGAGGTGCCGGCGCTGAACGGGCCGCCGTTGATGTAGCGGGCGGCGAACTCGGTGGACAGCGGCTCGCGGTTGTCGACCGCCGTCCAGGCGTCGTAGCGGCCGTAGAAGGTGTAGCGGCCGGAGGTGGTGGTCGCCGGGTTGGCGGGGGTCAGACCGTCGACGCCGACCCCCGGCGCGGCCTCGATGTGCACCAGGTCGGCGCCCTCGGCGAAGTTCTGCGCCGCGTTGACGATGAACCAATCGCCCCAGAGGACGTTCTGGTTGGTCACGTCGCCGGTGCCGCCAGCCGCGAAGTAGCCGACGTCGCCCGGGAAGCGCAGCGAGCAGTTGTTGACCGTGTCCATGGTGATGTAGCCGCGGGCGATGTTGTCGCCGATCAGCTGCCCGGCACAGTTGCCCTTGAGCACCGCCGAAGCCTGGCCGGTCAGCGCCTCCTGGAGGTGGGCGATGAAGAACGCCGGCAGCGCCGGCGGCGGCAGCTCGTTCTGGCAGCTGGCGAAGTTGATGTCCTGAGAGAAGGCGCCATGCGGGCTGATGGTGTCGGTCGGATCCTGGCCCGCCGAGGCGGTCTGCGGCAGGTTGCCGTCGACGAGGATGTCGCGCAGGTTGACCGACTGCACGTCATAGCCGGTCAGGTAGATGTTGAAGTCGAGCACCGGCACCGACAGGTCCGACCAGATGACGGTGTGGACCAGCACCGCGGTGGCCGAGGCGTTGTTGACCGAGAACAGCGTCGTCAGGCCGTTCGGATTGTTCAGATCCACCTCGAAGTAGGGCAGCAGCAGCGTTGCCGCCGGCACCGCGTCGATGGTGCAGATCACCGCCGCCGCCGGTGCGGCAGCCACCAGCAAACCCGCCAACACGAGACCGAGAGCTACACGAGCCATTGTCTTGACCTCCCCTTGAGTATCACGTGGATCTCGAAAACTCTCCCCCTGCGGCAACCCCTGCCGCGAGGGCGCAGCGACATATTTCGCGACAGCATACAGATGGTTTTGGCCGGCGGCAAGAGGCAAGTCAAGCGGGTCGAGCGGGCAGTGCTCCAAAAGCACTACCGTCAAGCGCCGGGTCGAGGCCCGGGACCGTCAGTCGGGCAGCAGCGGTGGGTTATCATCGCCGCCTATGCGAGCCGCGATCCTCGCCGTCGGCTCCGAGCTCCTGGGGACCGAGCGCCTCGACACCAATTCGCTGCTGCTGACCGAGGCGCTGCTGCGCCACGGCGTCGAGCTGCGCCGCAAGTCGGTGATCGGCGACGTCGAGCAGGAGATCGGCGCCGAGCTGCGCGACGTCCTGCCGCGCCTGGACCTGGTGCTGCTGACGGGAGGTCTCGGGCCGACCGCCGACGACGTCACTCGCGAGGCGGTGGCCGCGGCGCTGGACCGCCCCCTGGTGGCCGATCCCGAGCTGCTGGCCGGTCTCGAGCGGCGCTTCCAGCGGCTGGGCTGGGCGATGCCCGCGGTGAACCGCCGGCAGGCGCAGGTGATCGCCGGGGCCGAGGTGCTGGCCAACCCGCGCGGCAGCGCGCCGGGGATGCGGGTGGCGGCCGGCGCCGCCACCATTTTCATGTTTCCCGGGGTGCCGAGCGAGCTCGCCGGCATGATCGCCGACCATCTGGAGCCCTGGCTCGCGGCACGGTCGGGAGGCGTCAGCCGCGAGACGGCGGTGCTCAAGGTGGCGGGCCTTCCCGAATCGCTGGTGGAGGAGCGCATCGCGCCCGCCTACGAGGAGTTCGGGCGCGAGGCGATCACCATCCTGGCGAAGCCCTCCGACGTGCGGCTGCTGGCCACCGCGACCGGGGCGCCGGACGAGCGGCGGGCGCGCCTGCAGGCGATGACCGGCCGGCTGGCGGAGCTGGTCGGCGACGCGGTCTACTCGCGGCGCGAGGAGGACACGCTCGAAAGCGTGATCGGCGACCTGCTGCGGGCCGCCGGCGCCACCCTGGCGGTGGCCGAATCGTGCACCGGCGGGATGCTGGCGGAGCGGCTGACGCGGGTGGCGGGAAGCAGCGACTACTTCGCCGGCGGCGCCGTCACCTACGCCAACCGCCTGAAGACGGCGCTGCTGGGAGTGCCGGAGGCGCTGCTGGCGGCCCACGGCGCGGTCTCCGAGCCGGTGGCGCGGGCGATGGCCGAAGGCGTCCGCGCCCGCCTGGGCTGCGACTACGGCGCCGCCATCACCGGCATCGCCGGCCCGGGTGGCGGCAGCGAGGAGAAGCCCGTCGGCACGGTGCACCTGGCGATCGCCGGCCCCGCCCCGGCGCCCGGCCGGCCGGAAGTCGATCATCGCCAGCTGCGGCTGCCCGGCGACCGTGGCCGCATCCGCTGGCAGGCCGTCCAGCTCACGCTCGACCTGCTGCGCCGCCGGCTGCTGGCGGCGGTGCCCGCCACGCCGGCGGGCACCGCGGGCGACGATGCCGCCTTGGCCGGCGGCGCGGGTGCGGGCGCCGGCGCCGGCGGCCAGCCGCGTCGCGCGCCATGAGGCTGTTCGTCGCGTTCGAGATCCCGGAGCCGGTGCGGCGCGAGCTGCGGCGGCGCCTGGCCGGCCTGCGCGAGCGGCTGCCGCGGGCGCGCTGGGTGAACCCCGACGTGCTGCATCTGACCCTGCTGTTCCTGGGCGAGGTGGCCGCCGATCGGGCGCCGGCGCTTGCCGACGCCCTGCGCGAGGCCTGCGCGCCGTTTCCGGCGCTGCCGCTGCGGCTTGCCGGCGCCGGCACCTTTCCCCCGGGGCGGCCGGCGCGGGTCGCCTGGGTCGGCGTGGCGGCGCCGCCGGAGCTGGCGCCGTTGCAGGCGGCGGTGACGCGGGCGGCGCGGGAGGTGCTCGACCTGCCGGAGCCGGACGGGCGGCCCTACCTTCCCCACGTCACCCTGGCGCGGTGCCCGTCGCCCTGGCCGCGGCGAGCGGCGGAGAGCTTCGCCGGCGCCTTTCCGGGCGAGATCGGGCCGCCGTTCCTGGCCAGCCATGGCGTGCTGGTCGAGAGCCGGCTGTCGCCGCGGGGCGCCAGCTACCGCGACCTGGCGACGCTGCCGCTGGCCGGCCGCGAGGTCGGGGACGCGGTCGGCGCTGCCGGTGCTGCCGGCGGTGCCGGCGAGCCTGTCGGAGCGGCGGGGTGACCGGCCTTGCGACGGGCGCCGCCGGCGCCGCCGGTGCGCTGGGGGCCTGGGCGAGTGTGGCGGTCGCCGGCGGCGCCTATCTGCTGGGGGCGATCCCCTTCAGCTACCTGATCGTCAAGCTGGCCCGGGGGCGAGACGTGCGCACCGTCGGCAGCGGCAACGTCGGCGCCACCAACGTCATGCGCGCCGCCGGCAAGGCGGCCGGCGCCGCCGCCCTGCTGCTCGACTGTGGCAAGGGGGTCGCCGCCGTCGTCGCCGCGCGCGCCCTGGGGGCCTCCGCGGCGGTGGTCGGCGCGGCGGCGGCGGCGGTGGTGATCGGCCACGTCTACCCGGTCTTCCTGGGCTTTCGCGGTGGCAAGGGGGTCGCCACCGCTTCCGGCGCCCTGGGCGCGCTCGAGCCGGCGGTGCTGGCGGGCGCCATCGTGGTGTTCATCCTGGTGGTGGCCTGGAAGCGCTACGTCTCGCTGGGATCGATGGCCGCCGCGGCCTCCCTGCCGCTGCTGCTGCTGGCCGGCCAGGGCCTGGGTTGGACGGGACCGCCCGGCGCCGGGCGGGTGGCGGCCACCTGCCTGATCGCCGCCATCGTCCTGGTCCGCCATGGCGCCAACCTGGATCGCCTGCGCCGCGGCGTCGAGCCGCGCCTGGGCCGCGGCGGCGAGCCGCGCTTGGGAGACCGGCGGCGCGCCGCCGCCGAGCCGCCGGCAGCCGGAGACGCCGGCCGGTGAAGCGCATCGGCGTGCTGGGGGCCGGCTCCTGGGGCACCGCCCTGGCCGTCCATCTGGCGGGCGCCGGTGGGCACGCGGTGGCGCTCTGGGCGCGCCATCCGCAGCTGGCGGAGCGCCTGGCGGCCGAGCGCGAGAACCGCGACTACCTGCCTGGCATCGAGATCCCGCGCGGCGTCGAGCCCACCGCCGAGATGGCGGCGCTCGCCGGTTGCGAGGTGGTGCTGGTGGTGGTGCCCTCGCACGGTTTCCGGGCGGTGCTGCGGCAGTTCCTGGCGACCGCCGGCGGCGGTTGCGAGTCCGGCGACCCCGCCGGTCCCGGCGGCCACCGCCCGCTGGTGCTGGTGTCGGCCACCAAGGGGATCGAGACCGACACCCTGGCGCGCATGAGCCAGGTGGCGGCCGAGGAGACGGCCGCGGCCGGGCGGCCGCTGCGCTTCGCGGCGCTGGCGGGCCCCAGCTTCGCCGCCGAGCTGGCCCGCAACGTCCCGTCGGCGGTGGTCATCGCCTCGGCGGATGCGGCCCTGGCCACCGAGATCCGCGAGGCGCTGTCGACGCCGGCGATGCGCCTCTACTCCTCGGCCGACGTGGTGGGCGTGGAGCTGGGCGGCGCGACCAAGAACGTCATCGCCATCGCCGCCGGCACCGTCAGCGGCCTCGGCCTGGGCCACAACACGCTCGCCGCGCTGATCACCCGCGGCCTGCACGAGATCACCCGCCTGGGCGTGGCCTGCGGCGGCCAGCCGCGGACGTTCGCCGGCCTTGCCGGCCTGGGCGACCTGGTGCTCACCTGCACCGGCGCGCTGTCGCGCAACCGCCGCGCCGGCATGGAGGTGGCGGCCGGCGTCTCGCTGGCCCAGATCACCGGCGGCCCGATGGTGGCCGAAGGCATCCGCAACTCGGTGGCGATCGCCCGCCTCGCCGCCCGGCACGGAGTGGAGATGCCAATCACCGAGCAGATGGTGGCGGTGCTCCACCAGGGCAAGGACCCGCGCCGCGCCCTCGAGGAGCTGATGACCCGCGGCCTGAAGGCGGAAACGGAGCTGTAGGAGCTGTAGAAAAGGCCGGCCGGGGCCAGCCAGGCGCTGCCGGTTCTCCAGGACATGCCACTAGAATGAGGGACCGCCGGATGCCGCTGGAGGCTCCCGGGCGGCGTGACCAGGGGAGGGGCAGCGGCGAAAATGACTCCAACCGACTCCGTCGATGCCGGATTGCGGCCTGAGGCCGCCGGATCGCGGCCTGAGGCCGCCGGATTGCGGCCTGAGGCCGCGGGATCGGCGGCGCCCGGGGCCGCCAGCCCGGCGATGGCCGGCGGCGGGCACCAGACGGTGCTGATCCTCGATTTCGGCGGCCAGTACACGCAGCTGATCGCCCGCCGGGTGCGCGACGACCGCGTCTACTGCGAGATCCAGCCCTACGACCTGCCGATCGCCGAGATCCGCCGCCGGCGCCCGATCGGGCTGATCCTCTCGGGCGGTCCGCAGTGCGTCCTCGACGCCGGCGCCCCGATCGCCCCGGCCGAACTGTTCGAGCTCGGCATCCCGGTGCTCGGGATCTGCTACGGCATGCAGGTGATCGCCCACGTGCTGGGCGGCGTGGTCGAGCGGGCGGACGGCCGCGAGTACGGGCGGGCCGAGGTCTCGGTGCTGTCGCCGGGCGAGCCCGGGAGTCTGTTTGCGGGACTGGCCGCGACCGAGACCGTTTGGATGAACCACGGCGACCGGGTGCTGCGGCCGCCGCCCGGCAGCCGCGCCACCGCCGGCAGCGCCAGCGTGCCGATCGTCGCTTTCGAGGACGCCGAGCGCAGGATCTTCGCCGTCCAGTTCCATCCCGAGGTCTCCCACACCGTCTCGGGCGGCGACATGCTGCGCCGCTTCGTGTTCGGCGCCTGCGGCGCGCGCGGCGACTGGCGCATCTCGTCGTTCCTGGACGAGGCGGTCGTCCAGGTGCGCGAGCAGGTGGGCGACGCGCGGGTCATCTGCGCCCTCTCCGGCGGCGTCGACTCGTCGGTGATGGCGGTGCTGCTCGCCCGCGCGGTGGGGGAGCGGGCGGTGGCGATCTTCGTCGACAACGGGGTGCTGCGGCGGGACGAGGGGGCGCAGGTGGTGCGCGCGCTCACCGCAGGGCTCGGGGTGCCGGTGCGCGCGGTGGACGCCCGCCAGCGCTTCCTCGACGCCCTGGCGGGGATCGCCGATCCGGAGCAGAAGCGCAAGGCGATCGGGCGCGTCTTCGTCGAGGTCTTCCGCGGCGAGGCGGCCCGGCTGCCCGACGCGCGCTTCCTCGCCCAGGGCACGCTCTATCCCGACGTCATCGAGTCGGTCTCGGTCAAGGGGCCGTCGGCGCTGATCAAGACCCATCACAACGTCGGCGGCCTGCCGGCCGAGCTCGGCTTCGAGCTGGTCGAGCCGCTGCGCTACCTGTTCAAGGACGAGGTCCGCCAGCTCGGCCGCGAGCTGGGGCTGCCCGAGGAGCTGATCGCCCGCCATCCCTTCCCGGGACCGGGCCTGGCGGTGCGCATCCTCGGCGAGGTGACGGCCGAGCGCGTCGAGCTGCTGCAGCAGGCCGACGCCATCTTCCTGCACGAGCTGCGCGACAGCGGCTGGTACGGCAAGGTCAGCCAGGCCTTCGCGGTGCTGCTGCCGGTCAAGAGCGTCGGCGTGATGGGCGACTTCCGCACCTACGAGGGAGTGGTGGCGCTGCGCGCCGTGGACACCCAGGACTTCATGACCGCCGATTGGAGCCCGCTGCCCTACGAGCTGCTCGGCCGCGTCGCCAACCGCATCGTCAACGAGGTCCGGGGCGTCAACCGCGTGGTCTACGACGTCACCAGCAAGCCGCCCGCGACGATCGAGTGGGAGTAGGCGGCGCCGCCCCCGGGTGGACTATGTGGGTAACCGTTCTCCCAACTGCCCCGGGTCCGGCGGCTGGGTGAGGGTGAGGGCGGTGGATCAGGAGACTTGCGCAGCGGCCGCCGCCCATGCGGCCGGCGCAAGCTCGTGAAGCCGACGGGACGGATG
>Ga0210405_10000683_pt1 | contig 43165 bp, 30 predicted proteins | sample IncBWH11MmetaG_FD_155492 | JGI IMG/M metagenome (GOLD analysis project Ga0210405, IMG submission 155492) | Forest soil microbial communities from Barre Woods Harvard Forest LTER site, Petersham, Massachusetts, United States - Inc-BW-H-11-M | ecosystem: Environmental > Terrestrial > Soil >... | reverse complement strand
CTCCCTCCCAGGACGTCATCAAGGTCGCCGGCGACAGCCACACAGTCATCTTCGAAAACGACCAGGTTCGCGTCCTCGCCGTGCACTTCAAGCCCGGCCAGGTCGCGCCCATGCATTCGCATCCCGCCAACGTCTCTTATTTCTTAACCGATGGAAAATTGAAAATCACCCTGCCGGACGGCAAAGTGATCGAACGCAGTCCCAAAGCCGGCACCGCGGGCTGGAGCGACGCCGTCACGCACACCGCCGAAAACGTAGGCACCACCGACTTCCAGCAAGTCCAAGTTGAACTAAAGCCCCCGGTGGCAAGAGTAGTCCCCACGAACTAGCCGCTCATCTCGAGCAACCCGCAAAAACCTTGTCATCCTGAGGCCGCCCAGTTTGCGGGCCGAAGGACCTCAACTTAAAGTGTACGCAGAGTCATTCCATTGAGATTCTTCGCCCATCTCCGGTAAACGCCACCGGAGTCCCAACACCGGACCTCATCGGATGGGCTCAGAATCACACGATGCTATTTGGCTTGCTTGAAACAGAAATTCCCAGCGGAACAAAATGTCCGATTACTTGCCGGGGCACCTGCGCGGCGCGTTGCGTGGAACTCTTGCTGATTACCGATTACTGACAACTCTTTTCCTTACGGATCGAACCAGAACTTGATCGTCACCGTCACCTTCGACACCACTGGCCTTCCGCCCTGCGTCGCCGGCGCATATTCATACTGCCGCAGCGCGTCCATCGCCACCTGCCGGAACTGCTTCGGCCCCAGCAAAATCTTCATCGCCCCGATGTGTCCCTGCTTGTCCACTTCCGCTTCGATTCGTACGTCGCCCGTGATGTAGTTCCTCATGGCATCCGGCGGATAGATCGGCTGCACCGCGCTCAGCAATTTCGCCGGCACAACCGGTTGATCGGAAACGGATACCTCCGGCGCAACCGGCATCGGCGCCGATTGCGCGCTCGTCTGTGCCTTTCCATGATTCTTCGCCGGCTGCTCCGCCGCCGCTTTCTTCGCACCGCTTTTCGCAGGGGCCACCACTCGCATTCTGCCCTTTTCCGCCAACGCCGCTCTCTCCGCCGGCGATTCGATCGGGGGCGGCACAACCGGCCCAATCACCGTCGGCGCCGCGGCAGGGGGATTCAGCGTCGTGCCGGCCGCAGCAGGCCGCGCTGGCTCAGGCGTTACATTCGTTGCGTTCGGCGCGGAAGTGTTCACTGGCGCGCCGGCAACGTTCCCCGCCGGCTGCGCATTCCCGCCGCTCTCGGTGCCCGTCGTACTCGCGGGTTTCGATGCCGTTTCAGCATCCGCCGCCGCACTCGCCTTCAACGCTCGGTGCAGGAACGGCAGCTTATTTTTGTACCACGCGCCCACACCGGCAATGAGGATCACTACCAACACGACTCCGCCAACTAGAATCTCCCGCTTCCCTGCGCCCCTGTTCTCTGGACGGTAAATATTGAACGGATCGTTCGGATCCACATGTTTCGGCACATGCGAAAAATCCAGCGCCGGCCTCGGCAGCAAATCCTCCAGCGGATCAATCTCTTCTTTAGCCGTGGGAACAACATCTTGCGGCATTCCCGGCGCGGGCGCCGCAGGCGCCGGTTCACCCGCGCCCATGATTGGCAGCTTCATCCCGATCGTCGCCGGCGCGACGCTGCCCTCTGCCCTCTGCTTTGTCTCAATTTCCGTTGCCGGCGCGCTTTCTCTCTCCGCTTTCGCGCGCTCCGCCTTCTTCCGCGCCTCATCTTCCGCCTTTTGCCTGCCCTCGATTTCTGCCGCCGACCGCGCCGACGCTTCCGCTTCCGCCAATCTCCGCGCGACTGCTTCCTTGTCTTCCGACGATTGCTTTCCGCGCAATTCCTGCAACTGCTCCTTCAGCGCCGCGACTTCATCCTTCAACTGCGCCACGTCCTCGCTCTTCGGCGCGGCCACCGGCTCGCCCCGGTCGTCCTCCGTCGTTTCTTCCGCTTCCACCTCTTCCGCCACGCGAGGCATCTGCGTGCTATCCGCCTGCGTGGGAAACGAAACGCCCCAGAAATTCTCTTCCGGCTCCGTGAACTCCAATTCCACAAAGCAAACCGTCGGCCGGTGGCTCCGCTTATGCACCACCTGGCAAACCACTTCCTTCTTAAATCGTTTTTCCGTGAGGAACAGCAATTGCCCGACGGCCACGGCGGCGGAAAGCTGAATCACCGCTCCATCTTTAAACACCAGCACGGTGGTGGTTTCTTCCGTGAAAAGTTCCCGCTTGTCGTTCGACGCAATCGGACGCGCTCCGGCCACGCTCACCGGCAGTTCCAGCGCAACAGGGTTCGCCCGCATCGTCCTTTGCGGCACTTCCCCGTTCGCCTTTTTTCCTTCCTTCGCGTTTACGTCCGTTGCGGATGACACTCGTTCGCCCCTGCCCGCGCTTCCCTCAAAACCTGCTGCGCCGCGCAAGCACACACTTTCTACAAACGTTATTTCTTACCCTCCGCCGAACGGACTTCTCCGCCTGCGCCAGGGTCCACGCCTCCTCAGTTTTTCAAGAGAATCCGTCCTTCGCCATAGTACCGGGCCCCCTGTCGGTGCCCAATCAGTAGCGTCTCCATCTCGGCACTTTTCGGCTTTGTCCCTGCCTCATTACGGGTCCACCGGCCACGCCGAGTGCTCTTCTCCCAGCTGCACATCGAAAAATCCCTCTGCCGGCAGCACGTCGATCGGCAGCCCGCCGTGCCACAGCGCCACTCCCACGGTGAATCTCGTCATGCCCTTCAACTCCAGCAAATCGCGGTTCACGGCCACTTCCAGATGTTTTTGATACGCCGCCTCCACCAGTTCCTTCGGACTGAGCAAGCACACTTTGCCCTTCTCCACCGAGAATTCTCTCACCCGCCCACGATCCGTGTGCACCACCACGGCCACTTCTTCCTTCGCGCCAAATACGATCCGGAACTCCGCATCCTCCAGTTCCGCGATGCTTTCCGGGAAACCGTCCACCCGCAGCACAAACCGTTCTTCCTCGAATCCATACCGCAGCTCTTTCAGAAAAAATACCCGCCCATGCATCGAGCCGCCTCGGCGCTCCGGCGAATACACTCCCGCGCCCAGCCACTCGAAATAACTCGAATCGACCCCATCCACTTTCACTTTCAGGAACGTCGACGGGTACAACTGGTATGCCCTCTCCGGCATGCGCTTGATCGGCTTCGCCAGCTCTTCCGGCGCTGCCAGCCCCAGGGCCAGATAAACTCCCGTCAGGTGCTTCCGGTAAAGCGCATCGAACTCAGCATCATTCGCCGTGCTATGCTCCGGCCCGTACCACCAGCACCAGTCGCTGCCCTCCGCGGTCAACAACGATTCCTGTGCCTCCGCTAGGGCCTGCTTGCTTGGCGCGTTTTCCCGTTCTTTTTGCCGGGCGTCCGCCGCCCTCCCGTACGCTTCGCGCGCGTCCCACAGCAAATCCCACGCCGCCACGTCTTCCTGGTGACCGATCCACACGTCGAAATTTGCGTTGATCCACGAAGCCGGAAAAATCGTGCAGGTCGTCGAAATGTCTCCCGCCGCCGCAATCGCCTCGCTCGCCGTCAGCGCGCGGAAGTCCGTGTCGCTGGCGATGCGCTGGTAAAATTCACGCAAAAATTCCCGTCCGTTTCCCGGGTAATATTCCCAGGCGTTTTCGCCATCCAGGAAAATACACACCGTCAGCGGCTTCTCGCTCTTCACCGTGTCGCCGATGTAGCGCAGCCTGCCGTGTAAATCCGCCGCCGCGACCTTGCTGTCCATCCGGCTGTAAACAAATCCCACCAGGTCCGAAATGTGGTGGTCGCGGAAAAGTCCTGTGATTCCCGCGTTCGCCATTTGCAGTCGCCACGGCTGGTACAGCTTGTCGGCGCTCGCCGCAATTCCCGACGAGTCGCGGAAAAACCCCACATTCAATGTGCGTCCCAGCACGCCCTCGTCTGTGCCGAACCACTGGAACCCTTCCTCCGCCGCGATCGCCATCGCCTGGTCGGACACCGACCCTTCGCTCGGCCATAACCCCACCGGCTTCGCACCGAACACTCGCTCGTGATATTCCTTCGCCCGCCGCAACTGCTCCCGCGCGTCTTCCGGATGTCTATACGCCCGCCTCGGCAGCGGCGTCCCAGGATTCGCCACCCGCGCAATGTCCGAATCGCAAACCAGCGGCAGGATTGGGTGGTAATACGGAGTCGTGCTGAGCTCGATCTGCCCCCGCGCCGCCGCCTCTCGATAGGCAGGCAACACCAGCCCCAAAATCTCCAGTTGCTTGGCTTCCAATTCCGTCTTGTCTTTTTCCGTGAAATCCTTGCCGCGGTTCGCCAGCCGGCATACCACCGGATCCTTTGTGAACCACGCTTCATCCATCCACGCCAGTTGTGAAAGCAACTGCAAATCCCGCCAGTCGCGCGCGCGGAATGTGATCAGCGCCTGCGCCCCGCCCGCCGCCCGCGACCAGTCGAACAGTTCCAGAAATCTCGGCCACCGTGTTAGCAGCCGCTCGTGATTCACCTGAAACGCCCTCGCCAGAATTTCCGCTTTATCTTCCCGCGTCAGTTCGTCCGCGTGCTTGAACGCCAGATTGAACCACGGCTCCTTGAAATTTCCGCTCGCATACTCTTCCAGCTGCATGCATAACGACGGCACCATGTTGAAGGTCGCATGGAACCCCGGCACCTCCTCCATCATCTTCACCATGCCGTAGTAATCCTTCGTCGCGTGCAGCCGCGTCCACGGCAGCACATAGCACCCCGTCTCCGGATCGCGATATTGCGGCTGGTGCATGTGCCACAGCACAACCAAATGAATCCGATTCATCTCTGGTCCGTCACCTCGATAGATTCCAATGCTTGGCCGTGAGTCATGAGCCTTAAGCTAAAGCTGCGCTGCCTCACTCTTCTCTTCAAACTTATGGCTTAAGGCTTAGGGCCTCTAGCTTATGCCTGATGGCAAAAAACTCGCCGTCACCGGGCAAAAGTTCCGAATCATCTCCTCCATGTTACACTGCCACTTCCCGTCATGCGCATCCTCGATCGCTACATTGTTCGTGAAATCGTGCGTCACGCCTTTCTTGGCCTCCTCATCTTCACTTTCGTTCTTTTCGTCCCCAAGCTGGTCCGCCTCATGGAACTCTTCGTTCGCCACTCCGGCTCCGGCTCGCAAATCCTCGTTCTTTTCCTCTGCATCATTCCCGGCATCCTCGTTTTCACCATTCCCATGGCGGTGCTCATCGGCGTGCTGCTCGGCCTCGGCCGCATGTCCATGGACAGCGAAATCATCGCGCTCACCTCGCTCGGCATCAGCCGGAAACGCATCCTGCTTCCCGTCGGTCTTCTCGCCGTAGTCGGCGCGGTGCTCACCCTCCTCATGACCGTCGTCCTCGCCCCTCGCAGCCTGCGCGCCTTCCGCGATATCGAAGCCGGCCTCATCGCTTCCCAAATTTCTTTTCAAGTGCAGCCGCGCGTCTTCGACGAGCGCTTCCCCCACATGATTCTCTACATCAACGACGTCTCCGCCAGCGGCACCCACTGGCACGGCGTCTTCCTCTTCGAAACCGGCGCGGAAACCGGCTCGCGCATCACTCTCTCTGAAGACGCCATCGTCATCGCCGATCCCGCGCAGGGCAAGCTCGAGCTCCATCTCAACAGGGGCACAACCCATGAATTCCAGCGTGAGAGTCCCGATCAATATTCCGTCACCGCCTTTGAACGCAGCGACTGGCCCATCGAATTCACCACGCTCGATAACGACAAGGTCCGCGTCCTCAGCAATCCCGAGCGCTCGCTCACCGATCTATGGCGCGATCGCGGCCCCCGCTGGCGCGACGCCCGCGTCGAACTCTACCAGCGCTTCGCCTTCCCCTTCGCCTGCTTCGCCTTCGCGCTGATCGCCGTGCCCCTCGGCGCGCAGCCACGCCGCGGCGGACGCGCCGCCGGTACGCTTCTCTCCGTCCTCATCATTGCAGGGTACTATCTGCTCTTCATCATGGGCGCAGGCCTTGCGCGCCAGGGCGTGGTACCGCCCGCCGTCGGCATGTGGGCCGCCAACCTCATTCTCGTTCTTGCCGGGCTGGCGCTTCTTCCCCGCATGGAGCGCTACTGGAGCGAACCCTCGCCACTTTCCTTCATCGCTCGTTTCATGGCCTGGCGTCGCCTGGTTCGCCAGCGCCGCACTCGCGTCAAGGCGCGCCAAACTCATCGCAAGGATAATGGCGAAGGAGTTCACGAACCGTTCCCTCTTAGTTCCTCGAACTTCCCTTCCATCATTGACATCTACATTCTCCGCCGCTTCTCCTATTATTTCGTTCTGGTCCTCGGGGCGTTCATTCTGCTCTTTGAAACCTTCACCTTCTTCGAGCTTCTCGACGACATCGCCCGCCACCGCATTCCCTTCCTCGTGGTCGTGGATTATTTCCGTTTCCTGATTCCCTATCTCGTCTACCAGCTCACGCCGCTCACCGCTCTCGTCGCCACGCTTGTCACCCTCGGTGTCCTAAGCAAAAACAACGAAATTGTCGCTTTCAAGGCCAGCGGTATCAGCCTCTATCGGCTCGCGCTCCCGCTGCTTCTTTCCGGCGTGGTTCTAGCCGCCGCCCTCCTGGTTCTCGACGACACCTATCTTCCCTACGCCAACCAGCGTCAGGACGCGCTTCGCAACCAGATTAAGGGCAAGCCCGCGCAGACCTACACCCGCCCGCAGCGCTGGATTTTCGGTGAAAATTCCAAGGTCTACAACTACGATATCTTCGATCCCAAGCAGAAACTTTTCGGCGACCTCAGCGTCATCGAACTCGATCCCGTCACGTTTCAGATGAAGCGCCGCATCTTCGCCAATCGCGCCCAATGGCTCGACACGGAAAAAACCTGGGCCCTCGAGTCCGGCTGGGTCCGCGACTTCGCCGGCGGCACCGTTGAAAAATACTCACCCTTCAAAGTCACTTCACTGCCCGAACTCGTCGAGCCTCCTTCGTATTTCAATCGTGAAGTGATTCAAGCGTTCCAGATGAGTTGGCGCGACCTTCGCCGCTACATTTTCGGCCTGCAAAGCGCCGGCTTCGACGTCTCTTCCCTCACCGTCCAGTGGCACAAGAAAATCGCTTATCCGCTCATCGCCCCCGTCAGCATGCTTCTGGCGATCCCCTTCGCCATCCTGGTCGGCAGCCGCGGCGCCCTCGGGGGCATCGCGCTCGGCGTTGCTATCGGCATCTGCTACTGGGCCGTCGCCGCGCTCCTCGAAGCCATGGGCGGCATCGGCCAACTCCCGCCAATGCTAGCCGCCTGGTCCCCCGACCTCGTCTTCTTCTTCCTTGGCATCTACTTCTTCCTAAAAATGCCCACCTGATTCCCGATTCCCGTCCACATCAAAATCATCTAGTCCCAGCGGAGTGTTTCAGTTTTCTGTTTTCTATTTTCGCTCGCGAACCGTCAACTACAAACGATCTGCCGTTGTCTGAGAGCTGTCAGCCGTAGACTGTAGTCTGTAGACTAAGTGCTACTTCTGCTCCAGCTTCCACAAAATCTTCCTCACCATTCCCAAAAGCACTTCCGCGTCCGCCGCCTCCATCGAAAATCGCCTCAGCATCCGCCGCAATTTCTCTTCTGCCGTGGCCTCTCCCCGCGCCGCAATGTACCCGCTCTTCCGCAAAGCCTCCAGCAAAGCCTCTCCAATCCGCTCCACCGTCCCCATCTCCGCAAACTCTTCCCTAATTCCCCTCCTGGGTGCCATACCCTTGGGTTTGAAGGGTGCTGGTTTTTCCCTTCCTTTCTCTGCGAACCTCTGCGTTCTCCGCGCCTCTGCGTTATTTTTTCCTTTGCTTTGTACTCTTCCCACCTCATACATCACCACCGCCGCCGCCTGCCCCAGATTCATTGACCGGTGCTCCACCCGTGTCGGGACCCGCATCAACCAGTGGCAATAGCTCAAATCCTCGTTCGACAATCCCCACTTCTCCGACCCAAATAAAACCGCCACGCGCCCTGTCCTCATCCTCTTCCCAATCAACCGCGCGCCCTCCTCCAATCCCCGCAGTGGATGCTTCATCTCGCGGTTTCCCACCGCGGTAGTCCCCACCACCAGCGAACAATCCGCCACCGCCTCCGCCACATTCGCAAACTCCTTCGCCCGCGCCAGCAGCTCCCCCGCCCCCACCGCCGACCTCGCCTCTCTCCACGCCTTCTCATACGGCCGCACCGCGCGCAATTCCATCGCCCCGAAATTGCTCATCGCCCGCGCCACCGCTCCCACATTCAGCGGATTCCGCGTCCCCACCAGCACCACGCACAAATTTTTCATTTCCCCGCTCACGGCTCCGCAGTCTAAGCCATCTCTCCCCTCAACACCACACGCCGCGGGCCGCCTTTTGAGTGCGGGGGCCAGGCTCCCGCTTTTGCAGGCTAAACCTAGCCACCAAATGCAGCCCGTAAGCACACAAGTCCACAAGAGACACAATCAGGGCCCTTAAAGGCCTTCCTCGCACAGATTTTCAATAAATTAGAAGTACGAGACCTTCACCGCAAATTGTCAACGCACCAAGAAGCGCTTCCTGTTATCTGTTATCTGTTATCTGTTATCTGTTATCTGTTATCTGTTATCTGTTATCTGTTCGCTGCTAACTGCTCGCCCTCTTACCTCACCACGCTCTTCGCCACAAACACTCTCTTTATCGGCCGCGCGCCCGCCGCTGGGAACGACATGCTCCAGAAATTCCCCTCCGGGCAGTGCAGCTCAAACGCGCCCTGCAGTTTCCCGTCCTTGCTCGCGCGCACCGACACGATCCGGCATGTCGCCGTCCGCCGGTTGAACTCATTCAAGAGCTCAAATTTCTGCCCCACCGGCAGTGGCGCATCCAGCACAATCACTCCGCCATGCTGGCTCACGGAAATCGTCCGCGTCGAAAACTTGAAGGGCACTTGGCTCTCGCCCAAGCCGGTGACTTTCATCTCGATGCTGACCACGGCCCGCGCCGTCCTGCGCCGTTCAATGCTCCGGCAGTGCATAATCGCCATGCTTCATTCCTCCGGCTGTCGTTCGGATTCGCGCCCTCAACTTCCCGCCGCCGCGCGGGATCCGGAGTCGACACCACCGGCCCGAATCGCTTTCCATCTCCCTGAATCTTACAGGCATACCTACCCAGCGCGAATAGCAGAGCGGTACCAATTCCCTCCCCCTGTTTCTAGTACTTTTCTACCAGCACCTTTGCACCCCTTTAACCATTCGCCCCAGTAGCCCTTTAGTACAGTAGCCGCCCAGTAGCCTCTCTCCTATGATTTCCGCATGCCCCAAGAACCCTTTCGCAAATCCTTTGGAATTGCCGGTCTCTTCGGCCTGCTGACTCTGGCCCTCTCCACCTGTTCCTGCGCCCAATCGGAGGCCTCGCGTCCTGCCAACCCATCGGATATGGTCATGCAGTCGGTCCGTGACTACGGCCGCGGCCATCAGTCCCTGCTCATTCCGGGCACGACGGAAAAACCGGTCGAAATCGGTGAGGCCTACAGCGCCCACATCAGCAAATTGACAACCGAGGAAGAGTTCGCCGAGCTCGAAAAAATCGCGAGGCAAAACCGCGCTGAGAAGAGCCGCGTGCTAGGGGGAGTCTGGAAACTCTACGATTTCTATGAGGGGGCGGCCACTCCGGAATCCAAGGGCGAACCTCAAGTTGCCGACTACGCCCTGCGCGTGGCCACACTGAAAAAATGGATCGCGGCCTATCCAGAATCCGCTGTGCCACGGCTGGCGCTCGCGCATTTGTGTATAGAACATGCCTGGAAGATCCGTGGCACGCAGTACGCCGACGAGGTTTCCGACTCGCAATGGGAGAAGTTCGAGGACGGGAATTCTCAAGGCAAGGCCATCCTTCTCGAAGCCGCTTCGTTAAAGGACCGGGATCCCATGTGGTATGCGTTCATGCAAAGTATTGCGCTGAGTGAGGGATGGGACAGGCCCCGGGCCCGCGACTTGTTCGACCAGGCGGTCGCCTTCGAACCCGGCTTTTATATTTTTTATCGAAACTATGCGATCTACTTGCTCCCTCAGTGGTATGGGGACCCAGGCGACGTCTCGGCCTTCGCCGAAGAAGTTGCCCACCGCGTGCCCGATCCTGACGGTTCGATATTTTATTTCCAAATTCTCAGCTCGCTCGCCTATAACGTGCCGGACTCGATCGCCGGTCTTCTGAGAACGTCTTATCCACAGCTTCGGCAGGGCTACGTGAACAACACCCGGCTTTACGGCGCCTCGAATCTAACCGCCAACCGTTTCGCTTTCATGGCAAGCATATTCAAGGATAAACCATCCGCCCACGATGCCTTCGCAACCCTGACCAAGCGGGAGACGCAGATCTGGGGCAGCGACCCGACATTCGATGTCTTGCGGGACTGGGCCAATACGCCCTAGCCGACTCATTTCGCACTGCGCTCTTATTGCTTGAATCACGGCCGCCAACTACTCTTCTGCCTCACAAAGGGAAAGCGAATTCCGCTCCGCCCGCGCGTCCCTTTCTATTTTCTAATTTCCATCTTCTAACGATTGACACTCCTCGACCGATGTCCTACCTTCTCCGCGTCGCCCCTTATGCCTCCCCCGCAGCATTACGACGCCATCGTGATCGGCTCCGGCCAGGGTGGCACTCCCCTTTGCCAGGCGCTTGCCAACGCTGGACTGCGCACCGCGCTCATCGAAAAAATCCATGTCGGCGGCACCTGCATCAACGAAGGGTGCACGCCCACCAAGACCATGGTCGCCAGCGGCCGCGTCGCCTATCTCGCCCGCCGCGGACCGAATTACGGCGTCCATACCGGCGCCCTGCGCATCGCCATGGAGCGCGTTCGCAAACGCAAACAAGACATCGTCAACTTGTTCCGCTCGGGCAACGAGGGCCGCATCGCCAAAACGAAGAATCTCGAGCTCATCTACGGCGTGGCTTCGTTCACCGGACCCAAATCCATCGTCGTCCGCACACCCAAACGCCGCGAACTCCACTTCACTGCCGACCGTTACTTTATCAACGCCGGATGCCGTCCCGCCGTCCCCAATATTCCGGGCCTTGCTGACGTTCCCTCCCTGAATAGCACTTCCATCATGGAACTCGCCAAGATTCCCGCGCACCTGCTCGTTATCGGTGGGGGCTACGTCGGCCTCGAATTCGCGCAGCTCTTCCGCCGCCTCGGCAGCCGTGTCACCGTTCTCCAACGCACCCCGCAACTCCTCAGCGGCGAAGACAAAGACATCGCCGAAGCCGTCGGCAGCATCCTTCAGGAAGACGGTATCCAGATTCATCTCAGAGCCAAGGTCGAAAAAGTCTCCCGCTCCCGCAATCGCATCACCGTGAAATTCCGCGCCGCCGGAAAGCCCCGCAAGGCTGAAGGCTCGCACCTCCTCGTCGCCACCGGACGCGTTCCCAACTCCGACACGCTGAATCTTCCCGCCGCCGCCATTTCGACCGACGCCCGCGGCTTCATCCGCGCCAACGAAAACCTCGAAACCTCCGCGAAAGACATCTTCGCCCTCGGCGACATCAAAGGCGGACCCGCCTTCACCCACATTTCCTACGACGATTTCCGCATACTCCGCGCCAATCTGCTCGAAAACGGCAGCGCCACCACCGCCAATCGCCTTGTGCCCTACACCGTTTTCATCGATCCGCAACTCGCCCGCATCGGCCTTTCCGAAACCGAAGCCCGCGCGCAAAACCGCGCCATCCGCGTCGCCAAAATGCCCATGAACTACGTCGCCCGCGCCCTCGAAGTCGACGAATCCCGCGGCTTCATGAAAGCCATTGTCGACGCCTCCACCAACCAGATCCTCGGCGCCGCCGTCCTCGGCCTCGAAGGCGGCGAAATTATGGCCCAAATCCAAATCGCCATGATGGGCCATCTCCCCTACACCACCCTCCGCGACGCCGTCTTCGCACACCCCACGCTCGCCGAATCCCTCAACAACCTCTTCACCAAATTCCAGGATTAGCCCGCCTCCAGGAATGGCACCGAAAGAACGCCCAAGCCTCTCCTGTCCGGTCGGTCAGCTGGTCCTCCAGCCTGGTCCAGCTGGTTCATAGTTCCGTTGATTGAGAAGGGTCTGGAGTGGCTAGATTGATAGCCTGAGCCATTTTGACAAGGAATGAACGCTCAGACTGAGCTTAGCTATGGGCAAGAAACGCAAGAATTTGGCCATAGTCGCCGGCTTGGCAGTGGTGTACTTCGGCACCGCCAAGCTGGGCCTTCGGTTTGCTTACGTCAACCCCAGTGCCACGGCCTTGTGGGCGCCCACGGGAATTACTTTGGCGGCCTTCCTAATCTTTGGTTCTCGAGTATGGCCGGGCGCTTTCCTGGCCGCATTCCTTGCAAACTTGACCACAGCCGGCTCGGTCCTGACATCAATCGGCATTGCGACGGGAAACACCCTCGAAGGTGTGGCGGGCTGCTACTTGATAGGCCGCTTCGCTCGTGGCCGGCACGCCTTTGAACGGGCGCAGGATATTTTCAAGTTTGCCTTCCTGGCAGGGATGGTCAGCACGACGATCAGTGCCACGATTGGCGTCACATCCCTGGCATTGGGTGGATTCGCTAACTGGACGGAGTATGGTCCCATCTGGCGCACGTGGTGGTTGGGTGATGGGGTGGGCGCGGTGGTTGTGACTCCTCTTCTGCTCCTCTGGAGAGAAAATCCCCGCCTGAATTGGACCCGTGAGCAAATTGTTGAGCTCGCAGTCTTGTTTCTCGGGCTGTTTTTCACGGTTGGGATTGTCTTCGGGGGACGCTTTCACTCTGAGGTCAAGAATTACCCGCTGGAATACCTCTGCATTCCATTCTTGATCTGGGCCGCGTTCCGCTTTGGTCGTCGCAAGGCTGCGACCGCAACTTGCGTTTTGGCAGCTATTGCCATCTGGGGCACTCTACATGGATTTGGCCCGTTTTCAAGAGACACACTAAACACATCTCTATTACTGGTGCAATCGTTCGTGGGCATCGTCGCCGTAACCAGTTTGGCTCTGGCCGCTGAAATTTCCGAACGCAAGCGCGCGGATGAACGCGTGCAGCAGTTGGTGGCTACCGACCCGCTCACCGGGCTCGCCAACTACCGGCGGCTAATCGAAGCGATCGAACTGGAAATCAAACGGTACGGACGCTCCGGGCGGCCGTTTGCTATCCTGCTTTTCGATCTGGACCAATTGAAAAAGCTCAACGACACGCACGGTCACCTGGTGGGCAGCCGGGCGCTGTGCAGGGTAGGCGAGATTTTGCGAGCTCATTGCCGGCAGGTCGACACGCCCGCGAGATTCGGGGGCGACGAGTTTGCCGTGGTGCTTCCGGAGACAACTTCCACGCAGGCCCAGCAGATTGCCGCGAGAATCCGCGATCGCATCGCCTCCGATGGAGAAAGTCCGCCGATCTCCGCGGCGGTCGGCAGTGCCGTTTTCCCGGACAACGGGGAGTCGATTGAGAAACTCCTGTCGGCAGCCGATCGAGCGCTCTATGGTATGAAGCGCCTTTCAGCCGCCGCAACATCGCCGCAAGGGCGGCAGCCTTAGGGGCGCCATCGGAAGTAGTGTGCAATATTCCGGCGACTAAACAGAATCAGTTAGACGTGCATTCACGGATCCGAAGGGTTAGGTTCATCAATTGCGCCGGCTTATGCCACGATGCTTGCAGGAGTTTTGCTGCTGCTTGTCCGAACTTGTCAGTGCCTGAACTACTTGGCAATCCGAGACTACCGCATCCTCGATCAACTTGCTGGTGGTGGTACCGGCGTTGCGCACGAGCTGCTACCAAATCCGCACCCGCTCCGCCGGCGATAGATACAGCTTCTCGCCTTCCTTCACTTGGAACGCCGGATACCAGGCATCAATATTCCGCACCGTGTCCGTTCGGTATTCCGATGGCGCATGCGGATCCGTCATCACCTGCTGCCGCAGAGAGCCTTCCCGCGGTTTGTTCGCGCGGGTCTGCCCGTAGGCCAGGAAAAATTGCTGGTCGCCGTTGAAGCCCGCCTGCTCCGGCGGCGTCTTTCCCGCCAGCCCCGCGTGGTACGCGTCATAGGAAGCCGCGATGCCCGCCACGTCGGCAATATTTTCGTCCAGCGTTTGCTTGCCATTCACGGCCAGGTCCGGAAACGGTTTGTACGTGTCGTACTGCTCCGCCAGCTTTTGCGTCGAAGCCTCAAAATGCGCCAGGTCCGCCGGCGTCCACCAATTCCGCACCCGGCCCTTGGAATCGAACGCCGCGCCCTCCGCGTCAAACGTGTGGCTCACCTCGTGCCCGATCACCGAGCCGATTGCGCCATAATTAAACGCGTCCGAGGCCTTCGCATCGAAAAACGGCGGCTCCAGGATTGCCGCAGGAAAACTCAGCGCATTCTGCAAAGGCAGATTCACAGCGTTCACTGTCTGCGGGGTCATGGTCCACTCTTCGCGATCCACGGGCTTTCCCAGGCGCGCGATCTCGCGTTGATAGACAAACAAACTGCCTCGCCACAAATTCCCGAAAATGTCGTCGGCCCTGATTTCGTATGCAGAATAATCCTGCCAGTGCGAGGTGTAACCGATCCCGACATAGAGCGTGCTCAGTTTCGCTTTTGCCTCCGCCTTCGTTGCCGGATCCATCCAAGTCAGCGCGTCAATCCGCTGGCGGAACGCCGTCTCAATGTTCGTCACCATCTTTTCCACGCGCGCTTTCGATTCCGGCGGGAAATATTGTTTCGCGTACATCTGCCCGACGGCATCGCCAAGCCACTGGTTCACCGTCACCACCGCATGCGCCCAGCGCGGCCGCTGCTCCGTCGTTCCCTGCAAGGCCTTCCCGAAGAACGCGAACCGTTCATCCGCGAACGCCTTTGGCAGAACGCTGCCATACGCCTCGATCACGTGATAGGCCAGCAGGTCCTTCCACGTCTCCAGCGGCTCCGACGCCACCAGTGCCGATTCTCCAGCAAACGCGGTCGGCTGCCACACTATGAAGCTCTCCTGCCTCTCCAGCCCTGCGCCGCGGAAATATTCCGCCCAATCGAGTCCCGGCGCCTTCGCCGCAAACTCCGCCCGCTTCCACGGATTGTTCGCCTTGTGCACATCCTCATTTTCCGCCAGTGTCAGATGCTTTTCCGCGATCGCGTGTTCGAGCGCCGCAATTTTCGCCGCGCGCGCCTCGACATCCGAGAATCCCGCCAGCTTCAGCATCGCCGCCACGTGCGCCTGGTACGCCGTGCGCAGGTTCTTCATCCGCTCGCTCTGCCCCGTGTAGTATTCGCGGTCCGGCAATTGCAATCCGCCCTGCATCAGATACGCCGCGTAGTGCTCCGAATCGTTGAAACCCGGCGCCACCCAAAGCCCAAATAAATTCGCGGTGTGAAAATTCGTGTTATTCAGCGCGTCCACATCCGCACGCAATGTCTTTCCCAGCGCAAACGCCAGCGCCTTTTTATCTTTGATCGCGGCAATCTCCTGCAGGTGCGGCTGCAAAGGCCCCAACCCCTTCGCCTCAATTCCCGCCTCGTCCATAAGCGATTTATACAAGTCCGCAACCTTCCGCGCGTTCGTTCCCGCCGGCGCGTTCGCCGCCACCGCCTCGTCAATCAATCCGCGCACCCGTTGGCTGCTTTTGTCCACCAACGTCGCAAACACGCTCACGCTTGGCCGGTCCGCCGGTATTTCCGTCTTCTTGAGCCACGCCCCATTGCAATACCGGAAAAAATCGTCCCCCGGCTTCACCGCCGGGTCCATGTTCCCCACCACCACGCCGTGCGAGTCCGCAGCCGCCTGCTGCCCCCTGGCCGGCTGCCAGCCCATTGCAACCGCGCACGCGGCCGCCGCCAACCACACTCCTCTCCTCACCACCCGCACAGCTTTCTCCGACACTCTCATTTGCGCCTCTCTCTGCCCTGTCTCGAATCGTCCAAATCCATCCGCACACACACCCATGTCCTTTTAAACGCCAAATCCCCAAAAAGGGTAGCACGTGCGCTCCGCAAAATCCCCTCGCCCTCTCTAAGATAGTTAGTCTTTTCCTGGTTGGCGCGTCTATGATTTGGTGAACTACCTCCTGAACTCCTCGTTCGCCCCCCCAATGTTTGCGCCACAGCGTCGGAGCTTGAACTGGAGTGATGTTATACTGCTTCGACAGCCCGCTTAATCATTTGAGATCCAATGAGGTGAAGAATGTCCCCAAGGTTAAGGATTCAGCTGGCGAAACTCTTGCTTACGAGCCTTTGTTTTTTAGGTGTGCTCGGGCAGGCCTCTGCGCAGAGTAACAAGGTGATGGGAGAAGTACACTTCGAGGGCGCCTCGAAAGTGGAAAGAGATTCGGGTGTTTGGATCGATGGCGAATATGTAGGCTTTCTAAAAGAATTAAAGGGAAGCAAAAAGGTGCTCCTGCTGCCGGGCGAGCACCAGGTGGAAGTGCGCCAGTCCGGATATGAATCTTTTGCGCGCAAAATCGTGGTTGAGCCGAACCAGGTTCAAACCGTGCAGGTGGCCATGCACCTATTGCCTGGAGCGCGCACACCCGACGTCACGTCTATGCTAAAGATCACCGTCCAGCCTGGACGCGCGGCTGTTTTTCTTGATGGCCAATATGTCGGACATGCCAGTGAGTTGGGAGGCTCGGTTCATGCCCTGTTGATCAGCCCGGGAAAACATCGCGTCAAGATCGAACTGCCGGGCTACCGGACCTTTGAAACGGAAGTCAACCTGCTCCAGGGTCAAAAGTCGGAAGTGAAGACCGAACTGGTGAAGGGGAGCATCGAACAAGCCGGTCCGGATATCAAACAGCCCAAGTAACTGCCGAAAATTGATTCTCGCCCCGGCAAGGCGGATAATTGGAGACTGGCCGGCTACCCTCTTCAGCACTTTCTCCTCCAAGCGAGTAGTCGACGTGCATCACATTCTCCCCCGTCCATTTGTCATTCCGAAGGCACGATTGAATCCCTGTATGGAGAAAATCTCACTCGCCTGACTCCTGATACTTCTGGGCGCAATAAATCAAAAACTCCATTTTGGGCTGGAGCCAGAATCCAATTTGCATTAGAGTCTGGGCGTCCCTGTTCACGCAGGGGGAACCCATGACTTCCACGCCCTTCCAGCCGCCCATCCGGAAGTCGCTTACGCTGAGCCTCACCTGGCTGCTCACTACCATCCTGTTTGCCGTTACGGTTGAAAATATCTGGCTGGATGCATGGCTGAGAGTTCACTTTCCGGATTTCCCTTCGCTGGCGCCGCAGCCCCCCAGTGCGATCTGGATTCTCATCTTTGCGGCGATCGGTATCGTCTGCGTGGTGCTGATGGTCGGCCAGGTTCTGTTGATGCGCCGCGCCGGCGTCTCGCGCAATTCCAAAATCGTCGCGGGAATCTCGGTGCTCATTGCGCTGCTGCTCTCGGTGACCTGGTTCCTCGTCACCAGCGGTATCACTCACGCCCCCGGCCTGTAGTCTCCCTCCGGCCTTCTCACCGCCGCCCCAGAAAGCGCAAGCGTCCCGTGAAGGCGCGGCCCTGTCCGCCGGAAAAATTCAGGAATGGAGGCGTGACGCCGACGGCGTCAATGTTGTTGACCACCACATTTGGATTCTGCCGGTCGGCAAGATTGATCACCGAACCGCGGACGGCGAAGAGATATTTGCCGAAGCGGAATTTCTTTTCGAGGCTAATGTTGAGGCTGGCGTAATCCGGGAAACGCAGGCTGTTCGGCGCGCCGATCAGGAATTGCTGCTGGTTCACCACGCTGAAGGGATAGCCGGTGCGATATTCAAAAAAGTACGCGAAATCGATGTCCCAGAAAGGCGTCGGCACCGTGCCCCAGGAGAGTGCGCGGTTCGGCGCGTCCCACGCGAGCGGCGCGCCTTGTTGCGGCGCAAAATACAGCGCGCCCAGCACGGGATCGAGCGCCTGATCCGTGTTCGCCCGAGAGCGCGTGTAACTGCCAAAGAGCACCGCGCCTTTTTCAAACGTGTGGCGCGCGGCAATCGTCGCGCCGCGATATTTGTCACGCCGCGTGGATTCGAGCAGAAACACGCCGCCGATCTGGCCGGGGTTCAGGGTTTGAAAGGCCAGTTCGCGGTGACCGTTACGCGCCAGCAGCTCTACGGAAACGATGGTCTTTTTCCAAATGCGCTCCTGCCAGCCGGCGCTGGTGATATCGAAAAACGGCTGCTGCAAACCGTGCGCCGCCATGGTGAACGTGCTGGTCGCGGGTCCCGCGATCACCGCGCCTGTAGCGGGATTGTAGAGTGTGTCCACCTGTTGCTGGTCCTGCGTCTGCCCGAGCACGGAAAGATTCAGCGGGATGTTGTAAATTCCCCAGCCGATGGAAAATTTCCCGCGCCCATCCGAAAATGGCAGATAGTTCACGGCGGCGCGCGGCTGCACCATCGTCATGCGCACGAATTGATCCCAATCGCCGCGCAGGCCGACCTGCGCGACCCAATGCGAGCTGAGGCTCCAGTTGTCCTGCACGAAGGCGCCCGCGAGTGTGTTGTCCAGATCGAGAACCGCATTTCCGGCGAACGTGGTCTGCCGCACCAGTTGATTCGCCGCGTTGAATGCCTGGATTTCGCCGCGCGTGCTCGACTGATTCAGCGACACCAGCGAAATATTTGTGCCCGCGGAAATCGTGTGCAGCCCGTGCCAGTGAAAGCCCGGGCGAATCGCATCGGCGAAAAACTGGTGACGGCGGCTCGACTGGTCCGAACGCTGGAAGAAATTTCCCTGCGCGCCATTCACGAGCAGCAGATAAGGCCCGTTGCCTTGCGGATCGAAATCGCGGACGGTGCGGTCTTCGGCGAACCCCACTTCAAACAAGGTGTGGTTCCACCACAACTGGTTTTTTATCGAAGCGAAGATCCGGTCGCTGGGCTCGTCCAACGTAGTCGATTGCGGATGCAGCGAATCGAGTCCCACGTTCGTGTCGCTTTCGTTGTTGTACAGCAGGGTGAAATGCAGGCTGTCGTTCGGCGCGAGGTGCCATAACAAGCGCGAAAAAGAATCACCGCTCCACTGTTCGCTGGTGTTAGTGCCCGTTGTAATGTCGCGCTCGACGTTCAACGTGTGGTCGACACTGAACGACTGCAGAAACCACAGTTTTCCCGCGACCAGCGGCCCGGAAAACGTGATCCGCGGATAAAAATTCCCAAGCCGTATGCCCTGCTCTGATCTAAATCCTGGAATGAAGTCCGTGGCGTTAAAACGCCAGTGGTCATCACCTTCCGGCGTTTCGAATTTCAAAATGGCCGCGCCGGGGTGCGCGAACTCCGCGCCGAATCTTCCGGTTTCGACTTCCGCAGTGCGCAACGCATCCACGATGATCGGAATCGTCAGCGCGCCGCTGACCGGGTCGCCCACCTCGAAACCGTCCATCAGATACTGCGACTGCGTGGCCCGCGCGCCCGCAATGTGCAGCAGGGCCTGGTTGTCGCGCACGATTTGCGGCAACGCGATCAGGCTTTGCTGGTAATCGTGGGAGCTCGGAACGGGAATATAGAAAAATTCCGTGGAGGTGAGTGTGGCGGATTGCGGCGTTTCGGTGGGCTCGATGCGGTTGGGGTCCGCCACCACGTCCACTTTTTCGCGCACTTCCTGGATGTGGTTCAGCGTGAAGGTAAATTCTGTGGCGCCGGGAGCGACCTGAATGGTCTGGCCGCGCAAAACGAAGAAATCCACCTTCTCCATTTGCACGGTGTATTCGCCCGGCGCGAGATTCGGGACGGAAAAGTAGCCCGCGTCGTCGGTCAACGCGGAGATTTTGGGCTTTCCCAAACCTTCAAGTATTACTTGAACCCCGGCGAGGGGCTGCCCGTTTTCGTCGAGCACGCGGCCGTGCAAGGTAAGCGAAGTATCGGCGGAGCAAAAACTCCCAGCGAGCAGGAGCGCCACCGTTGCAGCCGCGACTCGCAGACCATGGAACAAGAGGAAACCCTTTTGGAGTGCGGCGGCCAGGCGCCGCTTTTACGATCTAACCTGCGAGACTAACTTATCATCTAGTCTCTAAACTTAAACTGTAAAAGCGGTAGCAGAGCAACCGCATTCCAAAGTGCTACTTGCGCTTGCTCTTCGCGGCCCTCTTTTCTTCCACCACTGCCTGGGCCGCAGCCAGCCTCGCGATCGGCACACGGAACGGCGAAGCGCTGACGTAGTCCATGCCGACCTGGTGGCAGAACTTCACGCTTTCCGCGTCGCCACCGTGCTCGCCGCAGATGCCAATCTTCAGTTTTGGACGCGTTTTGCGGCCTTTTTCGATGCCCATGCGCACCATCATTCCCACGCCCTTGATGTCGAGCGTCTGGAACGGGTCGCCGGGGAAGATGCCGGCCTTCTTTTCGTCTACGTAGTCGGGGAGGAAGCGTCCCGCGTCGTCACGCGAGAGTCCCATCACGGTTTGCGTCAGGTCGTTGGTGCCGAAGCTGAAGAATTCGGCGACCTCGGCGATTTCATCGGCGAGCAAAACGGCGCGCGGCAACTCGACCATGGTGCCAACCGTGTACGGAATCTTCACGCTGGCGGCCTTGATGAGGCCATCGGCAACTTTGCGCGTAGCCTGATCAAGGATCGCCATCTCTTTTTTATCGAGAGTGAGCGGAATCATGATCTCAGGTATTACTTTAACCTTTTGCTTCACGCATTCGATGGCCGCCTCGATGATGGCGCGCACCTGCATCTCCAGAATTTCCGGATAGGTGATCGCCAGGCGGCAGCCGCGGTGGCCGAGCATGGGGTTCGCTTCGTGCAACTGCGCCACGCGGCGCGTTACCACTTCCACGGGAATGCCCAGATCCTTGGCGAGCTCCGCCTGCTTCTCGAGCTCGTGTGGCACGAATTCGTGCAACGGCGGATCGATCAGGCGAATCGTGACGGGCATGCCGTCCATGGCTTTGAAGATGCCGATGAAATCGCGCCGCTGGAACGGCAGCAACTTGTCGAGCGCCTTCACGCGGGCCTCGCGGTTATCCGCGAGGATCATCTCCTGAATGGCGCGCTGCCGCTCGACTCCCTTCTCCGGGAATTCGAAGTCGGTAAAGAACATATGCTCGGTCCGGGTGAGGCCGATGCCTTCCGCGCCGAACTCGACGGCCTTGCGCGCGTCCTGCGGCGTGTCCGCGTTGGTGCGCACGCCGATTTTGCGGATGCCGTCGGCCCACTTCATGATGGTGTCGTAGGCCTTCGGAAATTGCGGCGTCACGAGAGGCAGCTTGTCGGCGTATACAACGCCCTCGCTGCCATCGAGCGTGAGCCATTCGCCTTCTTTGACGACCTTGCCGCTCTTGCCGTCCTTCATCGTTTTCGATTTGTAGTCGATGTCGAGGGTTTCCGCGCCGACGATGCAGCACTTGCCCCAGCCACGGGCAACGACGGCGGCGTGAGAAGTCTTGCCGCCGGTCGCAGTGAGGATGCCCTGCGCCACAGCCATGCCGCCGACATCTTCGGGACTGGTTTCGCGGCGGACGAGAATCACTTTCTCGCCCTTGGCGGCCCACTCTTCCGCTTCGTTGGCGGAGAAGCAGACCTTGCCAACGGCCGCTCCGGGCACGGCATCTATGCCATGCGCCACGATTTTGCCGCTGAGCGTTTTCTTGTCTATCTTGGAATCGATCACCGGATAGAAGAGCCGGTCGATATCTTCGGGCTTGATGCGCAGAATCGCTTCTTCCTTGCTGATAAGTTTTTCGTTGGCCATGTCCATGGCGATTTTGAAGGCGGCGGAAGGCGTGCGCTTGCCGGTGCGCGTCTGCAGCATATACAGCTTGCCCTCTTCGATGGTGAACTCCATGTCCTGCATGTCTTTGTAGTGACCTTCAAGTTTTACTCGAACCTTTTCGAGTTGCGTGTAAGCCTTCGGCATGATCTTTTGCAGCTCGGCCAGGCGCACCGGAGTGCGGATTCCGGCTACGACGTCTTCGCCCTGCGCGTTGGTGAGGTAGTCGCCGTAGAAAATCTTCTCGCCGGAGCTCGGGTCGCGCGTGAAGCAGACGCCCGTGCCGGAATTATCTCCTGTGTTCCCGAAGACCATCTGCACGACGTTGACGGCGGTGCCGAGCAGCCCGGTGATTTTTTCAACGCGGCGATAGGTGACGGCCTTCTCCGCCATCCAGGAACCGAACACGGCGCCGATCGCGCCCCAGAGTTGCTCCATCGGATCGTCGGGAAACGCCTCGCCGGACTTTTCCTTGAAGTACTGCTTGTACTCGGCGACGAGTTCCTTCCAGCCGCTCGCGGGAACGGCGGTGTCTTCCTTCACGCCGATCCGCTGCTTCATCGCGCGCAAGCGGTGCTCGAGATCTTCCTTGGACATGCCCATCACCACGGTCGAATACATCTGCACGAAGCGGCGGTAACCATCGTAGGCGAAGCGTTCGTTGCCGGTGGCTCCGGCAAGCCCCGCGACGGACTTGTCGTTAAGTCCAAGATTGAGAATCGTTTCCATCATGCCGGGCATGGAGCGGGCAGAGCCGGAGCGCACGCTGACGAGCAGCGGACTTTTTGGATCGCCGAGTTTTTTACCGGTGACCTTCTCAAGCTTCTTGACGTTGTCCACGACCTGTTTCTTCAACTCGCCCGGATATTTCTTGCCGTTCTTGTAGAAGTAGTCGCAGGTTTCCGTGGAGATAGTGAAACCTGCGGGAACGGGCAGCCCGATACGCGTCATCTCCGCGAGTCCCGCGCCCTTGCCGCCCAGGAGATCCCGCCATTCCCCGTCGCCTTCTGATTTGCCTGCACCAAAAAAATAGACCCACTTTTTCACTTTATGCCTCGCTTGAGTTCAGAACTGCGTTTACTGGCTTCCCCGGCCCGCGGCTCAATTGGGTTTGGAGCGCAAGGCGCAAAGAGCGCCGAAAAAAGATTCGTTTACTTGTAGTGGCCGACCTTTAGGTCGGTTCTCGCAAAAGGCAGACCAGCTTAAAGGTTGGCCACTACGTCCCAGTTCTCAAAAATGTCGGCGCGCCGACATTTAAAGTAATACTTTAAGGTTTGTTTGGAGTGCGGAGGCTCTGCCTCCGCTTTTGAGGCCCGTACACCGACTCCAAACTTCAATTTATTCGACGGCCTTTACACGGCAAAAGCGGTAGCAGAGCTACCGCACTCCAAAAGCGCCCGCCTCGGACCCTTCGGCTTCGCTCAGGACAGGCGGCGACCGCGACAAAAACCGGGTCCTACACTTCGCCGCCGAGTTCGGAGAAGTCGGCGATGGTGGTGAACTCGCGGAGAATTTCCGCGAGTAGGGCGAGGCGGTTCTTGCGGACCCCTTCGTCTTCGGCCATCACCATCACTTCTTCGAAGAAGCCGTCGACCGCTTTGCGGAGGCCGGCGATCTCTTCGAGCGCTTCCTGATACTTCCCCATTCGCTTGTCCACGACGACGCTGGCCGCGGCTTTGCGTACGGCGGCGTAGAGGCTTCTCTCGGCGTCCTTCTCGAAGAGTTGCGTGTTGACGGGTTGCACCTCGCCGGGCCGGAGATTCGCCTTCTCGAGAATCTTGCGGATGCGCTTGAAGGAAACCGCCAGCGGCTCGAAGTTGCGCGTCTTGCGGATGGCTTTGAGCGCCTTGAGGCGCTTCTCTACGTCCACCAGGTCATCGGAACCCGCGCGGAAGATGGCGCTAACTTCGTCGTAAGCGTAGCCGGACTTTTCCTTGAGCACAAATTTTGCGCGGTCGAGCAGGAAGTCGAGCACTTGCTGCTCCTGCGCCGGAGTGACCGTCTTCTTTGGTGCATTGGTAAGCAGGGCCTTGGAAGCTGCGCTCACGGCGAGCGAGAGCGACACGGGGAGTTTCTGGTCCAGGATGATTTTCACGATGCCCAGCGCCGCGCGGCGAAGCGCGTAGGGATCACTGGAGCCTGTGGGGATCACACCAACGCTGAAGCAGCCGACCACGGAGTCGAGTTTGTCCGCAAGCGCAACGGCACAGCCGGTGAGGTTGCGCGGGATGGGATCGTCGAGACCCACCGGGCGGTAGTGATCGTAGACTGCATCGGCGACGGTTTCCGGTTCGCCTTGCGCGCGGGCGTAGAGGCCACCGACAATGCCCTGGAGTTCCGTGAACTCGCGAACCATTTCCGTTGCCAGGTCGCACTTGGCAAGTTCCGCGGCGCGATCAGCATCGGCGACATGCGCCTGGATCATGCCGAGGTTGAACCACTGCTCGGCGAGCCAGCGAGCGATGGCGCGCATTCGTTCGACCTTGGCGTGATAGCTGCCGAGACGCGATTCGTAGGTGATCTTGTCGAGCTTCGGAAGAATGTCCGCAAGACGGACTTTCTGGTCCGACTCCCAAAAGAATCGGGCGTCGGCAAAGCGGGCGCGGAGGACGCGTTCGTGTCCTGCGCGGACGAGGCCCTGGGAATCCTTGGCGAGATTAATGACCGCAAGGAAATGCGGCGCCAGTTCCCCGCTGCGCTTTTCGACAGCGAAGTATTTCTGGTGGCCGCGCATCACGGTGATCAGGATTTCGTCGGGGAGCTCGAGGAACGCGGGATCGAAGCTGCCTTCGATGACGTGGGGAAATTCGTTGAGATAAGTCACGAGTTGCAGGAGCTCGGGATCGGGATGGACATGAAAGCCGGTGCGCTTGACGTAGCTGGCGAGTTCGCGCTCGATTTTTTCGCGGCGCTCCGTGGGGCGCACAATGACGCCGTTGGCGCGAAGCTTCTTTTCGTAGTCGGCGAAGCCACTGACGCGAATCTGCGCCTTGCCGAGGAAGCGGTGGCCGACGGTGGTGTCGCCCGCGGTGATGCCGCCGAAGGAGAATTTCAGCGGCTTGCCATCGAGAACACCGACGAGCCAGCGGATTGGTCGGATGAAGCGCGCGCCTTCGAGGCCGGTCCAGGTCATGGTGCGCGGCCAGGGGAGGTCGTGAATCACGCGGGGCAGGATTTCCATCAAGAGTTCGTGGGCGCTGCGGCCGTGCTTGGTGACTTTTGCGGCGATGTATTCGCCTTTGGGAGTTTGCACTAGATAGACCTGGTGGAGCGGCACGCCCTGGCGCTCGGCGAAACTAACGGCGGCGCGTGTGGCGGCGCCGCTGGCATCGTAGGCGACGGACTTTGGTGGGCCTGTGACTTCGTTTTCGACGTCGGCTTGTTTGGCGATGAGTCCTCGGACCCAGGCGGTGAGGCGGCGAGGGCCACCGAAGGTTTCGATGGTGACGCCCTGCTGGTAGTTTTCGGCGGCGAGGTGGCGTTCGAGAATGGACTTCAATTCGGTGACGGCCCGGGGCAACATCCCGGCGGGAATTTCTTCGGCGCCGATTTCGAAGAGGAGTTCGACGCGGTGGTCGGGTTTGGCAGATGGCTTGGCGGACTTGGGCATGGAGGTGGAGCGCTTGGCTTCCTTCTTGGCGGAGGTCATTGGGCCACCGCCGCTGGGTAGCGCCGCCATCTTGGCGGCGCGCAGGCTTGCCGGCAGGATGCCGGTGCTACGCGTGGGGTGAAAAATGTCGGCGCGCCGACATTTAAAGTATTACTTGAAGGTTTTACCAAATAGTTTGTTTTCAAAGTCATTGATGGGCGGACAAGAGCGCCGTTCCAATTTGGGAACGCCGCCAAGTAGCTTGGGTAGTAAAAGCGGCGGCAGAGCCACCGCACTCCAAATGTCGGCGCGCCGACATTGAAAGTAAAACTTGAAGTGGTCACGCGCGCACCCCGGGTTTGGGGGCTGCGCCTGTGGATTGCTCCAGGTAGGCGGCTGCGGCGCGACAGGAGAGGGTGCGGACGCGCTGCATGAGGGCGGCGCGTTCAGTGGCGGAGATGACCCCGCGGGCGTCCATCAGGTTGAAGAGGTGCGAACACTTGAGGCAGTGGTCGTAGGCGGCCAGGATCGGGTAGCGCTTCAGCGCGGCGGGGGAGGCGCCGACGGTTTCCTCGCGTTTCTTCCAGCCATCGAGGAGTTCCTTGGCTTCCTTTTCGTGCAGCTCAAATTCGGCGCGCAGGGCTTTGGCGTCGCTGCGGTCGAAGCTGTACTCGGAAAGTTGCTGCTCCTCGGCGAGGCGGATGTCGCCGTAGGATTTGTCGGTGGTCCAGCGGATCTGGTAGACGCTCTCGACGTCCTGGAGGAAGGCACAGATGCGTTCGAGGCCGTAGGTGATTTCAACGGAGATGGGGTCCAGGTCGATGCCACCGCTCTGCTGGAAGTAGGTGAACTGGGTGATTTCGAGACCATCGAGAAGCACCTGCCATCCGATGCCCCAGGCGCCGAGGGTAGGCGATTCCCAGTTGTCTTCCTCGAAACGAATGTCGTGGGCGCGGAGATCGATGCCGATGGCGCCGAGGCTGCGCAGGTAGAGATCCTGGACGTTGGCGGGAGAGGGCTTGAGGATCACCTGATACTGGAAATGTTTGTAGAGGCGGTTGGGATTTTCACCGTAGCGGCCATCGGCCGGGCGGCGGGAGGGCTGCACAAAGGCGACGCGATAGGGATCCTTCCCCAGGACGCGGAGGAAGGTTTCCGGATGCATGGTGCCGGCACCGACTTCGGTGTCGTAGGGTTGCTGGAGGACGCAGCCTTGGGCGTCCCAGAAGTGCATGAGCTTGAGGATCAGTTCTTGAAAGGTGAGCCCTTTGGGCTTTGCCTTACCTTCAAGTTTTACTTTAACGTTCACGGCGTCTCCAAGAGTTCGCGCGTTGCGAGCTTTCGCTCGGTATGATGCTCGATCCAGTTCAGGGCCGCCTCGCGCAATTCCCGGGCCCAGGGTTGCGACTCGAGCGCGGCATCCAGCTTGGCCAGCCCTTCCCGCGTGAAGACTTCGGCGAGATGGCGGGCATCGCTCGAGACCGGCTTCATGCCAGAGTGGCGATGCTCTTCGCAGTACAGGCCGGGAAATGCCGACGACTGATACGCCGGGTTCGTCCCAAACGGCTTGGCGCAATCTGCGCAGACATCAAAGCGCGGCAGCCAGCCCGCGAGACGCACCGTCCAGAAGGCGAAGTAGCTGAGCGGGAGGATGCCATTCCCGCGGCGTTCGACTTCCCTCACCGTGAGCAGGATGAGCCGGAACATCGGCTCGGACGGCTCGTGCTCCGGAAGAACGAGTTCGACGGTTTCGCTGACGAGCGCGAGGCTGGTCGAGAGCTCGTAGTCGCTCTGAGACTTGTTGAAGGACTCGAGCAACTCGGCCTGCTGGATGCGGACCAGGTCACGCGTTTCGCGTTCGACATACCAGAGCTGGACGTGCGCGAGCAGTTCCAGCGTGGAGCCGTAGCGATTCTTGATGCGGCGCGCGCCAGCGGCTACTCCCCGCATGCGACCCGAAGTGCGGCCCAGAAAACTGACCAGACGATCGGCCTCGCCCAGCGCGAAGGTTTTGAGAATGATAGCTTCCGTTTCGCGGGCAGGCATGAAATGTCGGCGCGATCGCTTGGGAAGACGGGTACGGAAAGTCTCTGGGCAAGCGGGACGCACATGCAGGACTAGATTGAATACCACAGGTGGGGAAGCATCGCAATGTTGGCGTGCGGGCGTTGTGGAAGAAATGGGGGGAAATTTAGTTGGTCTGGGGAATTCGGACGCGGTTTTCAAATTGGGAAAACCTTCAAGTATTACTTTCAATGTCGGCGCGCCGACATTTTCTTGGGGCGGGGGATGGGGGTGCGGCGATGCTGGGCCGGTGTGGTGCACAGGGAGTGTCGCCCCTCCGGGGTTCTAGATCGTTTGTTGCCGGGTACCCAGTGCTTACCCTTCGGCTTCGCTCAGGGCAGGCGCACCGGGCTCAAATTCTGATTTTGGCTCGAATTCCTGCCGTAAAGGCGACAGCTTCGCTGTCGCACTCAAAAGGGCTCCGTACCCGGATCGCGGGGAATTTGGCGGCTAAAATAGGGGTGAAAACATTCTGTTAACCAGGAATTTTTGTGAAGGAAATTATAAGACGCGGGGCATGGCGCTTCCCTTCCCGGGCGGGACTTTTGTGGATTTGGCGCGTGCAAAGTCGGGTACAGGCTGCGAATAAATGGATTGAGATTCGCGGCGAGCCGCAGTAAGTTGGCGGAAACGGGTGGCCGGGTTTTTACCGGAGACGGAGATCAATATGCGAATTCTAAGAATGCTAGTTGTGTTGGGTGTGGTCGTGTGTCCTTTTGCGGGGGTTGCGCGGGGCCAGGTGGCGAGTGGGGGAAGGCAGGTTCCCTGCTCTTCTGATGATGGCCGGCGGAGATATTGTCCGGCGAATACTCGTGCGGGCGTGGCGTTGGAAAAACAGACAAGCGGGGCTGCTTGCCGGCAGGGATATTCGTGGGGCTATGACGAAGGCGGAATTTGGGTGGACCACGGATGCCGGGCGTACTTCCGCGTGGAGTTCGAGCGGCCTAGGGAAAGCCGGGGAGGCGAATCGATTGTGCGATGCTCGTCAGATGATGGAGGGCGCCACTACTGCGAAGCGGACACGCGCGGGGATGTGGACCTGATCCGCCAGCACAGCGAGGCACCTTGCGACGAAGGGATATCGTGGGGCTTCGACCAGCGAGGGATCTGGGTAGACCATGGATGCCGGGCGGAGTTTGTGGCCCAGCCAAACGAGCGGCCGGAACATCCGAGAGGTCAGGGCGGACCTACGCAGTCGCTGTATTGCGCTTCCGATAACGGAAGAAGGAATTTCTGTCAGGTGGATGCGCGGGGCGGAGTGCAACTGGTGAAGCAGCGGAGCGGTGCGGCTTGCCAGGAGGGATATTCGTGGGGAGCCGATGAGCGTGGGATATGGGTGGACCATGGATGCCGGGCGGACTTTGTGGCGATAGGACGCAGCGAAGAGCACGGAGAAGAGCACCGTCACGGAAGGGCCTGCAACCGTTCGATTGGACAGGAGAGGGCGGATGAACTGGAGCGGCAATGCAAGCAGGTTGCCCCGGGCAACCGCGCGGCTTGCAACGATGAGAATTCGTGCCGTGAGATTACGGATGAAATTCGTCGAGGTTGCCAGTTGCTGGGGCGGGATGCACCGCGGTTTTGCGAGGACTATCGGTAGGGAGAGTGGGAATGTCGGCGCGCCGACATTGAAGGTAATACTTGAAGGTTTGTCGCGGCTCGTTGAGGGGGAGAGAGTGTCGCCCCTCCGGGGCTTGCGGCCTTTTTCTTTTCCCGACCCAGCGCTTACGCACTGGGCTAATAATCTGCCGCGCCTCCGGCGCTGAGATTTCCAACGAGAGGCACGATACACTGGCTGAATGATTCCGCTGAAGGATATTAATCCGACTCGAAATTTTCCTTTTGTGAATGTGATGCTGATTTCGGCGAATGTGCTGGTGTTTTTGTACCAGATTACCTTGTCGCCGCATGCGGGTAAGGCGTTTGTACTGGCGAATGCTATGGTGCCGGCGCGGATTCCGGCGTTTCTGGCAGGGCATGCTCCTGCCAGCGCGGCGCTGTTTCCTTTGTTCAGCAGTATGTTTTTGCATGGCGGGTTGATGCACCTGCTGGGGAACATGCTGTTTCTTTATATATTCGGGGACAACGTGGAGGATGCGTTTGGGCATATCGGGTATCTGTTCTTTTATCTTTTGTGCGGGATCGGGTCGGGATTGATTCACGTGCTGTTCAATTGGGGCTCCGGGATTCCGGCGCTGGGGGCCAGCGGGGCGATCAGCGGGGTGATGGGGGCGTACGCGGTGATGTTCCCGAGACATCAGATATTGACGTTCTTTTTTATTTTTCTGATTCCGGTGCCGGCGATTTTGATTTTGGGGTATTGGTTTGTGTTGCAGTTTGTGGCGGGGATTAATGGGTTGGGGATGGCGACGGCCGGGGGAGTGGCATGGTGGGCGCATATCGGTGGATTTTTGATGGGGGTGTTGATTGCCTGGGCCACCAAGAAAAGATAAGAGGGGGACTTAACGCAGAGGGCGCAGAGGAGACGCAGAGGGGCGCAGAGATTCGGCAAAGAAATTGAGGTTCAAGTGTTACTTGAATGTTTGGAGATTTGGTTGAGGAGGTAGTCGGAGACTTCGGCGGTGGTTTTGGAGCCGCCGAGGTCGGGAGTAGTGATGTTGTCGTTGAGGGCGGATTTTACGGATTGTTTTAGTTGGTGAGCTTCGTCGTTCCAGCCTAGGAATTCCATTAACAAGCCAGCGGTTAGAACGGAGCCGAAGGGGTTGGCAATTCCCTTTCCGGCGATGTTGGGGGCAGAGCCGTGGACGGGCTCGAAGAGCGAGGTGCGGCCGGGATGAATGTTGGCGGAGGGCGCGAGGCCGAGTCCGCCGGCGAGTTGCGCGGCGAGGTCGCTGATGATGTCGCCAAAGAGGTTGTTGGTGACGATGACGTCGAACTGGCGTGGGTCGCGGACGAGTTCCATGGCTAGCGTGTCGATGTAGAGGTGGCGGGATTCGACATCGGGGTATTCGGCGCGGACGGATTTGAAGACGCGCTGCCAGAGATCGCCGGCGTAGGTCATGGCGTTGGATTTGTCGGACATGCAGAGGCGTCCGCCTCCGCGTTCGCTACGGCGGATTGCCTGCGCAAATTCAAAGGCGTGGCGGATGATGCGTTCGACGCCTTTGCGGGAGTTGACGTCTTCCTGGACGGCGATTTCGTCGGGAGTGTCGTTCTTGAAGAAGCCGCCCATGCCGACGTAGAGGCCTTCGGTGTTTTCGCGGAAGACGATGAGGCGGATGTCGTTGGTGGTGATGTCGCGGAGCGGAGTGTAGCGCGGGTGGAGGAGTTCGGTGGGGCGGGCGTTGACGAAGAGGTCGAGTTTGAAGCGCAGGCCGAGGAGGATGTCGGCGGCGTGCTGGTTGGAGGGGACGCGGGGATCGCCGAGGGCGCCGAAGAGGATGGCGTCGAATTCGTCGCGGAGCATTTCGACGGCGCCGGGAGGAAGAGTGATATTTTCGCGGACAAATTTGTCGGCGCCCCAATCGAAGTGGACGAACTCGAGGGGACGATTGTGTTTTGCAGCAGCGGCCTGGATTGCTTTGACGGCTACCGGCGTGACTTCTTTGCCGATGCCGTCGCCGGGGATGACGGCGATGCGGGCGTTGGGACCGCCGTTGCGGAGCGGGATGTTGGGCACGTGTGTGACTCCGAGTGGAATGTGAACGGGTTACGTTAGCACAGGTTGGTGAGGGATATCAGATGGCAGCGATCAGATAGCAGGAGGCGAGGAGACAGCGGCGCGTAAGAGTGGATTGACTCCGGCGGGAGAGTTCATTAGGCTCACGCTCCTGAGGAGGGGCCATGAGAAAGATCGCGATTCCCGGAATGTTGATCGCAGTGGCGATGTTGAGCGTTGGGATTTGGGCGGCGGCGCAGGATAAGCCGGAGGTTGTGGAAGTGACGGGGATTCTGGTGAAGGTGTCGGCGGTTGGAGTGGACTCGACGGGATGGGAGATACATCTTCCGAATGAGATGAACATTGGCGGGAGGATGACAAAGGCCGTAGAGGTGGACGGGGATCCGCACAAGTTTCAGAAGCTGGAAAATTTGCGAATTACGGTGAAGGGATACTTGATGCGGCCTTCGGAGAATCGGATTGTGATTAAGGTGCAGAAGATTAAGGAGTGAGTGGAGAAGCGGCAAGTGGCCCTTCGAGGCTCAGGGTAAACCAGCGACCGGTGGCCAGTGAAGAGAAGAGCGGACTAACGCAGAGAGCGCTGAGGAAGAGCGCAGAGTTCGCTGAGAAGAGAAACCCAGGAGGGCCGGGCGAGCCCGGCCCCTACGCAGTCAGGGATTAGGAGGAGCGTGCGGATTCGGTTAGGAAGAGGCCGCAGAGGGCGAGGGCGGCGCCGAAGAGTTCGGACCAGGAGCCGCGTTCGTTGAGGAAGAGGATGCCGAGGATGGTGGCGGAGACGGGGAGAAGATAGGAGAAGGCGCTGAGTTGGGAGGCTTCGAGGTAGCGGAGGAGCCAGAAGTAGAAGAGGTAGGCGAGGGTGGAGCTGAAGATGGCGCTGAAGGCGAGGCAAGCCCAAGCGGTCCAGGGGATGGCTTGCCAGTTGGGGAGCGGGCCGAGGGCGAAGGCGCGGTTGATGGCGATGGGAAGAACGAGGAGGCCGCCGAAGAGGTAGTTCCAGGTGGTCATGGTGAGGGCGTCGTGGTTCCCTGCTACGCGCTTGCCGAGGACGACGTAGAGGGCGAAGGCGAGCGAGCCGCAGAGGGTGATGAAATCACCCACGAGTGTGGGCGAATGGCGGGAGACGCCTCCGGAGCCGGAGGCGAGGATGGCTACGCCGATGAAGGAGACGGCCATGCCGAGGGCTTTGCCTAGTGTGAGTTTTTCGAGGCGGAAGAGGACGGCGAGGATGAGGGCGTAAATTGGGCCCATCCCGAGGATGAGTGAAGAGTGGGCGACGCTGGTGTAACGAAGACCTACCGTGAAGCACATCTGATTTAGACCGATACAGAAAAAACCGAGATAGGCGAAGGTGAAGAGGTCGCGGAGGGTGCGCGGCTGCTTGTGTGCTTTGAGATCGGCAGAGAAGGCTGGGAGACGCGCGGCGATTGGATAGATGGCGAGCATGAAGGCGGAGGCGGCGACTACGCGGAAGGACGCGAGGGTGAGCGGCTCGAAAGAGCGGAGGGCGAATTTGACGGCGAGGTAATTGATGGCCCAGATGGCCATGATGAGAGTGATGCAGGCGACGAGAATGGAGCGGGAGGGACGGTGGCCGTCGGAGGGATTTATGCGCATGGGAGCGAGGACATTTTTTGATTATACGTGGAAGAGGGGAAAAAGATTTAAGACAGAGGACACAGAGGAAGAGCACCGAGTGCTCAGAGAAGAATCCCATAAATCACCGCGGCGGCAACATTCCGATTTGCAATAGTTACCCTACTTATAAGTAGTTATAGTATATATGCGGGTGCCGCACCCTGCGGTTTTCAGGGTGCGGGTTTTCGCAAATGAGACAACCGCTGCAGCGAATTTACGGTGAAGGTAATCTGCATTTCGTCACCTTCAGTTGCTTTCGGCGCCGGCCCTACCTACTGAGCCCGTCCGCTCGGACGGCTTTCGTCGAGATCCTGGATGAGATCCGCGCGCGGCATGGTTTTCACCTGTACGGGTACGTGGTCATGCCCGAACACGTGCACCTGTTGCTTGACGAGGTCGGGGCAATAAATCCCTCGAAGGTAATTCAGGTCGTGAAACAAAAAGTGTCCGGCAGGCTCGGGCACGGCACAGGGATTCCGTTCTGGCAAAGGCGGTTCTACGATTTCAATACGTGGAGCAATGGGAAAATTAGGGAAAAACTGATTTACATGCATGAAAATCCCCTGCGGCGTGGATTGGTTTCGCACCCGCGGGAGTGGCCGTGGAGTAGTTGGTCGCACTACTCGATGAGAGAGGACCGGTTAATTTCGATTGACTCATTTGCTTGTTTGCATCGAGCGGGAGGCAACCTAACGGAGAATCGATTTGGCGATGTGGAGGGAAAACCCGCACCCTGAAAACCGCAGGGTGCGGCACCCACGTTTTTCGGAATTAGGTGAGGTGGAGTTTGCGGGTGGTTAGGGTGTCGATACGTTTTAGGTTGGGGAGGAAGCCGATGCCGGGGGTGGAGGGGACTTGGATGGTGCCTTGCGGAGTGACGGTTACTTCGGGGGTGATGATGTCGCGCTCCCAGTAGCGGGCGCTGGCAGAGACGTCGCCGGGCAGCGAGAAGTTGGATTGGGTGGACATGGCGATGTTGTGGGCGCGGCCTACGCCGGATTCGAGCATGCCGCCGCACCAGACGGGGATGGAATGTTTGGCGCAGAGATCGTGAATGCGTTTGGCTTGCAGGTGGCCGCCGACGCGGCCGAGCTTGATGTTGATGATTTTGCAGGCACCGAGGGAGATAGCAGCTTCGGCCTGTTCGTAGGTGTGGATGCACTCGTCGAGGCAGATGGGAGTTTGCAGATTTTTCTGGATGGCGACGTGGCCGAAGAGATCGTCCCAGCCGAGGGGTTGCTCGATCATCATGAGGTAGAAGGCGTCGAGTTGCTGGAGGAGTTGGAGGTCTTCGAGGCGATAGGCGGAGTTGGCGTCAACGGAGAGCTTGATGCGCGGGTAGAGATCGCGGATGTGCTGGACGGGAGCGACGTCTTTGCTGGGCTTGATTTTTAATTTGATGCGCTGGTAGCCGGCGTCGAGTTCTTTTTTTACGGCGGCGGTGAGTTCTTCCACCGTTTCTTTAATGCCGATGGAGACGCCGCAGGGGATTTCTTCGCGGGTGCCGCCTAGCAGTTTCCATAGGGGGAGATTTTTTAGTTTAGCTTCGGCGTCCCACGCGGCGGTTTCGAGCGTGGCCTTGGCCATGGTGTGGCCGCGGACGTGTTCGAGGAGTAGCCAGATGTCGGCGGCGGATTGGATGTGCTTCCCTTTCAGCATGGGCCAAAGGTAGCGCGTGATGATGTGCCAGGAGGTTTCAGTGTCTTCGGGAGAGTAGAAGGGATTTTCGCCGGCGGTGCATTCCCCCCAGCCGGTAGCGTTGTCGAGATTTAATTCGGCGAGGAGGATGCGGCGCTCGGTGACGCGGTCCATGCTGGTTTCGAAGGGAGTGAGGAGCTTCAGATGGATTTCGCGGAGAGTGAGGGAGCGGACTTGCATTAGGGAATTATTATGACGCAGGTTTTGGGAATGGGGTGGGGGATTTTTAGGGAGAGGAGAAGAGGGGAGCAAGGATAGCGCAGAGGCGCAGAGTTCGCGGAGGAGCGCAGAGAAGAGAAACCCAAGAGCACAGCGAGGAATCGCTGTGCCACGAGACTAGAAGTCGGACCAGGGTTGGAGGAGGTAGTCGGCGCCGGTGGGGGTGAAGCGGAGGGAGGTGGCGGCATGGTGTTTGGAGAACCAGTGTTGGAATTCAGAGCGGATTTTAGATTGGATGGCGGAGGTGGAGGTATCGGTGGGATTGAGTTTGGGGATATGGATTGTGGCGGGGGCTTCGGTGGGGTCGGGAGTTAGATCGTTGATGGCGGCGATTACGCGGGCGGAGTCTAGGTGCCACTCGGCGAGGAGGCGGTCAGTGGGGAGATTGCGATGGAGCGGGCTGGAGGTGATGCCGTAGAAGTTGGGGATGTAGGTGCGCACGATGGCGCCGAGGCGATTGAGATTGAAATGGGCGTTGCGGGTTTCGAGCGGGTCGAAGGTCCATTCAATTAAGCGGATGTCGCGGCTGAGAGCTTCTTCGCGCTGGAAGAGTTTGAGGGCGCGGCCGATTTTACGGTCGCGGTATTCGGGGAGGACGCCGGTCATGTGGGAGTGGAGATAGGGAGTATTGTCGCGGACGCCGACCAGGGACATGGTGAAGCCGACCATGGTGGGACCGTCGAAGGCGCCGAGGACCTGGCCGCCGGTTTGGTTGGCGACGACGAAGGTGGTGTAGGGTTCGGTTTCGAGGTCGGATTCCCCCCAGACTTGTTTTTGGATTTCGACGCAGCGGTGGAAGTCGGGGAGGGTGGAGCATTTGCGGATTTGGATTTCGGGAGTCATGAAGAAGCCGACAGTCTACAGCCGACAGCTAAAAGCTCCGGAGAAGGGAAAGGATAAGGCAGAATCGCAGAGTACGCTGAGGAACGCAGAGAAAGAGAAGAAAGAAGATTCACCACAGAGGATACCGAGTACGCAGAGGAGGAAACCCCAAGAGCACAGGCAGGAATGCCTGTGCCACAGCGCACTGCGAAAGTGTTTGCTCCGAAGATCATTTTGCGGAGGCCTTCGAGAGTTCGCGTTGTTTGGATTGGTCCCAGAGGGATTCTAGTTGGGGGCGGGGGATTTCGGAGAGGGTGGTGCCTTGTTCGCGGGCGATTTTTTCCATTTCGCGGAAACGGCGGGTGAATTTGGCGCTGGCTTTGTGGAGGGCGATTTCAGGGTCGACGTTGAGAAAGCGGGAGAGATTGACCGCGACGAACAGGATGTCGCCTAGTTCCCCTTCGATGCGGGCGTCGGATTCTTTTTTGTCGAGGACTTCGCGGAGTTCGGCGGATTCTTCGTGAAGTTTGTCGAAGACGCCTTCGACGTTGGGCCAGTCGAAGCCGATGCGGGCTGCTTTGCGGGTAAGTTGGAAGGCTTCGAGGAGGGCGGGAATGGTGTGGGGGACGCCGTCGAGAAGTGACCCGCCTTCGCTGTCGCTTCGGCGGGCTGGCTCGCTGGAAGCCGTCGCAACGGGTGCGCTGGAAGAGGGCCGGGCGAGCCCGGCCCCTACAAAAAGCTGTGAATTTCTTGATTGGCGCTCTTGTTTTTTGAGGAGTTCCCAGTTTCGGAGGACTTGGGCGGAGGTTTTGGCTTGGACGTTGCCGAAGACGTGGGGGTGGCGGCGAATCATTTTGTCGTGGATTTCACGGATTACATCGTTGATGGAGAAGCGGCGCTGTTCGGCGGCGATTTGGGCATGGAAGAGCACCTGGAGGAGGAGGTCGCCCAACTCTTCGGCGAATTTGGAGTCGTCGCGGGAGTCGAGAGCGTCGAGGACTTCGTAGGCTTCTTCGATGAGGTAGGTGCGGAGGGTGGAGTGGGTTTGCTCGCGGTCCCAGGGGCAGCCGCCGGGGGCGCGTAGGCGGGCCATGACGGCGGCGAGTTTAGCGAAGGCGGGGCCGGGATTTTGTGGGGCAGGAGATTTCTTGGCTTTGCGTGGTTTGGGTTTTGATTTTTTACGGGAACGGGAGAGTTTTTTGGAAGGCATGCGCGCGTTTTTTCCTGGGGGTTAACTTTAAGACGGGCAGGGTGGTTTGACAAGCGGAGGAAGCAGAAAATGGAAAATAGAAAAGAGAAACGGCGAAGGAAGAGAAGAGAAAGCTTCCCCGCAGAGCACCCTCGCAAGATACGCTCGGGCCAAGTAGAGGAAGAACAAAGAAGAAGAGAAGAACAGAAAGGAGAAGAGTGCCGGGCTTTCCGGGAAAAAGCGTTGGGCCCCCGCAAACCGGGAGACAGCTCAGTGCTACGGGTGGGGTTGCCAGGTGCGGAGGAAGGCGACGATGTCTTCGGGAGCCATGGAGCGGGCGGCTTCGAATTCGCCACGCTTTTGGCTGAAGAGGAGGGTGCCATCAGAATCAAGGACGGAGATGGCGGGAACGCCGCGATCGAGAGGGATGTGGTATTTTTTGGCGATGTCGAGGTTTTTATCCATTCGGCCGATGTCAACGTGGACCACTAGGAAGGATTTGTTGAGAGTGGGAGCGATTTCGGGGCTGTGGAACGCTTCGTCGAGAACGTGGCAGTCGTAGCACCAGTTGCCGCCAAAGACGAGGAGGATGCGTTGGCGGGAAGCGGAGGCAGAGTGGACTGCTTCGGCGATTTCGGCGGTGGCATCGGTGGCGGCGTTATAGATCTCTTTCTTTGTGATGGGCTGACGGAGGCGTGCAGGAGCGATGCGCTGTGAAAAAACAAGGAGCCAATGGTCACCCTGTTGGGACCAGCCTTGAACCACGTTGACGAAGAATTCGATTCCTTCTTTGTTAGTGAGCGTGAGCCTGAGCGTCAAAACGCGGAGTTGGGGACGGGGGTCGTCTTCCTTGAGGAGTTCCGCGGAGAGATCCTGGAGGCCATTGGATTTGATCCTTGCCCAGAATGCGAGTTCATCCTGAAGCGAGATGGGCTTTTCGTCCGGACCGATTAGTGCCGGCTCGGGAGACTTGCTGTAAAGAGCGGCAAGGACGACGGAATCGCCGGAGAGGACCGCGGCGCGCCAGTGGTCGAAGGCAGCGAAGTCGGGGACCGCAGATTGGGTCGGGGACGGTGCGGCGAAGAGCGTCAAGAATAGAAGAAAGGATAGATGGTGCATATTGGTTGGATGCCTAGAATAGCATGGGGGTGGGTGAGGAAGGTCCCAGACCTTCTGCGAACAAAGAATTCACACGGAGAGCACAAAGGGAAGTGGACGCAAAGAGCCCACATAAAAACCAGCCCATGGGGCACCGAAGGCGCGGGCAATTCCCTTCCCGTGATAAACTGGTGGGGATTTTCTTACATTGGAAGCTGAGGAAGAGGAAGAACACCGTGTCTGAACACAAGCAGGATGAGGGATTCAAGGTGATTGACCGGCGGCCGTTTACCGCCGAGGGCGAGATGCGCAAGGAAGTGGTGGAAGAGCAGGAGCGCGAGGCGCAGCGCGAAGTGGTGAAGGAAAAAGCGGTAGCGCAAGCGGCGGCGGATGCGAAGACGGCGGCGGCGCCTCCGGCGGAGACGCCGAAGAAGGTGCAAGCGTTTGAGAATCTGGTGCGGATGATCGGGAGCAATGCGGCGATGGTGCTGGGGGCGTACGCGGATCCGCGGACGGGCGAACCGGTGATTGATCCGGAAGCGGCGCGGGAGTTGATTGACATGCTGGATGCGCTGCACGTGAAGACGAAGGGAAACCTGGCGCCGGAAGAGGAGTCGATGCTGCTGGATTTACTGGGGAAGTTAAAGATGACGTATCTGGAGATTAATAAGGCGATGGCGGCGCAGATGGCGCAGGTGCAGGGGGCGATGAAGGGGGAGAAGCGGAAGTAATTAGAAATTGGAAAATAGAAAATGGAAATTGGGAGGAGATCCCAGGTGCTGCTTGACGGCGCCTGGGATTTTTTGTTTTTTTGGGAAGAAGGCAGAGAGAAAAAGAAAGAAAAAGATAACGCAGAGACGCGGAGAACGCAGAGGAGCGCTGAGAAGAAAAAAGCAGGAGCAGGAGGAAGAGATTTGGTGGCGTTGGATCGTAAGAGCCCACCCTTCGCAAAGGACGCGAAGGATGGGGCACCCTCAAGTTTGTTTGTGGGTCGACGTTAGATGGAAAACCAAGAGGGCGGCGTAAAGCCGCCCCTACAATGGGTGGGGTGGGTGTGGGACAATTGCGCTGTGGCGGTACCGAAAATGAGTAACGAGCGGTTGCGGGTTACGGTGATGGGGTCGGGGACGTCGATGGGCGTGCCGACCTTGGGGTGTCATTGCGCGGTGTGTGAGTCGGCGGATGCGCATGACAAGAGGCTGCGGCCTTCGTTGCTGCTTTCGCGGGGCGAGCGGAATGTGGTGATCGATACTACGCCGGATTTCCGGACGCAGGCTTTGCGAGCGGGGATTGACCGGCTGGATGCGGTGATTCTGACGCACGGGCACGCGGATCATATTTTGGGATTTGACGATTTGCGGCCGTACAACTTCAAGCAGCGGGCGGCGATGCCGGTGTATGGGAGCGAAGAGACGTTCCGGGTGATTCGGCGGGCGTTTGCATATGTATTTGACGACAAGCCGACGTTGAGCAGCATCCCGAGTGTGAATTTGCATGTGGTGAAGGGACCGTTTGAGGTGATGGGTGTGCGATTTGTGCCGGTGCCGCTGGTGCATGGAGAGATGGAAGTGCTGGGGTACCGGTTTGGGCGGGCGGCGTATCTGACGGACTTCAGCCGGTTGCCTGATTCGAGCGCGGCGCTGCTGGAAGGATTGGATGATTTGATTCTGGATGCGTTGCGGGATGTGCCGCATCCGATGCATATGACGGTGGAGCAGTCGCTGGCGTTGATTGACCGGTTGAAGCCGAAGCGGGCCTGGTTTACGCATATTGCGCATGATTTGCCACATGAGGCTACGAATGAGCGGTTGCGGAAGTTGGGATACCCGAATGTGAAATTAGCTTATGACGGGTTGACATTTGAGGTGGAGACGGAGGGGCGTGGGGTGGAGGTGCGGACAGAGAATGGATTGCGAGTGTTTACTTCGGGGGAGGAGTGGGCTCTCGCATTTGGGGAAGAAAGAAAAAATTTAACACAGAGGACACAGAGAAAGAGCGCAGAGGACACAGAGGAGAGCGGGCCCGCCTTCGCCGGGAAAAGCGCGGCTTCGGCGGACAGGCGCGGGAGCGTGATTGCGATTGGTAATTTTGACGGGATCCATTTGGGGCATCAGAGGGTGTTGGCGTTTTGTATCGGACTGGCGAAGGAGAGCGGGGCGGTGGCTACGGCGCTGACGTTTGAGCCGCCGCCGCTGAAGGTGTTGCGGCCGGAGGCGGCACCGCTGCGGATCTCGACGAACGAGCAAAGGCTGGAGTGGTTTGGGGCGCTGGGGATGGAGGCGGCGGTAGTGTTGCCGTTCACGATGGAGTTGTCGCAGCTTGCACCCGAAGATTTTGTGGACGAGATTTTAGTGCGGCAGTTACAGGTGCGGGCTGTTGTGGTGGGAGATAATTTCCGATTTGGACACAAGCAGGCGGGGAACGTGAAGTTCTTGCGGGAATTGGGAATGCGAGATGGATTTGACGTGATCGTGCATGAGCCAGTGGTTGTGGATGGGGAGATTGTGTCGAGCACGGCGATCCGGAAATTAATTGCGGAGGGCGAGGTGACGCGGGCGGCGCGGATGCTGGGGCGGGCGTTTGCGCTGACGGGAGAAGTGGTGGCGGGGACGGGGACCGGGCGAAAGTTTACGTTTCCGACGATGAATTTGCGGGCGGAGCAGGAGTTACTGCCAGCTCGGGGCGTGTATATTACGCGGACGGTGCTGGAGGGGGAGCCGAGCAGTCACCGGAGCGTGACGAATGTGGGGATGCGGCCGACGTTCAATGGAACGGGGCTGACGGTGGAGACGCACCTGCTGGATTATTCGGGGAATTTTTCGCCGAAGCGGATTGAGATTAGATTTTGGAAGAAATTGCGGGAGGAGAAGAAGTTTGGCGGGCCGGAGGAGTTGAAGGCGCAGATTGCGAAGGATATTGGGAAGGCGAATGGTTTTTTTGCGAGGTTGAGGAAGGTGAGGGGGAAGAGGTTGGCGGGGACTAGGGAGTGAGGGGGGAAGAAGAGAGAACTAGCGCAAGTGCGCCGAGAGCGCTGAGTACGCAGAGGAGAAAAGAAAAAGGAGGGTTCACCACGGAGGACACGGAGAGCACAGAGGAAGAACGGAGAGACTAGAACATTTAAAGTGGTTGCCGCGGTCCCTCTACTCCGCGGCCCGACGCGCCCGAATGCGGCGCGGAAGAAAAGATCGGGCCGCTCCGGTCGGGATGACAGTGCGGCGTTGATGTCACCTTCCAATTGAAATCCCAATTACACATCCTAGAGTTTGAAGAGTTCGCGGAGGCGTTTGGTTTGTTGGCGGGAGACGGGGATTTCGGAGGATTTTTTGTCGTTCATTTTTAGCATGAAGCTGGATTTGAACCAGGGAACGACTTCGCGGATGTGGTGGATGTTGACGAGAAAGGAGCGGTGGGGGCGCCAGAAGGAGTCGGAGTCGAGGGTGGCGTGGAGTTCTTCGAGGGTGCGGTAGTTGGAGGAGCCTTCGAGGTCTTTGGCGGTGACGGAGATAAGGCCGCCTTCGATGGAGGCGAAGATGAGGTCTTCGGCGTCGACGAGGAGCATACGCTGCTGGGATCGGATGAGGATTTTGCTGGGTTGGTTGGTGGATTGTTTGGGTGCGGAGAGTTGAGAGACTAGCTGCTCGAGCCGCTCGGTGGTGCTGGTGTGGGCTTCGATTTCTTTTTTGGCTTTCTGGATAGCTTTGGAGAGGCGGGCTTTGTCGAAAGGCTTTAATACGTAGTCCACCGCGTTTACATCGAAAGCCTGGACGGCGTAGTGGTCGAAGGCGGTGGCGAAGACTACGTGGGGAACTTTGAGTTTGCGCTCGACCAGTTTTTGGAGAACGCCGAAGCCGTCGAGGCCGGGCATCTGGACGTCGAGGAAGACGAGGTCGGGGTTGTGTTCTTTGATGAGGCTGACGGCTTCGAGGCCGTTCTTGCCCTGGCCGATCAGGGAGATTTCGGGGAAGGCTTTTAGGAGGTAGGCGAGTTCTTCGCGGGCGGGTTTTTCGTCGTCGACGATGATGGTGTTGATGGGCATTGGGTGAAAGGAAAGTATACAGTGGCCGGTGGCCAGCGACCAGTGAGGAGAGGAAGAAGAAGAGGGACTTAACGCAGAGGGCGCTGAGAAGAGAGGAGCGGCTGCGGTATGATTCGGTTCGGTGCACGCGGTTTAGATTTTTGGTGAGGATTACATTGTAAAAGCGGTAGCAGAGCTACCGCACTCCAAAGGGGGATACGTGGCTACGGCGGGCAAGGGGACGGCGAAGATTTTGCGGAGTGAGATGGTTTATCAGGGGAAAGTGTTTGGGGTACGGCGGGACGAGGTGGAGGAGCCGAGCGGGTTGCGGGCGACGCGGGAGGTGATTACGCATCCGGGGTCGGTAGTGGTGCTGCCAGTACTGCCGGATGGGAGGATTGTGATGGTGCGGCAGTATCGGCATGCTACGCGGCAGTACTTGTGGGAGCTGGTGGCGGGGCGGAAGGAGCCGGAGGAAACGCCGAAGCAGGGGGCGGCGCGGGAGTTGCTAGAGGAGACGGGATATCGCGCGAAACGGTTTAAGGTTTTCTTGGACGTGTTCCCTACCCCGGGGTTTCTGGAGGAACGGATGTATTTATTGCTGGCGGAGGGGTTGACGGCCGGCGAGGCGCAGCCGGAGGAGGATGAAAAGATCGAGGTGCGGGCGTACAAGCTGAAAGAATTGAAACAGATGATCAAAAGCGGGCGGTTGCGGGACGCGAAGTCGATTGCAGGAATCTTATATTACCTTACTTTTTTACGGTAGGCTTCCCTTCCCTGACGCTTTGAACCGATTGAAAACCGCATAAATATGCACAAGTGTGTAAGAAAGTCGTTAGAGTTTGCTTGACTCCGAAGTCCAGTTTGATACACTCCGCGCAATTCGTGCTCATGGCGGCGCGTCTAGGTATTCCGCCCCCAGAGTCACCGTCCAAAGGAGACACGAAGTGCAAGGAACAGTAAAGTGGTTCAATAATTCGAAAGGATACGGATTCATAGGCCGGGAAGATGGGCCCGATGTATTCGTACACTATTCGGCAATCACCGGGGATGGTTACCGGACGTTGCAGGAGGGTGATCCGGTCGAATTTGAGATAGTACAGGGACCCAAAGGACCGCAGGCGGCCGAGGTGAAAAAAAGCGCCTGATAGAGAATTTGGATCTAATCGAGACGGCGGGGGCGAGAGCTTCCGCCGTTTTTTTGTGGGTGGCAAACAAACGGCAAGAAGCAAGAAAGAATTTAACACAGAGGACACAGAGTTCGGAGGGCAGAGGGCACGGAGAAGAGGAACCCCAAGAGCACAGCCAGGAATCATCCCGCAAAGAGCGCGGGATGGGGCGGCGGTGGCTGTGCCACAGGGAACCCAGGAGCACAGGCAAGAGTGCCTGTGCCACAAGAGGGAGAGAGGAATATAATTGCGGGCATGGACAACAAACAGATTGCACGGATATTGCGGGAGACGGCTTCGCTTTTGCAGATTGATGGGGCGATCATCGGGCGCTACCGGAGTTATGAGAAGGCGGCGGAGC
>Ga0210405_10000681_pt1 | contig 43224 bp, 41 predicted proteins | sample IncBWH11MmetaG_FD_155492 | JGI IMG/M metagenome (GOLD analysis project Ga0210405, IMG submission 155492) | Forest soil microbial communities from Barre Woods Harvard Forest LTER site, Petersham, Massachusetts, United States - Inc-BW-H-11-M | ecosystem: Environmental > Terrestrial > Soil >... | reverse complement strand
GGGGATGCCCGTTCTTCCTTCTCCTTTTGCTTCCGGCTCGATTTCGTTTCCGGTCCGGTGGTAACGGTCTTTCCCCGGGGTCGATGCGCGGCGCGAACCCCTGCAGCATCTTCTCGATTTCCAGATCGCAGTTTACGATCTGTTGCTGATAGATGCGGTACAGATCACGTGATTGACCGAGGGTAAACAGAGGCTCGGGCCGCCAGTTGCCTTCCAGTGATTTTCGGATAGCCTCGGTGTCGGCTTTGATGCCTGGATCCCGCGGAAGTTGTGTTGCATGAAGCGATCGCCTTGGCTGCGAACGATATCGGCCACCTCGAGGAGGGGCCGAGTCATTTTTTCTTAAGCCTCCGCGAGGGTGGGACGCCGTCGAGGCTGGAGACTTCGAGAGCATCGAGCGGATTGGGGATGGCGCGCAGATGCTTGGGTGAGAGATGCAGGTAGATGAGGGTGTGCTCCAGCCTGGAATGTCCGAGCAGGACCTGAATGGTACGCAGGTCGGCGCCGGCCTCGAGAAGATGGGAGGCACAACTATGCCGCAAGCTGTGAGGAGAAAGGCGTTTCGTGATGCCGGCCTTTTGGGCAGCCTGCCGGCAGGCGAACCACACAGTATTGGGGCTGATGGGGACGTCGGCGCGCACTCCTTTCACGGTGCCCGGAAACAGGAAGGTGGTGGGCCGCATCCAGCGAAAGTAGACGCGCAGAGTTTCCAGCAGCTTGGGGCTTAAAGGAACCTCGCGGTCGCGGCCGCCCTTGCCTTGGGTAATGCGGATCATCATGCGCTGACCGTCGATGTCTTGTACCTTCAGCCGGCAGAGTTCGGCCCGGCGTGCGGCGGTGGAATACAAGGTCATGAGCAGCGTGCGGTGATAGAGATTGCAGGCCGCGTCGATCAGTCGGGTTACTTCCTCCGGGCTGAGCACGGTGGGCAGTCGCTTGCGGGATTTGGGAAATGGAATGTACTCCGCCAGAAAATGTCGGCGCAGAGTCTTTACGAACAAGAAGCGCAATGCGGACACATATTGACTGACTGTGGCCGGAGCCAACTTCTTGGCTTGAAACAGATGAGCCTGATACTGCCGAATTTGCTCGGGCCCGAGCTTGTCCGGTGGCTGGTGAAAATACTCCGCAAAATCGCGGACCATGCGAACGTAGGTTCTTGCGGTACGATGGGAGTAATTTCGACCCTGGATTTCTTCCAGCATCTGTTTGCGTAGTTGGGTCACAGGGACCTCCTTATTTCTGTGACCCAACTTACTTCTTACTTCAATCCCTCACCAACTGCCGATCCTCGAACACGCGCTAGCGTCCGCCGCGCCAGCGGCTTCGTACAAATCTCTATTTCGCTCTTTGACGCTACACGCCTGGCCCCGGGGCACGAGCCAACGCTTGCAAAAGACGCTTAGGGGTATCCCGCCGCCGTTCGCCCTAAGGGCCGATTCTGCATTCCATTAGCCTGTCATATTGTCCGTTGGACCGATCAACGCGTCCGATTAACCCTCCGGTTACTAAAGGTCTGGACACGACCGTGAGTCATCTGGGAATGGCCCTGCTCCGCCTCTAAACTGTCGCCGACACAGCCGAATTTCCGCGTCTTCGGGGGCAGTACGATGTTAATTCCCATCAAGCACGAAAACATGGCGGCCCGGCGCTGGCCAGTGGTCACGCTGGCCTTGATCGCCATCAACACGATTGTCTTTCTCCTCACCATGATTTCGATGAGCGACGAGGCGCCGCAATTGGGCGAGGTGAAGTCTGACATCCTGATCCTGGCCGCGGTGCATCCCGAACTGAAGATGCATCCGGAGGAAGAGCGATTGGTCGAGGGGTTCAAGAAGAGCCACCCGGATCAGTGGAAGAAGGTGCAGAGCCCCTACCGCGACGTCATCAACGCTTACGACGCCAAGATCAAGCTGATGGAGGATCCCGAGAAGCTTCAAGAGGAGATGGATTCTCTGAACGAGCAATACGTAAAGCTCTCGTCGACTTCCATCACCGAGCAGTACGCATTTATTCCGGCGCATCCCAGCGCTGTGAGCTATCTGACCGCTAATTTCCTGCACGGCGGCTGGATGCACTTGATCGGCAACATGTGGTTTCTGTGGCTCGCGGGATTCGTGCTGGAAGATGTTTGGGGACGCTGGCTGTACACGGCGTTCTATCTGATCGCGGGCGCGGCGGCACTGCAATTCCACGCGTGGCTCAACCCGGGCAGCATCTCTCCTACTCTCGGCGCGTCGGGAGCCGTGGCCGCGCTGATGGGGGCGTTCCTGGTCCGCTTCCCCAAGATGAAGATTGAAATGGCATGGATCTGGTGGATCAGCATGCTGCGGCTTCTGCGCACCGGCAATCCGTTCCGCATGTGGCGCTTCAAAGCCAGTGCGTACTGGCTCCTGCCGCTGTGGCTGGGGGTCGAAATCCTCTATGGAACCCTGTTTGGATCGGTCAGCAGCGTGGCGCATTGGGCGCACGTCGGCGGGTTTGTCTTCGGAGCGCTGGCCGCGGTTGCGATTCGCTATTCCGGCATCGAGCAGAAAGCCAACAAGGCCATCGAGGAAGAACTCGCGTGGACCAATGATGCCGAACTCGAGCAGGCCAGTTCGATGATGGAGCATGGCCAACTCTCCGAAGCCCAGAATCTGCTGACCAGCTACGTCGCTGCCAACCCGAATTCGCTCGACGCATGGGCCCTGCTGCGCCAGATTTATACGCGGCAGAGCGACACGAAGTCGTACCTCGATGCGACCGTGAAGACCTGCGGCCTGCACTTGAGGGCGCACCAGATCGAAGCGGCCTTTCAGGACTATGCGGAATTCGTCGACAACGGAGGTGGCAAAATGCCGGCCACGACCTGGCTGGAACTGTGCAAGGGCGCCGAAGAAATGCAGGAGTTCGAGCGCGCTCTCTCCGAGTATCAGGAACTTGCAAAGGCGTACCCCGCCGAACGACAATCGTTGACTGCACAACTCAGCGCCGCCCGGCTATGCCTGAAGAAGTTAAACCGTCCGAAGGATGCTCTCGCGATTTATCAGGTCGCCGCGGCATCACCCGTTCCGCATCTCGATTGGGAGACATTGATTCAGGCCGGCATCAAGGAAGCCAAGGCCGCGCTTTCGGCGGGAAACGCGATAGCCGCCGGCGCGCAGTAGCGAACGGACTCATGCTCTCCCTGCAAACTCCCGGTTCTCCGTGGACACTTTCACCTTTTCGCCCTCTTTGATGAAAAGGGGCACGCGGATTTCGAGGCCCGTCTCCAGCCGGGCTGCCTTGGTACCGCCGCCCGACGCGTCACCTCGAACTGCCGGTTCCGTCTGGGCAACGACCAGCTCGACGAATATTGGCAGCTCTAAACCAATCGGATTGCCGTTGAACTTGCGGAGCTCAACCAATGCGCCTTCGATCAGGAAGTCCAATGCATCCCCGACCATCTGGCCATTCAGGGTAAGGGTCTCGTAGCTTTCCTGGTCCAGAAAATGAGAACCATCCCCATCGCTATACAGGTAGGAAGCCTGTACCGACTCGAGGTCTGGCTCCTTGAACTTGTCGCTTGCCTTGAAGGTCTTCTCAAAGACCGCATTGGTTAGAAGGTTGCGCATCTTCAGGCGTACCAGGGTTTGACCGCCACGAGCGGTGGGCGTGTTCACTTCTGCTTCCAGGCAACAGAAGGGAGTGTTTTCAAACTCAAAAAACGTCTTCCGTTTGACACTAATCGCGTCAATGAGCGCGGCCATGAAGTCCTTTGAAGGAGGTCGGTAACACAACGCATGATCGGGATAGAGCGCGGGCGCGCCAGCCGTAGGTGGAGGGTTTCCATCCTTGCCCTTTCGGTCTGCAAGGTGGGTTCACAATTCCCCCATAGCCACGTTTCCCGCGGCCCCCCTATAATCCCGGACGGCCGAGTTTCTCAGGTCCGGTTCGAAGTGCTGGCCTGTCGTCAATAAGCCTTCCCAGATCGCCGCAGAGCTCAAGCGCTAGTTCGCATCCACTCCATGACCAGCTGGTTTGCTCACTGCTTCGTCCCTGGCCCTGGCTACGGTTTGGTGTGCCCGGTTTTATCAAGCCGAGCCCGCGCCTGTCGTAGGGACCACCAAGCACCCAGTGCCCCTTTGCCTGACGTTGGTGTTACCTTCGTCAGGGAGACGTATCTCGCCTCCTGCGGAGACGTTACTCTCCGGTCATCGCTCCTACGAGCACATGTGCCAATCCCGCGTGGCTCTCCTCTACTTCGGTTCTTCCCCTCGTTTGAGGAGTCTTTGCAGGTTGCTACTAGCCCCTGCTGCCATCAGGATCTTCTCGACGTTATTCTGCGAGTCTTTCCTTGGTTGCCTGGTCCCCTGCCCCGGCGGTCCCATCGGGTGCATGCGCCTGTTAACTTCCCCGATGTCATCGGCCTTCCCCTTGGGAGGTTGGGTCGGCTTCCCGCTTTTGGTCCACGATGCAACTTTCCGTGGGAACGATTTTCGAGGCTGCAGACATTCCATTATGTTCAAGCCCCCAAGTTTGTTCGCCTCCCAGGTTGCTCCCACCGCTACGGCTATGCCGTAGGGCGGCCAAGGCTTTTACGTCCGGGCAGAACGTGCTTCGTTGCCTCCGCACGCACCGGATATGCTAGCCGTCCGTACACAGGCAATTGACGGCGCAAGGACTTGCACCTTGCTAGATTCGCAGCATTGTCGACTGCTCCCCTCCCAGATCGTTCCTACCTCTGCGACTTATCGTCACAGGGCAGCCGAGGCTTTTACGTCCGAGCAGAACATGCTTCGTTGCCTCCGCATGCATCCGACATGCTAACCACCTGCCCACTCTGACACCAAGACGGGCGCGCCTTTCGGGCAGCCATCCTTGCTATCGATTCGGTCTTAGTTTTTGGTACTACGAACGACGGGCGCGAAATAGTGCACCGTCACATCTTTTCCCATATCAACGACTTGATATTGCCCAACGGACTCCCGATTCGGTGCGGGCTTGAGTGTGAAATAGCGTACCGTCACATCTTTTCCGATGTGAACAACTTTCGTCGCGAGCACCGCGCCGTGGAGCGGGGTGGCAGTTCTCTCATCTCCCACTGCAATTGGCATTGTCTGAGACCTGTGCCTGTTTTTAGCGGGCACCGTCTTTGCGGGTGGCAGGCGTACCTGCTCCTCGATGGTAGCCATGCTATGCAGCTCTAAGGGTCCCAATAACAAAAGTGGGTAACGGTCGCCGGAGGCAACCCAGCAAGCTAATACAAGGACGGTAACAACCGCTGCCACGTCCCCGTTCCACAGCCGCTTGTGCCAGGGAACGCGCTTATATGGCTTCATTCGGAAAGTCGCAAGTGCGTCGGGCTGCTTTGGTCTGTCCTTTGGCATCGTGGCTGGGCAAGGTTGATAAATCGCACCCTTGTTTGCTGAGGCCGGTGTAGGTGCACTGCCTTTGAGAAACTCGGACTCCGAGCAAACCTTGAGGACATAGCATTCCTCGTGAATGGCCTGCCCGTACTCATCAGTCTTACTGATCTCTAGGAGAACTGGGCTCTTGCAAATACAGCAAGCTGGAAGTCGCTGCGAGCTTCTCGGAGTGGAGGTTACAATCCCTTGCTGGCGATCACCGAGCCGACCGGATGGAGTCGTTGCGGAGCGTGGAATGATGGCCCGCATTGTGGTTCCATGACCATCCGATTCTATTTCCAGTTTGCCGTTCAATTCGTTCATACGCTCACGCATTCCGGCCAGGCCGACCCCCGTTTCCGCTGCTGTTTCGCGAAGTCGAGCCAGCCGCTCCGCCGGGATGCCGGATCCATCATCTCGTATTTCCAGAACTATCTTCTTCAGTTGGTGATAAAAGCAGACGCTAACCTCCGAGGCGCCAGAGTGGCGATGTACATTCGTCAAGCTCTCCTGGAGGACACGGAAAAGAGCAATCTCTATCCCGATGGGGAGTCGCTCTTGAGCGGTTGCGATATCCAACTTTACGTTGACCCCGGTACGCTTGGCGAAGCCCTCGACGTACCACTCCGCTGCACAAGCAAAGCCGACCTCATCCAGCAGTGGTGGGTGCAGCAGGTAAGACATGGTGCGAATTTCTTCGATGGCCTGATCCGCTAAGGCGGCAACCTCGGAGGCAAGAAGCATGGTGGATGGGTCTTGCTTGCAGTGTTCCTCAAGAAAAGAAATACTGATTTTCAGAGCCGCCAATGTTTGACCCGTGCTGTCGTGCAGGTCACGAGACAACTTGCGTCTCTCCTCATCCTGCACTTTGAGAAGCCGCTGCGACAGGTTCTGCAGTTCGGCCGTGCGTTGTTGAATCACCGATTGAAGTTGGGAATGCTCAAGCGCCATTTGTCGAGAATGATCGGAAAGGGGCCACATAATTCCTCCTGTAGCGGCAGCGGCCGAATTCCAGAAATTATTCCTTTTGACGCTCTCAGAGTCTGATCAAAATTGCACACGGTTCCAAGTGCGAAGGAGCATCAAATTAAGCTTTCAATTTCCAGACGGAGTACCATACAGCCAACTTGCGAAGCAGTTTGAATTTCATTCCCGCCTTTTCCCAACCCCCTCTCCGTGCTGGCGCGGTGATCGTGGTTTCGTCATCGTCCGATATGCGGGCACAGGTCCGTAATGGCTTCATGTGCAAGATGCCAGTTCTTCACTCCTTCATCAATCTTCGCGAGAGACCCTGTCAGCGTGGAGGAGTACCTAGGTCGTAAGTTCGATGTGGCATGAGTGTGAAGACCGAAGAGATAAAGTGATGGTTAGCAGGGTCGTCCGATGTGCTGCATCAAACCTAACGGATGGAAAAAGGCAACAATATGGATGATGCTCTAAAAGCAAAACTCGATGAAGCACGGCAATGGATGAGCAGTCAGCAAGCTGGAATCAACGCGGATCGCAAACACGATGATCGGGCAACGCGGGAGTGGGCCAGAGGAAAACAGCGGCCAGCGAATGCGGAACGGGCTCAGCTCAGAAACTCGCTGACCGATGAGGATCGGAGACAGATTGAAGAACGCATACAGCAACTTCTCGACGACAACCCTGCATTGTCTCCCACGAACGCCCGGACACTGGACTCGAAGACAGAGCCGCCTTGTGTCTCTCTCGAAGTTCTTGAAGAATACTATTTTCTGAGAGACATAGTCGGTTGATGGATGCGCACTACGGTTAGGGATGAGCGGGGCGTTTGGCGTTTAGCGGCAAATCGACATACCCTGCGCCTCAAGTCATACCGAGATGGGAAACTCTTTCCAGTTACATTTAGTCTCCAGCGGCACTTTGGGACCGCCGGCCGCTCATGGGGGTCAACTGGCGTTTAGAGGCAGACAAGTCTCCTGGAAGTAATGGCGCCAATTGTGTGAGCTTGATCTGCTTGGCGAGACCGAGCACCTTGAGCACCCAGATTCCGTACCAGTTCATGTCCACTTCGTACCATCGTAGGCCGTGTCGGGCCGAAGTGGGATGCGCATGATGGTTGTTGTGCCAACCTTCGCCAAACGTGAGCAGGGCGACAAACCAGTTGTTCGTAGAATCGTCTCGGGTGGAAAAACGACGAGAGCCCCAGATGTGTGTGGCTGAATTTACTAACCACGTGGCATGCAGTCCGACAACTGTGCGCAAGAGAACTCCCCATAACAGAAATGGCAATCCGCCAATAATCAGCAGGAGCAAGCCAAGCGCTGTGATCGGCAGGTAGTGATACTTGGTGATCCATACATGAAACCTGTCATGGGCGAGATCGGGCACGTAGTGAGCCAGCGTGATTGTGTCGTGGTGCATGGATCTTCCCGTCAGAATCCAGCCCATATGCGACCACCATTTTCCATCACGCGGTGAGTGCGGATCTCCTTCCTGGTCCGTAAACTGATGATGAATGCGGTGCGTAGCTACCCAGAAGATGGGTCCGCCTTCGAGAGTCAGCGTTCCGCAGAACGTAAGAAGATACTCGACCCACTTGGGAGTTCTGTAGCTGCGATGGGTGAGCAATCGGTGATAACCCATCCCGATACCTAGGCTTCCGGATATCCACCACAGAACAATTGCGACCAACAAAGCTTTCCAGGTGAAGAAAAACAGTGCGGCAACAGCACCGATGTGAAAAGCGGCCATAAAAAAGGTCGTTACCCAGTTGATGCCGCTGTTTGTTAAGGGCCTGGGTGGATCCTGGCTTGACATGAATGGCTACCCTCCTTTGAAAGCTCAACGACGGACCTGCATTGTTCTGCTTGAGACCCCCTTTGCATCAATACTGCGCAGAAGATGACGCGGATTCCTTTGCTCGTGCCAAGCGTTAGTGTCGAACTTTAGGACTCCGAAAAACTGTTCAGAATTGATCATTGCGCGTTGCTGTCCTCCGTCGGATTTTGCCGAGCGATGCGAGGTTGGGGTTCTGATGTGGGCAACCTGGGCGTAAACATGACCGGACTCCTGTCACCGCAGGAGTCGCGATTATCTTTGGGCCCTTAGTTCGCACCAAGCGGCCCAACCATGACCGGTCGGAGCCCAGAACCGCCAAGATACTGATACGATCCGGCCCCGAGGGGGGAAATCAATGCCCAATCTAGCGAGAGTGGTTCGTCTGTTAAAGAAGGAACAAGATCGACTTGCCAAGGAACTTCGTGGCATCGGCGCGGCGCTCGCAGCTTTCGGTAAGGCATACGTGAAAGGAACCGGCAGTCGAAAGCTGTCCGCGTCAGCTCGGGCGCGGATTGCAGCTGCCCAAAGAGCGCGAAGGGCAAAATTCCGGGCGACGGCCAAGGTCGTTCCCATCGGGGGAAAGCGGACGCTATCGGCAGCTGCGCGAAGAAAGATCGCTGCGGCACAAAGAGCGCGATGGGCAAAGGTGAAGGCCGGAAAGAAAACGGCTTAATTTTTTTTCGAGTATCCTCGATCCGAAGGCGGTCCACCGGGACTTCCTGAAACCAAGGAATATGGAAATGGTGAGCTCTGTAGGATTCGAATCCGTGCGACCACGTAATTACCACAACTTACGACGCAGCAGACGGCACGTAATACCCTGTTTTCGATGCAAAGCAACGCGAACGGCACGGAAAACGGCACGGGATGGGATGACATCATTTAGCTTAGGAATCACGCCTAACCTAGGCACGGCGGAGAGGTGTGTAAAGGGACTAGGGAAAGTCTTGCAGGAGCCTGAACGATTGCAAGTTCTGTTCGGCGTTGTTGTGATAGCACCGGCGCGTCTGACATTCTGGAGGATGATGCCTTTGGAAACAGAAAAATGATCCCCGCGCGGCACCGAATCAGACTCACGATTGACGTAGAGAGTGCCCTCCAATACTGTGGTGCGTCAGCGATACTCTTTGCGCGGGAGATGACGGTTCGATACCGTCCTCCGCCCCAAGCTACACGCAATGACCTCCGCGCGGTCAGGAAAGCAAAACCATGGATCAAGTTCGCTGCCCCTACTGTATTGACGGGGACGGATCCAAAGTCATGGATCCCCGTGACGATCACTTGGTTTGTGAGTGCGGCCACAAAGCTGCGCCGAATCGCCCAAATTATCGTTGTTCCTGCCCGAAATGCATTGAACTCAGAGACGCGATTGAAATCCCCGCTCGCTGGTGATGCAGGGAGAGTCCAAATGTGACCCCATGACGGCAGCCAAGAAGAACAAACCACCGCGCTGCCCCTATTGCGTGACCGGCGCAGAATTCAAGCTGATGAAAGTCCTAGAGAATGGCAGGCAGATTTGCGACTCCTGCGGCCACATAGTCTTTCCTGAAGACAGAGCCTCCTGGTGCCCATGTCCGAGGTGCATTTCGTTCAAGATCTCGTTCAAGGTTCGAGGTCCGCGCCGGTAGTGCCTGCCGGTTCACAATCCACCTCAATTCACCTCAGTAGCTACCTGTGAGGTGAATCGTATTCACGCGGCACACAAGGGCGACAGCTTCCCAACTCAGTCTGACCGGCGAGATGCAACAGGACCGGCGCGGGCGGCTCACGTTCTGGAGGATGATGCCTTCCTGGGACACGGGAATAGTTGGTGAAATGCCCCGACATTTGTGTTGATAGGCTGCCACGTCTTTTCTAAAATTCACGAGCACCCTCTTGCTTGGGGTTCACAAACAAAAGAGACTGCCTCGGGCGCAGTTCTGCTTGCGGGCAACGAAGGTGGTGGCTTGTCATCCGTCCGCGTCTTGGTCGTGGAAAATTTCGCGCCATTTAGGAAGTTTATGTGCTCGATACTGGAGAAAAGGCCCAACCTGCGGGTTATCTGCGAAGTGTCCGATGGGCAGGAAGCAGTTCAGAACGCTGAAGAACTGAAACCAGATTTGATTCTCCTCGACATTGCACTTCCAACACTCGACGGATTCGCGGCTGCCCGACAAATTCGTAAGCTTGCCCCTGAATGCAGAATAATTTTCGTCAGCCTGGAATCTTCTACTGACATCGTACAAGAGGCATTCAACATCGGGGCATGGGGTTACGTCTTGAAAACAAAAGCCGCGTTCGATCTCCTAACCGCCGTGGAAGCGGTAGTTGAAGGCAAGCAGTTTGTCAGCGATGGATTGTTTGGGCCAGGCCTTCTGTGAACGCCAGCATCCCTTAACCTGCCGCAGACCAAGCAGTGCCTCCTCTTAGTTGCTGCAGGTCGGGTTCAGCGATGCTAAACCGTGCGAAGCCGCAGTCCAGACAAACAAACATCTTTGGGAATATCAAGACCGCCTGGCTGTGGAGATTATCGAACCGACGGAACGGAAAATGGAGGTTCATCTCCGTAGAGAATTCTCCCTGATTACGCGACCCACTGTTAGCGCCGATTTAAAAGGGAGCCAGTCTGGCCGGTTTGGATGGGAACCAGAGAGTTGGCTGATGGTGGCGGGACACACGAATGCGCCGGCCGCCGTCGGAAACCGGCAGTCACGATTCCGAGTTTGTTCCCCGCCGACGATGGTTAGTTCATGGGCGCTTCTCCCGCGCCGTCCACTCGAGGCGTAACTGCGGATCCGGGCTGTGTTTGGTGTCCCTCCTGACCGACTCGATAACCAGGTAGAGTTTGTCCGCGCTGTTGACCTTTCCCGACACGCAGTAATAGTGGTCTGACGTGATGATTTGGGATTTGGTGAAGTCGTAGAGGCGGTAAACCCGGCGGGTGGAGTCGTCCTTCATGAGGAACACGACACAGGTGGGGTAGTTGGTCTTCCGGTCGTCCGTTTTTAGGACGCAAGTAAAAGCACTCGTAGCGTGAAACGTCGGCCATTGCTCGAAACGCGATCCCCACAAAACCCCGAGAGTCTTGCGACGCATCGGGAACAGTATCTCCGCTCAGGTTAATTTCAATGGTCCCGTCCAGCAAAGAAGTGTTTTTGACGACGGCGATGCGACTAACGTCATCACCGTGGCCCGGTGCAGCATCTACGATGCGCAGTGCACTTTTCCCGCGATACTGGACAAACTCCGCCGTCACATAGTGAAGCCCCAGGCCATCAGGCCGAATCGAGCCTGGGCTCATCACCGGCGCTTTGACTGAATTGCTGGGCATCTGAGGCCACGGCCTGGACTACAACGAAGCCCAGAGCAAACACTGCTTCCCATAAACGCATCACGATAATTGACTCCCCCGAGTCAGCTGTAAGTGGTTCCGGAACGGCGCGCAGAGAAAGGATTGCCGGTATCCTTCTATTCGCCGGGTCCTAATTCCACACTACCATCAGGCGCCAGTCGCCACGCGGGATTCCAAGCCACTTCCCAGGCAAATCCGTCGGGGTCGGCAAAATAACCCGAGTAGCCGCCCCAAGACGCCTGTTGTGCGGGCTTTAGAATCGTCGCGCCCGCAGCCGCAGCGCGTTTTATGAGCGGATCCACTTCGCCTTTTGCGTGCACATTGTAAGCAAGTGCCATGGCTGCCCGTCCGAATGCCGCCGGATCGGCCTGAAAATCTGCGGCGAGTTTGTCCCGCAGGAACAATGCAAAGACCATTCCGCCTGCCTGGAAGAAGATGATCTCTTTATTCTCAAATGCCGGCTTCCAACCGAGCCCCTCGGAATAGAATCTTTTCGAGATACTGAGATCTTTCACGCCGAGGGTGACAAGACTAATGCGCTGGTCCATGATACGAGATTCCCCCTTGCCATTGAGGAAGAAGCAACACTGCCGCGATGCCCGCCAGCAGTTCTCTTCGAGTCAACACAGGCCGAAGATAGAATGATCGATGAGTTCTGGTCTTGAACGAATCGGACACATCGAGCGCATCAAGATCCGAGGCCGTGCATCGTCTGAATGAGGCCGGATAGACAAAGAGTGCACCGCGCAGATTGGAGCGAAATACTGGGCGGGTTGCCGGAAAAACGCTGCACCTCTCGAGTCATGTGCGCTTGATCGGCATAGTCCGCGTCCGCGGCGAACTGTGCAAAGCTCCCCCGAGCGCCCATGTTATGGGCAAAATTCAGCAGACGCTGGAAACGCAGCACGGACTGAAACATCTTCGGGCCATACCCGACCGCCACTGTAAAGCGACGCTGGAGCTGACGGCTGCTGAATCCGATCCACTTACTGAGTTTTTCAACTCGGCCTTGCGGATGCCGGGCGAGCCATTGAATAGCCGCGCTCACTGCCTGGTCAACCGGCGCAGCTTGCTCGAGGCAATTTAGCAAGGCTGTTTCGATTGCCGACCGTCGCGCAGCAATATCTGGCTCGTCTGCGATCCGCTCAAATTGCGCAGTCGCCGCGCGGCCCCAGACGTCGCGAAGCGGCACCGACTGGTTGAGTAGCACTGAGGCAGGAAGGCGGAGCAGGCTCGGCGCAACTCCGGGATGGCAGCGAGCGCCGATAATGATAGTCCCAGGAGCGAGACGAGTGACGAAGGGCTGTGTCCACGGGCCGATCACCATCGGAGCTTCGTCGTTGATGAGAACAATATCGACGCAGCCGTCGGGCAATACGGGCTGCTCGAATTCGTCTCGTGAACCGGTGACTGTCTGCGTCCACAGGCAGAGTAGATATCTCGCAAGCGACAACGGAGCTGGAAATTCACGGTAATCAGAAACAGAGCCCACCTGCAAATCGCGATTTATCACAGGCCCCCCATGGCAAGGTGCTCTTCCCCGTTTGGTCCCTTGATTTTACTCCCAACAGTTTTTGGGAGGACCGCCTAATGCGGAGGTGGCTGGATGCTTCCGATCGATGTGGCATACCGCCTGAGGATCGCAGTTGTCACATTGTCGCAGGCATGTTTACTCGAGTGCTTGCAAAGCACTCAAAGTCGTTCTCGCTCATCGACTGCATCTCGGTTGGCGTGGATCGGATGCAGCGAACCTTCGAGCTTATGAGAGAGCAGGTCGAAGCCTGGCAGAAGAGTGACCTGACGGATGTCACCGCCAAAGTGGTCATCTACGAGGCGTTTGTGGAGAGTCAACTCGAAGCTCCCAAACACCTTGCCCGCACCGTGCGCGACCTCTACTTCGAGCCAAAGTACGAGGAATTCAAGACGCGGACGATCTGGAGTCTTTCGAATGCGTTTACTTCCGCATTCAAGGAACTGGAGCCGATCCCGCAGTTCAAGGCAACCGCGAAGCTGGGTGAATTCCTGGAAGCTCGGTTCTCACAATCGTTTTAGCTAGCGCAGGACGCGGTTCGCCTCCGCTCCCGATTAAGTGTTCAAATGAATTCCTCTTGCGGGCTCTGGCCTGACGTGATCTCGGCAACGCCAGGCCATGAGCCGGATCGAGGCGAGCTTGAACAATTTAACGTGCCGGCGTAGCTTCCGCAGGCCAGTATGGCTTATCCGCGTCGGCTAAGTATCCATCTGCGTAGCGATCGTGATGGCGAACCCAGGACATCGTGAAGGGCAGGGCGTCCTCATCGCGGCCTTTGGGAACAAGATCGAGATAGTTGTACGTGTTGACAACATTTTCGGTCCCGCGAGCGTAGGCGGAATAAGTGTGGAAGATGGTGTCGGATTTGTCCTTATAGAAGACGCTGATTCCGGGTGCTTCCGCACTGGGGAATTCGACGAGATCGAAGTTGTACTCTACCTTGCCTTTTGCCATTTCCTCCTGTGTGAAGGAAGCGCGGTAGTCGTGGTTGAAGTCTGTCCCGAATGACGAGACCCAGGCAAATCGCCAGCCCATGCGCTTCTTGAACGGCTCGATTTTGGAGAAGGGGGCTCGCGAAACCGCTGCGAATGAGACATCGCGTTGCGCCAAATGCGCCAGCGCGCCATCCGTATGATCCATGTTGAATGAGCAACTGGGGCAGCCTTCGTTCCACTCTGGGCCGAACATGAAGTGATAGACGATGAGCTGGCTTCTGCCGTCGAACAGGTCAGCAAGAGTCTTCTTGCCATCCGGTGAATCGAAAACATAATTCTTATCGACTTTGACCCAGGGCAGCTGGCGGCGTTCCCCAGCCAGAGTGTCACGCTCGCGCGTGAGCTGCTTTTCTTTGGCCAGTAGCTTCTTGCGAGCCGCGAGCCATTGCTCTCGCGACACTACTTTCGGATTGTCAATCGTGTTTGTCGACATTTTGATTTTTCCTTTCCTCTGAGTTCGGCAGGACTTCTCCTGCTCGGTTCTTGCGAGACACTTTCACGGCCAACGCTGCCAGCCCGCCGGTAGAGACCGCCCCGGCAACGATTAGCCCCATGGTTGCAAAGCAGAATGGACACATCGTTCACCTCCCGGGTGGCGAAGCTTGACTGCTAAGCCGCCTCTATAGTGGTGACGGGTGAAGATAGTCGATTTCGACATAGAAAAGAGCCCTCGCTTCATTCGCAACGTCACCCCAAAATCGTCGCGGTCTCCGGCACGAAACCTGCGAACTGGCGCTCGAGCGCCTTGACTGCGCCAGTGCGCCAGCCCGCGGCGAGGGATTGGGACGCGGGGTCGGGAAAGATGTCGTCTTCGCCTCTTTCCAATCCATCGAAGATACCCTGCGCCGCCGACTCGGGCGAGGCCTTTGGTATCTCGAAGCCGCGGTTCATATCTGTATCGATAGGGCCCAAAACAACTGCATGGACCGTTACGCCTTGGCCGGCCAAGAGCGCTCTCAGTGATTGCGTCATGTTGAAAGCGGCCGCCTTCGAAATGGAGTAGGCGGGTATGACCGGCAAGCCAGCGAGCGCCACCAGGGATAGGTTGTTAACAATGGCCCCCCTGGAGCGCTTTAGGAGCGGCAAGAAAGCGCGCGTCACATTGAACATTCCGAAGAGGTTGACGGCGAGGTGTTGCCCAATGGCGTCGAGATTGGTCAGATTGTCGTAGAGAGCGATGCCGGCATTGTTGATGAGAACGTCGAGAGATTCAACTCTCTGGACAGCTGCCTGAATCTGCTCGGCGTTAGTCACGTCCAAGGTCAGGGACCTGACGCGCCCATCTATGTGGGCCAAGGGCTGGCGCGTACCGGCATATACCCGCTTCGCACCTCTCCTCAAGGCTTCCTCGACCAGGGCCTGTCCTATACCGCGATTAGCCCCGGTTACCAGAACTGCTTTGTCTGCGATTGTCATATACCCTCCTCCTAATTAGGCGTCTCGGGGACTACTGCTAAGCCGCCTCTATGGGGATGACGCGTGAAGGGAGTCGATTTCGACATTAGCAACCGGAGGAAATTATCCCCGCCTTTGGAGCAGGAACTGTCTCACTGCCGGGTCCTCGGCGAGACCAATCGCCCGGTCGAAAGCATCGGCGGCCTCAGATGTCATCGCTAGCCGCTGCAATAAGTGAGCACGAACCGCCCAGTAGGGCTGATAGCTCGAGACGGACTCGAGATCGATCGCGTCCAGTACCGCCAGCCCCGCTTCAGGTCCCCTCGCTTCGGCTACTGCCGCGGCGTGTCCAGTTCGCGTGCCGAGCGTCGGAGATATGCAAATCAGCTGTTCGTAGAACAGCATGATCGCACCCCATTCAGTCCGACCACTGCGCGCCCGCTCAGCATGTACCGACTGAATCGCGGCCTCGAGTTGGAAGCGGCCGGTGCGGCCACGACTCGACGCTTCGGCGAGATGGCGCTCTGCCTCTTCGATTAATGGCAGAGACCACTGCTCGGAATCCTGCTCCGAGAGAGGAATATAGCGGCCTTCTGGTCCACGCCGTGCGCGGCGCCGCGCTTCACAGTGGAGCATGAGAGCCAGCAGGCCGCGAACCTCCGGTTCCCTGGGCATGAGCTGAAGAAGGACGCGTCCGAGCCAGATCGCTTCCTCGGCAAGCTCCCGGCCGATCTGATCGACGCCCGCCATATCGTCCCAGCCGATGCCGAATGCGGCGTAAATCGCTTCGAGGACTGCATCGAGCCGCTGCGGCAGTTCGTGCTCTTGCGGAAGTTCGAACTGAATGCCGCCGTCGCGAATCTTCGTCTTGGCACGTACCAGTCGCTGCCCCATCGTCGTCGGTGAGACCAGGAAAGCGTGGGCGATGCGGGCTGCATCGAGTCCCAGAACCGTCTGGAGCATGAGCGGCGTGTGCATGGCCGGATCGATCGCAGGATGAGCGCATACGAACAGCAGTTTCAACCTGTCATCTGGAAACTCTGCCGGCAACGTCACCTCGCGTTCCTCCCTTAGGAGTTGGAGAGTGGGTTCACTTGCCACGGCCACTTGTCGATGACGCACAAGATCGATAAAGGAGCGGCGCGCTGCCGTCAGCAGCCAGGCCTCCGGATTTTGCGGCACGCCGTCTTCCGGCCAAGCTTTGAGGGCTGCTACCAGCGCATTGCTGAGAGCGTCCTCCGCGCTAGCCACGTCTCGCGTCTGCGAGGAAAGATAGGCCACCAGACGACCGTACGACTCGCGGGCCACCCGCTCGATCGCGCGATGAGTGCTCTCCTGGCCACTTCCGTTCATCACGTGATCCGGTGCTTGGCTGCGGGTGCTAGGGGACGGACCTCGACCGCACCGGTCGCGGCCGTCGGGCAGCGCGCGGCCCAATCAAGCGCCGCGTCAAGCGAGGGGAGTTCCATGATTATGAATCCCCCCAGTTGCTCCTTGGTGTCAGCGAAGGGGCCATCCTGTACGCGCCGCTTTCCTTCCTTAAGCCGCACCGTGGTTCCAGTCTCCGGCACTTCAAGCGGATCGCCCGCGAGATAACTGCCAGATTCGACGAGAGCCTTATGGTATGCGCGCCAAGCACCGGTGTAGGAATCGGTTCCGTCGCTCTTCCGTGCCGCAAAAGCTTCCGGTAATTCGTAGATCAGCAGGGCAAATTGCATCGGAATTTCTCCTAGGGGAACAATTTTAAGCGCCTTTGCGCGCTTGAATGTATGACGGGTGGGAATAGGCCATTTCGACAGATTTTGGGAAATCTCCAGAAATTTCAAGCAGGCACAGACGAATCGAGGACTGACAACCTCAAAGTAGCGATCTGTCGGGGATCGACCAGTACCGACAAACGTCCTAGCAGTAACTGTTGCATTGCTGGCGAGAAGCCGACCCCTCGTTACTAATCCGTGCGCCAATTTGTGCCGACTGCACGTCGGCTGGAACTCCGGCCAACTCTTGCTCGCGAGCAGCAGTTCCAGCAGGAAGACTGTCTCTCTGTGCGGCAGGAGGAGCATCTTGCCCTTCGACTAAATACTTACAGTTGTCTTTCACGATTCTCTGGTTCGCTCGATCGAACGACCGGGGCGCTATTGCGACTGCAAAGTGCAGCAGCTGGAGCATGTCCTCGACTGAGCAGAATTCAAGGACACGATCCAACTTCGTCAACTCAAGTACGTGCTCGACCTGGTTCGTGACATTCATCAGCTGAAACCTGATCGCGTGAGAACAAGCCCACTCCCGTAGACCCAACAAGACACCCAACCCACCGGCGTCGATGCGGTCAACCTGCGCCAGGTCAAGTATCAGTGTCCTAGTGTGTGTTTGTCTAAGCACCGCGTTGCGCAAGATCGCGTAGGCATCCCCGATTACAATTCGCCCGTGACACCGTAGGACGGTACTGTCTCCCAATTTCTGTGCGGCCGCATTCAGCATGACTATCTCCTTGGCTCATCCTGAAGATTTCGGAATCAGAGCTGAGCTTCTTGACCGGTCTCGTCCGGTTGAACCTCGGCTCTACTTGTATGTCGAACGGGAGTTGGCAAAATCGACTGATTCTTCGTCTTTTTTTGGGAGACTACTTGCGCGGCCTCGAGAGAGAAAAATCGCCTGCAGGGTCAGACCCTAGAATCCGTCCGGTCGCTTAGCCGGATCATCGGTAAGCAGTGTTAGGGTCGGAAAGGCAGTCCGAGGCACGCGCTCTTGCGACCCCTCGGCGACTTTGGCCTCGGGCGGTTTACTCCAAAACCTCAATTGGGTTGGCCCGCCCCGCAACGCAACTTCCCTGTCCGATAGCCGTCGAACAACGTCCGCATCGCTTTGACATGCGACTCATCTAACGTGTCATGGGTAACGGGTTGGCTTTTTCAGTATTGGATCTTGTAGGCATGAGAGCCGGCGAGCCCGCGGGCAGCGCGATTGCCCGATCGGTAGACCTAGCGCAACACGTGGAGCGGTGGGGATACAAGCGCTACTGGTTGGCGGAACATCACTCCATTCCTGGATTGGCTTGCTCAGCGACGCCAGTGCTGATTGGGCATGTGGCGGCAGCGACAAGGACGATTCGAGTGGGCAGTGGTGGGGTGATGCTGCCAAACCACGCACCGCTGGTGGTGGCGGAACAATTCGGGACGCTCGAAGCTCTGTACCCGGGTCGAATCGATTTAGGGTTGGGACGGGCTCCGGGCGGTGACTTTCAAACGATGCGGGCGTTGCGAAGAGACTTGCATCAGGGTGGCGAAGATTTTCCGGCGCTCCTCGCTGAATTGCAAACCTACCTGGGGCCGAAGCGGCCGGGGCAAACAGTGAGAGCGATTCCCGGACAGGGGAGCAATGTGCCGATCACCTTGCTGGGGTCGAGCGGCTTCAGCGCGCAACTAGCAGGCATGCTGGGCTTGCCATTTGCATTTGCGGCCCACTTCGCTCCTGAGCACTTATACGCAGCGGCTCAGCTATACCGCGGCGAGTTTCGGCCAAGCAAAGTGCTTCGGAAGCCGTACTTCATGGTAGCGGTGCAGGTGATCGCCGCTGAGACGGACGCGGCAGCCAGGCGTTTGTTCACGACACCCCAGCAGCGCTTTCTGCGCCTGATTCGAAACCAGCCGGTCGAGTTGTTGCCTCCAGTGGATTCCATGGAGGCTCTCTGGCAGGACTGGGAGCGGGCAACCGTGGAGAACAAACTCGGAGCAGCGATTGTAGGATCGAATGCGACGGTGAAGGCAGGGCTGGAAAAGCTGGTGGGTGATACGGGGGCCGATGAAGTAATCGTCGTAACTGACACCTACGAGCATGCCGACCGGATCGAGTCGTATCGGCGAGTGGCCGGCGTTGCCACCATGATCGAGGCCCAGCCCATTGTAGCCGTGGAGGCCTAAATCAGAGCGACAACCGCGCTCGGCTTCCTCCCCGGCAAACACGGCATGCACTCGACCTAGTTGCTCGACCGCTGCGCTGAAGACCTTCGGAATATTGGCTAGATCCGACAAATCCAGCTTGCCAACCCACAACTGATCTGGAAACTTCTGCTTAAGTTCATTCGCGTCGGCGAGTTTGCGGACGGTGCCTGCGACCAGTCCCCCTCGCCGCATAACATCTTCGGCAATGCTTCGGCCAAGGCCGCGATTGATGCCGGTTACGAACCATGTCGAAGAAGAGATCGGGATGCTTGAAGGCGGGTGCGGTGCAGTGGCGCTCATGTCACGACTCTAGCCGAGCGCGGAGCAGCAGCGTGACTCAAATCCCTGGAAAAATTAGCTAAATCCTACATAATCCAAGACAAGCCTTCATCAAACGGGACGAACAGCGCGATTCATAGGATCAGTCCTCAGAGTCAAGGCGCGAGGCGACGGCTACTTGTGCGGTTGCTGAAGTCTCCTGATTCCTTTGCCTCCGTATCCGAATGACTTGCGATATTGGCCCGGAGTAGTGCCCAGCCGTCGGACGAAGACACCTGAATCCGCCTTTTCCAAATCAAAGCGCGTCACCCCTTCATGCAACGCGGGAAAGGCCGCTACTCCGACCTTGATCCAGTGAAATTGACACAGTACGAATCGCCGCTGGCGGCACGACGATCTCAACGAGTCCGGTCGCCACGTCATAGACGAGACCTGATATAAGCCACTCGCCCGGCAACGCGGGAATCGCCCGGAGCGACGTAACGTCGCCGGCAACTGCTGCGCGGGGATCGGTAACCGCCTTTTGCTTGAGCTCCCCTTCCTGTATCTGAAAATAGTGCGCCAGCATGGCAGGGTCGCCGGCAAGACGAGTGATGCCGCAGTCGGTGTGCTGAAGTACGATGATGTGAAACTCCCCGCCGCCTCCAGGAATCTCTCAGTCATGAAGAACTTTTTCACGTTCATCGGAGAAGTAAGCCATTTTGGGCCGAAAGGATTGGTAGATGCATTTCGGCCGCCGTTTGAATGGGAATTCTTCTTGATTCAGATCGAGGAGATTGGGTGGGCAGTCACTACCCCCGATCTTAACGGCTGGTTTGGCACTCGGGATTGTACTGTCGATGCATCCGCGGGGCACGCTGGTGCAGTTCGGTGCAGAAGCGATGATCCCGACCCTGCAATCGGCATCGTTTTTCAATGAATTAGGGCCACTGGTCACTGGACTGCTTTTATCTTGAAGAGCATGATCCGAGCCGATGGGTCATCAAGATTCCGGCCTCATCGCAGGCGGCAACTGGAGCGAAGGCTGAGGACTGAGAAATGCTCACGGAGATCTGGGAACGTTGCAACACCATCGAAGAGGGCTATGAGTTCATGCTGGCCTACGCGGCCCAGGGGCTTCCGAGTGACCATGGCAGCCAGCGGGGGGACGAAGTCCGGGGGTATCTTCATCGCGTGCGCGACGCAATAGCGGGACTGGTGGAAACTTGTGGGTTGGCGGTGAAGCAGGAAGGCCTCCAACCCGAACAACAGTACCGAGCATTCTTTGCGGTTCTCGACCGTGACGCCCGCGACTCGCTGGCAGCCATTGAGCTAGTTCTGGCCCAACCTGCTATCAGCTCTCAGTTGGTCGACAACCTGAATGCATCGACTCATCTCCGTGCGCTGCTCACCGATCTCTTTCTCGTGAGCGAGATACTAAAACCGCAAGCGGCGCCGGCCAAGCCAGTGAACACCGGCTGAGACCGCGTTCATATCCCTTGACAAACCTAATGATCGAAGACTAGAAAACCTGAAAGTCCTTCGACTCTCGGACACATCCGGAGATCATTTCGATGCAACAGTCCCGCAGAGACTTCTTCAAGGCAGCAACGGTAGGCGCAGTCGGCGCTACCATCTTTGGGTTCGACCTCCAGCCCGCTTACGCGCAACTCAAAGAGTTAAAGATTGCGCGCGCTGCTGAAACGCGCTCCACGTGTCCCTATTGCGCGGTAGGATGCGGCGTCCTCATCTACACGATCGGCGATCGGGCAAAGAACGTCACGCCGCAAGTGATCCACGTCGAAGGCGATCCTGATCATCCCACCAACCGCGGAACTCTATGCCCCAAGGGCTCTTCGCTCGAACAGGACATGCTCAACCCGCGACGGCTTACCAAGCCGCAAGTCCGGCGCCCGGGCGCGACGGACTGGCAGGACATTTCCTGGGACGACGCACTGAGTGAGATTGCGCAATGGACCAAGAAAACGCGCGATAGCTTCTTTGTCGAGAAAGATGCGAACGGCAGGACGGTGAATCGTTGCGAAGGCATCTCGTTCATCGGCGGCTGCACGGACACAAATGAATTCAATTTTCTGGCCGTCAAGGCCATGAGGGGGTTGGGCTTGGTTTATTTAGAAAACCAAGCCCGTGTTTGACACGGACCCACGGTCTCAAGTTTGGGACCAACATTCGGACGCGGGGCCATGACGAATGGCTGGATCGACATCAAGAACACAGACATGATGTTGATCATGGGCGGTAATCCCGCCGAAAACCACCCCTGCGGTTTCAAATGGGCGATGGAGGCCAAGCGCAACCGCAACGCCAAGCTGATTTCCGTTGATCCCCGGTTCACGCGCACGTCTGCTACGGCCGACCTCTTCGTACAGATTCGCGCCGGCACCGACATTGCATTCCTCGGCGGACTGATCCGCTATGCCATCGAGAACAACCGGATCGCCAAGGAATATCTCGTCAACTACACCAACGCGGCCTTCATTGTTAAAGAGGGCTTCAAACTTCCTGAGGACGGCTTGTACTCCGGATTTAACGCTACATCGAGCAGCTACGACAAGAGCACGTGGAACTATGAAGAAGGCGGAGACTCAAGCGGCAAAGCGGAAGCCGCCACTTCCGCACACGCAGCTCCCGCACCTTCGCACCCCGCGACACCCGCTCCGCCGCCCGCATTGCCCCCGAATGTAGCCTACGACTTAACCCTTCAGCATCCGCGCTGCGTCTTCCAATTGATGAAGCAGCAGTATTCCCGCTACACCCCCGAAGCCGTGGAACGGATCACGGGCATCCCGAAGGAGCAGTACCTGAAGGCAGTCGATCTATTTACATCAGTCCGGAAAGATGGCGACATGAAGAAGGTCGCGACGATCATCTATGCGGTGGGGTGGACGCAGCATAGCTTCGGAACGCAAATCATCCGCACCGCCGCGATGATTCAACTGCTTCTCGGCAACGTCGGCAGGGCCGGTGGTGGCGTGAACGCGCTGCGCGGCCATTCGAATATTCAGGGCGCGACCGATATGGCCGGCCTGTACGACTCATTACCCGGTTATCTTAAAGGACCGGTTCCGGACGACGTCGATTTGGCGGCGTATCTGAAACGCACGACGCCAACGTCGTCGAAACCCTCGCCGTGGAATTCGATGAACTACTACGCAAACACGCCGAAATTCATGGTGTCGTTGCTCAAGTCGATGTATGGAGACGCTGCGACAAAAGAGAACGGATTTGGCTTCGATTACTTGCCCAAACCCGGACAGGATTGCTCTTGGACCCACATTTGGGACGACATGTACAACGAAAAGATTAAGGGCATGTTGGCCTTCGGAATGAACGGAGTAATGATTGGCCCGGACACGAACAAGAACATCAACGCGTTAAAGAAGGCCGACTGGCTGGTGGTGGGCGAAATCTACGAGGATGAAACCAGCGAGTTCTGGCGAGCACCGGGAATCACGACCGAAGAACAAAAGAACATAAAAACAACGGTGTACCGCTTGCCCTGCGCCGGTTTTGCCGAAAAAGACGGCAGCATGACCAATTCTGCCCGCTGGGTCACCTGGAAATATGCCGCGGTTCCACCTCCGGGGCAAGCGCGACTCGACCAGGACATCATCGCGCAAATTTTCCTGCGGGTTCGTGACCTCTACAAGAAGGATGGCGGAAAATTCCCCGACCCCATTCTGAATCTGAATTGGGCGTACGCGGACGCGGCTCACCCTCCACTTTCCCAGGTCGCGATGGAGCTTAACGGCAAAGCTTTAGCCGACTTGAAAGATGAGGCGACGGGACAGGTCATCAAGGCCGGCCAGCAACTGCCAGGATTTGCCTGGTTGAAGGACGATGGCACAACGACGTGCGGCAATTGGATCTATTCCGGCATGTGGACCGAGGCCGGGTCGCAGATCCAGCGGCGCGGTACAGAGGATCCGTCCGGGCTGGGTGTTTTTCCCAACTGGGCGTGGTCGTGGCCGGCCAACCGGCGCGTGCTTTACAACCGCGCTTCTTGCAACACCGCTGGCAAGCCGTGGGATCCCGATCGCAAACAGATCTGGTGGAGCGAATCTGCGGGAAAGTGGGTCGGCAACGACGTGCCGGACTTCAAGCCCGATTCAAATCCCAAAGATCACATGGGGCCTTTCATTATGAATCCCGAAGGCATCGGGCGACTATTCGCTCCGATCGGTGTGTTGGCGGACGGCCCATTCCCCGAACACTACGAGCCGATTGAAAGCCCGATCAAGAATCTGCTGCATCCTGATCAGTCGAATAATCCGCTGGTGAAGAAGTTCAAGACTCCTTTCGACAAGTTTGGATCGCCCGAGGAATACAGCATCGTTTGCACTACTTATCGGCTGACCGAGCAATATCACTACTGGACGAAAAATAATCCGATGAACGTCCAGCTCATCCCGGAACCGTTCGTGGAGATTCCGGTGGAGTTGGCGGACGAAAAAGGAATTCGTGGGACGGACAAGATCAAGGTGATCAGTGCGCGCGGAACCTACATCGCAAAGGCCTTTGTCACTCGCCGTCTGAAGCCGATGATGATCGACGGCAAGAAGGTGTATCAGATCGGGTTGCCGATTCACCAGGGTTTCCGTGGTATCGGAGAGGATGAAGGAAGAAATGCGCGGACGCCGGCAAATTTACTGACGCCCGCTGTCACCGATCCGAATGCTCACACCCCCGAATCCAAGGGCTTCTTAGTGAAAGTCGAGAAGGCGTAGGGAGCGACCATGAGCCAGGCGGCAACAGAGCTAGTCCGAATCTCCGGTCACGCTGGCGTCGTCCCAGGCGCCGGCCTGAACCGTGAATTTCAGGTCTGCAAACTGGTCGACACGACGACGTGTATTGGCTGCAAAGCATGCGAAGTGGCCTGCCTGGAATGGAACGGTTACACGTTCACCGAAACCACCTTCGATAACACTTACCAGACGATGCCCGAGACGGCATGGAATTATTGGAACCTGATCAAGTTCAATGAGCACGAGCGCGCCGACGGCACCATGATGCTACTCATGCGTAAAGACCAGTGCATGCATTGCGCAGATCCGGGCTGCCTCGCAGCCTGTCCGGCAGACGCCGCCATCGTCCAATATGCCAATGGGATCGTCGATTTCCAGGAGGCAAATTGCATCGGTTGCGGGTATTGCATGACCGGCTGCCCGTTCAACATTCCGAAATTCGATCCGCCATCGCGCAAAGTCTTCAAGTGCACACTGTGTAACGACCGCGTGTCGGTGGGACTCGAACCAGCTTGCATCAAGGCTTGCCCTACGGGCTGCCTGCATTTTGGGACGAAGTCAGAAATGAAGGAATTGGCGGAGACTCGTGCTGAGCAACTTCGCACCAACTCCGGATTCCAGGATGCGGGAGTTTACGATCCGGCCGGCGTGGGCGGAACCCACGTGATCTACGTTCTGCACGATGTGAAGAATCCGGAGTTGTACGGTGGGCTCCCGACGGATCCGCACATTCCTCTATCGGTGCGGCTCTGGAAAGGACCGCTGAAATGGATTGGGAACTTTGGGATTATGTTCGGGGCGGTCGGCGTTTTCATTCATTATTTGCGATTCGGCCCTAAGGTGGTAAAGGAAGACGAGCAGGAGTCTCACGGAGGAAGCCAATGAGCAGCGAACCTTATCTCCTGCCAAATGGACGCGTCTTGCGCTATTCGTTTCGCGAGCGGCTCGTGCATTGGTTGGCAGGTGTCTCCTACGTGTACCTCCTGCTGACCGGTCTGGCCTTCTGGAGCCCCTGGCTCTTTTGGATCGCCGTCATCCTCGGTGGGGCAACGATTTCGCGCGAGTTACATCCTTGGTTCGGCCTCATGTTCATCGTCGGGGTCTCGCTGATGTACAGCATGTGGCACCGGCAGATGAAAGAAACACCTGCCGACAAGGCGTGGTGGGCGTCCATCGGCCATTACATTCGCAATGAAGACGATCAGATTCCTTCTGCCGGCCGCTTCAACCCTGGCCAGAAGTTGCTGTTCTGGGGCTTCTTTTGGAACGGCATCGTGCTTCTGCTTTCCGGGTTGATTCTGTGGCTCCCGCAGTACATTCCCTGGAATTTGCGTTTCCTGCGTCTCGCCGCCGTGTTTGTACATCCCGTGTGCGCGCTCGCTACCATCGCGCTTTTTATCATTCACGTCTATATGGGTACAGCGATGGAACGCGGTGCTTTTGGCTCCGTCATTCGCGGCGACGTGTCGCGTGCCTGGGCCAAGAAGCACCACGACACGTGGTATGAGCAACTCCTTCGCAACTCGGCTGCGCGAAAATGAACGACGCGAAGTGGGATCGCCGCATTCGCCGCGCCAACGAACTCGCCTCGTCTTACCCATGCTCGGCCGAAGGGCTGCGTTACTACGCTCGCGTTGCAACATTTCAGAAAGGCGTTTACGCTGAGATCCAGAAAGCTCTCGCGGATTCGCCGAGGATTGCCTCGGATCGCCCTCTGCGCGATGAATTGGATTTTTTTCTCCTTCTCCCGAAGCTTCCGGGATTTCTGTCGGTGATTCAGAAGATTGCGCCCGCGCCGCTTGCCCAGGCCGCCGCCACTTTGGCGATGAAGGGATCAGCGGCATGGCAGCACGCGATTGAAGACTTCTGGTATAGAGATTCAGATTTAGCTGCGGGCCCGGATGACGCCGAACAAGTCCAGTCCAGGAATCAGTTCGCTGCAACTTATTTGGATCGCGTGCTCGCGTGGATTTTTCTCCAGCCGTATGCCGAATATCTAGCGGATCACCGCAAAGTCGCGATGGTGGACGGAACTCCATCAACGTGCCCGCTTTGCGGCGGCAAGCCCGCCGTCGGCGTATTGCGCAGTGAAGGTGACGGTGCGAAAAAGTCGCTGATTTGCATGCTTTGTGCGCATGAGTGGGCTTTTCGAAGAATTTATTGCCCGGCGTGCGGAGAAGAACGAGAACCGCAGATGGCATATTATTCGGCGCCCGAGATCGCGCACGTCCGCGTGGACGTCTGCGACACATGCCATACCTATCTGAAGAGTATAGATTTTACGAAAACTGGGCTGGCAGTTGCCGTTGTCGATGAGCTGGCATCAATACCTTTGGATCTGTGGGCGCGCGAACATGGGTACGAGAAACTACAAATCAACCTATTAGGAACTTGACCAGATGTTCTGGAAGAACTTCAGCAGCGAGAGTTAGCGCCGACCGTCTCAAACCTCGAGGGGTTTAGGATGCAGCTTCCGTTCAAACCTGTCCTTCATCAAAACTCCGTGGAATCCTAGAATGAATGACTTGCCGCTGCTTGGGTTTCGTGCCGTCTATAGAATGTCGGCCATGTCCTCCTCGCTCCGGCACCTCATCGGTTGGATTATCAGCGCCTCCTGCTCGCGCCAGGATCTAGTCCTCGAGAACCTCGCCCTGCGCCAACAGCTCCGCGCGCTACACGCAAAGCGACCGCTCCGGCCATTTTTCGACAACTAACAGATTGCTTCCGGTCCACCCACTGTTCGGGTCTGGCCATTTGCAGCCACAACGGCGTTTGTCGCGACCGATCAGGAAGACCATCAGATTTCCCCCGTCAATAGACTTCTTCGGTTTTCGTGAGCCCATCGGACGCCCGTTTCCGCGGCAGCATTCCGCGCAGGCGGCTGCAATGGCGAGGGTTGCCACGAGCCTGGTTCAGATCAAATAAACCGCCTTACTCTGTGGCTCTCTAAGCCTCTTGGTGCCGATCGCAGTCATTGATTTTTCTTTCTTGACAGGCCCGAGCAGCCGGTCGTAACCTTCCGCAATTCTAGTAATGTTGCTACTGGGGCTTCTTAGTTCAAAGACGAACAGGTGACGCCATGACTGGAAGGCACCCGATGTCCTCTGCCCGGTGGAGTGTATCCGCTCTGTACCTTTGTATCGCACGCTTCGTCCTTTCTGCGATGAGTTGCGTGGGCCTTTTATTGCTCACCAACGCCGCGTGGGGCCAGTCCACGACATCTGTGCGCGGCACAGTCACTGATCCGAACGGGAACGCAATCGGCGGCGCCAACCTGGTTCTCTCGCAGGCTGAATCCAAGACGGAACGCACCACGACCACGGGGGATCAGGGGGAATACCAGTTCCTTCTGATTCCGCCCGGGACATATTCGCTCACGATCAAGGCCGCCGGCTTCCGCAGCTATGAACAGAAAGGCTTGGCGCTGCTTGTGAATACGCCGGCTACCGCCAATGTGCAACTGAAAGTCGGCGCGGCAGGGGAAGTGGTTACGGTCACATCGGAGATTCCGGCCATAAACCTAGTGGATGCTTCGCTAGGAAATTCCTTCGACGAACGACAAGTGCGTCAGATTCCATTGGAGGGCCGAAACGTTCCCGATCTTCTGAGCTTGCAGGCCGGAGTCACATATACGGGCAGGAATATCGACGATGATCCCGTTCTGAAGGACCAGGACACCCGCAATGGGGCGGTGAATGGGGCACGGAGCGATCAGAGCAACATCACGCTCGACGGTGTGGACGTTAACGATCAAGCGAATGGCTATGCCTTTAAATCGGTCTTGCCGATCACGCAGGACTCCGTTCAAGAATTCCGAGTCACTACCACGAATTACGGTGCTGATCAGGGGCAGGGCTCGGGTGCCCAAGTGGCGCTGGTAACGAAGAGCGGGGCGAATGCGCTGCACGGCGCACTCTACGAATATTTGCGCAACACGATTACCAGCGCCAATGATTACCTGGTGAAGCAATCACAGTTGAACATCGGCCTCCCGAACAAGCCTTTGCAACTAAATCGCAATATTTTCGGGGTGTCGGTCGGCGGGCCTCTTCGCAAGGACAAGCTGTTCTTCTTCATCAACTATGAAGGGACCCGCAAGCGGGAGGAGGAACGCGCGGAACGCGTGATTCCCACGCCATCTCTCTGCCAGGGGATCTTTCAGTATGTAAACGCAGGCGGCGGGACAACTGTGTGGAACAAGGATCAGCTCCAGCTTCTTGATCCCAAGGGCATTGGGATCGATCCTGCCATGCTCGACCTGACCAACCACACCGGGTATCTCGACCAGACCTTCTGCACCGGCAAGACCGTGACCAACGATCCTTTCGCCGGAGATGGTCTCAACTACGCCGGCTTCGTTTTCCGCGCTCCGACCAGCGAAGACAACGATGCTTTCATTGCGCGCCTGGATTACCAACTCACCTCGGACGGTAAGCACACACTTTTTTGGCGCGGTTCACTGCAAGATTTCCGCAACCATGGAGCCCCTTTCTTGCCCAGCGATCCTCCGCAGCAAACCATCGTTGACTACAGCAAGGGATTTGCCTTTGGTTACGTTTCGATTCTCAGTCCCAACCTCACCAATTCCTTCCATTGGGGATTCACGCGGCAGAGTTTTGGGCTCATTGGCAACACGGACCAGCAATGGAATGAATTCCTGGGCCTGGATCAAGGCGTCAGCTTCAGCCACAGCTTTCAGGTGCCGCTGCACAACCTGGTGGACGATGTTTCGTGGACTAAGGGAACCCATAGCTTCCAGTTCGGCACCGCGATCGGAATCGCTCGCGATCCCCGGACCAGTTACCTTCACTCCAACACGATCGGACTGGGCACCACTAACTGGACCTCTCCCATCGGTTTTGCAGGCACCACCAGCACGCTCGACCCGACCAACACCGCCGGGCATCCAGGCATTGTCGGTCCTGAGCCTCAGACCGCCACGCAATACGACCGTCCCCTGCTGGCCCTGTACGGCATGATCTCGGACGTGGTCGCCAACTACAACCTGGACAAGGGCGGCAATGCTCAACTGCAAGGCGCTCCGCTCAACCGGCGGTATGGGCTGGACTGGTACGAGTTTTACGGGCAGGACACATGGCGCGTGAAACCGAATCTTACTGTAACGTACGGATTGCGCTGGTCTTTCTTTCCCGCGCCCTGGGAGACCAACGGGTACCAGACCTTCCCAACTTTCGGCTTGGGAACTCAGTTCAATCAGAACGTGAAGAATATGAACCAGGGGATCGGCTACGGCGGAATGGGGCCGATCGAGTTCAACCTGGGTCGCGGACCGGGCTTCTATCCGCTCGAAAAAACCGATATGTCGCCGCGCATCTCGATCGCCTATTCGCCGCGTCCGGCGGGCGGAGTGCTCAAGAAGCTTTTTGGCGAGAACGACAAAACTGTGTTGCGGCTGGGGCTCGGTCGGGTTTACGACCGCGCGGGCTTCGCCCTACTGAATAGCTTTGACCAGGTCGGCGCGGCTGGTTTGTCCACAACCATTCAGAACGCCTGCTGCACGTTTGGCGTGACCAGCGCCGAGGATCTGCCGCGGATCACCGGCATCCACAATATCCCGCAGTACAATATCAATGGCGTTCCCTTCTTGCTGCCGCCACCCTCGACGAAACCGCCTTGGCCACAGATACCTGCCACTAACGCCCAAGCAAACTTGTGGGGGGTTGACAACACAATGAAGACTCCTCATGCCTACACCGCCGATTTTTCCATTGGTCGAGAGCTGCCGAAACGATTCTCGCTGCAACTGTCGTATGTTGGCCGCTTTGGGCGCCGGCTGCTCACGCAGCGCGACCTCGCTCAACCGCTGGATATCGTGGACCCGAAGACCGGAATCGATTACTACACAGCGGCGTCCGCCATCTCGAATCTGGCGAGACAGTTTGCCCTGGCCAACAACGGCGGGCAACCGACGAATTATTATCAGGGGTTCCCGACGATGGCGCAGATTGGCAGCGTCACCTCCGCCGGACTGGGCAAAACGGCCCAGTACTGGATTGACATGATTCAGCCGCTCCGGCCGGGTGCGTCTTACTACACCGACACTTTTGGTACCGGTCTGGTTCCGACGCCCAATCCCACTGACAGTTTGATTCAGGAAGTCTTCAACATGTATTACAACCCGGGACTTTCCGTGATCGGCGACGAAATTGTGGGGTTGGCAGACATTGACTCCTACGGCGGGCTCGGGGACAACATCGGCTCCGGCTCTTACTATTTCAACGGTCCTGCCGGCTTGCTGCGCAACAACTCCGGACAGTTCTTGAACAACCAGGCGTTCTCGATGTATGGCTGGAGTTCCATCGGCAGTTCGACTTACCACGCGCTGCAGGCCAACTTGAGAAAACAGGTCAGTCACGGCGTTCAGTTCGACCTGAACTATACCTACTCCAAGTCGCTCGATATAACCTCTGCAGCGTCTCGCGTCGGCTTTGCGGTGTATGGCTATCAGAACATCGGGTTGGTCGGCACGCGCCTGGCCAATGCATTTTCTCCGCGGCTGGCTCGCGCACCTTCTGACTTCGATCTCACTCATCAGCTCAACCTCGATTGGGTCGCCGACCTCCCCTTCGGCAAAGGACGGGCCATTGCCACAAATGCCAGCGGAGTGTTGGACGCTTTCATCGGCAACTGGCAACTTTCCGGCATCGCCCGCTGGACCAGCGGATTTCCTTTCAGCGTGGATGGAGGCCAGCGCTGGCCCACGGACTGGTTCCTCACTGCGGTCACGCAGATGACCACTAGACCGAAAACGGGCACGTTCAAAGGCAACGGCACGGTTAATGTTTTCGCCGATCCGGCTGCAGCACAGCAGGACTTCACCTCGCCACTTCCCGGCCAGGTCGGCTCGCGCAACGTCCTGCGAGGCGACGGCTACGCCGGTTTGGACATGAGCTTGGCCAAGAACTGGAAGATGCCCTACAACGAAGCTCACAGGGTCCAATTCCGCTGGGAAGTGTTCAACGTCCCCAACCTGACACGGTTTAACGCGCAAAGCATCGGGTCGTCGTCTCTGCTCACGTCGCTGACGCAGCAGCCGAACAGTTTCGGCGCCTACACGAGTTTGCTGACGCAACCGCGCGTAATGCAGTTCGCGCTGCGCTACGAGTTCTAATCGAAGTAGCGAATACGGTCGATAAAGGCGCTGACGTCTACGGACGTCTGGCGGAATCGAAGACATCTGGAACATTTACGGGCAGATCGGAACTGCAGTTGGAGTTAACCGGGGTGGTGGTGAATGGGCAGACGGTGCCTATGGTGACGGGAGAGTACGAATTGAGCGGCAAGTCACGCGGCGCGAGCACGGCAAAAAGAACGATTGGCGGAGCGGCGGTGGGATCAATCGTTGGTGCCATCGCCGGCGGCGGCAAGGGTGCTGCGATCCGGAGCAGGTGCCGGCGGGGGACTCGGTGCAGGCTCAGAAATAATTACCAAGGGAGACCAGGTGAAGATTCCGAGCGAAACCCTAATCGAGTTCACCTTGCAGCAAGAGGTTTTGATACCCAGACCCGGCCCTAGCAAGCAGGAGCCCAAAACCTAACGAGAAGACTATTTCATCCTTGAGTCATCGGCCGCAAACCATGGGAGTGATACATGCGTAAGTTAATTTGTGTGATCTTTTCCAGAACGATATGAAGAACACAGGGAGTGGTGAATTTCAGATCCAGTATTACGCGACCAACAACGTATTCAAGAACAATATCGTTTACGCCACGTCACAGGGAATATTCATCAACAACTGCACCGCCAGCGAACCCGACCCGGCGGACGTGGATTACAATCTCCACTACTCGTCGTTGGGCTCGTCAGCGGCTGACTTTCTCTGGAATGGCACAAACCTCACGGGTTTCTCGACGTATCAATCTGCGACCGGCAAAGATAGTCACTTGCAATATTTGGATCCCCTGTTCCTGAGTTTGACTACACCCGATCTGCACGTCCAGCGAACTTCGCCCTCGGTCAACGCGGGTATCAACCAGGGGCCGGCGGTCGTAGGCGCGTTGGACATCGGCGGCAATCTGCGAGTGCAGGCAAACAATATCGACATTGGCGCCTAAGAGCAATAGCGTTGGGAGACTGAGAAGACGAAGCTGGGTCAGCAAAGGCGGGGCGCATGGGCATCATCAGCTCCAGAGACGGACAGCCTTCCACTCGCATGCCTTGCAGGCGGTTACATCATGAAAGCTGGATCGTCATCCGACTCCAACGCCGGATCGCTGTTCTCCTCTGTCCTCCGCGTGGGACTGGGTACGTCGAGGCGCAGGTCGACCGCAACTTCATCGATGATGTCCGGCGGCACCCTGGTTAGTTGTCTTAAGAAAGCAGTGGTCAAGGCGTTTTCGCAGACTGTATTGATCAGTCGTGCGATGCCCCGGGAGTGACAATAGATTCTTTCGATCGCTTCATCGGCGAAAAGCTCGCGCCCATCCACGTTGGTGCCCGCAAGATGCAGCCGGTGCCTTATATAGCCGCTTGTCTCTTTCAAGTCCAATGGTTCAAGCTGTGATCGCATTGCTATCCTTTGTTTCAATTGCCTCAACTCAAGCGAATCCAGCTTCTCGTCCAGTTCGGAATGCCCCACAAGTAATATCTGGAGCAATTTTTCTTCTGCCGTCTCCAGATTTGTCAGGAGTCTGGTCTCTTCGAGAGCTTCTGTCGATAGATCGTGGGCCTCGTCCACTACAATCACAGTCGTTAGTCGTTGCTGATGACGGGCCACAATATATTTGCTGAGTTCATGGAGAACTTGCCCCTTGGTTTTGCTCCACGCGTCTAGGCCGAAATCGGCAGCAACGTACTGCAGGAACTCCAGCGACGACAAGCGGCTGTTGAAGACATATGCGTAACCGATGTCACTATGTTTGAGTAATCGTAAAAGGCAACAGATTAGTAAAGTCTTACCTGTACCAGCCTCGCCTGTCAGCACGCCAATTCCCTTCCGCCGGCGTACACAACTGCAAAGTGCAGCAAGAGCCTCCCTGTGTCCCTTTGTAGAAAACAGAAAAGAAGGATCGGGAGTAATCTCGAAGGGATTACGCCAAAATTTGTAAAAGGCGTTATACATGCCTAGCTAACTCAGTGCACATCGCGTGAAGACTATCCCCAGGATCCGGTCGAACCCTACAGAGAGCCCTCCTTGGGTTGGAAGCCATCTGGTCAGCGGGAAATGCCTTCCAGGCCGCACGCCTGGACACCCGCTGGTCTCGCCGTACCGGAAGGGATATGGTGCCCCGGCTTTGCATGGCTCTCACTGTCGTCTCTTGGAGTCTGAAGTCCATAATTGGTGTACGTGGTAGATGCGGAGATCCTCGTTCTCAAAAAACACATCCGTGTCCGGGTGGCCTTGGCGGTATTTCTCGCACAGTCGCAGCGCTGCTGCCTCCAAGCTGGCCCGCCCTCCAGGCGAACGATAATTCCGGTACGTAGGATCTGTCAGCACTGAAAAAGAGACTATCTCAGGCTCGTGGGCAAAAATCTGAAATGGTCTCTTCTCCACGTAGATGAACAAATCCTCCTGCTTCACCTCAAAGTGGAAGTCCGGGCTCGGGACCTGGCCCTGATATTTCTCGACAAATCCTGCCAGATCTTCATATGCTCCCAAGCCTATCGTTTCGGCCAACTGTTCCACTGGTGCAACCACAACCCACGTTTGGCGGGGGATTCTGGATGCGATTTCTTGGGCTGCGCGTGCGGCGGATTCATACTCAACGCATCGACCAACCAACCCTTGCGGCCGTAACCAAATGATCGCAACGCACACACAAGCTCCGAGAAGTAGTGTTTGTCCTGTTCCGCCGGCGCGGGCAAGTAGTTTGTTTTCTATCAGCGCCAGGAAGCAACCGACGAGAATAGCAGCAGCAACCGGCAAGATTGCGTGCATTTCATCGGCGCCGGTGACCCTGGTCGACAAAGTCAAGTAAGCCACAAAGCTGTAGCAAACCAACACAAAAGCCACCAGGCCCATCATCGGACGCAGCAGCACAACCCCGCCCACCGTCACCAGTATCAGCAGTAGCGATTGCGAAACAATGCCTGTCAACACCAGGCAACAGGCGAAATTCAGAAGCGAATCCCAACCCCTCTCGTCCCGGTACCAATCCGCGAGAAACATTAGAGCCAAAAGAAGGAACAGCAAGCCAAGTCCGAATTCCGTACTCGCTCGCATCAACGCCGGAGAGCCGCTGAGGAGGCTTTTGACTTTTTGTATCGCGGAAATTGCCATGACTGCGTGATTTCTCGCAGGTGGGAACGCAGCTGCTCCTAAGCAATACACTGCGGCGACAGGCGCAACACCAGCTCGGGCACATACATGAATAAGCAAGCCGGTGGCCACGACAACTAACAGCTCAACCACAGGCGATAGTACACGTGTGACCTGGACCGGATCCGCACCGCTGAGAAAAGATATGGTTGCAATCACCGCAGGAAATACGAACGGCCGGTTGGCGGGGTGGAGATTGAGCATTAATTCTCGCGCACGCAGTAGAAGGGAGTATTGCTCGGACTGATCGAACCGCAACTCTCGAACGGCATGCTCGCCGCGCAGAATAACAGTTGTTGTCAGAACGACGGCAAGGCACACGACCAGCAGTTCTCTGCCTTCTAAGCATTTCAGCCACCGATTAATGCGTAACTGCCAGGATGACCGAGCGGGCGCCAGCGGTTCTCTGCGGGCGAGGAGGCGCAAGCCAAATGATCGAGCTTCGATCTTGCGCATTATCTCGATCGCGGCTGCTTCCAAGTTCATTACCAAACCGCCATGCATCTTGGCCCGCCTTCGAAGCCAATCGATGGCCAATGCTCCCACAAAGACAAGAATAACTGTGAGTGCGTTAAGTAAACGCAAACTCGCCAGGAGAAGAGCCGCAATCGTCACGCAGAGCACTGTGCGGGCCCAGTTGCCGGCAATCTGCATGACCATGAAGGACTTCGCTCTTCCCGAAAAGAGATGTGCCGGAAACCAGAAAAACACCAGAATGAAGACGACTAAGATCCAACACGCTCTAAGCGCGCCCAGAGCAGCCATCAGGAAAGCTCACGAAATTGAATAATGATAGGCTGGGTTGAACAGAACTTCTCTCACCGCCGCATTACATTTCCAGAGAACGACAGCCGACCCGACGAGTAGCCCGGCGGCGGCAAACTGTACTCCCCACAAATGGCTGAGTCCGTACCCAGTCAGTCAAGGATCTGCAACATTTGGCCTCCTGTTATCCCGGTGAGAATTGTCTCTTCCTCACCGTTAACAAAATCTTTACATGATTGTCCCGATTCAAAATGACCTTGTTCCCGGCATTGCCTTTCGTCCGGGAATGGGTGACATTCAATCAAGCTAATAAACGGGGGGCGCCACAATGCCCAATTCTCTCCCGCAGCATCAGGCCGTCAAACGAAAGAGACTGTTGCTAGCAGGAGCTGGCCGATCTCGGCAGGACATCTCGACGTTACTGAACACGATGGGCTGGGCCTGTACGGCGGTCTCCCGCCCCGAAGACGTGCTCTCTGCGATCCAGGGAGACTCCTTTGACGCACTTCTTCTCGATTTCAGTTGCGCCAGCGCGAGCGCAGAACGCATCGTTCTAGGAATCCGAGATATCGCGCCCAGCCTCTCGGACAAAATTGCGGTCATCAGCAGCGGAGCGGCGAATTCCGAAATATCCGAGCTCATCGAGCGTTACGACCTTGCTTTCCTTCCTCCGGACAACGTCCTTTCGCGGTTGTGGATCACTTTGGAGGATTTGGTCGCCTCCCCGAAATGGCGCAAACAGCTTCCCAGAGGCCCACAAATAGCGCGTCTGCTATTTGACAGCTTCCTAACACCAGCGCAAGCCGGAGTACGCAGTTCAGGCGCGTCGGGCCGCCACTTCAGCTATGAGCACAACAACACGATCATCGACGTTATGGTCGACCAGTCCGGATCCACGCAGACATCGCTGGTGGGCCAGGTGCTGGATGCAAGCAAGGCAAGGCGAAAGAGCGACAACCTTATCGTGCTGTTGACCGGTCCAACGGGAACCTTGGCGCGCACCACAACTAACCACTCCGGCGAATTTCATTTGCAATTCGAGTTTGCAGAGGATGTCAGCCTGGAAATTCGCGTGGCCGAAGGCTCTTGGGTTTCTGTGCTTTTAGGAATGGACTGGGCGAAAGAACGCATGTTAAGCCGGACAACTGGAACTTAATCCCACGTTCGGATCGCACGCGTGAGCGGCAGCAGTTTCGCGCATTATCTGGAGATGAAAATCGTTGAGGAGTGACGTTCCTGTAAATCGTCACCGTGATACGTCGCTATCAGTTGCACAACGAGACCGACGCCCGGCTGACACGTAAGGAGGTGTACTTGATATCACAAGCGTAGGCATAATGAGGCGATTTGGCAAGCGTGAGAACTCTGGAGGCTCGGGAGGCTCACTCAAGCTCGACCCTAACGACGCCGGTCGAATCCCAAGCCCTGTTTCTTGGCATCCGATAAGCACGCTTGGACAGTTCGTAATTCGTAACAGGATCACGTTGATGGCTGGAAAGCCGCCTCGAACGGGCTATAACCTTTGTGTTTGACAAGGCACCAGAATCCGAAACGGGCTGTCCCGGAATGGGTTGTGCGGCGAATCTCGCAGCCTTTGTGCACTTGTTTTGAAAATCATTTGCAATTTCAGTTTCTTCGCAACTCCCCTGCTCATCGCTGCCAGTCTGGATCGTCTGTAAACCTTCGAATGGCAACCCTCAGGACCCGTGGGTTCAACACGGATTTGCGCTGCTTCTACGCTGCCCCCACAGGAGGCAGCGGGTTCTAATCCTCCACTCCTGCAGATTTCTTAGGGTAAACTTTGTCAGGCGCGCGCTTTATCGATTATCGAATCCCAGATACCTTTCGATTTGAGAATGAGTTCAACGGTTTCGCGGATTGCACCGTGCCCGGCCAACGCTTTCGTTGTGTAGTGCGCTGTCTCTTTGACCTCTGGCACGGCATCGCCGACCGCCACGGCGAGACCAACGCGGCGCATCACGGGAAGATCCGGGAGATCATCGCCCACATAGGCGACAACGGCATCGGACACAGCCGCTTTCCGAACAATTTCTTCGTAAGCCGGTATCTTCAACGCTTGTTTCATGTAAATAAACTCCATGTTCATTTCGCGGGCCCGCCGAAGTAAAGCCGAGCTTTGGCGTCCGGTAATGCAGCCAGTGCGAAGGCCGGCAGTGTGCGCGAGTGTGAGGCCCTGACCATCGTGCGCGTCAAAGGTCTTGATTTCGAGAGCAATCTCTTCGGTTTGGGAGAGCAGGATTACGCCACCGTCTGTCATCGTACCGTCCACATCCATCAGGAGCAGGTCGATTTGCGCCGCGCGCTTCTTCAGGGCACCAGAAATTTTCGAAAAATTGGCCACGAAGCCTCCAGAGTGGAAATTTTGCGGGTCTAAAAGACCGATCGTGCAGCGAGTTGAATGTAGCGCGCACTGCGATTGCTTTGAGACATCAATCGCCGCTACGACCACCCGCGCCAATCTGTACTAGGCCGGGGCTCGGCTGTTGCGTGGGATGGCGGTTCCAGCGTGATGGATCTGCCGACTTCGAGCGCAGCCGGTTGCGCAGTGAACCAATCGCCATCGAGCCGCGGACTAGGTGTCCGACTTTTAACGGTCCCGCTACCCGCACTTTTTGTACTCGGTGCAAGCCAGTCGAAATCACGCAACCACACTGGTTGCAGTCCGGCGTGCCGCCGAAAATGCAGGGTTCAACCCGAGTGGTTAAGTCAGCTGAGTAGTTCGTGGACATTTTCGAGAACAGACATTCTTCGGGACTTCGGGGAGGTGTCACAAACGCCTCTGCGATTCCCGGACTCATCAACAGCTTGGGATAGGCTTGGCGCAAACCGGGAAGTTCGCTGCCGACGCGCCGGCGTTCTTCGGGACTGAGCATCTCCGCGCTGTGCTCACCCACTTGCGGACTATAAAGGCTGACCCAAATGCGGTTGACTTCCGGACGCGTATGCCAGAATGCGACGTACTCTTCCAGATAGCCCTGGCGCTTTAGCATGGGAGCGGTGATTGTCCAGTGAACGTTGACTTGGCGATCGCGGATGTTCTCGAGGATGCGCGCATAAGTCGCTGGCTTGCGACGTTCATCGTGGTGCTCGCGCAGTCCGTCTACGGAGACAGCGACCCGGCAACGCCGCAGTTGCATCCACTCCGCCGGAATCGGAATCACTCCGCTGGTCACCACCAGCGTGAACACTCCCTGGCGGCTGAGTTCCGGCAGAATGTGGCTGAGCTCGCGATGCCGGACCAACGGCTCGCCTCCGACCAGCGAAACATGCAAAGGCTTATGTTTTCTGACCAGTGCAAGCACGCCCTCGACCAACTTCTCTCCGCGCAAGTCGGAGAGCTCGCGCAATGTAGTTCCGCCTCCCAAATGGGAATCGCCATACGCATAACAACCCGGGCAACTCAGGGGACATTCGCGCGTGACCTCGATGGACAGCATCGGAGCCCGGCCGCTTAGGATGCTGCCCCAGGCGGCAAACAGCTGACCCAGAGTCAATCCTGGTCGGTATTTCGACTGCATGAGTTATCAACCTCCGCCCGCTAGTTTCTTCAACCCTAACTCTCCGTTTTCGACTCTTGCCGTGCTGGCTCGGGCCGGACCTTTTGCCTTCCCGCGAGGTTCCCCGCGGGAAACCGGGAAGTGGCGGCCAGTGGCATCGCTGAGCGATGGCCTTCATACTTGCTCCGCTCAAGCAGGAGCTTTTCCAAGTCTTGTTGGCCGAGCGGCTGCTGCCGGCCCAGACAGTGCGTCACCAGCGCGATTCGGGCAAAGTGCTCGACCGTCTCCATCTTCACGTAAGCGTGATGCAGCGTGTCTGCATAGGTCACGACGCCATGGTTCGACATAAGAATAGCGTCATACTGCGGAATCAAAGGCTCCAGCGATTCACATAGCTCTGATGTCCCCGGTGTCCCGTACTTGGCCAGTGGAATCGAACCGAGACCGATCACCACTTCGCAAACCAGGGGCTGATTTAGTGCCATGCCTGCGGCAGCAAAGCCAGTTGCCGTGCAGGGATGGACCTGCACAATCCCCGGCACATCGGGACGCAACTTGTAGATCAGTAAGTGCATCGAGATTTCGCTGGAAACGTGACGGCGGCCCGCGACCTGCCGGCCCGCGGGATCGACAATGACCATGTCTGCCGGGCGAAGTGCGCCTTTGCTCATCGCCGTCGGGGTCGCCAGAATGCGCTGCTCATCAAGGCGCACGGAGAGATTGCCATCCGTTGCGGCCACATAGCCGCGCTGATGCAACATCCTGCCGAAGGAGACAATTTCGCGCCGGTATTTTCGTTCTCTAGACTGCACTTGCCCGTCCAAAATGGCAGGCTCCTTTCTCCAAGAAGTGTCGAGCGTTGTTACGACACTCGGCCGCCTTTTTTCTCGCATCAGCAAAAGACAGAGAATAGGGAGCACAGTCGTGCTCGATTCTCGGGCCGTCGTCAGCGTGTAGGCGTAGGCGACAATCAATCGGCCGCCATCTCTTGCACCTCCGGCAGGTATGGAGTTGACGGCGAGGTGATCGGCCCGCGAAGTTCTGTTTCTAACGCCGCTAGTTGAGCGTCGATGTCCTCCGCGGCTTTGCGCTTGCGGATGACTTCGTCGCGAAACTGCCGCAGGAAGTAGTCAATCGTCTCAACGCGGATCCTGACCGAACCCGAAGGTTTGTTCTCGTTCAGATCCTTGAAGCAGAAGTACGGAGTGCCGGACTGTTCGATGATTCCCGCAATCACGCCGTAGATCGGCGCATCGTGGCCGCGTTTGAAGCTCGAAACCTCGAGCGCCACCAGGTTGGGGTGCCGCACTGTGAACCTCGCCGCCCACACCTTGTGGTTGGTAATTGGCACTGCTGTGTACATTCCGTTTGCCAGCGGAGGCAACGGCTGAGTGATAGGCCTTGGCAAGCGGCTTACACCGGACCCGGGAAACCGCCGTGAAAACCGTACTACTGACACGACCAGCAGGAGGCATGGTCCCTACGCTGCTGCTCCGCTACGCTGCCGCCCTTCTTCCGAGAGTGGAGCGCGCCTGCAGGCTCGTTCGATGATCGGCACCAGCCGTTCCGGCAGTTCGCTCTTCATCAGGTAATCATCCACCAACCACAGGATTCGCTCTGGCATCTCGGAATACGCTGAAAGCAGGATGATCGGCAGATTGGGAAACCGTTGCTTGATAAGACAGGCTAGCGCTTCCCCTTCCACGCCTTCCTGTTTGTACTCCAGTAGAACCGCGACCGCGGACCTTTCCTCCAAGATCTTCATCGCGGTGTATCCGCTCGACGCGATCTTGACGCGATAACCATGAGATTCTAGAGTCGCTTTGCGAAGATCCAACACTTGTGGACGGTCATCGATGCACAACACAGTGGGGGAGTCCATTGCCACATGTCCTCTAGATAGTTACGGCTGCATTTACCTCGTCGTTGCCCGACGTACATAACACACAGAACACAATACGCCCGCCTCGACCTGACGGAGCATTGAAAGCGCTCTGCGCTTGGGACACACCATTCATACATTAAGGGGGAATGGGCGTTGCGGGTGTAGGCTTCATCTTTTTAAATGTCAGCCGTCGCAGTAGCGTACTTAGTATGATGGCGCGGCTCTGGATCGGTTGCATTGTTCTGCATAGAAACTGAGAATTTGTTGAGTTCGGTTTGATTGAGGGGCCTCCGAATCAGCATCCTGGGCAGGGCACGTCCTGTCGTCGTTTTGGGTTTGCAAATGCCATGATCGAGCTGTTCTGGGTGAGCGACCCGAGTGAGGCTCAGAATCAAAGCACGAGACGCACTTTGCTTTGGGAAAGATGGGCTGGTCGGGACAGCAACGCTTCTCCTTTCGGCATTTGCCTACGCCCGACCAATCCGAAAGAAATAGGAGAACCACCTTTTCCCGCCTGGGAGTACCGACCGGCTTAATTGCCGGATCCGCTCGTCATGTATATTGGTGAAGCGCGAATTGAGGAACCGATGTGGGTATATATGAGCTTCATGAAGCGAACCCAGCGTGAGCATTGGTTCAACGAGCATCCCATCGCCATCCGCGAAATAACCAGCCTAACCTTAACCACTTCTATACCGCTCCGCTCAGCTGTTTCGCAGAGAGTGGCGGAAAGTGCAATCCTCGCAACTCTAACCGGAGCGGCACCTCTGCTCGAAATTGAATTTGATGGGAAGCCGCGAAACGAACGGATGGATTTCAGTCAATGAGTTCTGATTTGGCCTTAGCCCCCCCGACCGGTCGGGGCGTGATTGAGGAGCTCCAGACCAACCATCGCGACGTTCGTCAACAGTGTAGGTCCACTAACGCTCGCAATCGGTTATCCGACTTCAGAGAGCTCGTTCGAAAGCAGCGGCCACGTCATCGCTCAATTTCTCCGCTCTCTGCAACGCTCCCTTGATCCTGACAATTTCCTTCTCGCGGGCCGCAATCTGTCCGGCAGGTTCGCTGTAACCTAGCGCAGTCGACAGGCTGGGCTCGTGGCTGGTGAGCATGCGCCCAAAGATCGGCACCGCACTTTTCTTCGGCCGCGAATGCGCACAGCCAAGGCAGATCAATCTCTTCGGACAATCCTCTCCAGTAGGCAAGGCGCATAAGTGCGTGCCATGCTGCCGCACGACTGCCGTCGCGTTTTTGCATCCGAACACTTGAACAACAACACACCCGTGCACGTTATTCAAGCGCTGCTCGTGTTCAATTGGCTGTGTGGGGAAGGTGCGACTGAGGTTGCCCGTGCGGATTCATGATCAGGCGTCACTTGTAAGGTGACGAATCTGACGCTTCCAACTCCTCAACTTATGGTTTGCCCGTCGTACATCTGTGATCGGCGACAACGCATTAACTAGCGACGAGCGCTGAGAATCGCTGGAACAGTCTTCATTCAACTACTTGAACCTCAGGGTAAAGAGAGGACGAAATCGTGGGCTGCGAAGCCTTCATATCTTTAAGGTAGGCATCGAAAAAGCTTCTGATGCAGTAGGACGTAACGGCAAGTTGCCGTGGGCCGTCTATCCCCAGCTTGCCTAACCTGCGGAGGACCCAACGGAAGGCATGACTTCTCAACAGGGCTCCGTCATCACTGAAGGTGAAATGGTTCGCGCCACGAATCGAAATGCGCAGCCTTCCATTTGGTGGCAGGCGATCATAAACGGACTTGATGTCGGCTTCGATCTGCCGGATCTCCGCATTCGACGAAAAATCGCCTTCGCCACTTCCAAGGAACATGAACGGCACGGGGATACCGGACGGAACGACGCTGCCATGCAGAGAACCGTCCACATCGATGCCTGCCTTGCACCTAGAATCTTGTGAACAGAACTGCGCTGCCTGCGCCCCGCCAAAGGAATGACCGAATACTCCCACCCGCGTAATATTGAGTCGCCCGGTGAACTTGCTGGACAGGTCCGAGATGTTCAGTTGCCCTAATCGATCAAGCACGTAGCCGATATCGGAAGTCCACGCGGTTAGCAACCTATTCACGCAACGATCCTGCTCCTCGCCCGCTCTGCCGATGCAGAGTTCCGGGTTATTCTCCGGTAACCGTCTTATTACGCGCCCGTCAGGAAAGGCAACAACAAATGCACGATACGGGGCGTCAATCCCCACCACCACGTAACCGTGACTCGCCAAGTCCTCGGCCAGCGTCGAGTAGTTCCATACTTCGAGAGAAGCGCCCGCCCGCATGATTACCACCGGGTACGATCGCTGTTGAGGTGACACATCGGCGTCGCGAAGGCTGTGCGTATGGGCCTTCGAAAGATCTCTTGTT
>Ga0210405_10000680_pt1 | contig 43231 bp, 36 predicted proteins | sample IncBWH11MmetaG_FD_155492 | JGI IMG/M metagenome (GOLD analysis project Ga0210405, IMG submission 155492) | Forest soil microbial communities from Barre Woods Harvard Forest LTER site, Petersham, Massachusetts, United States - Inc-BW-H-11-M | ecosystem: Environmental > Terrestrial > Soil >... | reverse complement strand
TAAGGCCAGTCGTGGCCGCCTTGAGGACCCCAGTTGTCCAGCGAATGGCGGATTCCCTTGCTGGAGAGGATCTCGGACAACCGATACGTGGGACCGCTGTTCTCCCATTGACCTGTGCCGGTGCTGATGTGGATGTCGCACGAAGCGAGCTGGCCCAGGACCCAGGGATCGTTCAGGTTCGCAAGATAGTCCACAGGATTATTGAAATAAAAATTGTCGTCGTACATTCCGTCCATAAAGTTACGGACGTCGTACACTCCGGACATCGCGAAGCAGCGCTTAATGACATCTGGGTGTTTGAAGAGCGAGTTGGCCGCGTGATACGCGCCGAACGATGCGCCCATGGTGGAGATGGCGATCCCTGGGCTTTGACAATTGTCCCAGATGAAAGGCACGACTTCTTCACGAAGATAGGAATCGAAAACGGACTGTACATAACTGCGGTGAAAAGGATGGGCCCCTTTGTTGTAAAAACTGAGACCGTTGATGGAATTGATGCTGAAAAACTTTATCTTCCCGCCTTCGATGAAATCGGCTAGCGCGCCGATCATGCTCTGGCCTTCCAGTTCGGTCTCATCGCCCGCGCTGGTCGGAAAACCGAGGATCGGTTGCCCCCAGTGGCCGTGGACAATCACACCCATGTCGATGCCCAGCCGAGGAGAGTACCAGCGGTGATATTCGCGTTTCATAATATGTTCCTCGCACGCCGTGCGGGGAAAAGAGTATGCCAGCCTAGGCCGGACGGGGGCAATGGAATTGAACAGCGAAACTGACGCCGAGCTGGGTGTATATTTGAACTAACAAAACCGGGCAAACGGAGACAAACTGAATGGCCACACCTTCCACCACGAACCGCCCGACCCCGGAACGCATCTTCGGTCTTATGAACGCGTTCCAGCAGACCGCAGCCCTCAAATCAGGCATCGAGCTGGACGTCTTCACCGCCATCGGAGCGGGCGCAAATACTCCCGCGCTGCTCGCCGCGAAGATCAGCGCATCCGAACGTGGTTTGCGCATTCTTTGCGATTACTTGACGATCATGGGCCTCATCACAAAAGAAAACGGGCGATATGCACTGACCGAGGAGTCCGCACTTTTTCTTGACCGCCGCTCTCCTGCTTCTCTTACGGCGGTGACAGGGTTTCTAGGCAGCACTTGGCACAAGAAAAATATCGAGGCTTTGACCGACGCCGTGCGCAAAGGTGGGACGGCTGGAGTGCAGGGAGACAACTCCAAACCACAGGATGAGGTTTGGGTGGCGTTCGCGAAGTCGATGGCGCCACTTACGGTGCCGGCGGCTAATTTTATCGCGGAACTTATCGGCGCTTCGGAAGGCAAGCCTTGCAATGTGTTGGATATCGCCGCCGGACACGGAAACTACGGCATCACCATCGCCAGGAAAAATCCACATGCGCAGATTGTCGCTGTAGATTGGCCGTCCGTGCTGGCCGTTGCACAAGAGAACGCGCAAGCCGCCGGCGTTTCCAACCGCTACACAACGCGCCCAGGCAGTGCGTTTGAAACGGATCTTGGCAGCGGATACGAATTTGTTTTACTTACAAATATTTTCCACCATTTCGATATCCCGACGTGCGAGACGCTGATGCGCCGCGTTTATGCAGCCCTCAAACCAGGCGGAAAAGCCGTGACTCTCGAGTTTGTCCCCAACGAAGATCGCGTGACTCCACCGGCGGCCGCCGGCGGCGGCTGCATTCAGCCTTAACATGCTCGTCGGAACCGATGCCGGAGACGCGTATACGTTTTCGGAGTACGAAAAAATGTTTGCGAATGCAGGGTTTGCAAAGACCGCCTTGCATCCAGTCACTGGAATGCCCCAGCAGGTGCTGATATCCCGGAAACCAGAATGAAAAAGAAAAAGACAATAAAAAAAGCTGCAAAGAAAATAACCAAAAAGGCATCGTCGAAGCCGCCGAGCAATATCGATCGCGAATTCCGCGAGCAGGTGGTTTACCTGCTAAAAGGCGGAGGCGCGCACGTCCACTTCACGGATGCGCTGGAGGGATTCCCCGCGGAGAAATATGGAGCGTTTGCGGACGGCTTGCCGCATACGGGTTGGCAGCTGCTCGAACACACGCGGCTGGCTCAGTGGGACATCCTGGAGTTCAGCAGAAATCCAAAACACGTTTCGCCGCCTTTTCCCGCCGGATATTGGCCCAAAACGCCTGCGCCCCCCGATCGCAAGGCCTGGGACGAGAGTGTAGCGGCGTTCGAGCGTGATCTGCTCGAAATGGTCCGTCTAGTGGGGGATCCACGCACCGATCTGTCCGCCAAAATACTTCAAGGCGAGGGACAAACGATTTTGCGGGAAGCTCTGCTGCTCGCGGATCACAATGCCTATCACCTTGGCCAGCTTGTGGATCTGCGCCGCGCCCTCGGGACGTGGCCTGAGACGTAGCTAGTCGAGTCTTGCAAGTATCCGGATTGGCGGTAGGATATTGCACTAGAGTTGTGGGCGGTGAGTTCGGATCGAGTGCGGAGGCAGCATGATTCGAGTCGAAAATATATTGAAAATCGAAGAGGAAGCGGGAAACACGCGCCGCGATTTTCTAAAAGGAATTCTTGGAGCGGGCGCGTTTGTGCTCGGCGTTTCCTTGATGCCGGAGCAGCTTTTCGCGGAGTCACCCACCGGCGCTGCAGGCGATCCATTTCCGCCTTCGGAGAAAGCGCCACTGCAGCCTAGCGTCTATTTGGCGGTCGGTACGGACGGAACTGTTTATATCATCGCGCACCGTTCGGAGATGGGGAATGGAGTGCGCACGTCCTTGCCGCGAATTGTTGCCGATGAATTGGATGCGGCCTGGGCGAGCGTAAAAGTCGTGCAGGCCATCGGCTCTGAAAAATATGGCGACCAGGATACGGATGGGTCGCACTCCGTGGTCAGCTTTTTTGTGCCGCTGCGCGAGGCGGGAGCGACGGCTCGGCTGATGTTGGTCCGCGCGATGTTGGTCCGCGCAGCCGCGCAGCAGTGGGGCGTCCCGGCGACGGAATGCTCGACGGAATTGAATCATGTGATTCATAAAGCATCAGGAAAAAAGCTGGGGTACGGCGAGTTGGCGACGGCAGCCTCAAAATTGGCAGTGCCGAAGAAGGAAGAGCTGAAGCTGAAGCCGCGCGCTGAGTGGCGCTACATTGGGAAGCCCGCGGCGGGTTACGACCTGAAAGACTTTTGCACGGGCAAAGCCCACTACGGGCAGGACACGCGCATGGACGGCATGCTGTATGCGAGCGTTCTCCACCCGCCGGTATTGGGCAGCACCGTGAAATCGGTGGATGATTCTGCAACTCTGTCGGTGGCAGGTGTGAAGCAGACGGCAACCATCGACACATTCAAACCGCCAGTTCTCTATCAGGCGCTCGGCGGCGTGGCCGTGCTCGCCGATAACACGTGGGCGGCATTTCAGGGCAAGAAAAAATTGAAGATCGAGTGGGAGACGAGCCCTCACGGTGTTTTCAGCTCCGATACCTATAAAAAGGAATTGCAGGAAACGGCGCGGAAGCCAGGAAAAGTGGTGCGCGATCTAGGCGATGTGGACGCAGCGTTTGCGAAAGGAGGGAAGATTGTCGAGGCGGAGTACTATGCCCCGCTGCTGGCACACGCGTCGATGGAACCTCCCGCGGCGCTCGCCGTATACAAAGACGGAAAAGTAGAGGTGTGGGCGCCAACGCAGAGCCCGGTAGGCGCGCGCGACGCAATCGCAGCAGCGGTAGGAGCAAAAAAAGAAGACGTGACAGTCAACGTCACGCTCCTGGGCGGCGCGTTTGGCCGGAAATCGTTTCCCGATTTTGCGGTCGAAGCCGCGGTGCTCTCAAAAAAAACGGGCAGGCCGGTAAAAGTGGTCTGGAGCCGCGAGGACGACATCAAGTTTGATTCCTACCATTCGGTGTCCGCGATGTACATGAAAGCGGCGCTGGGCGCCGATGGAAAACCGACCGCCTGGCTGCAGCGAACCGTGTTTCCTCCCATCGGCTCAACGTTCAAAGCTGGCGAAATGTATTCGGATGGAGATGAACTGGGGCTGGGCTTCAGCGATTTGCCGTTTGCGATTCCAAATCAGCGTTCCGAAAACGGACCTGCCACGGCGCACGTGCGCATCGGATGGTTCCGTTCCGTCGCGAATATTTATCACGCCTTCGCAATTCAATCCTTCGAGGATGAATTGGCGCATGCTGCCGGGAAAGATCCGGTCGAGTACGCGCTCCAGCTTCTGGGGCCGGACCGCATCATTCCCAAAAGCGAGTTGCCGAAAGACTATTCCAATTACGGCGGAAGCTATGAGCAATACCCGATCGATACGGCGAGGTTCAAACGAGTGGTGGAGACGGCCGCTCAAAAATCGGGCTGGGGAAAGATAAAATCGGGCAACGGCGCGGGAATCGGAATTGCCTTGCATCGCAGTTTCCTGACGTACGTCGCAACAGTCGTGCAGATGCACATCGATGACGCGGGACGTGTGCATGTCGATCGAGTTGACTCAGCATTGGACGCCGGGACGGTCGTGAACCCCGCGATGGTCATAAATCAGTTTGAAGGCGCCGCGGTGATGGGAACGAGCATCGCGTTCTACGGATCGATTACGGCCACGAATGGCGTTGTCGACCAATCCAACTTCGACGACTATCCGATGGCGAGAATGAATACCGCGCCGCGCGAAGTGCACGTGCACATTGTTCCGAGCGACGCTCCTCCGGGAGGTGTGGGTGAGCCCGGCTTGCCCGCGTTCGCACCAGCGCTATGCAACGCGATTTTTGTGGCGACGGGCAAGCGTATCCGCGAATTGCCTCTCTCCAAAGCGGGCTTAGCCTAACGTGACCAAAAGAGGTTTGCTTTTTCTTACTGCGCTTGCGGTGGCAGTCTTGCCCGTCTGCGCGCAACGCAGGCCAGTCCTTCCGCAAATTGACCTGCCGCATCCTTATTATTTCCGTGAAATGTATTTACCGCAGCTGACCAGCGGTCCGAGCAGCGTGTGCTGGTCGCCGGACTCCAAAGAAGTGGTGTATTCGATGGCGGGATCATTGTGGCGCCAGAAGATCGATTCGAAAGCGGCGCAGCAGCTCACTGATGGCCCTGGTTACGACTATCAGCCGGACTGGTCGCCGGATGGAAAGAGCGTGATTTACGTTTCGTATCAGAAGGATGCGATGGAGCTGTGGCTTCTGGATTTGGGCTCCGGAAAATCGCAGCCGTTGACGAGCGGCGGAGCGGTAAACGTCGAACCACGATGGTCCCCAGATGGAAAGCGAATTGTTTTTGTTTCTACCCAGTACAACAGACGTTTTCACGTTTTCCGGGCGGATGTGAACGACGGAAAACTCGATAAAGTGGTGAGAGTGACAGGAGAAACAAAGAGCGACCTCCCGCGCTATTACTACAGCGCATTTGATACTGAGATCAGTCCGGTGTGGACGCGCGACGGCAAAGAAATTCTTTTCGTTTCAAATCACGGGCACATTCACGGAAGCGGCGGGTTTTGGCGGATGCGCGCGGAGCCTGGCGCCGAAGCGCGCGAGATTCATTACGAAGAAACGAACTGGAAAGCGCGGCCGGATTTTTCGCCGAATGGCTCGCGAATCGTTTATAGCTCCTATCTTGGAGGACAGTGGCACAACCTGTGGCTGATGCCAGCTAACGGCGGCGATGCATTCCCGCTGACCTACAACGGCTGGGATGGCACAAATGTGCGATGGTCGCCGGACGGAGAGCAACTTGCATTCATTACTAACTACGGTGGAGCGTCGACTACGCGGATTGAGTTCCAAAGTGTTCCGGGCGGATCTCTCGGTGCTTTGGAAATCCAAACACGGAATTATATGAATCCTCGCGGCACCATCCAGCTGCAAGTGGTTGACGTTAGCGGCAATGACTTACCAGCACGGGTTTCCGTAACCGATGAGAACGGAAGATTTCTGGCTCCGGATTCAGCCTGGATTCATGCCGATGATGGATTTGACCGGAGTGAGCGGCCGTTCGAGGCGTATTACTTTCATTTGAAAGAAATGGCCAATCTTGTCGTGCCGGCCGGCAAGCTCAAGATCGATGCGGCGAAAGGATTCGAGTACAAACCGGTTGTCCAAACTGTGGAAGTGCGGCCCGGGGATTCAAAGCGAGTCGAGATAAAATTGATGCCTTTAGAGAACGGCTTGCGCGACGCAAAGAATTGGATCAGTGCCGACTTGCACGTACATATGAACTACGGTGGCGCTTACCAGGACACCTCTGATCGTCTGTCCGAGCAAGCAAAAGCGGAAGGCCTGCGTGTCGTAAGCAATCTCATCGTCAATAAAGAACAGCGATTTCCAGACATCGCGAGCGTTGGAGAGAACCAAGAAACCTTCGCTCCCGGAAGCGTCGCGATCGTCAGCGGGCAGGAATTCCACACAAGCTATTGGGGACACCGCGGACTCGTTGGCCTGCGAGGCTCCCTTCTCTTGCCGGGTTATGCGGGATATCCGAACACCGCGGCCGCAAGCCTGTATCCGATGAACGCGGACGTGTACGACATGGCGCACCTCCAAGGCGCGCTCGTGGGCGCTGTGCATCCCTTTGACGCAGAACCAAATCCGTTTGCGAGTCCGCCGGAACGGATTACGGACGAGCTTCCCGTGGATGAAGCGCTGGGGAAATTGGATTACATGGAAATCGTCGGATTCAGCGATCATCGTTCGACAGCCACAGTGTGGTACCGGTTGCTGAACCTGGGATTCCGTTTGCCCGCAGGCGCAGGAACGGATGCGACAGCGGATTACGCCGCTCCCATTCGAGGGCATGTTGGCATGGACAGAGTCTACGTCTGGGTACCTGAGTTGCCTCCGACGACCAGTTCCTGGAAAGAGGGATTGAAACAAGGAAGGACGTTTGCGACGAATGGGCCACTGATTGAATTCACGCTTGGCGGGAAAAGAGTTGGTGACGAGCTGAAATTTGACGGAGCGCAAACGGCGGTGCCATTTACAGCTAAGCTGCGCTCGATTGTGCCGGTGGATCATTTCGAAGTAGTCTGCAATGGGCGCGTCGTTGAAACGCTGAAGCTTGCGGGTGCGCGCGATTCCGCGGACGTCACCGGGACGCTGCCACTGAACGAGAGCGGATGGTGCCTGCTGCGGGCTTCAAGCGATAACGCCGAGTATCCAGTGCTGGACAATTATGTCTATGCGACGACGAGCCCGGTTTACGTGACGATTGGAGGCAATGCGCCTCGTTCGCCGGAGGATGCCAAGTATTTTGCGGCGTGGATCGACCGAACGATTGACGCGACCTCTCGCTATCCCGACTGGAACTCACCCGCCGAAAAAGAGTATGTGCTGAAGCGTCTTGCGGAAGCGAAAGTGGTCTACGAAAAGCTGCAATAGCGCTTCACAATGCAACAGCGCTCTCCAAAAAAAGACGCCGCAGCTAAAGATTGCCGCGGCGTCCGAAGAAGCAAGAGAAATTACACAAAACTATTCGACGATGTGAATCGCTTCTTCGATGTGGTGGTGCGCTTTGTCGATGTGTTCGAGAGCTCGCTGCTGGAGACCCTGGGCGAAGGCGTTGTCTTCTTCCTGGGCGACATCGCTGTGGGCTTTGTTGACGAGTTCCAGTGCCCGGTGGAGACGGCCGCGCCAGTCGAGACCAACGTCAACCGGAGCGTGATCATTGATATCCTTGCCGTCATCAATGGAGGCCTTCTTGATTTCGTTGATGGCCTCATCGATTTCGTGAATGGCCTTCTTCTCCTGTTCGCGCAATTCGCCGCCATCCGAGCGCTGCAAATGGGCACGAGCATAACGCAGATCCGTTAGAGCGTGAAGATAAGCGGGATGCTCTCTCGGAGGTTGCGGATTGGCAGAGATGAACGCAGGAACGAAGAGCAATAGCGCAAGAACAGCGAACATGAGTCTTTTAAGGGTTTTCATCGTGCGTGTGGCTCCTATTCGAGTGAGATGAACTTACAAGACCCGTCCGGCTGAGACGATCAATCAACCAAATGCGACTGAAGGACGGCGAGCTCACGGCCGACAGCCGTGTTTGATTCAACGTACCGTGCGCTTGTCTTGCGGACAACGTCGCGACTGCAAAATGACGCCTGCCGGTTAACTGGCGCAGCGGACAGGGCGAACAATTCTCGAAGAACAGCAATTGCCACGGGAACATTCCGCATTATCATCGGCAGACTCGCAGAACACGATCGAGGGCTCCTTCGTTGCACCGCTGCTCTTCGTTTTACCTGCTGGGACAGTTAGAGGAGTAAACAGGGTGTAGACGGAAGAGTTGCGCCGCGCGTTGAGACATGTTGAACGCGCACATGTTGGAGAACGGGTCCCGTGGCCGGTACGCTAGGATTAGAAGGTAGGACCAACGGTTGTTATTAGAAAAGCTATGTTGTTGATTCGTTTAGCCTCTTGCTGCGTCATGGGTCATGGTTTTGGGGGTATTTGGGGGGTTTTGTTCTCGAGTGGTTCTCGAGTTTGAACCTGTAAACGAACCTTAATCCTGCATCCAAACGATCAATTTTCACCACAGCGTTTCGGAGGGTCTTGTAGGAATGGTTTGGGGAGTTGGCGAGGCTGTTCTCAGGTAGTTCTCGACCTCGGGCCTGTACCGGACTCCGAACCTGTAATCGACCCCTGATTGAGAAAAGGGATTTGAATCGGACACCTCGTTCCGCTGATGTGATTAGGATAGCTCGACAGCAGACTACTGGTATCCACTCGTGCCGCCAGCAAACCATAAGATGGCGCCGCGTAGACCTATCTCACAATTGCCGCAGCTTCGCGGACGACTCCTGGTCTTCCTCTTTCGCGCGCAACGTATTGGTCGTAGATCCAACGATAAGTTTTTTCGAGGCCTATCCGCAGTGAAGTGTTGGGTTCCCAGCTAAGATATTTTTGAATTAGCGCGTTATCGCTGTTTCGCCCATTTACACCTTTGGGCGCAGTAAGATCGTACTTGCGCTTCAACTTGATTCCGGCAATCTCCTCCGCCATATCCACGAGCTGATTAATCGTTACCGCCTCACTCGATCCCAGATTGATCGGCTCCAAAATATCCGAGTTCATAATCAAATCGATGCCTTTTAGGCAGTCATCAATGTACATGAAACTGCGCGTCTGATTGCCCGGTCCCCAAACATCGATTTCGTGCTTGCCGGAAACCTTCGCTTCGATCACCTTCCGGCAGATCGCCGCAGGTGCCTTCTCGCGCCCACCATACCAAGTACCCCAGGGGCCGTAGACGTTATGAAAACGCGCCACACGCGTTTGCAGACCAAAATCCTCCCGGAAGTGACGGCACATGCGCTCGGAGAACAACTTTTCCCATCCATAACCATCTTCCGCCATCGCTGGATACGCATCCTCTTCCCTGAGCGACGGCGCCTCATATGTCTTCTGCTTGTCGCTGTTGTACACGCAGGCCGACGACGAATAAAAGAGTCTGTGCACCCCAAATTTCACCGCAGCTTGTAACATGTGCGTGTTGATGAGCACGGAAAGCATGCACAGTGCTTTGTTTTGCTCGATGAACCCCATCCCTCCCATATTCGCCGCGAGATTGTAGATATCACGCGCGCCTCCCGTGGCTCTCTCGCAGTTTTCCTTGAGATTCAAATCGAGTGAAAGATTCTCAACATCCTCGAAACGCTGGTACCACTCATCAATCGGCTTAATGTCCACTGCTCTGATCCGCTTGTATCCCCGTGCTCGCAGTTCTCCGACAAGATTCCCCCCAATGAAACCACCCGCCCCAGCAACAAGAACTAAATCTAGATGATCACTCATTAGAATTCCCCCTAGTTGATTGTCACAAACACATCAAACTCGCCGAAATCTCGAACGCGCGTCTTGTATGCGTTGCAACCTCTGCGAGAAAGCTTGACGACTCATCCTGCCATCAGCGAACCTTCTTCAGCCCCAGCAATTCTAGTAACACTAGCGCCGCAAATTCCGCTCCATAAACCAAGTAGCGCCGCCACAGCCGCCGCGGTTCCATCGCCAGCCGAAACAACCACTCCAAGCCACGCTCCCGCATCCACTCCGGCGCCTGCGCGATTCGCCCCGTGTGGAAATCGAACGCCGCCCCCACTCCAACCAGAACGGGAATATTCAACCGTTCGCGATGTTCGTACATCCAACGCTCTTGCTTCGGAGTGCTCAATCCCACCCACACAATGTCCGCCTGCGCCACTTCGATCGCTTGGATGACTTCGCCATCCTCCTCTCGCGTCAACGAGCGAAATGGCGGGCTGTATGTCCCCGCCACGACCATGCCGGGGAACCTCGAAACAAATCGCGCAGCCAACTCCTCTCCAACGCCCGGCGCCCCACCATAAAAATAGTGCCGGTACCCTTTCTCGGCCGTCTCTTTACAAAATGTCTCCATCAACTCGGGCCCATACACACGGCGTCGCATCTCGAATCCATGTCGCCGCCCGATCCACACCAGCGGCATCCCGTCAGCCACTACCAGTCCCGCCGCGTTCAGAATCGTCTTGAACTCCGCGTCATGCTGCGCTTCCGTCACGCCATGCATTCCCGTGACCGCAACGAACCGACATCCTTCGCGATGCGCGATCCATTCCTCCATCCGCGCAATCACATCCGGAATCTGCACTGCATCCACCCGCACACCGAGGACATGGAATGGACCAGAGGCGCGGGAAACAGTCGGCAAACGCGGCTCCCCTTTCACCGGCATTCCGCCTTGTAAGCCGCGACCGGCGAGTTGGCATATACAGGCGCTCCCATTCCTTTCACACCTCCGGAGTCAGCAACTGAATGTCCTTCGCAGAGAGTGGATTCACTCCTCCACATTGCCCCGCTGTCTCAATAGAAAGGCTCGCGAAATTTGTACAACAGCCAATGCAACGGTTTTGCCAGCGCCGACTCATATCCGACGTACGCGAGGAATCTCGAATTGAAAGTCAGCACGCCCGGAAGGTCCGTCCATTCGCGGTCTAAGTAGAACCGCTCTTTCATAAATGACTTGTGATCCTGATTGAACTGGACGCCTTCTAGCGACCTGATCGCTTCTCTATGCAGAATGTAATTGAGGTATGGGATTTTGAAAGGGTCGAGACCCATCATTTCCGTTACTGCGAAATCGACGCAAAATAGGTTGTCGCCCACAAGCACCCAGTTTAACTCCAGCGTATCCCCCTTCATCGGACCGTTCCGCGTCAAGCCATACTTCCCATCCACGACAGCGATCGTTTTCGGCAAGGCCTTGTTGACCTGGTAGATAACTTCGCGGAAGTAGGGGTGAAGCTTGAGTCGCAATGCGGGCTCCTGAATTACCCCCCACTGATTCTTCAATGATAGGCTCACACCAGCGTTTGCGTGAACCTTGGGCACCGGCATCGTGATAAATAGGTCGGTCTCGTCGAGCAGTAAACTTGGAAGCGGGACAGAAAAGTTCTTGAACTGGTACCGAAAATGGATTGGCCGGGACGGCAAATAAGACATATTCACGATTCGAACGCCATAGCGCTTCGTGAATTCACTAATTCCTGTTCGCTGAAAGACTTCATCCATGGAAAAGCGGTTGTACCCACCCGAGTCTGACTCACAGATCGTTATGTTGTCTGTGTAATTCTTGAGATAGACGATTAACGCTTCGATAGCCTCCGGGTTTGTCATCACCCCGGGCCGAAAAACTGGAAACGTCAAATTCGGCTTGATAGCTATATGATCGTTAGGCCTCACGACGGTTCCATTTGCCACCCATTCAAACCCTTTCTGGAGGACGACGGAGTAGTCGCGGTCGAGATGAGCGATGTAGATGCGGGCATCTGTTTTTCCCATCGGCTCCGATCCTTGATCGATTCTAGCCAGCAGCCCGTACCTGAAATCGCGAGACTTATCTGGTGCACCGTTTCCCGCGAGCGACAACCGCACCTTTGCAAAAGCATGTCGTCGTTGCTGACGACACCTGCAGTATGATTATCAACACCGGACAGATTGTTCCACTGTTCGTTACAATAAGTTATCTCAAAAAATCTAGCTACGGGCGGCTCACCTCACCCTACCACGCTGCACGACTTCCATACACAGATTCTCTAACCGTTCAACGCCGGCCTTCCAGTCGTAGAACCGGCGCACGAACTGGCGAGTTGGCTCGCGAAAGTGCAGGTAGCGCCGTTGCTCCAGTAGCCACCGAACACACTCGGCAAACGACTCCGGATCGTCGCGGATAAACAAGCCGTCGGCCTCTACCGCGGGGATCCCCTCGGCCCCAACTGAAGTGGTCACCACTGGTTTCCCGCAGGCGAGGGCCTGCACGATTTTGCCCTTGATTCCCGAGCCCGATCTAAGTGGCACCACGACAACGCAGGCACGGGAGTAGTACGGCGCGACATCCGGGACATACCCTGTGACGCAGATCTTCTCCCCCTGCAATCGCCGCAGGCCCTCGCTGGGCCTACTGCCCAGAACTGTAAATTTGACTCCGGGTCTATTCGCGCAGATCCTGGGGAAAATTTGTTTCACGAAATAGGATATGGCCTGTTCGTTGGCGGGCCGCCACATTGCCCCATAGAAGAGCAGGTTTTCTTCCTTCGGTTCTTCACGTAATCTGTCGGCAAAGGAAAGGTCCACCCAAGGCGGGAAGACCTCAATCCGCGCGGCCGGCAGGAAGTTCTGCAGAAGTTGCTTGTCGCTCTCTGTTCGCACCAAGATTCCCTGGAAGCGCCCACAGTACCGGATCTCGTATTCTTTCAGTTTACGCGTGTCCCAGTTGAGCAGCTGGCGAACAGCCCATGAGTCCGTAGTCTGGGCAAACCGATCGCGGCGTACAAATGCAATGTCCGATTCGTCGAGAATAGCCGGCATGTCACCGAGGTATTCGACGTAGTGAGCCATCTGCGTGAACTCCACGTGCACCAGATCGAATGCTGGGCGGGCTATTCTCTCGCGCAAGGCTTGCACCATCGGCTTCGACTGAGACATCCGGGCAATGGCAGGGAGCTTCGAGGCAAAGCTCAATCCCGTATACAAGAAGTAGCGGCCGCTACGGGGCAACGCCGGCGGATCCAGGGCCACGACTTCCCTGCACATCGCTTGAAGACCGGGGATATGCTTGCGATCTTCAGCCGTGGCGAAACTCAGCAAAGTTACTTCGTGTTGTCGACACAATTCACGCAAGATGTGGTGCGCGTCCAAGACGCCAGCGCTATCGGCCGCGGGTGACGGGAAAAACGCCGAAAGAAAAAGAATTCTCAATCCAGGACCCCGGGTTCTTTCAATCGTGCTTTCATCTCAATATCTGAGTCAACGGTATACCCAAGAACATACGGGGGCCCGCAAATGTCGATCATGCTTGAGTTTTTCTCACGATGATAACAGCATCCCCGTAAATATCCTCGTCGTGATAAACCCTCCCGTAGCTACAGAAAAAGTTCGTCTTGAGGCCAGGCGTGCTACGGTTGACTACTGCTGAGATCCACGGGTTCAAGAAGCCCAGCGCCCCACGAATATTTTCTCCCAGCTTGCCGTAAACAATCGGAATTGTGCGTTGGGTTCGCCACACTGTAGCTAATTCCACGCTCTCTCGGGGCACAGCATGCGTTAAGATTCTGCCCTCCAGGGTCCGCACATCGTAAATTCTCTGAAAGAAATACAGATGGCCGTCCTCCATTTTGCGCGCGGCTCCCTGCACTCCCACACGTTCTTGCTCCAGGTAATTGATGCCAAGCGGAATGCTAACGAGTAAGAGACCTCCAGGCCTGAGCACGCGCATGAATTCTCGGACGCTTTCCGAATCTCCTTCCGAACCTTCGATGTGCTCAATGACCGACATCGAATAGACGACGTCAAAGGAATCGGAAGCATAACTAAGGGTTCGGGCATCCTGCACTGAAAAAACTGCGCGACCACGTGCGTGCTTGCGCACAGCATTCCACATCACCTCGTATTCATTCACATTAAGTGGCGAGATGTCGGTCAGGTGCACTTCTGCATTGAATTTGGAAGCAAGATAAAGTCCGAAACATTTGGGACTGCCAACATCAAGAATGCGCCGCCGGCCACCATTGGTCGCAAATCCGAACTCCCGCCGAATTGCAATTGCCATATGATGGTACTCAGGAAATCTTGTGTACGAGTTAATTGGTTGGCTGATTTTCCCTAGAGTTTTCTTCAAGCCCAGCGCAAACTTGTTCCGGACTACGTTTGCAAATCCGACACTCAACCCATACAGATAGTATTCAAATTCATTGTGCGCCATTACTTTTGACACTGGCCGTTCCTAGCCCTAAACCCACTGCCCGGACCGCCATTCGCGCACAGGATTTCGCCCAAGCTCACAAGCCTATGCCGCCTTGCATCCTCTTCATCACCACGCAGTGGCCATAAACAGGAGACCATATTGCATGAGTCTTCAAATAGTTGCTCCTCTCCAGGAAACCGATAAAAAAGCTGGGAAGCAGGGATAGAAAGTCTGCTTCAACAGAAGACTATTTATTCGTCCCTTGCAAATGTCGGCAGCGGCTGACCCGTTCGATTTCTCTCGCGAATATCCTTCGACTGACCAGGCCGCTAAGGTTCTCGATGATGAAGATATTCGACGAATTTTCAAGGGCATTGTTGGCAATCTGAATTAGGCAACTATCGCCGACGACTCGGTGGAATCCTTGCGCGTTCGTCTCAGCGGCAGTTTGGGCGGCGTAAGCTGCGGTCGGGACTGGATGCATGACCAGTTCATCTTGTCTCCCCCATCATCCAAGATGCAAATCTCGGGCGTCACATAAAAATGTCTGCAGGCCACGTCATTCTTCTCGGTCGGCATTGATTAGAATCAGCTTTATAAAACATTCAGCTTTTGTTTCTAGCAGTCCACTAGGAACTATGGATGCCACCCGAGCAATCGCACTCCAACAAGTCGTGAAAATATCCATCGCTTAAGGCTTGCCGTAGCAGGCCAGTAGACGCAAAGTAGATACCAAGACCGCAAGCCACCGCCACCGAATTTCGTGGCGACTTCATAGACTTCCCTGAGCTGCTGCCGGTTCTTACTCACCGTCTTGCTGTCTGCTTGCCAGCGGTAATATGCCAAATGGCGATCAACGGGAACTATCCGGCACACAGCGGAGGCCCTAAGCCAATACTCGTAATCCATTGCAAAGTGTAGGTTTGCATTGAATAAGCCCACGCGACTCCATACCTCGGCTCGGAAAAAAATTGTAGGTTGCCACATAAAATTCATCCTGCGCAAACGAGACTTCTGGAAGGGAACGGCCTTTTTTCGACGGACTACCTTCCCTGCTTCGTCAATAAAATGGCACTCGCCGTAGACCATGTCTGCCTCAGAGTGCTGTTGGAAGAATTCATTAGCGAAATGAAATGCCCCCGGTGCGTACGCGTCGTCCGCGCATAGATACGCCAAGATATCTCCGGTCGCTAGCTTGAGGCCTTTATTGATTGCATCCGTTTGGCCGCTGTCAGGTTCCGAAATCCAGCGCAAGTGCCCCCAACCTGGCAACTCGGAATAGTGCTTCAAAACTCCGACTGTTCCGTCAGTCGAAGCACCATCAACAACTATGTGCTCCACGTTGGGGTAATTCTGGCACTTGATGCTTAGCAGGCACTCCTTGATGTAGCTAGCCTGATTGTACGATGGTGTTATAATTGATATCTTTAGCATTATTTAACCTTCTACTGTTATATCCACCTTTCGTTGGCAAGGCGAACTCAATCGGATCATAAGTCCAACACTAAAGAAAATGATGAGCGGAAACTTGGTATTGCCGATCCAAATTGGTCCCCAGAGCTCCATGGCCAGGTCACCCCACAATGCGGAATAGAATCCCAGAACTATGGCTCTTTCCAAGGTAGATGATATTCGGGGCACTGAACGAGCTCCAAATCTGAACAAGCTAAACAATAACCAGATATAGGCACATAGTCCGACGAGCCCCATCTTCAGCCAAAGCGTTAAATATTGGTCGTGGACCATTCCCAGCGTAACGAACTCCCCTCCCACATTTGGCAGGAGTGTAAATTCGCGCTCCAATTGACCGCCAAAACCATATCCAAGGATCGGGCGCTGCTTCACCGTGTTCCATCCATCGACGAAATCAAGAAGATGGAAAGCGAGCGTGCCATTTAGATTCAAGAGTTGCTGAGGCTGTGGGTCTCGAATAAATTGCACCACCTCCTCATAGCGAGAGGACGAAGCCCCGATAGCCTGAGATTCCTTATTCATTCCAAGGACTGAAGTACCAGCCAGATAAGCGAGGACTGCAAATGCTGTTGCGAAGCCCACCTTGAGCACCTGCTTAAACTTCAACCGCGAAGCCAGCACAATTAGGCCAACCATGAGCCCGAGTTGAGGAGTTCTTTTCTCCGAGACCAAAACGTTGATCACCGTAACGATCACTATTAGCCATACAAGGGTTCGCTTTCCTTTGCTTAGTTCGCGTGCGAAGAGCAACAACGAAACCGCTGCAAGAGCGGCAAAGACAAACATGTAGTTTTCTGGCCCCTCATCCACCGGTCCGGACCCAAAGACATCGGGAAACGGCCCTCGAGTTCCTAGGAGAAAAATGAGTAAAGAATAGGAAGCCTTAGAGGCTACTAGCACCATAAACCACCAGAAATAACGCATGGCTTTGGCGTGGGTATCCGCCAGTGTGACCAAGAGGAAGTAGAAAACAATTGCGAGGAATAGACACCGCCACTCGATATAGCCAATAGCATCCTGAAGCGTATTGCCACGCAGCAAGCCATAGAAGGCAAAGACGGGCAATAGCGCCGCAAAAACGATGATTGGCCGGTCGAGCGGTGTAGAACAAAAAAAAGCCTTTTGGGATACAGGATTCCACCCAAGAATTCTTTTTATGGCGTAGATCAACAACAGGCCATACACCGCGATTTCCATTATGTAAACGCGGCCCAAACCAAGATGGAAGACGACGTCCTCGTAAGTGCGTTCCGGAGCCCACCCGTCAATGAAGATCACTACGGCGGCCAGAATGATGTAAATGCCCGACTCGAGATGAACGGCTAAGGCCGCGAAGTACAGACAAACCAACGCAAACGTGAGTCCCGCCCGCAGGTCGAGGCCGGTCAGACCGACTGCCGTCAGCACGAGAAAGCTGATCACGAGATATGGCAACTTCATCGAATGAGACCCGCGATTAGCGACTGCTCTTCACTTTTACGCTGGAAGAATACTCCGTCTACTTGGAGCATCCTGCCGTTTTGCTTGTCAACGAATCCGGGAACAAACGCCCAGAGATCAAAATCCATTGTGCGCAAATATTCCACCATCGGCTGGAAGAGTGTCTCACCTTCATAGAGAGGCACAAGAGAAAGCTCTAGTTGCAACCCCACCGTTCTCTTGAGAAGCTTCGGTGCGCCATCGAGAACCCTCTTCTCGAAGCCTTGGACGTCTACCTTGATGAAGATTGGTTTGTCGTTCTCTAAAAATCGAGAGGCGATGCTATCAAGCCTCGCGATGGGCACAAGCTCAGTGGCCACGAATCCAGATTCGGGCTCGGCCACCAAATGTGAATCGAGCATGGGCAATAGCGAACTGGAGACCGAATTGTGGGCGACATGGATCTCCGTTTGCCCGTCTCGGTCACCGATGGCCACCCGTTCTGCCACGGTCCACAAAGAATCTTTGCGGGCGACTCGGCACAGCTGCGAATGAGCCTCAGAGACAGGCTCGAAGGAAACAATCCTGCCCTCGAAACCCGAATCGCGTAAACTTCTTGCGAATTGCCCTCTATTTGCTCCCACGTCTAATACAGTCTCCACTCGATGTGCGGACAGCATCCACTTGAGCCGCACCCATTCGCTAGACTCTGGCCGAAAGCGTCTCAATTCCCACCCGACTTTTCTTAAAGCTTTGCTGACCAATCGTTTCATTCAACAGGCCTTCCGCTTTCTTCAAAGTGGAATTCTCGCGCGGGCAGAATGACTTCGTCCACCAAGCGCTTGGTTTCACGCCAGACGTCGTCGCAGGAGATTTCTTGAACGCAGCGGACCGTGTCATAGATGCACTGCCAGTTGCATTGGTAGCAATCCATCTTCTCAAAGACCATGCGATGTTTGTTTAGATCGCCATACGGATAGAACCGGCCGAAGTGCCCACCCCCTATTAGGGCGAGCGTGGGAGTGCCCATGGCCGCAGCAATATGCAGTGGCCCGCTCTCGTTCGCGATGACGAAGTCGCACAACTCGAAGACTCCGGCTAACTCCCGTAAGGTTGTCTTGCCAGCCAGAACATGACTGCCGGGACCAACGCGCGCACAGATTGTCAACGCGAGTGACGCATCCTTGGGCGAACCAACCACAATTATCTTCGCCGGATAGGTAGTCAGGATCTTTTTCGCGATCTGTACGAATCGCTCTGCCGGCCACTGCCTTCCTTGCCAGGCGGCTCCCACAGCAAGGCCAACTATCAGGTTCGCTTTGGGTTTCAGGTCCTCCGCTGCCAGCATCTGACGTGCGGAAAAGCGATCCGATTCCGTAAGCCATAATTCGGGCAAGAAACTGGAAGATTCAATTCGCTCGCCCGCGAGCATTTCAACGACGAGACGATTTCGTTCCAACTCGGGGAGTATCTGACTTGGGACTTTGAGCCACCGGCTGAAATACTTCTCATTTCTCTTCTTGAGATCCGCAGTGATGTTGTTGAGGTCGCCATCAACTACCACGGTTTGCGTAGCACCCGAACAATACGTTAATTCCTGCGCCAGCGGTTCTTGCGAGCAGACAGGATAAATGGCCATGTCGAAATTCCCGGTTTGAAGTTTCAGAATCGTACGGTACCGATAGGGGAATCCCCATTTATATCTGGCCATGTCACACAGAATCAGTTCATCGATATAAGGGCAGGTGCAGGCAAGATCTGCGGTCGCATCGTTCACAATCATGCTGATTCGATAACTCTTGAATAGCCTCTTGATGTGCCTGAGCGCGGGACTGAACAGCACGAAATCCCCAATGCCATCTGTCCGGACAAGCAAGACAGAGTTCGAACCGATTCCGGAACGTCCGTTCCTATGGTTCGTAGCGCATATTGTTCTGATAGCAAAGCGATACATTGCTTGAGCCGCCCTCGCTCCTTGCGACTTTATTTTCCGCATTTGACTCTTCTCCCCATGGGTAAAAGTCGAGACATGCGTAGTAGTGAAGATGCAACTGCTGAGGCTTCAGCCCTAGCTGCTCGAGAATTCTGGGCGTTCTTTCGAAGACTCATGGGGCCCTGTTTAGCTCCTTGTCTCTGCGCTGTTTCGCATCAAAACTCCCTGAACCCTGCGACTAGTTACCCCGGATACCAATCACTCGGGCAGTACCGTCATCATCCACAAGCGGAAGAAAAGGGAAGAGTCTTGCGCTCCTCAGGGTTGAGCGGCTCGAACTTCACGAGTAGCCAGCCGGCTTCAGGATTCTCACCTAACACTTCGAAGCAGTCATTGTTATGTATGGCTCTACGACTTCTAAAGTGTTTCAAATGACGAATGTCGTCCAAAAGCAAAAAATACGGTTGTCCTCGCATGTGCTTCAGGACTGTATTAAACTCCAGATAGCCAACCCCACCAGCGGAGTCGAGTACGATAAGAGGCGTATAAGATCGAAATCGGGTCAACCAATGAACTAGCAAGTCTTCGCCAGCATAGAAGCGATCCCGATCAAGAAACTGCCGAAGTTTCTTGACGGGGTTCCTGGTTCCCCAACCAAGATGCCCACGTATTTCATTACTGTAGAAGGTAAAAGGATCTTTAATATCATCGATAAATATATCCGGAAAGTTATAATGGTTTTGAAGCGCTGGGTCGTTGCTCATGAAACTAAGGGCTTCTTGACGCGATGTGCTCAATCCCCAAAGCGGAACGACAAAGGGAAAGTCTTTTAGATTACGCTTCGCCTTTTGCCAATTGAAGTAGTTGGCCTCGATCGTTACAAACATCTGCGGAGCGGGCGACTGGACGGCGAAGATCCCCGCAATGAAGTTTGTCGACCCAAGACCAACATATGTTCCCGTTTCTAAAATATGAGTTATCAACCCGGTCTTGCTTAGCTCAACTAGCAAATTACGCAGCTGGGCATCCGTGACTATACTTATATTCGCTCCCGGCTCCGCGCTATAGAGCTTCATGACCGGGTGCTCTCCCTCCGGCGATTTACGCTTACGCGGCCGAACCGGCGCGCGAACGAGTCTTCCGACTGAATATTGTCGAGAATATGATATATCACTTGTTTCATAATCTATGATCCTCAAGGTCTATCTACATTTGGTATCTCAGCCTGATACCTAATTTAATTCTAGTCTGTGAAACTAGGTAATAACCCGACTCAAACCACATTCTTCGCCGCTGACCTGCCAGACGGAAAAGCCATAAGGAGCCAGTGATCCTTAAGATCGGCAGAAAGCCGTATTTCAACATGAGCAGACGCAATGACTTTTCAGAGTAAATGGAGACATGGCCAGCGGTTGGGTTTATGTAGTACCAGTCGTCAGCGTGAACCCGAGGGTTGAATATATCTGTCGAGACAAGAAGGTAACCGCCCGGCGACAACATCCTCGCGATATTACCCAAGAATTCGTCGGGGCACCGAAGATGTTCAAGCACCTCAATACAGGTGACCAAGTCAAGTTGCCCTGCGGCCTCGCAGAAAGCTGACCAGTCAGAGAAAAGGAAAGCCGACCCTTGGTCGCGCGCGGGAAATGGCTCGTAGCCAAACGCAATGTAACCGCGCTTCCTGAGGGCTTCTACAACAGCGCCGGGCCCACATCCGCAGTCACCAATCCTGCTATTCCGCGACAAGATAATCCCAGGCAGCCGACAGAGAAGCATTACGAACTCAAGTGTTCTTTTATTCCGCGCCGCCCAGCCGATATCGATTTGTTCTGTATATTGATCGTTATCGTAAAACCCGTCCGTCGTGAAACTGCTGGCTGTGAGGTGGCCACAACTCAAGCATCGAAAATAGCCAACCTCCGTAGTACGGTATTCCTTGGAGAATTGTTTAAGAGTTCCGCCTCCACAAACGATGCAATCCGGCCCTTGCGACTCAGTACCGGGCTTCAGAATCGCGGTATCAGCGCTTCTCAACATTGAGTCACCAAACTCTGTCGTCATTTCATTCACTCCATCCAAGGTGGCGAAATGAGACGAACCGAACTCCAAACAACAAGGAATAGTAAAGGCCGATTAATGTCACCCCCAATGCAAGAGTGAGCAAAGCCCCAGGCGTGCTCGGCCCCCCTGCAACCCACATGATCGCCAGGCTGAGAAAGGAAAAACCAATTGCCGGAGCGATGTGAAAGGCGAATACTCGCGCAAAGTACCTTCTTGGCGAAATTCTGACCACCCGGCTGGTCACGTACCAGACAAAAACCGGTCCCTGAGTCGCTGAGATTAGAACGGCTAGCGCTGCCCCCACAATGCCCAATTTGATCGTCAGAAGGACCGAAAATACGAGGTTCAGCCCGGCGACGACAGATGAAAACACGGCAGTGATTTTAGTATCGCCAGTTCCAAAGACGGTATTTGCCGGAACCATCGTCCAAATTGCTAACAAACTACTTCCACCCAACAAGGAAAGCACAAGCCACCCTTTGTCGGAAAATACCGGACCGACCCAGATCCGAAGAATTTGATGGGAAAATAGAATAATGAATAAATAGACTGGAGCGCTTAAAGCGACCACATATTTGGATGCCTGTGAGTACAGTTTCTGGAGCGATTCTATGTTCCCACGCGCATTGAGTGTGCTCACGAAAGGAAAAATCACGCTAACCAAGCTTGCCATTCCCGCCTCCAGGGCGGTGGTCAGCCTCAGGGGGACTGCAAAAAAGGCAACGGCGCTGGCACCCAAGATGACGGCGATGATCACTTGTAGAAAATAGGTGTTCAGCGCGCCCGCAACCCGCGTGATAAACGTATAAGCGCCGAATCCGAAAAGGGCGCGGAAAGAGTCTCGTTTGACACGGAGAGCCAACCGATGCCGAGGAATGTATCGGGACACAAAAACTGCAACGGTCACCAGATTAGCTGTGGTAATTATGACATTTACGATGACCACTTCCAGTAGCCTACCTCCGTAAATGAGCACAAGGACGACTATGAAGTTGGTCGCTAGAGAAAATCCGGCAGTTGTTTTAGCAAGGACGTCGAATCGTTGCAGTCCCTTGAGAGCGGCATTGTAGGTGTTGAGGAGCATCTTGCATAAGAATCCTGCAGCGCTGACATAGAGGCCTAATGAGGCGACGTCAGCAAGAGAAGGGCTGACGCGTAATGCGTGGATGATCTGTCGGTTGAATATGCAAAGAATGAATATTCCCACCATCCCGGCTATCAATTGCACAATGAGCGCAGCGTTCACAGATTCTGATACAGCCTCGCCATTGCCTAATTCCATATGGTGGGCGACATATTTAACGACACCATCTGATAACCCGAAGTCGAGTAGTCCGAAATAACCGAAAAGTCCAGTTAGCAGTAGGTAAATTCCATAACCTTCCACACCTAAATATCGGATGAAGATGGGGATGGCAGCTAGATTGACGAGTACGGTCGTACCCCAGGAGCCGGAGCTAAAGAGAGCATTCTTCAATAGCTGTGACTTAACTTCTGAGGGCACAGGGCTGGGGATCATGAAGGCTCAGACTCCAATCGCACGCCTGAAGGGAGGAGTGGATAGGTTTGGCTGTGAGGTCTTAGTCCCACTCAGCCCATTTATGGCCGTGAGAATCTCCTCCATCGTCACACATGCAGTACCACGCTTCCCGACCACAATGCCTGCCGCGACATTGGCGATGTGAGCCGCCTGGATTCGCTCCACTCCGGTTGCGATTGCCAGAGCGAACACACCCAGCGCAGTATCACCCGCGCCAGTCACATCGTATACGCTATGCATTGAGGAGCTGATATCTTGGCGCATTAAGTTGCCATTTTGTCGTTCGAAGAGAGTCATTCCGTCTGGACCGCGCGTAACAAGCAGAGTGGGAAACTTGTATGCCTCCGACAAGGACCATGCCGCCTGATCAATCCACACCGTTTCATTTCCGTTCGCTCGGTGTCCAGCAAGCCGCGCGAACTCATGAAGATTGGGCATTAACACGGAAGCGCCAGCGTATTTCTCGGGCCTGGTATCCTTCGGCGCAGTAACCAAAGGGATCTCATACTTACAAGCAATCGCTGCAGTTTCTTGAAGAATTCCTTTAGTCAATACTCCTTTCAAATAGTCCGAGCAAATGACAACTTGGGCCGTTGCGACCTGCTCCCGGACCAGAGCTAGCAAGCGTTTTTCCACTGCGGGCGAGACGTCGTTTGTCGTTTCTTCATCACAACGGAACACTTGCTGGCGGTGTTCCAGTGACATCAACCTGCGTTTGAGCGTGGTTCTCCGGCCTGGATCCGTCAGTACACCCGTGCGGTTGATTCCTGCTCGGTCAAGTTCCTCGAGGAGTAGAGTTGCTGTGCTGTCCGCACCGACCACACCGATGGCAGAAACTCTAGCCCCAAGCGAGGCAACATTCCGTGCCACGTTCGCTGCACCCCCGAGCGACCGCTCTGCGTGATGGAGATGCATTACCGGGACAGGCGCCTCCGGCGAAATCCGAGCAATTGCGCCCCATAGATACTCATCGAGCATAAGGTCGCCCACCACGACGACATGACAGCCGCGCATCCGTTGAAAGAGCGATTCAGCGTTTATCGGAGTTATCACCTTGCGCTCATCCTTCCATTGAAGTATGCATCGCGGACGTGCCCAAAACTCTTTCACAATATCCGCTGATGATGTGCCCAGCAAGAATATGGCATTCTTGAATCCGTGCCGTTACCTCCGAAGGCACACAAAGACACAGATCGCTGAGAGACATCACCTCTTTCCCCGAAAGGCCCGTAAATCCGACAGTCAAAATTCCACGTGCCCGAGCGGCTACGAGGCCGCGGAGAACATTTCGTGAAGTCCCACTTGTAGAAAGGCCGATGGTCACGTCATCTTCCGACCCTAAGGCAGTAACTTGTCGCGCGAACACTTCCTCGTACCCGTAATCGTTGGCCACGGCTGTGAGAGTCGACGTGTCTGTTGTCAGAGCTATAGCCGGAAAAGCCTGGCGATCGAGCTGATAACGGCCCACAAATTCCGCTGCAATATGTTGTGCATCGGCTGCGCTTCCACCATTCCCAAACAAGAGAAGTTTGCCACCCTTCTGTAACCGCTCAACAATCGCAACGGCGATCTTTGCGACGGAGGAGGAGCATTGGCGAAGGAATGCTTGTTTGACGCGCATGCTCTCTCCAATTTCAACCTCGACGGCGGCGAGAACCGAGGCAGGTATCGTGATAGCGCCTAACTCCACGAAGTTTTCCCTTTCATTCACTATTCAACTCCCCGAGCCGCGAAAAATTTCAGGAATAGTTTTCAGAAGAATCTGGATGTCCAGGCGAAGACTCCAGTTCTCGATGTAATCGAGATCAAGAGCCATATTCGTCTCAAAGGACGGATCGCGCCGCGCAGTCACTTGCCACAATCCAGTTATCCCTGGTTTGACGTCCAGTCGCCGGAGGTTCTCGTGGGTGTACCGCTCAAAGTCATCCACAGGATGCGGTCGTGGACCAACCACACTCATATCTCCGAACAACACGTTCACGAGTTGCGGTAACTCATCAATGCTAGACTTGCGGAGCCATCGTCCGCAGCGTGTGATTCGTGGATCTTTCTCGATCTTGAAAAAGGGACCCTCGCGTTCGTTTGCACTACGGAGAAGCTCTTTGTGCACATTAGCGTCCTCTATCATGGTCCGGAACTTGTAACACTGAAACTTGCGCCCCTTCTTCCCAACCCGCGGCGCAGAATATATGACAGGTCCGGGTGAATCGAAGCGAACCCACAGCGCCGCAATCGCTAGTATCGGAGCGGTGACAAATAAGCCTAGCGAACCGATCGAAATGTCCATGGCCCGTTTCAATGCAAGACCGAAAGTAGGAATCGGTTGCCGGTGTAGGTCTATCACCGGAAAACCGCCGAGCATATGCAGCGGGGCGCGCCACCCGAGGCCATCGTAGAGATCTGGCACGATTTTCAGGCCAAGCCGTAATTGTCTCGCTTCGAGGACCATTTCTTTGACATGTTCCCTGTCCGAGGGCAGGGTTATGAAAAGTTCATCTACAAAATGTGAAAGCGCCACGGCACGCAGATCGTGTGATGACCCAAGCACGCGGGCGTCCCCATTCGGGTGAGCATCCAGAAAGCCGCATACTTCATATCCGAGATGTCGATGCTCTTCCAGCCAGCGGGCCAGCGCGCGTCCTTGCTGCTTCGCACCAACGATCAACACGCGCGAAATACCATTGCCCGCTGCGGTCCGCCTCAGCAGAAACTGCCGTTTTGCGGCGCGCCAGCCTGAAAGCGTCAAAATATTGATTGCGCCCGCCGCGATGATAATGAACCGCGATATCTCCTTGTTTCCAGAAGCAAAAATGAAGAACACAAGAAGTGTTGTGGCTACAACTACCGCTTTGACGACCATTGCGGTCTCAGTTATGACACTGCGGTCACGCGGCGTGCTATAGAGTCTTTGACTGATGCAGCAGAGAACTACCAGAGCCGAATAGAGCAGAAAAAAGCTCAGATACATACGGCCAGACAGATTTTCAAATAATACCCGTTGCGTCCCCAATGGATGTGCTACGCCAAATCGCGCGCAAAAGATGATTACCCCGCTAATCAATACCAAGAATGCGTCAATCGTCGCGTATGCTATCTGGACTGGGAGTCCATGAACCAAGCTCCGCCCCTTCCCTTGACCCCGAAAGGCTGGCTGTGGCGGAAGCGTCCCTTCAATGACGAGATCGTGCGGGGGTACCTCCCCGGTTATAGGTGCGGCAGAAGAACGGCGTGCGGCTGCGCCATTCATGGCGTTGTCTTCTCCCCAATATGCCAACCACTTTCGAGCGCGCGCTGACAAAAACAATATCGTTCAGTGTGGCGCGCACTGGCGTTCTCCCGAGCGGACCAAGAACAGCACTCCATGCCGTGCAAGATCGATTGCCCGTACCGCAACACGCCGATTGGCTTGGCATTGTCGTTCCGCAGATCCTGGACAATCCGAGCGTGGCGCGGACTCCAGGACACTGGGCGATTTGATGGCAAAGGCACGGTAACGAACTTTCTAAAATAACTCCTGGCAAATCCTGTTCGAGCCAAAAGTTCCTCCTGCTGGCCGCTCACCAGGCCGCCCCACACGCGTCGTCCGAATTTGTTGACTTGAAGTCCAAGCACCTGCTGCAAACCCCCAGCAAATTGATATGTGTGACCCACGTGAATTTGAACTCGCCCAATCGCGCTTCTCCTAAGCAAAGGTTCTCTAACCGATTTTTTCCCCCGATTGCGGGAATACTTCGCCAATCTCTTCGCCATGGGATTTTTTCTCCGGAGCAACGTGTGCACGATTCCTAATCGATATCGGTAAGAATTGCCGAAGGCGAAATCGCAATGTGTCAGCGATCTCTTCCACAAGTAACCTGCCGGGATCGTTCGGATCGATTTCACCCCAACGCTTATGGAGGATTAACCGGCCGGCAGTAAGTCCGAAAGCAAGGATTGTTCCCGTTGCCATAATTAAAAGCCGCGGTGGGAAAGACTTCTTATCCGGGATATTGGCGGCATCGAGCACCTTCACAGTTGGGATTTCCTTTACTTCCTGAACTTTCGCCATCTCGTATTCTTTCGTGAGGGTTTCGAGAACCGCTTCTTGAATCTTCGTCCTTCGATAAAGATCAGCGTAAGTGACGCCGAGCAACGGGAGTTTCCGTATAGACGGATACATAGAGCCGCTTTTCTCAGTGGAAACATCTATGGTACTTTCGCCTTTCCCGCCCAACTTTTCGAGTTCCTGTTTCAACTCGTCCATCTTGGCTTTCACGGAACGCACGCGGACGTTGTTGTCAGTATAAATTTGCCTGAGTCCTTCGTATTCCGATTGCGCCGCAATAAGTTGCCCCTGCAAAGTTGCTGCCGCTTCGACCATCGCCCTGCCTTGCTCCTTAATGTCGATCGCAGTGTTCTTGCTTGCAAACTGACTGAAGTCCTTTTCTGCGGCTTCCAAATCCTGCGTCACTGCCTGTAAGCGACCTTCGAGAAAAATACGTTCGCGTCGTGCAGAAGAGGTGCTTAAATCGGCCACAAGCCGATTCAACTCTTCCATGTATGCCTTACTCATCGCAGCAGCTCTTTGTGGGCTCTCGTCAGTGACAGTGATACTGATGATCTGACTCTTTCGGTCCACGGAAATGTCCGTGTGTTCTGCAAGATCTTTTCTGGCATCGGCCATCCGCCGATCTCTGTAGAGCTTCCTCAAATCGAATTGTTCGATGAGCTTATCTTGTACGGTCCGACTGGTTAAAATGCCGACGAATACTTCGCTTGTGCTCTTGAGACCCAGGAAATCACCGGCGATCCCACCGAGGCCTCCCGCAGATCCCGACATCGCGGCGGCGGCCATTGCTAGGCTGGAACTTGACTGATTATCTGGAGGCATCAAGCGCGCCGTCGACTGATAGCGCGAGGGAATCAGGAATGCCACCAGCGTGCTCACGAGTAGCGCACACACCGTGAAGCGAGCCAATGACCTGCGGTGCTCCCAGAGCAACCGGAAGTAGACGACTACGTTCCCGCCTAATTCCGGCTTCGGCTCTGGGGTCGGCGCAACAAGGACGTCAAGATCTGGCAGCTCAGGTGCCGGCTGACGAACAGGAGCGCCGCCCGAGAAAGTCACGGTCGACCTCCGTCCCCGGCAGCAGCTCCTTGGTCAGATTTTGATGTGTGCTGAAACAGTTTTTGTGGTTGAAATAGAATTTGCAGACTTGCCGCCACGTTATTCTGAGCGCCCGGCTGGATTACGGGAAAGAGCCAACGCTCATACTGTACATTGGCAGAGAGCCCAAGGCTTGGGCGGACTTGGTAATCGCACCGCACCCCCACATCGGTGAGAGTGCCTCCGCCAGGAATGAATTCCTGACTGACCTTTTGATGCCGAAAGTTGAATTGGAGCATACTCCGCGGACTGAAATGATACGTTGTCCAGGCTTGAGCCCCTTGTCCGCCCCGGCCAACCCAGCTCCCCATGATGTTACCGTCATTCGTATACCCGCTTCGCCACGTAAGATTAAAATAAAAAGTGCCAGGGAAGTTCGTGCCGCCTCTCTTAGGGACGTCGGTATATACGCCCTCAGCTCTGAGATCTAATTTTGGAAGTCCCGGGAGGTGAGAAAAATACAGGCCTGAGCGCCATGCTGACCAAGTGGGATATGCAATTGGCGAGAACTCGTCCCAGGTGAGCCCATCCGCGTAGATGGTCGCCCAATTACGCAACCAGGGTAGCCGATAACTGAGATCCATTCCCGACGTACGTTTTCCCGGTTTATTTGCGTTTCCCGCAGCTGTATTCCCAGTGGAAAATACGCTGCGGAGAAAATTGTGGGTTGTGAACGGGAAACCGGGACCACCATAGATCGTTGTTCGGAAGAAGCCAAACTCGAGGTTCGGAGTCGGCTTGAAGCTGAACTTCTGGCCATGAATAAATGGCTGCGGAGAGAGGGATTGACCAAATTGCCCCACCACGGTGTTGGCTGGGGTAAATATAAATTCTTGTCCAGCTAACTGGCCCAAAAAAACCTCTGTCCTTATCGGTCCCAACCACCCGAGAATGCTCGGCAACTTAAATGGCGCCGTCCGGCTCACGCGCAGCATGTTGATGGGCTGCGCATTGTTGCTCAGCGTCATAGAGCCGCCGTCGCCCGGCCCCCAAGAGAGGCTTTGCTTCCCGAAAGAGACCTGCCAGTTTGAGAACATCAAACCGACGTAGGCATCGAGTAAATTGAACTGGACCACCGCCGACTGGGCTGTGGCGGGAGGCAACGTTGGGTAGAAATCTACCTGCTGAACAATTTGACGTGTCGCGAGAGAGTAGGCCGGAATGCTGGGGGCGGATTGCTCTTCGCCGCGCACATAGGCCACCAAATGCCCCGTCGTAGCATAAGCCGAAAAGCCATTTACCGTGCTCCAACCCTCGCCGTATGGACGTCCAAAATCATTGATCTGTGTCTGCCCAAATGTGTAGCCGTCGGTGAGCGGCATTCCGGAAATGTATTCCGTCCGCGAGTACAGAGATTCCAAACGGAACGATTCACCGGCCCCCCCCTGGCTCGCTGCTTCGATCTCGGGTTGAAATTCAAGTTGGAGCGCATCGACGAGCTTCTGAGCTTCGTACTTCTCTCCTCCCGTAAGTTTCTCTTCAGCTTCATTCAGCTGCCGCACGCACTCGCTGCGAGTCCAAGGCCGTAAACCCGCAAAGCCGCTATTGATCAAACCCATCGCACTGAGTCGGTCAAGAGCCGGGTATATCCAGCTGTCGAGTGGCACGTATGGTGACCCTTGATTTGAAGGAGAGGGCGCTCCATCGCCGCGAAAAATTTGACTAACCGATCTCCAAGCTTCGCCACCTAGTCCGGGGTTGTGATGGGTGGTGTAGATGTTCTGTGCTACGAGATTACCGATCACGCTTCCAATCAGCACGTCGGAAGGAAAATGTTGACGAGCCCGCACTCGCGAAACGTCAACAAGGGACGCGAGACTGTAGACCATAATTTTAGTTAGAGTATTCGGGTACTCATGTGCAATCACCCCTGCGACAGCCCAGGCTGCGGTGGCATGCTCCGATGGAAAAGAAACACCGCCTTGGAAGAATGGGCCATTCCCGTTACCTTGGTAGGGCCGTTCACGCCCAAGCGGATATTTGAGTGATTCGACCACTACCAAGCTATTCAGGGCCGCCTCACCGGCCAGAAATCCGGTCTCACTCCAGTGTTCGTTGTGCTTGACGTGGCCCAGCAGCCACATTCCTCCCGCGCCCCCAATGAGCGCGCCCACAGAAGCGGTTGACAGATTGTTGTACCGGCTAAGCGTCGAAGGATTATGTGAGAGGTGCCGGCTGTAAGTGGCGTCGGTTTGGAACAGCCAAGTTGTGGCTCCAGCCAGCGGCACAAGCCACTGGGCGTCAGAGAATCGAAGCTTCGAAGGACTCGTCCAAATTTGTTCTTGGTCCAACAAAAATCTCTTTCCTAGTCCTTTGATTCCGGGTTGTGAACTGTCAACGGGTTCCGCGTCAGGATCGTCTTCGGTTTTTTTTGCCGCCGGCAATTCCTTCAATTTTGTGTCCGAGCTGCTCTCTTTCGCAGTCACCGGGCGCTGGTCCTCTGCCTGAGGAAGTGCAGCCAGAGATGCAGCCGCTGTCAGCGTGAGACTCGACGCCGCCCAGCTAATTGCCATCACGATGAAACACCTCCGCACCATGGGCATCCTTTGTCACGGATGAAGGTACGCCGCTGCCAAGGCTACAGACGAAGCCGCTGACACTGCTTGCAAGATCAGCGGCCAGTTAGTACCGCCGATTTTTGGCGCCTTTTCGGGCACGACGATTGTGTCTCCTGCTCGCAAAGTTGCACTCATCGGATCGCCACCCCACCAACCATCGCTATTGTTTTTCGCCGCAATCACCGAGCCGTCAGCGCGGATCACGAATACTGCCTTCTTATCCGCAATCTGCGTCACACCGCCGGCTTGGCTGAGGTACCACTTGGCGCTGTGACCTGGCCGATAACTGATGGCTGTTGGATTGAACACTTGGCCATTCACCATTACGTAGCCCGCTTTTTTGGGAACAAAAAGAACGTCGCCATCGCGAACCTGCACGTCTGCAGAGGTGTTTCGCCAACTCGCCACATCGGGCGAAATATGGATTACGACGCGGCCGATCGGGGCGCTCGCTTGCAGTTGAACAAGAGCTGCTTCTGCCTGACTGATTGCCGTCAACTTAGCGTTCTTCTGATCAGTAGTTGTGTCCGGCAGCGCTTTGAGCGTTACCTGCTCCGCCTTGACCCTTTGCACGAGCTCCATATGGGACTTCAACTCTATCTCACGCACATCGCGCCTCATCAAAACTGCCCCATAGGCATAGGATTCCGAATCCAGCCCTCCGCTGCGGGCCAAGACAGAGCTCAGCCGCTCTCCAGGCTCGATACCGTAAGTGCCCGGATGCAGAACTTCCCCTCGCACGGTCATGGCTGCACCAATATCCTTCCACCGCGGAAGCTGCCGAATTGTCAGAATGTCTCCGTCACGGAGTGGAATATCGGCTTTCTCATCTCCGCTCATAGCTGCTGTAAGGTTCAGCTGCAGAAGATCGCTGGGATTAGCTCGAGAGGCGTTCATATCGAAACGCGCGAGATCAGCGCTTTCCGTGTAGGCGCTCCTCTTTACTCCACCGGCCACGCGAACCAAATCCTCGACATGCATGTTCGTTGTGAGCGGGTACCGGCCCGGCTTGGCCACTTCACCGGTGATGTAAACCGTCGGCGGATCCACTCGCGCCGCATTGCGGTGAATCAACAAGCGGTCGCGCGGCTGGATCAAAATGTTGTCTACAGGATTTCCCGCAAGAGCTTCGCGGAGATCAACGCTGAGAATTTTCATCGTGCCGTCTGGCTGAGTGCGGAATAACTGAGCAGAATCAAGCGATGCATCCTGAGTGACCCCACCAGCCAGGTAGATTGTGTCTCTGAGGTACGCTTGACCTGAAGTGCGATACTTTCCAGGCTCCCGCACTTCCCCACCAATCCAAACCTCCGGGGCCGGCTCAAAATCGTAACGGCTGAAAACGCGAACGGTATCAAGTGGCTGAAGCTTCGGTCCTGAGGCTGGATTCGCCAGAGCCGCACTTAGATCAAAGCTTTCGACGCTCGGATGAAAATCGGGCGGATTCAGCCTGATGATTTCTGCATAGTGCGGTGCCGGCTCCGGTAATAAGTCTTTGTAAGACCCAATCAGGTCAGACAGGTTCATCCCCTGTTTGTAGGAGAATCTTCCAGGACGGAGTACATGCCCCTGAAGGTAGATGGCGTCTTCGTTGTAGGGAGCGATCGGAAAGATATGAACCTCGTCGCCGTCATTGATCTTGAATGCTTCGAGCTGTTTTTTGGCTGAATCAGCGTCCCCAGTGGGTGAGAGGTCGAGAGCAAGCATCGTGCGCTTTTCGTGGGCTTCGACGCGTTGAACTTCAATGTGGTGCAGAGTGGCCGTTGGAAGGATTCCACCAGCGAGTTCAAGAACGTCCGCAAGCGAGCTTTCGTCGCGTAGCTCGTAGATAGCCGGTCGCCGCACCATTCCATCCACAGTCACTTGCGGACCCAAGGTAGGGACGAGCAGCGTGTCGCCATTCTCCAAGCGGCTCATATCGGACCGCACTCCGTGCAACAGCAAATCGTAAGCATCCACCTCTTCCACGAGCTGCTTGCCCCGCAAATGTTTGAGCGCGCGCAACGAACCGCGAGGAGTTACACCACCTGCGGCAAACAAAGCGTTAAGCGGAGTAGAAAGCGAACTTATGTCGTATGCGCCCGGCTGCGCAACATCTCCGACAACATACACACGAACTGTTCTCAATTTTGAAAGGGAAACATCGGCTGAGACATCCCGATACTCTGTTCGCAGCGCCTGTTGCACTGCCAACTGCACCTCGCCCAGACTTCGCCCGCTCACTAGGAGCGGTCCCGCTTCTGGCAACGACACGCGGCCTTCACGATCGACGACACGATACATTCTTTGCGAAACCCCACCCCAGAGGTCAATCTCTAGACTGTCGCCTGGACCGAGGACGTAATCAGGTCCGACCGGAAGGTCCATGGGAATCGCTTCTGGGTCATTCGCATTGTTGCGGAATACGTCCAATCCAAAACGCTCGGTCGGTCGCTGGCGCGTCGATGCCTGAACATACATGTCATAGAGCGATGGAATGTCGGAATAGGGATTCGCGCGGTGGACCATTCTTACCGGCGATACATCTTCCTCGCTGGTTCTTTCATTTGTAGGTCTTGCGCGCGACGGCCGTTCCATTCCGCTTTTGTTTGCGTTAAACCCTCCGTCACCTTGGCCTGTCGCCGTGGGTAAGGAGCGTGGGTCTCGGCCGATTAGAGTGCCATCGATTGCCCCTTGGCCCAAAGACTGAGAGCCACCTGCCAAAGGATTGCTGTCACGTTTGGCCGAACTGGAAGTTAATTCAAGGTTTAACGGCGAAGCACCACCACTACCACCATCTAACGGATCCGCCGCCTGCGGCAATCCGTCCGCTCGTAGGATCCGCGACGGGCTCTGCGATGGTTGTTGCTCAGGCACCGCCTGCTGGTTCGGACCTGGCGAGGACATCCCGCCGGGAGTGCGCGTATTTTGGCCGCGACCTGCGGGAGACTGCTGCTGCTGACAATCTTCGTCTCGACGAGGATCGCACGTCGCCGTACGTTCGAGATCCCTATCGTTTCTTTGCGGCTTAAGCGCATCTGTATCTTCCTGTGCCTCAATCTGCACTAGCCGCCGCGCCCGCTCCTTGAGGACCAATTCGTTTTCTTTCGCATAGTCCGAATCTGGATTCGGGGTCGGTATCAAGTACCCATATCGCTGCAAGAGCCGCGTCGCGATCGATCGAAACACTACGTCCCGGTCCAAGCGATCGAAAATTGCTTGATCCGTTAGAGTAGAATCCTCGACAACTTGGCCGTTATCGGTAGCTTCCTTCGCTACCCAGCGCTTCAATTCCACGAGGAGCCCTTCATCTTTGACGAGTATTGCTCGAATCTGAATCGCAGAGGCCGCCACGCGGCCCAGGTTTTCCTGCGCAAAGTCTGGCGATGATTCGACACCATGGGTGTTCCGGCTTTGATCACCTGTCGCACGCTGCTTCTCAAGTTGCTGCTGCGCGTGAACTAGTGAGCAAGAAGACAACGTTAAGGCCAGCCCCAAGATGATGTCCTTCAATTTCTTACGGTTCACCATAATTTCACCCTAATGATGGGCCTAGTCATCTTCAATTCGCTCTGTCCGTGACCATCGAGCCTCGCAAAGCATTCAACATCCCTTCTTCAGAGGCTTCGATATTGCTGGAGTGGATATCGAGAGAAGCCCAGTAGTAAACAATAAAATTCTTCGCTGGCGCCACCGCGATGACGCGCACTTCCGGATGCTCACGGAATAGATCATCGCAGACGCTCGGCCGACTGCCAGGTTGATCGAGCGCGATGACCACGAAATTTGGCAGTGTCTTCTTTACACACTCCATGATTTCCGACTCGTCGGCGACCTCACCGACAATTTCGATGTCGGGTTGGTCTGCAAACGTTGTCAGAATAGTCTCCCGCAAGAGACGCGGACGATTCGCCACGAGGACCCGGATGGCTTTTTCCATGGGAAGCTCCCTGCCGCACAAGTATCCAGTTGTCTGAAGATTGGCGAAAGATTCAAAAGGAAACTATCGGCAGGAACTAGTGCGCAACGGGTTTAGGAACCTATCAAGCCTTGGTGGGTACCAATTTTGACCTAATGAAATTGGCGAGAGCATTCATCATAGGCACTGTCGGCCAGAGACGACACTTGTCTTTAGATCTTTTTTGTGGCGGCCAGGCAACCCCGACCGGGGCGAACCCACATCCATACACGCAAACCCATTATTGCCTTAGCCCGTGAACGGAGTACGTCATCATTCATAAACTACACAAATATGGATATCGTTCTTCTTGACAATAGCGCAAAATTTAGTCTAATTTGTCTCCGCACATCGGCGATCGGGTCTTTTGCGCATTGTTGCATCGCAACTACTTCGTCGAGTGGTACAATCTGCTGTGGGTGATGGATCCTTGAGCGAACTCGTCCTCAGTTCGTCTATACGAGCATTCCTACTTATTGAGAACCGTTTACTGCGTGAAGCCCTTGTACGGCTTTTCAGCAAGCGAGCCGATCTTCTCGTTGTTGGACAGTGTGGCTATGCTGACGCAGGAGCGCTCCACGAGCTCGATTCCAAATGCGATGTCCTCGTCATCGACTCTTTGCAGATACCGTGGCTCTCCAGAATTACCGCCATCGAGGGTACAGATCGTGCTTCCTTCAAAACCATCGTCATCGCGCGGGAAGCCGACGAGAAACATTTCCTGGCCGCCGTCCGTTTGGGTATAGCGGGCTATTTGCTCCAAGATGCATCTGCTTCGGACGTCGTGGCTGCTGTGCGTGCCGTATTCCGCGGAGAGGCAGTATGCCCTCCCCAACTTTGCTCGGCGCTATTCCGTTTCGTTGCGCAGATGGCGAAGGAGATGCCTCTTCAACACGCGCCCTCGAAGCCCGATCTCACTTTGCGTCAGCAACAACTGGTGGCTCTTGTCGCCAAAGGTCTCACAAATAAGGAGATCGCTTCTCATTTGAATCTTTCTCAGTTTACGGTAAGGAATCACATTCATCGAATTTTGAAACAGGTGGACGCTGAGAGTCGAAGTGAGGCTGTGGAAACCATTCGCGCTTTCGGCTACTCAATCAGCTCATGAGGAATTGCTGGCCCCTTCCTTGCGATTTGAAGCAGGTTCCGATTATGATCTCGTACGTTTGTGTTACTCACGCGGGTGCTTGAAAATCTGAGGAGTCGATTTGTCGATTGTAGTCACTGCATTGATGATTTTGGCGCTCCTGCCCTTCGTGTACTACTTGCTTTCCCTCTTTTGTGTGATTACCTATTTCCGCGGCGCGCGCGAAGCCTCGACACCGAAGGTGCCCTTTATGCCCCCCGCCAGCATTGTAAAACCGGTGCGCGGCCTGGACTATGAGGCTTACGAGAATTTCGCCAGTTTTTGCCGCCTCGATTATCCAGAGTATGAGGTGCTGTTTGCAGTTTCGGATACCGACGCTCAAGTTTGCGCCGTCATTGAAAAATTGCGCACCGACTTCCCGGCATGCTCCATCCGCGTGATTACCGAGGTGCCGTGTCTCGGCACCAACGACAAAGTCAACAATCTTTGCCAGCTCGTTCAGGACGCGAAATACGATTTCATCGTCATGAGTGATAGCGACGTTCGAGTGGAACCTGATTATCTAAGGCAAGTGATCGCCCCATTCGCTGATCCGGAGGTTGGCGGTGTAACTGCGTTCTTCAAGAGTCTCAGCGCTGGAAATCTGGCCTCGAACCTTGGCGCCTTGGGTATGTATATGGACTCAGCTCCCGCCGCCCTCGTGGCAAAGAAAATCGAAGGCAAAATGCGTTTCGCCTTCGGTTGGACCATGGCGACATCAAAGAGACACCTCGCCGAGATCGGCGGCTGGAAAGAAATGGCAAACTATCACTCCGACGATTTTGAGTTGGGTAAGCGTATCGCGCGATGCGGCCACCGTGTTGAACTAATGGCGACGCCCGTGTCGATGGTTTTTCCAGAAGAGACTCTTGCGAAATATTTCAGTCGTGAGTTGCGTTGGTCAATTGGATTAAGAAGCGTACGGCCCTTGGGCTACTGGGGACTCGCATTCACCCACGGCTTGCCATGGGCTCTGTTGGCAGCAGCTGCCGCCGCCTCGATCAATTCAACGGCGCTCGCCGTCGCCTATTTAGCCTCCTATCTGATTCTGCGGGTGGGCTTGACGTGGACGGTAGGAAACTGGGGTATAGCCGATCGGAACCTCACAAAAATCCTATGGCTCGTCCCGCTTCACGATGCCATCAATTTCGTCATTTGGTTTTTGGGTTTCTTCTCGAGCAAGATCAGGTGGAGAGGCCTGACCTACTACGTTAAGTATGGCCAGTTAATTCCGATTCCATCTCACCCTCACGCCACTCCGCCTCGGCCGAAATCGATATCCACAGTGGTCAGCAAAGCATAAGTGTTCGCTCGGCACCGCTCTCCGCAGTGCCATCCTGTGCCACTACATCGGAAGCTCTAACGGATATTTACAACAGAATACCTAGTCGCAATGGTTCTATCGGACACCAATGAGACTGGCAAAAAGTGAAACTTCTTAAGCTTGTTCATCGTGAGGCGGGAGCGATTTTGATGCTTCTGTTTCCGGAGTTTGACCACGCAGTGTCCCCGGAGGGTGCAGGGCGCGCCGCCGTGCTTCCTGGCCATCATCTCTTGTTCAACGAGAAAAGCACTGACAACAAGTCCGGAGAGGCTAGCGTCGCTGCGCATGCGGGCTCAGACGTTTGGGGCGGGCTGTATACGGTCTCGGATGGTGACTTAGACAAGCTCGATAAAGGGGGACGGATATCGACGGGTGCGGTTATCACTACGTCTGACGGGCAACACGAGGACTGACGCCTGGTTGTACGTTGCCAAGAAACCGAAGGATGATCCGGCTCTCCGTCTGTACACTTGGTGCAAACGTTTTCTCGTTGAAGGCACGAGAAAGCACTGTCTTCCAGAAGACTACATTGCCGAACTTGAGCGCATTGATGCGGTCGCCGATACAGATGAGCGCAGGGACCAGGAAAAGCGATCACTTGCCTGTAACGGCGAGTCCTAGTCTGGGTTTTTTGCCCATGCTCGCGAAAAGGTTCAATCCAGACTCTTGCCACCTGCGCCGTGTGATGATCCGCGCGGAATTCAGTCATCTTCGGGATGAAGTTGCAGCAATGTGATAACTCTTTGACATAACCCAAGCCCAACATGTAGTGCTCTGCGAATTGGGCAGAAATGACCTCATGCTCATTGAAGCCATTTGCGTTCCGGCTTGCCAGAAGCGCTTCCCGTTGCCGCCGAAACTGTGCGTTCAGCTCTGTATACTGTTGATGCGTTAGGTGACCGGATTCGCGCACTAGCTCAAGCAGTTCGGAATCGCTGATCCTTTTTGCGGCAGGGAACGCTTTCCGGCCCGTCTCCTTGCCCGTCCACACTGCCATCCTCAAGATGAATTCTCTGTCTAGTTGTTCAGGGGATTGGCTCCAACAATCTCGATGGCTTGACTCGCAGGCCGTGGGCCAGAGCAACAATATTCAATAACCCGACGTTCCTTTCACCCCGCTCTACACCGCCCACGTAATTCCGATGTAGGTTGGCGAGCTCTGCCAGCTCTTCCTGAGAAAGATTGCGTTCGAGTCGTAACTTGCGAACGGTGACACCTAAAAGAAGACGAGGATCTGAATCTCGCACGCAGTCATAACTAGAACTTTGACCACGATGAGTCTACACACTATGAGTGTGATATGATTGGCGACTTGCACAGGGAGCAATCGACCTGTCTGCCAAGGCCACTGAATCGAGGCAGCCATTCGTTGTACATGGAATGAGTTCCTTTCCAACAGTCCGCGTTCCGCCAATATGCCGACCTAACAATGCGGCGCTTACTTTCTCTGCGGTCCCAGACAGTCCTCACTCCTCTGCAGATGAGTCCGATGAAGTCTTGTTGGCGAGTATTTGCGCAGGTAACCGGGACGCTCTTGCTGTCGTATTCCGGCGCTATGCTCGCCTTGTTCGCTGCGTAGGGCAGAAAATCCTTCGTGATGATGGTGAGGCGGATGATCTGGTCCAAGAGGTCTTTCTGTACATCCATCTGAAAAGCGAGCTTTTCGACAAGTCAAAAGGATCGGCCCGCTCGTGGATCGTGCAGGTTGCCTACACCCAGGCTTTCCTGCGCCGACGCCACCTCAACTCGCGGTGTTTCTATTCGTCCTTAAATATGGACAACACGAATGGGAAGGAATGCGTCATGAATGGGGTTGCAGGCTACGACCATTCCGTGGAGGGTCTGTTTGGGCGGAATGGCTGGAGGAAAATTCTGGAGCAGCTGACCGAAGACCAACTAGAAACCCTTCGACTCCATTTCTTCGAGGGGTATACCTTGCTGGAAATAAGTGAGAAGCTGGGCCAATCGCACGTAAATGTGCGGCATCACTATTACAGAGGTTTGGACAAGATTCGCAAACAAGTCTCCTCTGAAAGTGAATTGGGGAATAGATAGCGGTATGGCAGAGGATCTGAAATGGCCAAGAGGCCGGGGCGTTGTGTCAAATGGGTACGCATGAAGAATTCCTTCAGTTGTGCGCTATAGCGACTTCGGGCGAATTGACCGGGGAAGAGCGCAATAAGCTGGAGGAGCACCTGCAGGTTTGCCCTTCCTGTCGTCAAGCAATGAAGGAATACGAGAGTGCGGCCAACGGAGCGGTACGGGGGTTCGCGGCCGATTGTCCTCCCGAAGAAACCGGCACAAGCCCTTCGTGGTCGGTAGAAAAGGCAGAAACGGCTTTCTTCGCGCGGCTGAAAAAAGAAAGCCGATCCACGCAAGCTGGCGATTCGGACGCACGCCCGAATTCGGCATCGGCCCCGGGTCGACGACTTGCTTATCGACCCTCACGGATTCGCTGGCGGGAAATCTGGATGCCTTTTGCTGCATGCGTGCTTCTCGCGTTGGCATTGGGAATTGCGTGCTACCGAATGGGAGTTCGGCGTGGTGCGGAGATCGCTCAGACGATTCCATCCGTTCCGGATAACTCGGCTGGATCCTTGCAAGAACAGATGAACGATGCCGGCCACGAGCGCGCGCAGCTCGTCGCGAAGCTGGCGCAAGAAGACAAAATCATAGGTGAATTGCGGCGGCAAATTGGGGAACAAGCGGCCTTACTAAACAAACTCAAAACTGCAGGCGGCGGGGCCAATGCTAGCGCGCAGATTACTCAGGCGGCAGAGCCTTCGGAGAGGGAGCCGCGGAGCCCAACGGCCGATCAGTACGAAGCTGCACAAGCAAGGTTGCAGGAGCTTCAAAAGGAAATTGATACCGAGACGGACCAAAGACAGCAAGCGGCAGCGCGAACTGCCGCGTTAGAAGGGAGGGTAGAAGAGCTTACGCGATTACTTGGTGAGCGCGAGCGAGCGATGGACCAGCAGCAGGCAGAGATTTCCAAACAGCAGGAGCTTCTGGAACATGACCGGGACATTCGGGAATTGATGGGAGCACGCGACCTTTACATCGCCGAGGTTTACGATGTGGCGAGGACGGGTCAGACGAATAAAACCTACGGGCGCGTCTTTTACACAAAGGGGAAATCGCTTATCTTCTATGCCTACGACCTGGACCAAGAACCGGGACTAAAGAACGCGAGCTCATTTCAAGCGTGGGGGCGTAGAGGGCCGGATAAGACGCAAGCCCTCAATCTCGGGATTTTCTTCGAGGACAGCGTTGGCAAGAAGCGCTGGACGTTGAAGTTTGACGATCCAAAAACCCTCGATCAAATCGATGCGGTGTTCGTTACGGTTGAACCGAATGGCGGCAGTCACCAGCCTAGTGGGAAGCAACTTCTTTTCGCTTATCTTCGCGTGAATCCGAATCATCCGTGAGGCCAAGCGCCGACTCATTCCACGAGCGCGTTCCTGCATCCGCTTCAATCAGGCGAGAAGCTTGTAGTACCGACAGTGCTCGACTGGCGGCCAGTCAGCACCACGGACTCTCACCCTGTGGCGCAGGCTCACCCAATGTCTTCAGACACTCTCCCTCTTACGATATGACCTTCAGGGGCAGGCGACTGCCCGGAATGTTCAGGGGGAATCCACGACTTCGGGGGTCAAGCCGCAGTATTTTTCTTCGCCCAGAACTTGCTACAAGCGAAATGCCGTCGCCGGAAGAGTGAAGAAGGTAAGAATTACTTTCTGCGCTGAGGTCTGCACTACGTTCTTCACCCTCAGATTCTCCGATCCCAATGATGTCAGGCGAGATACGCAAATGCCGCTTAGAAAGGCCGGAAAATAAATCACCAAACTGGGCGCGTGGCCTAGACGGCAGTTTGCCCATGCAGCGCCGGTGGCAAGCCTGCTGATGAGGGGCGCACGAAATGTTCCTTACAGGGCCCATAAAGGACTGCTTTTCTCGAAAAATCTTCGCCCTCAAGCGACACATTTCCCTTTTCCAACACTGAATAGGTATATAGGGGGATAAATGTTTCGCTATCCAGAAGCGCAAGCCCATTACATATCTCATTTTCTAACCCACTTAGCGCCCCGACGGCGGCAGCGAGGCTCGACCGATGCAGGATTCCCATATCGCGTCGGGGCGACAACCTCGCTCCTGCCGACCAGATTTGGGAGTGACAGTGAACGGGACCCGAACGACGCAGTTCACCCTCACGTTCACCATTGGGTTCATTCTTCGGACGACGCAAGTCATAGGCAACTTGGAGATTGGACTAAACGAAATTATGAATTTGGACGCGTCCAAAACACCGGAATGGGCGGGAGCGACCCCACCGCGCAGCAAAATCGCTGCCCGGTCCCTTCGGGCTTCGGGAGTCACTCCCGCCTCCTGCTGCTGGAAGACGCAGCTCGTGTTTTTGGCCGCGCAGGAAAAGCGAATCGGAGGCTTTGTAACACAGCGTGTCAGACAAAACTGTAAAGGAGGAACAAAGAGAAAGCATGGCAATCATCAAGGCACCACCCAAGCAACCAAAGTCAGTTACGATCCAGGCACGAGTCGAGGAGTCGGTGAAAACCCAGCTCGATCAATACGCAAAGTTCATCGACTCCACTCCGTCCTACGTCATTACGGAGGCTCTGAAAGTCCTGTTCAAACGCGACGACGAATTCAAAGCCTGGCTAAGCCAATGCGCCAATTGCCAGAATTCAGAACAAATTCAAGGAGAGGTTCTCACCAAAACCGCGTAACAAATATGAAGTCCCGTCCAACACAATTCGGTGAGCGCGTGAACACAGCGTCCCAACGACAGCATGCCTCGCGCCCTGCTGTGGATACTCATTCTAATGATGGTCCTATCGAGGAAGAAAACGCGGAGAATCCACCGACATCTCTGCGCTACGTACGTTCAGCGAGTAGCTCCGACAACCGTTTGCATTCCGTATCACGGCACGCAGCCACAGGGGGAGACAGGGGAGACGAACGCCACCTTCTCAACGTGCATGAAGTAGCCGAATTATTGCAAGTACCCGTGTCTTGGGTCTACGAGCGCGTCAGAAAGCGTTCACTGGAACGATTGCCGGGCTACCGTCTCGGCAAGTATTGGCGCTTTCGCGAGGCCGACATTCAGGAGTGGATCGAGCGCCAGCGAATGGGAGCGCGGTCCAATGCTTGACCTGAGCGCTACAATCGTTGTCGACGCAGAAAGAGGCGGACGAGTCAGCCGAAAGGAGCGTATGACTCGACCGCGTTATCAAGAAGGTTGTTTGTGGACCCGTGGTAAACGAAGAAAGATGTGGGTGGTTCGCTGGAGAGAGAACGTTTTGCAGCCCGATGGATCGGTGAAGAGAGTACAGCGCGCCGAAACATTGGGGCCTGTCAGTAAGATCACACGGCAGCAAGCACGCGCGTTCCTGCAAGATAAGGCGGCCACTATCAATCTGTGCCAGCGCCGGCCCCAGGCGACTATTTCGCTCGAAGAGTTCGTGCGAGTGGAATGGCGGCCGAATGCCATGCTGGCACTTAAAAGGAGCACTGTGAAGTATTACGGCTTCCAACTCGAAAGGCACATCATCCCTGCTCTGGGCAGTTGTTCGCTTTATGAAATCAGCCGGACGCAGATTGAAGCGGTGCTTTCAGACCTGAGACAGAAGGGGCATGCGAGCGGCACGCTTCGCGGTGTCCGCGCAACATTCTCGACAGTGTTGCGGGCCGCCGTGGAACGGGGCTACCTCGATAAGAATCCCGCGCATGGCATCCGAATCCGTTCAACCGGATCGAGGATCGAGCACCGATTCTATTCCCCTGCTCAGGTACGCCAGCTCCTGCCAGAGCTGACGGAGCCGTGTCGCACAGTGGTTCAACTTGCGGCACTTACAGGGTTAAGAATCGGGGAAATCCTCGCTCTTCGCTGGAAACGTGTCGATCTGCTTCGCGGCACAATCGAAGTTGCCGAGACTTACTCTGACGGTGAATTCGGCACGCCGAAAACCCGAAGCAGCAACCGCGTTATCCCGATGAGCGGATTCCTTCGTGGTCTGTTGGAGGCTCATCGGACCGAGACGAAGAGCGGGGCACCGAACAGCTTGGTGTTTTGCACGCCGAGTGGAACGCCGCTCAACCAGAAGAACCTCTACAACCGTGTGCTTGCGCCGGCTTGTGACCGAATCAAACAGCCACGCGTTTCGTGGCACTCGTTTCGGCACACACACGCAACGTTACTGACAGAAGTAGGAGAGTCGATCAAGACGGCGCAGGCCCTACTGGGCCATTCGGATCTTGGAACGACGCTCAATACGTATGCTCACGTGATTCCCGACTCGCAAAGACGCGCCGTGGAGGGGGTCGCGGAAGTTTTGTTCTCGAATGTTCTCGAATCTGAGGAAAACGCCCAAAGCGGGAAAACCAACTGATTGCAAATGAAGGAGTTAAAAATTTGTTGGTGGGCCCGCCAGGATTTGAACCTGGGACCAACGGATTATGAGTCCGCTGCTCTAACCGCTGAGCTACGGGCCCCACG
>Ga0210405_10000676_pt1 | contig 43304 bp, 35 predicted proteins | sample IncBWH11MmetaG_FD_155492 | JGI IMG/M metagenome (GOLD analysis project Ga0210405, IMG submission 155492) | Forest soil microbial communities from Barre Woods Harvard Forest LTER site, Petersham, Massachusetts, United States - Inc-BW-H-11-M | ecosystem: Environmental > Terrestrial > Soil >... | reverse complement strand
TACATTTCAGCAGCCGAGGCGTGGACATGTGGCTTCCAAAAACGGCCGAACTGTACAGTGATCCGAGAGGAAAACGAATTCACCGGCGATTGAGCTTCACTAACTACTTGCTCTTCGCCGTGGACGAAAAGCAAAAAATCTCGGCGCCGAATGTCAGCCCTTAGTCTCTTGCAGGCCGCTTGACCCGTACGCGTTGGTCATCTGAGTTGCAATCGGAGTAGCCCGCAACGTGGAATCGCCGACGTCGCTGCTCATTGCATTGAATATGCGCTACAAAGTCCACGGCTCCGGGATTCGCTTCACCGGGCTTCCCTTGAAGTGACAGTTGTTCTTTCGCTGGTGCGTGGTTCATCAGCTTCCTACAAGGCCACCAATCAGGCTGTTCTGCAAGCAACCGTAGACGCTTTCCCCTAAAATATGTTGATGACGCCAGCATGGTGCGATCATGAGCAAAACCATACTTCACGGCCGAGGTGGTGCTGCCTCGTGGCGCGAAGAACGCAGTGTTCCGGAACTGGTTCGATATGGATTCAAACAGTGGGAGGGTTCTATGCCCAAACTTCAACAATTCCTTCGGAAGACTCTATTGGGAGCAACCGCGGTATGCGTGGCTTACGTCTTGGTTTTGAATGCGGACGTTCCGCGTGGATGGCATCTGGCGGGGACCAAACCCGCTGAGTATGAGTCTGGCGTGGATGCCGAGCAGGCCCACCAGGGCCACGCGAGCGCGTTTCTGAGGAGCAAGAGGCCGAGCGTCGACGGATTTGGCACGTTGATGCAAAGCATTGACGCGGAGCAGTACCAGGGCAACAAGGTGAGGCTTAGCGGCCTAGTGAAATCGGAAGAAGTAACCCGCTGGGCGGGACTTTGGATGCGCGTGGACAAAGGAACGGAGATGCTTGCTCTCGACAATATGCAAAATCGGCCAATCAAAGGCACTACGGGCTGGCAGCGCTACTATGTCGTGTTGGATGTACCGAAGGATGCAACGCGCGTTGCGTTTGGGATTCTGCTGGATGGACCGGGAGAAGTTTGGCTCAACAGCGCGAAGTTCGAGATAGTCGGGCTTGACGTGCCCGCGACAAGCCCGAGCGAGAAAAAACTCCCAGACAAGCCAGTCAATTTGGAGTTTAACGACTAGGCGATTCGCATCAATTCGGACGGGACAGGAGGGCGCGGGCGAGATTGCGCTTCTGTGCCAGCGTTTTCATGACGGTCGCGAGGATCGCAACTTTCATGCCTAGCGCGGCGATCGCTGCGGCTTGGGATTTGTCGGCGGGATCGATCACGAAAGTGGCGGTGAAGTCGGCGTAGAGTTTGGCTACGCCGAGGGCGGTAGGTTGGTGGCCTAGCTGGGACAACATTTTGTCGGAGGGGCCTTTTAGGGATTTGCCGGCGACTATGGGGCAGACGGCGACAACTTTTTCTTTGTGGGCGCGGAGTTGGTCGCGGATTTGGGGGACGGCCAGGATTGGGCCGATGCTAATTAGGGGATTGCTGGGACAGATGAGGATGCGGTCGGCTTCGCGGAGGGCTTCCAGGACTCCTGGGGCGGGCTTGGCGGATTCCGCGCCTACAAAACGGATTCCCTTCACTACTGGCTCGGCGCGGCGCTTTACTAAATATTCCTGGAAATGGAGTAAACCTTCGTTCGAATCGATCATGGTGGGGATCGGATCGTCGGACATGGGAAGGATGCGGGATTTTACGCCTAGCGCTTGGCGAATGTGGTCGGCGGCCTGGGAGAGCGATTTTCCCTCGGCCAGCAGGGCCGTGCGGTGGATGTGGGTTGCAAGGTCGCGGTCGCCTAGGTTGAACCAGTTGGGGCGGCCATAAGCGGCTAGGTGCTTCAAGGCGTGGAGGGTTTCGTTGCGCAGGCCCCAGCCCTTTTTTGCGTCGACTACTCCTGCCAGCGTGTACGTGACTATGTCCAGGTCGGGGGAGATTTTTAGGCCATGAAGGACTATGTCGTCTCCGGTGTTCACGATGATCGTTAGGAGCGTTGGGTCCATTACCCCGTAGAGGCCCAGGAGGAGTTTTGAGGCGCCTACGCCTCCGGCTACAGCGGTGATTTTCAGTTTTGGTTTTGCGGGCATGAGGAATTCAAATATGGGCGGCAACGTTGCCGGTATAACGGATTGCGCCAAGTAGGGGCGCAGCATTCCGACAAGGTCGGGACAGGTGCTGCGCCCCTACACCGCATACCCACCCCGGGCGGCCAGTGCTGCTACTCGATCGCGGACAGGTGGCGAAAGAAACTCTTCGCGAGCGATAAATTCTGGATAGAGGGCTAGGCGTTCGCGCAGGATGAAGCCGCGGGCTTCCGTTTCAGCTTGGAGGCGCGCGATTTGGGGCCAGGCGGCTTCGGGATTGATGAAATCGCGGGTGATGGGAGAGATGCCGCCCCAGTCGTTGATGCCGGCTTCGAGGAGGCGGGGGAAATCGTCGTAGCTTAGATTTGGCGGGGCTTGGATGTTCATTTGGGGGCCCAGGATCATGCGGGCCAGGGCTATGGTGCGGAGCATGCCTTCTAATGATGGCTCGGGATGATGGGCCATGGGGATTTCGGGTTTGGCGCGGAAATTCTGGATGATGACTTCCTGGATGTGGCCGTATTTTTCGTGGAGCGTTCTAATGGCGAGGAGCGAGTCGATGCGTTCTTCCATGGTTTCGCTGATGCCGATGAGGATGCCGGTGGTGAAGGCGATGGAGAGTTTGCCGGCTTCTTCGATGGTGCGGAGGCGGAGGGCGGGAACTTTGTCCGGGGCGTTGGCGTGAGGGAGGCCGTGGCGCATCAGGCGGGGGCTGACGTTTTCTAGCATGAGGCCGACGCTGGCGTTGGAGTTTTTGAGGCGTTCGAGGGCGGGGTGGTCCATAACGCCGGGATTGGCGTGGGGGAGCAGGCCGGTTTTTTCGAGGACGAGTTCGCACATGGCGGCGAGATAGTCCAGCGTGCGCTGATAACCCTGAGTGCGGAGGAAGTCGCGGGCTTCGGGGAAAATTTTTTCGGGTTGATCGCCGAGGCTGAAGAGAGCTTCTTTGCAGCCGGCTTGACGAGCGCGTTCGGCTAAGGCGAAGACTTCGTCGGGAGTCATGAAGTGGGCGCCGGGCTGGCCGGGGTCTTTGCGGAAGGTGCAGTAGCTGCAGTAGTCGCGGCAAAGGGTGGTCAGCGGGATGAAAACTTTCTTGGAAAAAGTGATTACGTTTCCCTTCCCTTGGGCGCGGAGTTCGGTGGCGGCGGTTAGAAGATCGGCCAGCGGAGCTTGCGCGGCTTGCTGGAGGGCTTCTTCGCGCGTTAGGCGATGGAGTGTGGTTTGCATTGGCGATCTCGCCGAAGGTAAGAGAAGAATTTAGCACAGAGGGCGCCTCAGAGAAGAAAAGACACCGGTCTAAAGACCGGCCACTACAAAAGGAACGGCCCGCCTCCCCCACAAGAGTCGAAGTAAACGCCAGACGGGCCCTACAGCCATGAACGCCGCACAAAATTCTTGTGAGAGATCCGGATTAGCGGAAAAGGTCTTCGTTGGCTGGGCGGATGATGGCGGCGGCGGGTTGTGACGAGGGCTTGTAGCTGTAGCCGCGGATTAGGACTACGGGGAAACCTGCGGATTTGGCCATGAGGAGGCCGGCAGCGGCAGCTAGTTCGTCGGCGATGGCGAGCACAGTGGCGGTCAGAGGCTTGCCGTCGCGGTCGCGGGTGCCGCGCAAATCGTGGAGGACGGGAACGCCGTGCGCACCAATGGCAACATTGGTTAGGCCGAGGCGCCAGGGACGGCCAAAGGTGTCGCTGAGGATGACGGCGACGCGCTTGCGGGTCCGCTTGCGGAGCGCGGCTGCAAGTTTTTTGGCGGAGCGATCGGGATTTCGCGGGAGCAGCGTTACGACGTCATTGCCAGGAACGTTGGAATGGTCGACGCCAGCGTTGGCGCAGACGAAACCGTGGCGCGTTTCGGCGATCAGCACATGGTCGCTGCGAACGATGCGCCGTGATTCACGCAAGACGACTTCCATAGCGCGGGGGTCTTTCTTCAGCTTGGCGGCGAGCGCGAGGGCTTGCGGCGAAGGCTTCACCGTGGCGAGGCGAACGAGGGCGCCTTCCGCTTTCGAAACAATTTTCTGGGCGATGACGAGGATGTCGCCGTCTTCGAAGCGGATGGCGGCGCGGCGCGCGGCAACGGTCAAGCATTTTGCAAGGTCATTGCCGGGACGAATCTCCGGAATGCCAGGAATACGAAAGATGTGCAACTGCGGAGACGCTCCCGGGACGACAGCAGCGGAAGGGCGGAATTTAGGGCCTTTTGCCATGAGCGCGGAAGAAGAATCTTACGCGACACAGCGAAACCTTTCACCTGCGAAAAATGGGATGCGTGAAAACCGAAACGGGCGTCCCGATCTGATCAGGACGCCCGTTTGGAGTACGCGATTGAAAGCGACGGCTAGCCGTGTTGTTGGGGAGGCTTCTTCTCGTCCTTTGATGGCTTGCTGGGCGGCGGCGCTTGCTTCTGGCGCTCCTGCTGCTGTTTTTGCTGGAGCTTCTGCTGTTCCTGGTTGTGTTTCTGCTCGAGTTGCTGAAGTTGCTGCTGTTGTTTCTGCTCGGCTTGCTGCCTTCTGGCGTCGTCGGCGTTTTTCTGCTGGATTCTTTGCTGCTCCTTGACCTGCTGCTGCTCGACCTTCTGGCGCTCCTGGTCTTGTTTCTGGCGGAGCTGCTCCAGTTGCTGTTGATGTTTCTGATCGAGCTGCGGATTGACGTTGTTCGAGTTGTTCGAGTTGTTCGAGTTCACCGGGCGTGATGTTGGAGGACGATCGTTGTAGGCCTTGGGATTGCCGGAGTTTGAAGGAACGTTGCCGCTGTTGGCCGGATGGTTCACATTCTGATTGCCGGGATTCGCCGGTGAGGAAGTGTTCATCGACGGCGGACGATTGTTGTTGGCCGCGGGGTTGGCCTGATTGTTTTGCACGTTGCCGGACGGACGATTGTTGTTGCCCGGCGCGTTACCTTGATTGTTCGGCGCGTTGCCGGCTGGGCGATTCGCTTGAACGTTGCGCGGTGTGCCAGGCAGGGCAGGCGGAGCGATCTTGATGTTCGCATGAGCTTGTTGCTGGTTCTCGGCTTGCACTTGACGGACCTGCGAGGCAGCCGGCGGGCGGCCACCATTGGCTTGAATCACTTGCTGCTGCTTTGCGAAGGAAACGGGCGCGGGCGGCGGAGCGGTCTTTGCCACCATCGCGCGGCTGAAGGAAGCAGCAGGTGCCTTGGCAGAGGCGGAGGCGCCGGCGCCGAGAACGCTGTGCTGCTGCGGAGCGACACCCGGCGTCATCGGAGCGACGGGAGCAGAGGCCACTTCGCGCGCATCCACTTTTACCATGTTGCGAGCCACGGGTTGAGCGGACGTGAAAGCTTCATGGGACGTGGCGGTGACGGCATTGGCAGCGGTCTGGTTTTGATACTTGATGTTGGTCACGTTGACGGTCTTGTTGACGTAGACATTGTTGTAGACGTTGGTGATGTTGGTCTGATTGATGACAGTGGTGTTGGAAACGTTGACGTTTCGCACGTATCGCTCGCTGACGTGATAGGACGGGCAGTAGACGTCACGCGGGCCGAGCGGGAACCACGCCACGCCGACTCCACCGCCACCGCCGATCCCGATGCCCACGCTGAAGTGCGGACCGCCGACCCAGGCAACGAGGGCGGGGGCGTAAACCGGGCGGACATAAACGACGCCAACTACCGCAACGGGACGGGGCGGGCACGGCACCCAACCCCAGACGCCGGAGACAACGACCCATCGGCCGTAGTGAAAGGGAGCAAAACCCCAAGGCTCATCGTCTACCCAAGTCCAACCCCAGGGCGAAATCCAAGCCCAATGGCCGTAGCGATAGGGAGCCCAGCCGACAACGGTGGTGTGAGGAAACCAAACGGTGCCGTATTCGGGAGTGGGGCGCCAGCCGCCGTTGTCATCGAGGTCTTCGTAGCCGATGACGTCGCTGGAGACGTAGCGGGAAGACGTCGAGTGATCTTCGCGGCGGTCGCGGTCGCCGCACCAGTGATCGAAGTCATCATCGCCGGCGTCGAATCTCTGGATGTCGGCGTCGATCTGGTCGGTGCCGGAAAACGTGCCGGACTCGCGGGGATGAACGGTATAGGCAGAGCCGCCACCGGTGGCTTCGCCTTCGCCGTCGCGGACGGTCACGAGGGTAGCGTCGCCCGCTTCGTTGACATTGATCTTGTAATTGCCGGGACGCAGGATGGAAAAAGCGAGGTTGGGTGTATCGATTTCAAAAGTTTCGTCGTCTTCGAGACGGCGGACACGCACGTTAAGGGTGCCTTCGGTAATGCGGATTTGGGTCGTGCGGTCGTCCAGGTTCAAAAAGGAAAAACCAGTGTTGCTGGAAAGACGGATCGCGGCGGAACCGAGGTGCAACTCGGCACGCGCGCCGTTGTCGGTCCAAAGCTTGTCGCCGGTGGTGATGGGCCGGTTGACGACGGCGGAAACCCAGTCGTCGGTGCCAGCCGGATTGAAGGAAACGGTGCCGTGAGCGTAGCTGAGGCGCGCGACGCGGCTTGGCGGATCGTCTTCATCGGCGGCGGCGCGTTGCGGTGCAAAGAAAACCAACGCCAGGGCGATGCTGAGGAGGCTCGTTAATTTAAGCACGTGTTTTCTCATGTCAAACTCTCTCCTGAAAGCTGAGCGGCTAGCGTGCACTTGCGCCGCGTCATTTAACATTCCATGGTAAATAGCCTGGGTTCACTCTAAACACTAGCACTCCATCGCTCGAGAGCATTTGCCGCGCAATTTCCCCATGTCGAAAAAGCAAATGCCGGTGATGAAATGCTTCATTTCATTTAACACCGAACGGTCCGAAGAGTTGTGTGGAGAGTGATCTCGTGAGCAAATTGGAAACGCGAGAGCGAGGCTGCGTGAGTTTTATTTCGAGTTTTATTATAGATTGAAGGTGAAAAAAACGGCCCGCCTGGAAGATCTGGGCGGGCCGTAGAGTTGGCAAAGAGACTAGCGGTGGCCGTGAGAGCCGGAGCCTCCGCCGCCGCCGTGTGAGCTTCCGCCGCCACTGCTACCATGACTCGCGCCGCCCCCGCCGCTGCTGTGCGGGCTTCCGCCCCCACTGTGGCTTCCGCCTCCACCACCACCGCTATAGCTGTGGCTCGGTGCGGAGTAGGAACGCGACGGAGCTGGATAGCTGCGACTCGGCGCGGAATAGGTTCGCGGCGCCGATGGCGCTGAATACGAGCGTGAGGGCGGCGGATTGTAAGTGCGCGGCTGCGAAGAGCCGCGGTTACCGTTGTACGCCGGGGTATCACGCTGCGTCTGCTGCGGCGGCGCGTAGGAACGCGGCTGCGAAGAGCCACGGTTGCCGTTGTAGGCCGGGGTATCACGCTGCGTCTGCTGCGGCGGCGCGTAAGAACGCCCATTGTTGGAATAGGTTTGGCGGTTGCTGTTGCTGTTGGGCGCCGAAGGCCGCGAGGCCTGGCCGCTGGTGGCTCCAGACGGCGCATTCGAGCGTGCCCACGGCGGACGATTGGCATCGGCGCGCGCCATTTGCGTGGGCTGGTTTGCGGGGCGATTGGAGCTTCCGAAACCTGCCGGCGCGCGCCCACGATCCGTTGCATTTCCCTGCGCCTGCCAGGTGCGTGGGCCGTTGCTCGCGAGTGGCGATGCCGCGTTGCCTGCAGAAGCGTTGGGCGTCCTCGTAGTATTCGGCGTTGCCGAAGGCGGCCGGCTTTGTGACAGCTCGCGCTGCCGCGGCGACACCGAAGATGTGCTTGGCGAGTTTGTAGGCCGATTGTTCATCGCCGGCGTATTGTGCGCCGGAGCATTCGGTGTTGCGGTGTGTTGATTCATCGGTCCATTTGCTGGACGGTTTGCGGGGCTGTTCACCGGCGAGTTGCCAACGCGACCGGCAGTCAGGCTGCGTGCATTCACAGTGTGAACGGGTGCGTGCGAAGCGGCCTGTGCAGGCGCTGTGCGAGCAACCACCACACGGTTCTGGACCGAAGCAGGCGGCGTGGCAACATGCGACCGAACGTTTGCCGAGCCGAGCGCGCTGTGCGAGGTCGGTTTGATCCCGACGGAGTTGCTCACTTGCGCACCCTTGAGAGTGGCCGGAGTGAGGTGAACTCCGCCACGGTTGACGGCCTGGCCGTTTACGAAAACCTTGCGGTCAACTGCAGTCACGGCGCGCACGTTGTGCGCGTTCACGTAGTTGATGTTGTGAATGTTGGTGTTGTTAAGGACGGTTGTGTTGCGGATAAACGTGTTGTGCACGTTGACGACGCTGATGTAATTATGGCTGCAACCATACCACGGATAGAATGGCTCGCCAAAGCCCAGTGGGAACCAGCCGATCCCTCCGCCGAAGCCAAAACCGAAGCCGCCACCAAGAAAGCCTACGAAAGCGGGACCATAAATGGGATAGCCGCCGTACGGACCCGGGCACCAGCCCCACCTGCCGTCGAAATAATTCCAGCGGCCGTAATGGTACGGCGCGAAACCCCAAGGCGAATAGTCGACCCAAGTCCAGCCCCACGGGCCGACGTAGTTCCAATTGCCATAGCTGTAAGGAGCCCAGTCGGGCGCAACTTCGCGCGGATACCAAACGTGGCCGTATTCTGGCTCATCGCGCCAGTCGCCGTAATCATCCAAATCGCTGTAGCCAGGCGTATCGCGCGAAACGTACTTTCCGGAAACGGCGTTGTCCTCTTTCAGGTCGCGCTCGGCGGCCCAGCGGTCGAGACCGTCGGGTCCGGGAGCAGTGTTGATGGTGTATTCGATGTTGTCCGTGCCTGTAAATTCCGCGCGCTCCCCGGCGTGAACTTCGTAGGTCTTGCCGCCGGCAGTGACTTCGCCTTCGCCACGGATCACTGTCACACGGGCGGAGTCGCCATTTTCATCGACGTCAATGCGAAATGCGCCCGCTTGCTTCACAGTGAAAGCCAGATTGGGGGCGTCAACTTCGTAGAGATCGCCTTCGCGCAATTCGCTAACGCGGAAGTTGACGCTGCCTTCCGCAAGGCGCATCTGCGTAATGCCCTGGTCAAGATTGAGGAAGGAGAGGGCGGTCATGCTGCCGATATGGATGGCGGCAGTGCCAGCTTGCAATTCGGCGCGGGAATCTTTGTCGGCCCAGAGTTTGTCGCCGATGGTCATCGGGCGGTTTTTGGCGGCGCTGCCCCAATCGCCTTGCCCGCCGGGTTGCAGAGATACGGAACCTTCAACGAAACTGATGCGCGCGACGCGCGTGGGTGGATCCTTTTCTTCATCCGCTCGCGCCTTGGGAGCGGCAAAACTCAAAAGACCGGCGAAACACAGCAGCAGGCTCAGGCTGCTCTTGCCGGTAAATGTCATCGTCTTCATGACGAATCCCCTGTCCTCGGACTGGACGTAGGCCGCTTTGGCCGTGCTAATGAGACGTTTTAGCCGATGGGAGCGTAACACTTTATTAATACTCCCACTGGGTAGAACACCGGTATGGGAAAGAAGTTGCCCACGGGGGACGGCACTAGGAGATTGCTTGTAAGTTGAATGATACCTATAGCTTAGAGAGACTAACCCGGCTTGGCACGGTCTTGCCGAGTTGGGGCGCAGCATGCTGCGCCCCTACAACCGAAGAAGTACGCTATTGGGTTTGTTTGTGTCGTTACCCTAAGGCCGCATAAAGGGCCTGCTTCCAGCGCTGATTATCGATACTCCAGCAGATTTTGGCTTTCTGGCCGCCGCCTAAAACGGGGGCCCAAACCGCGCGATTGCGATCATTGCCGGCCACGTTGAGGCGATCCACGACAGTCATACCCAGAGTGAGTTCGCTGGAGGTCTCGACGTCCACAAAGTGCTCGCTGTGCTGCGTCACAATGGTGGGGTCTAGCGCGATGGACATTGCCACGGGGTCCGGGAGAGAAATGCCATGCTCGCCGGTTTGCTCGAAATAGGCTTCCTGGGCTCGGCTGTTGCATTCGATAGCGAAGCGCGCCTGCGGCGTGCCAAGACTCAGCACGTGCTTAATGTCGGTGGGGTTCAAAGCGGCATCGCCGCGGCAGAGGTGCCAACCAACCAATTCGATAGGAAGTCCGCTGCGCAATACGATGCGCGCCGCTTCTGGATCGCACCAGATATTGTATTCGGCAGCGGGAGTCACGTTACCTTCGCAACACGGTGCGCCGCCCATCACCACGCAGCGCGAAACATTTGCGGCGATGCCGGGATTTAGCTGAAGGGCCAAGGCAAGATTTGTCAGAGGCCCGAGAGTCACCAAGACAATGCCCGGATGGCACTCGACCGTGGAGACGATCGCCTCGAGCGCGGGAATTTTTTCGGGGGCCCTTCGCGGCGGCGGGTAGCCGTGGTCGCCCAGGCCATCGCTGCCGTGGAACCAGTCTGCGCTCAGGTGCGGGCGGTTCAGTGGTTCTTCCGCGCCCACGAACACGGGGACTTCCGAGCCGCAGAGTTCCACGGTGTAAAGAGCATTGCGCGCGGCCTGCTGAACGGCGACGTTTCCGGCGACAGTAGTAATCGCCAACACGCTGACTTGAGTAGAACGCAGCGCCATGATCAAAGCGACGGCGTCATCGGATGCGGTGTCGGTATCAATCAGGAAAAGAGGTTTCACGCGGCGTAGGATAGCAAAGTCCGCGCGAGGCCATGCTCAAAAATAATTACGGTGAATGAAAATTGAATTCCGCTTGTGCGCCCAAACACATTCACACTTTCCGCCCAGCGTTTGTCGCGTAGGCCAGACTTGCTGGTAGGCGCGCTACTCAGGCGTGTGGATCACTTTCGGGTTGCCCGTCATCCGAGAGTTATTCATAAATTCGCTTTTGTCAAACCGCTATAGCCGAGTGGCTTTGGAAGACTTCTGGAACTTTTCTACCGGCTTTTCCGTAAAGAGCCGCATGAGACAAAACCCGGTAAGTGGGCCCCGCTGGACACGTGTGGCAATTTCTATTGGGGTTGGACTCTTCCTATTAGCCCTAACGCTGTCGGCCGTCTTTGTTCCACAGCTCCGCCTTCTACACTTGTTCCAGGCGCTCATTTATGTGGCTATCATCGTGCTCACTCAACGAAATAGTCCGTGGGGGTTTGGTGTTGGGGTCATCATACCGGCAGCTTGGAACTGCCTCAATTTGTTCGTGACCCATCTCTTCCAGGCAGGGGCGGGACAGTTTTGGTCTCTTGTGCGCACGGGCCATGTGAGCCGGCCAGACACGCTGATGGTGATGATTGGCGGCATGGCCCATTTTCTGCTCATCATCGCCTGCATGGCCGGGTTCATTCAACTGCGGCCTCGCATGAAACAATGGGGGCAGTTCTTTGCCGGTGGCTTTTTGGCATTAGCTTACTTCGCTCTGATTGTCGTCACCGCAGCTCCACACTAGCTGCGATCATGCAGGTCCGGATGCGCTAAGTCATCTGGAGAATCGGCGAACGCTGAGGGATATGGGAAGTCCGACACAGAAGATGTGTATGACCACGCCGATGATCATGAACTTCATGGAAAACGGACGCTTGGCGGCAGCGGAGAGCGGCAGCACAATGCGATTCATGAAGAAATAGACGGCCACGCCATACAGCGCGCCCGAAACGACGGCTTGGTCTACCAAGACGCGGATAGCGCGACTCGCCACAAAGTAGACGGTAGCCGCTCCAAATGCGATAACGAAGTGGCAAAGAAGGCCAAGCAGGGCCGTTGCGAGTCCGCCGTCGAATGCCTTTGGCCCAAGTAATCCGCTGGCAATTCCTTGCAGCAGGGGCACAGGCTTGGCCCCGAAGAATCCGTAGACGACGAACGCGGCAGTAATGTCCAAGACGCCGCATGCAAAGCCTGCCCATAGCACTGCACGCACAGCATTTGGATTTTCTCCCAAGGAAACCTCCGCTGCTGTACTTACGACATCTGGCCTAGCATACACGACCGTCTTCGCTTGTCCGATAAGCGTTTATCAGGCACTAGTCAGCGTTACCGTACATCTTGGTAGCTTTGTACTGACTCGCTTGCTTGGCCGTGATGGCTGAGCACCCAATGGGTGAGTTACCTCCAATACGTCCCAATGAGACATAACATCTTCCTTCCCAAGTTTCGGGACAGGCTTTTCCTGCTTGCCCTCTGGGATACGCTGTGGTATTTGCTGCTTAGTCATGTCGCTACGTAGAATTTTGCTCTTTTTTGAGCCCGATGCTGTCTTTCGCGCGTCGGCGCGCTGCCTTCGGAACTGCTCGCCTTTTCTGGCTTGCGCCAGTTTCCTGGCCGCTGCGGCGCTGGGTCAAGATCCTTCGTGCCTCCATCGTCAGGTGCCTGTGAATCTTCTGGACCACTGGGGCTATCCTCAAAGAGAAATCGAAACCGCAGGCTTGCGCGGCGACTTCCGAGGAAAGCCGATCCAGATTCTAAGGGTCACGAAGGACGCTCGTCCTCGCCGGATTGTCATCTTGCTCGACACTAGCGGGAGCATGCTCGAAACTCAGAATAAGAAATGGATGATGGCCCTTCAGGTTGCCGGCGACGCCGCAGCCTTCCTCCGGCCGGATAGCGAAGTCGCCCTGGACACTTTCGCGGAGAAGATCGAGGAAACAGTGGATTTTGCTCAGGGCAGCAAGGCCGCTGCCGAAAAGATATCTGCCTTGAAACCTGGAATCAAGGCGGTGCACTCGGAGCTTCGGGCCACAGCGCTTTGGGACTCTCTCCTCGAAGCACTGGTTCGTTTCGGTCCATCCCAGCCGGGGGATGTGGTCTATCTGATCTCGGATGGGGGCGATAATAAAAGCACAACGAAGCCACAGAAGGTGGAATCTGCCTATCTTCGAGCGGGCCTGCGTCTGTTCGCTTTCCTTCTTGTCTCTCGGTCACCGCATGGGCAGATGATGCCTGATGAGGCAGATGGTATTTCAACTCTTCAAGAGTTCACCATGGCCACCGGAGGAAACGTTGTCTTCTTGCCGACGGGAGGGGATTCAGGGCTGCGCAACTTTTCGTTGGACGAGAAGGACAGATCAGCTCTTGCCTATGTCTTGAGGGGGGTCTATATGCAGATGAAGGAATTCTATTGGCTCGAAATGGTATTGCCTCAGCAGGTGGATAAGCCCCGAGACTGGAGGCTCAAACTCGCTGGTTTACCCGACACTACACGAAAGGACCTTCAGCTCCTATATCAGCCCAAGTTGTTTCCTTGTTCGCAGCCCGTGCCCTCAAACTAGGACCTACAGCGGGTGGCTGATTTGAGGTCGCCCCGGCTTCACAACCGTCGGTCCATCCCCTCGCCACCATTAATCGCCCCTGGCAGAGGTGGGCTAACTCCTTCGAACTTTGCGATGGTGGTCAATCTCGCTCACTACGCATGCTGGCCGTTTCCGCCGATCTGGTAGCCTACGCCACGAATCGTGCGAATCAGCGCGCGGTCGTATCCGGAATCCACTTTGCGGCGGATAGTTGATGTACACGTCGACCACGTTGGTCATGGTGTCGAAATTGTCCCCTTCCGCTGGATGTTCGATGCGCCCGGTGGAAGTCGGCTCCGGCTTCCTCTCTTGGAGTCTCGCCGTGTGGAACTCTCGACTTCCTCAACGGTTCGCCTGACGCTTGCGAATCGAGCCATTCCGGGAAACAATGGATGGCCATGAGCGGATTTGATGGATTACGCGTTCTTGCGCTGGAAAGCCGCCGCGCGGTGGAAATTGCGAAATTGATCGCGACCTACGGCGGACGGCCCACGGTTGCGCCTTCGATGCGGGAGGTGCCGCTGGAATCCAACAGAGAAGCGCTGGCCTTTGCGGCGGCTCTACTGGCCGGTGAATTTGATATGGTCGTGTTTCTGACGGGAGTCGGTACACGAGCGCTTCTAGGCGTCGTGGAAACGGTCCATGACCGCAGCAAATATGTTGCGGCGCTTCAGCGCGTGACCGTGGTGGGGCGCGGGCCGAAACCCGTCGCCGCGCTGCGCGAAATCGGCATCACTCCAGCGATTACCGCTCCCGAGCCCAATACCTGGCACGAACTTCTGCGCGCGCTGGATGAGGCGGGCAAGGCGGCACCGGAATTCGCTTTGCAAGGAGCACGAGTTGCGGTTCAGGAATATGGCGTTTCCAATCCTGAATTGCTGGAGGGGCTTCGAGAGCGAGGCGCCGCTGTTACGCGGGTGCCGGTTTACCAATGGGCGCTGCCGCAGGACCTCGCTCCCCTGCGGGCCGCAATTAAAGCGATTTCCGAGGGAGCTTTCGAAGTGGCGCTTTTTACGACGGCGGTTCAAGTGGTCCATCTCTTCCAACTGGCGGCAGAAATGGGGCTGGAAGAATCCGTCAGGGAAGGATTGAGCCGCACCGTGGTGGCGTCCATCGGGCCGACGACATCGGAGGAACTGCTGCGGCGAGGAATCCGGGCCGATCTTGAGCCGTCACACCCGAAGATGGGCTATTTGGTTAAAGAAGCATCCGAGCAGGCACGGGAACTGCTTCGCCGCAAAAGGCAGAGCGTAACCTCCGCCGGTTGAGGCAGACCAGTTTGAAGAGATTTGAACGAACAGGTCAGCGAGGGTTTGCGCCCACAGCCGCGCCCATCGCCGATGCCGCTCCATGGATCACTTCGAAATCGACCCCGGCCCGGGCGAGAACTTCCGTCTCTTCGTCAATTTCGGCCGATGGAAGCGGGTCGCTGGCTTTCAGCCATACTACATGACGGCCCTCACGAGCAGCGGAGATGAGCAAAGAGTGAATTTTCTCCTGAGAGATTGCAGCCTCGCCATCACTCCTGCCAACGTTGCGGACCTGGGTTGAAGCTGGGATCAACCCGAGGATTTTCGAAGAAACCGAGTCGTCGTGCAAAATGACTTCAGCGGCGCGAAGTATTCGGACCGCCTGTACGGTCAGGAGATTGGGATCACCCGGACCGGCTCCCAGTACATAGATTTTGCCCTTCATGATCGGCGCTTGCATAGGATGCCATCCCGCCACTGGCTTGAGCCAGCGGCCTTCTTGCGGCGGCGGTTCGAATGGACGCCAGCCGCTAATACCACGCTAAAACATTAGCACTTTTGCAGAGCGCCGAAGTTGCGGAAGAATGGATTTTATGAATCGATATTTTGAATAGTTAGAGGCGCAAAGTGGCCGGGGTGGAGAGAAGCGGAAGCTCAGCCGGAGCGTTTCGCGTGGGAGCGATTTCGCACGAAGGATTCGAATGCTTCCTCGCTGGCGGCCTCGTGCAGCAGGCGTTTCCGTTCCTCGGAATCCATCTTGGTGGAGAAAAGCTTGTCGCGGGCTTCGCCTAGTTGGGCGAGCCATTCTTCGTATTCCGGGCCGAACTGATCTTCGAGTTGTTTTCTGAGGCGCTGAGCCAGAGCGGGGCTTTGTCCTGCGGTGGAAATGGCGATTTGGAACGCGCCGCGCTGCACCACGGAGGGGTAGTAGAAATCGCAAAGAGGGGGGACATCGACGATGTTGCACAGCACGCCGCGCTTTGTCGCTTCCTCAAATATGCGCTCGTGAAGTTCCGTGGCAGACGTGGCGGCGACGACCAAGAACATCCCTTCGAGATCGGCCGGTTCGAAAGGGCGCTGATGCCATTCGATTGTGTTCGATTGCGCCCACGAGCGAACTTGCGGGGTTGCTTCGGGAGCCACTACGCGGACGCGAGCGCCCGCCTCCAGAAGGCTGGCGATCTTGGATTCAGCGATAGTTCCCGCTCCAACGACGAGGCACGTGCGGGCCGAAAGCTTGAGGAACATGGGGAAGAGCTTTTCCGGTTTCATGAGTTCCGTCGGCACGCTCCTCGCGGAAGCGTGAACATCCAGTCTAAAGTAAATCTGACCTGTAATTGTAATCACGATCAGCCGCGAGCGCGGGAAATTTGGAGCTAGGAAAGACGATCAGGGGTCAGGAGGGCGGTCATTTCCAGGACGCGGCGGTAGTAATCGCGCTGGGTGAGTTGCGCGGCAGCGGCATCGTCGATGAGGAAAGTCACGTCGGGATGGAGTTGTAAGGCGGAGGCGGAGACCGCGGAAGTAATCGGGCCTTCGATGGATTTCGCGACGGCAGAAGACTTGGATTGCCCCGTGGCGAGCAAGAGAATTTTGCGTGCCTCCAAAATCGTGCCGATGCCCATGGTGATGGCGCACCGTGGACTCTCCTCGCCTGGCGCGAAAAATTTTGCGTTGTCGTCTAGCGTTTCCCGGCTCAAGACTTTCAGGCGTGTGCGGGAGGCCAGGCTGGAAGTGGGCTCGTTGAAACCGACGTGGCCGTTGCGTCCGATGCCCAGAAGCTGAAGGTCGATTCCCCCGGCTTTGCGGATGACTTCTTCATAGGAGGCGCAGTAACGATCGTAATCGCCGAGGATGGTGCCGTCGGGAATGTGGATGTTGCGGGGAGCGACGTTGACGTGCGCGAAGAGATTTTCGCTCATGAAATGATGGAAGCTCCGAGGATGGGCCGCAGGAAGCCCAAGATATTCATCAAGATTGAAGGTAACAACGCGAGAGAAATCCAGCGCGCCCTGTTGGTGAAGACCTACCAGATGTTTGTAGACGCCGACCATGGTGCTGCCCGTGGCCAGTCCAAGCACCAGGGCAGGTTTCTTGCGCACCGCGGCGGCGATGAGTTGCGCGGCCTGGAGGCTGATTTCTTCGTCGTCGCGTTTCAGGATGACCAGCATGCGGCGCCCTCTCTGAACTGTGGTTTACCCATCACCGGAAATAAGTATGAGGCAGCAACGGAAATCCGTCAGCCTTAGCGGAATCTGCGAATGACGAGATTGTGCCGGTCCGAACGGTAGAGCCCCAGCACATACATGATGGGCTTGCCTTTGGTGGAATAAATGATCTGGCGAATGCGCAGCAAGGGTTCGCGGCGGGGAATGGAAAGGACCTCCGCGATCCTGGGATCGGCGGCGGTGGCGTCAATCTCTTCGTCGGCATAGCCGAGTTCGATGTCGTAATTGCGTTCGAGGATTCCGAAAAGAGATTCCCGGCCGATGGGCGCGTCCAGAAGGCCCGAGAATTCGGCAGCGCTGAGGTAACAAGTCTCCAGCGCAAAGGGTTCGCCGGCGGCATGGCGCAAACGCTCGAGTTTGAGGATGCTGCTCGTGGGAGGGAGAGAGAGCCGGGCCGCGGCTTCATTTTCATTCGCCAGCACTCTGGCGAAGAGCACCTTGGAGCCAGCGGTAAGGCTGCGGCTGGACATCTGCTCGGTATAGCTCATTAATTTATTGAAATGTATTTTGGGGGCGGCCACGAAGGTTCCGACGCCGCGGCGGCGCTCCACAATCCCTTCGCGTTCCAGGGAAGCGAGAGCGTGGCGCGCGGTCATGAGGCTGACCTGATGGATTTTGGCGAGGTCACGCTCGGAAGCGACGGGGTCTCCGGGATGCAAATGCCCGGCATCGATACGCTTGCGAATGGCGCCCTGAATTCTCTGGTAGGCCGGCAAGCCGTTGCGGTTCTTTACTGGCATTCTCTCTCCCGTACTAACCCGGGGGCTCCTTGTGGCATCTGGGCGCACGACAAAAACGATAATCCATTCCATGCTCCGGTCAAAGCCCGCTAGTGCTGGGCCTTGGTACCACGGGCGAGGGTGTTATAGAGCGGAATCAGGGTAGTGCTATAGCCCGCCGTCCCACAAACCTATATAAAGCATAAATTTATGCTTCACAACAGAAAAAAGGTGCTATATAGCTAAAAACATTCGGCCATATAGCTGGCCATGGCGCTCTTGACCGTCGATCGCGGAGGGTCAGGAAAAATGAAAGAGGCCAAAAGCGAATGGCCGTCATTCCTGCGATGTTCCGACAATAAAGAGAGCAAACGCAGAAAAGGCATGGTTGCTCAGGAATCCAGAAAGGCGGCAAGTTCGGTGTTGAACCGGCCTCGGTCTTCAATATTGGAGAGATGCGCGGCGTGGAGTTCGGCATATCTGGCAACTGGAATTTGCTGCGCGAGAAAACGCCCGTCCGCGGGCGGAGTGGCGGGATCATGCGCACCAGAGATCACCAGTGTTGGCAGGCGAATCTTGCTCACTTGTTCGCGAAAATCGAAATCACGGACGGCAGCGCAACACGCGGCGTAGCCATCCGGGTTGGTTCCCTCGAGCATTTTCAGAGTACTTGCTATCGTCGGCGGCGCCTTCAGGCGGAAGTCGGGCGTAAACCAGCGCTCGACTACCGCGGAAGCGACCGACTTCATGCCGTTGTTGCGAACCGCTTCGATGCGGGCGTTCCAGGCATCGGTTGTTCCAATTTTGGCGCCAGTGTTGCAGAGGACGAGATGATTTAACCTTGCAGGCGCGTTCACTCCGAGCCACATGCCAATCATTCCACCCATGGATAGACCGCAAAAATGGACACGGTCCAAGTGCAGGGCATCGAGCAGCGCGATGACATCTTTCGCGAGTTGCTCGATGGAATAGGGGCCCGGCGCGCACGAAGATTGTCCGTGGCCTCTGGTGTCGTAGCGCAGGACGCGGAACTTTTTTCGAAGCTCGGGAACTTGCGCGTCCCACATGGAAAAATCGGCGCCGAGCGAATTCGAGAACGCCAGCACGGGAGATTCGCCCTGACCTTCCAACGCGTAATGAATGTGGGCGTCTCCTGATTTAAGGGTAGGCATCGAGATGATTCCTCTTTGGCAAGAATTTTACGCCGGTGCGCATGCCCGGGTGATGCAAACACCAAGCTGGTTGGAGCTTAGGGCGCGCTAGACGCGCTCGAGTACCAGAGCGATTCCCTGGCCCACACCGATGCACATGGTGCAGAGCGCGTATCTGCCATGGGTTCTCGACAGCTGGTAGAGCGCCGCGGTTACGAGCCGCGCTCCACTGGCGCCCAAAGGGTGACCAAGAGCAATCGCGCCACCATTGGGGTTGACACGTGCCGCGTCGTCTGGAATTCCCAGTTCGCGTAAGACCGCCAGCGCCTGTGACGCGAAAGCCTCATTCAATTCGATAACGTCCATCTGATCAAGCGGCAATCCCGCTTTGGCCAGGACTTTGCGTGTGGCAGGAACTGGACCCATGCCCATGATTCGCGGGGCAACGCCAGCGGCCGCGGCAGCAACGACGCGGGCTCTTGGCGTCAATCCGTGCCGTTTCAACGCCGCACCCGAAGCCAGCAGCAAGGCGCACGCTCCATCATTCACTCCCGAAGCATTCCCGGCGGTTATCGTGCCATTCGGCTTTACAACCGGTTTCAATTTCGATAGCGCGTCCAATGTCGTGTCTGGCCGGGGATGCTCATCCTCCGAGAAAAGGACCGGATCGCCCTTCTTTTGTGGAACGCAAACAGGCGCGATTTCCTGTTTCATTTTCCCGTTTCGCATGGCTTCCGCCGCGCGTTGCTGGCTTCTTAGGGCAAACAAATCTTGATCCTGCCGAGAGATTTGAAATTCTTCGGCGACGTTTTCGCCGGTCTCCGGCATGGAATCAACACCGAACTTTGCTTTCATCAAGGGATTTATGAATCGCCACCCAAGCGTGGTGTCTTCCATTTTCACGGAGCGCGCATAGGGGCTGTCGGACTTGGCGATGACGAAAGGCGCTCGCGACATGCTCTCGACGCCTCCGGCAATTACGAGATCCATTTCACCGGATTTAATGGCTCGAGCCGCGGAAGCAACGGCGTCGAGGCTCGAGCCGCACAGCCGGTTTACCGTGGCGCCCGGCACTTCTTTTGGCAAACCCGCCAGCAGTAGAGCCATGCGCGCCACGTTTCGATTGTCTTCACCGGCTTGATTGGCGCAGCCGTAGACGACGTCGTCCAGTGCGTTCCAATCGACGCCGGCGTTGCGCTCGACGAGGGCCTTCAGGGGAATTGCCGCGAGATCATCGGTACGAAGGGAGGCAAGCGTTCCGCCATACCGCCCGAAGGGCGTTCGAATGGCGTCGCAAATGTAGGCAGCGTGCATGATTGTCCGTCGAATTCGCGGCGCCCTTATTCTATACGGAACGTCCAGCGAGGAAGCTCATGCGTGCGGGCAGGATGGACGTGTGAAATTTCCTGTCCGCAAAGTTGTGAAGGCCAACTCCTACTTTTGTCTGATGGTCACGGGCTGCAGCAGTTTGAAGTCGAGCGCCGTTTCCGCACGCAGCGTGATATCGCGATTGCCGGTTAATCCCGCGCCACCGGTACCTGCGGCCGCACCGATCAACGCCCCAATGGCAGCTCCCTTGCCACCGCCCGCGATCGCTCCAATACCCGCGCCTCCGGCAGCGCCGCCGCCCACCATGACCGCCGTGCGCTTGCCTTTTCCTTTGCTGGAGGTCATTGCGGAGGAAGTTTGGATTTCGTGGTCCCTGCCGTTGACGGTGATGCTCGTGAGCGTGAGGCTTAACGCGGCGCCGCCCTTGAAGCGGCCGGCGGCCTTCGCCTCATTCACGACACCTTCGGCGCGAGCCCCTTTCGGGATGGCGACCTTGCCATCGATTTCCACGGGCGATTCGACGGTGGCGGTGAACTTGTCCCCGGATTTGCTGGTTTTCGAGCTGATAGTTTCATCCAGGACGACGGCGATGACGGTGTCCGCGGGCACCACCAGAGGTTTTGGCTCAAGGACCTTTTTCACAGCGGTCTTGGCCGCATCCGACACAGACGGAGCAGAGTTGGCGTCTGGAGCGGATTGCTGGTCAGCCGGTTTTTGGCACCCTGCTACCAGCATTCCAAGGGAAAAAGCAGACAGCGAGATGGCAATAAAACGGCGATTCATCGAAATTCCTCCACGGTTGGAAATCCTTATTCTTTTAAAGATACGCTCATCTGTTATGAAGTCAATTTAGCAAGCGCAATTTCAAAACGACGGTTTCGTCCCAATCTGGTACCGGCCCTGGGTTCAGCGCGAGGGAAATTGCACCGTCCCGCACTTGATTAGAAGAATCCCATCTTGCTGAGTCCTTTTGAACTCTCTCGAATGTCGAAGTATCAGAGAATCAACGAATTGAGAAAGGGCAAGTACGACGCGATGGACGGCAGCCAAATGAATCGCGGCGCCGAAGAGGATTTCGAGTTGGCACATGACTTGCACCTGCTTTTCACGGTATCCGCTGCTTTTTGGGATCCTTTTTGCCAGGAATTTAGACAAGCGTAGAGGAGCCTGAAGTCGATTCGCGACGTTCAGCAGGTTCTGACCTACGCGAAGCCGGAAAATGGGAAGCTGGTGCGAACTGAGACGGGCCGCACTTGCGGTTTATGAGTATGAAACACGGCAAAACACCGGTCAGCTTCCAAGACGCCGGGGCCAAAGCCCTCCGAGCGAACTTTCGGAAGATCGAGCATCGCGAATGGTGGTTGTGGGTGGCGGCGGCGATTATCACGTTGCTACTCACAATCGCGCTGGCTTCCTTTCTTCTCCCGAATGTGTCCTCGGCCCAGGACTTCCATGCCATGTACGTACTTCCGCAAGCCGTGCGTGGTCTCGTGGCCCTTGTTTTCCTGTTCGATCTCTACACGATCTACCAGCATCTGCAGATTCACAGGATTCGCCGGGAACTGATCGAACGGGAAGAGCTCTTTCATTTGATCAGCGAGAATGCCGCGGACATGATTGCCGTTGTGGATTTGGAAGGCCGCAGGATTTTCAACAGTCTTTCTTACCAGAAAATACTTGGGTACTCGCCTGAAGAACTTCAGGAATCATCGGGGTTCGAGCAGATTCATCCGGAGGACCGCGAGAGTGTAAGGAATGCCGCCAGGGAAGCCCGTGAGACGGGAGCGGGAACACTTCTGGAATACCGCTTCCGCCACAATAATGGCAATTGGATGGTGTTGGAATCCGTTGCCAGCGTCATCCGCAACGAGAATGGCGAGCCTGAAAAACTTGTCATCGTGAACCGTGACATCACGGAGCGCAAGAAAGTCCAGGAGGCATTGGTGCGCTCGGAGGCGAGTTTCCGGTCTTTGGTCGAGGGAGCGCCTCACGGCATCTACCGGGCGACGACGACCGGTCAGTTTCTGCAGGTGAATCCTGCTCTCCAGAGAATGCTCGGTTATGAATCCGCGCAAGAGCTTTTCAAAGCCGATCTCGCGACGCAAGTGTTTCGCAACATCGCCGACTATCAACAAATGAATGAGTCCCTGGCCACGTCAAATGAGTTAAAGGACATCGAGCTGGAATGGAAGCGATCCAATGGCGAGCCCCTCGTGGTGCGGTGCTCGGGACACCGCGTCGACGCCAAGGATGGAGGCCCCGGGTATTTCGAGGTTTTTGCTGAAGATATAACGGAAAAACGCACTCTGGAGCGCCAGCTACGAATGGCTCAGAAGATGGAGGCGATCGGAAGGCTCTCGGGAGGCATCGCTCATGATTTCAATAATCTGCTCGGAGTCATCATCGGGTATAGCGGTGTATTGAAGAAATCCTTGGACAAGAGCCAGCCCACTTACGAATACGCGACGGAAATCGAAAAAGCGGGCCAGCGCGCGGCCTCCTTGACCCGCCAGTTGCTGGCATTCAGCAGACAGCAAGTTCTAACACCCTCCGTGCTGAGCCTGAATTCGCTCGTATCGGACATGGAAAAAATGCTTGCGCGTCTGCTGGGCGAGGATATCAACGTGTCCCTGTCTCTTGAGCCCGCGCTCGGAAACGTCAGGGCTGACCCGAGCCAAATCGAGCAAGTGATCATGAACTTGGCGGTGAATGCGCGGGATGCCATGCCTTCCGGCGGGAAACTGCAGATCCAAACCGCCAACGTGGAACTCGACCTTGCCTACACGCGGGATCATCCCGGCTCCAAGGCAGGCAGTTACGTGATGCTCGCGATCGCGGACTCTGGAACCGGCATGAATCCGGAAACCATCGCGCACATCTTCGAGCCGTTCTTCACCACCAAGGGAGTGGGCGAGGGCACGGGCCTTGGTCTCGCGACCGTGTACGGCGTGGTGAAGCAAAGCAACGGCTATATCTGGGTGGACAGCGCGCCCGGCAAAGGATCGACTTTTCAGATCTACCTTCCAAGGAACCTGGACGCCGAGCTGGTTTCCGTTGCTAAGCCAGAAGTCCAGTCCAGGGAGAAATCGCAAGGATCAGAAATGATTCTTCTCGTGGAAGACGCGGAACCCCTGCGGAAACTGGCGCAAGCCTTCCTCGAATCCAACGGCTTCCGCGTGTTGTCGGCCCAGAGTGGAGAAGCGGCTCTCGAGACTGCGGCGCGTTATTCGGGCCATTTCGACCTGCTGCTCACAGATGTGGTGATGCCCGGCATGAACGGCCGCGTTTTGGCGGAGCGATTGTCGATACGGCAGCCCAGGCTGAAGGTCCTCTTCATGTCCGGCTATACGGACAGCTTTATCGCCGGACACGGAGTTCTCCAGAAGGGAACCTACCTTCTGCACAAACCGTTCACCGAAGAAATTTTCATAAGTAAGGTCCGGGAAGTTCTGGATAGCGGCAAAAATCCGTTGCCTGGATTAAAACCTGAGTTAGACCAGGTAGGAAGCGGTGCCCGTGATCACTGATAGGAGGAACGGACCGAAGGGAAAGCTCCTGCTTGTGGATGACGACGAGGCACTGAGGCGGCTGATGCGCCTGGAACTCAGCGAAACCTACGAAGTCATTGACACGGGTGAACCCGAGCACGGATTGGCTCTGGCACTGGAGCACATGCCTGATGCCATCCTGCTGGACTTGCGCATGCCGAAGTATTCCGGCTATGAACTGTGCCAGACGTTCACATCGTTCAGCCGGACACAAACGATTCCAGTCGTTATCGTCAGCGGCGAAGGAGGTGCGCAAACCAAAGAACACTGTAAACAATTGGGCGCGGCAGGGTACTTCGAAAAGCCCTTGGACTTCGAGGCCCTTAAGGTATTCCTCAGAGGAATCGTCACGACGTCCCGCCCTATTCCTCGGAGCGAGGTGCGCGTGCGGCTGCGTGTGCCGCTGAAACTTCGGGGCAAGGATTCACAAAATATGGACTTTGAAGAGGTTGCGGCAACAGAAAACGTCAGTCTTAGCGGTTTTCTGTGCACCTGCAGTAGAGAAATCCCGGTTCATTCCATCGTAGACGTATACATGGTCTCGTCGCATGACGAACACGTGGGCAGAGCACAGATCATGCACTCGGAGGCGAAGGCCACCCCGCTCTACCGCTACGGGTGCCGCTTCACCGAAAAAAAGGGCCCCTGGGTCCTGCGGTAGGCGTCCCGCGGCGGCAGAACGACCACTCCGCAAGCATGGCCAGACCAGTCAACTAATCCGTCCACCGGCCTCGGACTTGACCAGCTTACTCAGCGCCTGGATGTCGCTTGCGGTTGCAAAAGCAAATGCTTGGATGGCCGCGGTTTCCAGGCGGATCGCTTCCCAAGTTTCATCGGGAATACTCAGGAAGACTCTCGCTACCTGCTCGTCATACTGTTTTCCCGCTCCTCGTTCGATCACTTCTCGCGATGCCTGGAACGGAAGAGCGCGCCGATAGGGCCGGTCGGAAGTCATAGCATCAAAAGTGTCCGCAACCGCGAAAATTCTCGCGCCTGCGGGGATCTCCTGCGTCTTTAGGCTCCTCGGATAACCGCTGCCATCGCAGCGTTCATGATGAGCGAAGATGATTTCCGCGGCCTCTGCAAGGAACGGGATGCCTTTGACCAGGTCATACCCGATCTGTGCGTGGCGTTGCATGATCTCGCGTTCTCTTTCGGTAAGAGGCCCCGGTTTAAGGAGAATAGCGTCCGGTATCGCCAGCTTGCCGATGTCGTGCAGCCACGCTCCCATGGCGATATTTCTCATCTGATTTTCCAACCCACCCATGGCTTTGGCAATCTCGATGGAGTACAGAAATACGCGCCGGGAATGTCCAGCCGTAGGACTGTCCCGTAAATCGATGGCTGCTCCCAGCACTTCGAGCGTGTGGTCATAGCTCCGTTCAATCCGGCGCAAAGCCTCCCGAAGCTGCTGGGTTTGCTCAGCAACAATTTCCTCGAGATGGTGACGATAATTATCGACTTCCTGTTCCAATCGCTTCACGTGCGAAGCGCGCGTGAGGCTTGCTAAGACTATGTTTGCATCCACCTGTAGCGGCTTCACGAGATAGTCGTCCGCGCCTTGCCGCATGGCCTGCACGCCAACTCGGATGTCATCTACTCCGGTAACCATAAGGAAGACCATCTGGGGATAGTTCTGCCGCACCTTCGTCAGAAGTTCCATGCCGGACATTCCAGGCATTTGAAGGTCAGAAATTACCGCATCTATCGGGTGCGTCTTGAGGATACGGAGTGCTTCCTCTCCGCTAGCCGCTGTTTCGCTGGGAAGGCCAAGCTGCGCGAGTACCGCCGCCATGACTCTTCGAACGGAAACCTCGTCGTCCACAATTAATACTCGCAGAGCGAGGGAGTGCGCCAAAGGGATCGGTTCAGTCGCCAAGTGGCATCCTGTGCTGGCTGCTTCCTACCCGCCGCCCGTCAAGAGCGGATTTTTTCTGTTCAGTCAAGCGCGCTGTGCTTGGCGTGATGCGATTCAAGCGGCCACCGCCGTCAACTACTCCGTAATGTGGAAAAGGGTCTTAGTGCACGAACGAGGCCATCTTGTGCAGGAATTCATGGGTCGAAAGCCCGGCGATCTCAATCACTTGGTCATAGTCGGGCGAAGTCTAGAGATTCTACGTTCAAATATTGTTCCAGCGGCGGATTCGGTCCCAGAATGGAACAATCCGCAGTCTCTTGTCGATTTGCCCGGTCCCCCGGAGCGATGCAACAGCCTCACCAACGCTGGACCTGTATGCTGCGCTACGCGGTGTTTTTCGCCCTGTTTGCCATGGTATAACTCTCGATACTTCGCCCAGTGAAAGGGCAGTTTATCGAGATGTTTCAGATGCCCCAGGTCGCCCCTGGGCCACCAGCGACTTCAGGAAACCTTGCCCTCGATTTGGCGCGGCTTCTTTTTCGATTTGATTGAACAACTCGAAGTCCTGCAGCCAAACACAATGCCGGCCTGCCTGCGGCGCTCGGAGAAATTCAGCACAGAAGAAATGAGATCAGGCGCTAGATCTAGAGTTGTTTTTAAGGGCTTCGCCCACCTTGTGCACAAGCGTATCCCGCGAGAAAGGCTTTTGCAGAAAGAAACCGTCCTTCAGGAAGTCTTCGTTGCCCCGGTTGTATTCCAGGTAGCCCGACATATAAACGATCTTAATACTGTTCCGGAGTCCCTTGAGTCGTTTGGCGAGCTCCGGCCCGCGCATATTGGGCATCACGACATCCGTTAGCAGCAGATGAATCGGTTCGTCCGACTTTTCGGCGATCGCCAGCGCTTCTGTGCCATCCCTTGCACTGAGCACTGTGTACCCAGCGGACTCTACAAACTCGGAGGCAAGCTCTCTGACCCACTCTTCGTCTTCCGCAATTAGCACCGTCTTACGCCGCCGAACGGGGGTGGCTGCAATTTCCTCGGACTCAGCAGGCTCCGCAGCCTCGTCGACCAATGGTAGGTAGACCTCGAACCGCGCGCCTTTCTCCGGCTCCGACTCCACCCAAACGCAGCCGCCGCTCTGCTTCACGATGCCGTAAACGGTGGCAAGCCCTAGCCCAGTTCCCTTCCCCTGCTCCTTGGTGGTGAAGAACGGCTCGAAAATGCGCGACTTCGTTTCGGCGTCCATGCCATGACCCGTGTCGGTAACCGCCAGCAGAACATACTCGCCGGGCACAATCGGAGGCCGAGCCAAGGCGGATCGCTCATCCACTGTCACGTTACGCGTTTCGACGGTTAGCCTGCCGCCCGCCAACATGGCGTCGCCGGCATTCACGGCAAGATTCATGATCACTTGTTCGATCTGTCCTGGATCAGCCTTCACGCGCCCAAGAGACTTGCCCGCGTGGAAGGTAAAGGCGATGTCTTCGCGAATCAGCCGTCTGAGCAGTTTGCACATTTCCGAGACCAGCATGTTCAAGTCCAGGATTTTCGGCTCTAATACTTGCATCCGGCAGAAGGCCAGCAACTGCCGCGTCAGGGAAGCGGCGCGGTCCGCGGCGCTCACTATTTGCTGCGTGCGTCCAAGGAGCCGCTCATCGGACTGCAGGGACTCCACCAATAAACTGCTGTTCCCCTTGATGACCGTCAGAAGATTGTTGAAGTCATGAGCCACGCCGCCTGCCAGCCGCCCCATGGCATCCATCTTCTGCGCTTGGCGAAGTTGGCCTTCAAGCTGCTTCCTTTGTACTTCATGCTGTTGTCTTTGGCCTTCGTTCCTCTGTAGTGTGATGCGCATATCCTCGAAAGCCCGCGTGACCTGCGCTATCTCATCACCACCATGCGATTCCAGCGGATAGCTGAAATCACCCTGTTCGAGGGCGCGCACTCCCTCTGCGAGGTACGCCAGCGGTCGCGTGGACTTGTCCGAAATCACGAACACCAATGCGCCTCCCCCTAACACCGCGGCCAGACCCAGCGCGAGCAGCAGGCGGTTCAACCTCTTCAACGACGCGGTTGCTTCGTCATAAGACTTCAAAACAGTGAGGCTTAAGGCCGGCTGAGTCCCGGCCTCCAGCGCGAGTGAACTTGCGAAAAACCTCTCATCTCCTAGTTGGATCTCTTCCCCTTCAGCGCGGTCCCGCAGTTGGCCCTCGAGCTCTTGCTCCTTGGCGACTGAAAACGTGCTCATCACATAATCGCTGCCGTAGCGGAAGACCAGGTGACTCGATGAAATGCGCCCCAGCTCTCTGGCTCCCCTGGCGTCCAGCTCACGACCGACAATCACCGCGCCCAGAAGACGGCTCTTTCGCGGCTCATCCTCGTAGTAAGGCCGTAGCACAACCTGAAAAAGCTGTCCGCCGCCATACCACCATCCCGCCCCACTATCATCCTTGAGAGACCGCCGCGGCAGCTCTTCCGCGTTGGCAAGGGAAAGCCGCAAGCTGGTCGTGTGCAGGGCGATGATTTTGCCCTTTGCGTCCACCAGCGCAAACAGGTCGCAATCGCCAGACTGCCAGGGGTCTTCGCTGGCATCCTGGATCGCCGTCGCGTCTCCATTTCTCAAACGCGCCAAAGTTGCCAGCAAGTCGGCCTTGCGGCTCAACATCATCTCCCGCTGGTGTTGAACGGCTTGGATCGTCAGGACAGCATTGCGCGCGTCCTCCTCGATTTGCCTCTGGACCTGGGCCTGAACCGTGTGACGCACGACAAGCAAAGTGGCGGAAGTGAGCGCAGCCGTAAACAGCACAAGCCAGAGCAACAGCTTGGTGCGCAGTCTGAGGTCGTTGTGGTATTTGAGGAGGGATTTCAGTATCCGGCTAACTCCTGTAAAATGAACAGGTTCAATGGGCCAATGCCCGGCGTCAAGACGGCGTCTAGGATCCGTCTTGGGTAATGACAAATGACTTAGTACACCCGGAATTTGCATGACAGGCTCGTGAGCACTGTAACTTAACGTTTCTTGACTTAACGCGGGAATGGACTGTTGGTACCACAGAGCAAGTACTCCAGAACAGGGGGGCCATGCCGTCTCTGGCGTGTCGCGGAATAATCGGAAGGCAGCGGCCTTCAGGCTCGAGCCGTCACTTTTCCACGGAAAACTTGTAGGTGGTGACGGAGTGAAAGATCTCTCCGGGTTTCAGGATCACGGAGGGGAATTTGGGCTGGTTGGGGGAATCGGGAAAGTGCTGCGTTTCCAGGCAAAACGCGTTGCGGCGCGCATAGGCGACGCCGCCTTTGCCGGGAGTTTTGCCGTCGAGAAAATTCCCGGTGTAAAACTGCACGCCGGGCTCCGTAGTGAAAACTTCCAGGACCCGGCCGCTGGCAGGCTCGAGGACGCGCGCCGCTCCCAGAAATTCCAGGGGTTCAGGCACGGCGCGCAGCACAAAATTATGATCATAGCCGCCGCCGAGCTTTAGTTGCTGGTCGTCCTGATTGATGCGCGCGCCGATGGCCGTGGGCTTGCGAAAGTCGAATGGCGTGCCAGCGACATTGCGGAGTTCGCCGGTGGGAATCAAGGCGGCGTCCACAGGAGTGAATTTGTCAGCCGCAATCATAAGAACATGGCCGAGAATATCGCCGGAGCCTTGACCGGCGAGATTGAAGTAAGAGTGGTTGGTGAGATTCAGGACGGTTTTTTTGTCGGTGGTCGCAGCATAGGTGATACTGAGCGCGTTGTCATCCTTTAAGGTGTAAATCACGCGCACATTTAGATTTCCAGGAAAGCCTTCCTCGCCGTCCTTGCTGAGGTAGGAGAGTTCGAGGGTCTGGGCGTCTTTGCCGTGGAGAATCCTGGCGGCCCACAGGGCTTTGTCGAAGCCTTTGACGCCGCCGTGCAAAGTGTTCTCACCGTTGTTCTTGGCGAGAGTATAGGTCTTGCCATCGAGGACGAATTGCGCGTGCGCGATGCGGTTTCCGTAGCGCCCGATGATTCCTCCAAAGTGGCTCTTGTCGTTCACGTAGCCGTCAACGTTGTCGTAACCGAGCACGACATCGGCAAGCTTGCCGTTGCGGTCCGGCACTCGAATGGAGACGACGGCGCCGCCATAGTTGGTGATGGAGACTTCCGCGCCGTTCTTATTGGTGAGCACATAAAGATCGACGGGCTGGCCGTCGGGAGTTTTGCCAAAGGATTTCTTTGTGGTCGAGCCGGACTGCGGCTCTGCTTCAGCAAACGCCGGGGTAGTCATAAGCAGCGCTCCCATGAAAATGATAAACACCAGCATGCGTTTCATGCCAATCCCCCGCCCGCGAGTTTCCGTGACGGCTATTGTCACAGATTTGCTGGACATTCAGTCTTAGAATTTGCAACGAAAACCGGGAATCACAGATGCTTTGGTAGTAGCAGATAGTTGCTGTACCCTGCTCTTGCGAATAATCAATGGGAGTCATGCAGGGCCTGGGTCATGGGTCGCCAAGCTTTCCTCTCACAAAAGGTAGTGACGCCGCGCGGGATCGGAGCCGCGGCAGTGCTCGTCGAAGATGGGCGAATCCTTGACGTTGTTGCGCCCGACCAACTGCCCGCGCAAATTCCCGTGAAGGATTTTGGCGAGGCAGCAATTCTGCCGGGGCTGGTGGATTCCCACGTCCACATCAACGAACCCGGGCGAACGGAATGGGAAGGGTTTCGGACGGCTACTCGCGCCGCTGCGGCCGGCGGCTGCACGCTGCTTGTGGACATGCCGCTCAATTGCCTTCCCGCGACGACCACTGTGTCAGCGCTCGAAGCCAAGCGTAAGGCCGCGAGCGGCCAGTGCCACGTGGACTGGATGGCGTGGGGCGGAGTCGTAAGCGACAACCAGGAGCACATCGAACGTTTGGCCGCTGCTGGCGTGCCGGGATTCAAATGCTTCCTCATCCACCCTGGCATTGATGGATTCACCATGGTCGATGAGCGGCAGCTCCGCGCGGCTTTGCCGCATGTCGCGCGCACCGGCTTGCCGCTGCTGGTGCACGCTGAATTGCCGGGACCGGTGGACGCTGCGACGCGCCGATTGGCGCAGGCGGACTGGAGCAAGTACTCGACATGTCTGCAATCGCGGCCCGATGAAGCGGAAATTTCCGCGATTCGATTAATGATCTCGCTCTGCCGCGAGTATCATTTCCGGCTGCACATTGTGCATCTGGCAACAAGCCAGGCGCTGGACATGTTGCGCGCCGCGAAGTCGGAAGGCCTGCCGCTGAGCGTGGAAACTTGTCCGCACTACCTGCATTTCGCTTCGGACAACATTCCCGATGGCAACACGCTGTTCAAATGCGCGCCGCCGATCCGCAGCCGGGAAAATTGCGAGCAACTTTGGCGCGGGCTTCGAGAAGGCGTGATTGATTTGGTGGCGACGGATCATTCTCCGTGTCCGCCCGAGATGAAGCGGCTGGGCGAGCGAAACTTTCAGACCGCCTGGGGCGGAATTGCCACTCTCTCGCTGGCACTGCCGGTGATGTGGACGGACGCCAGTCGCCGCGGATTCTCGCTTGCAGACATCGCGCGCTGGATGGCGGAAGGCCCCGCCCGGCTCGCTGGTTGCGAGACGAACAAGGGCGGCATTGCCAAGAATTTCGACGCCGACTTTGTGGCGTTCGAGCCGGAAACGGAATTCATCGTGACGGAGGACCATCTTTACTATCGTCACCGCGTCTCGCCCTATCTTGGTGAAAAACTCCGCGGCGTGGTGAAAGCAACTTACCTGCGCGGAAACTGTGTCTTCGCCGATGGACAATTCCCCGGAGGTCCGAGCGGGCGCGAATTGCGGCGCTAACCGGCGTGCCGGCGCTTCAAATAGAGATTTGAAACTCCGCGCATTTCATACAGAATATCGCCAGTAAGAAATTTATGGCCGTCCATCACATCGTCGGGGCCTCCGTGCCGCGCAAGGAAGGCTGGGACAAAGTCACCGGAGCGGCGCGTTACGTCGACGACGTGACTTTGCCTGACATTCTGTATGGCGCGACCGTGCGCAGCAACGTGCCGCGCGGGAAAATCAAAAGCATTTCTTTTGCTCCGACCGTTAACTGGAATGAATTTATCCTTGTCACGGCCAAGGACATTCCGGGGAAAAACTGCATCGCCTTGATTCTGGACGACCAGCCTTGCCTCGCCTCCGAGACTGTGAATCACTCCGAGGAACCGATTCTGCTTCTCGCCCACGCCGACCCTCACAAGCTGCGGAAAGCGGTCGAAGCGGTCTCCATCGAGTACGAGCCGCTGCCGCCCGTATACACCATGGAAGAAAGCGAACAGCAATCCACAATCATCTGGGGCACCGACAATACGTTCAAAAGCTACCTCGTGGAAAAGGGCGATGTGGACGCGGTTTGGAAGGAAGCCGCGCACATCGTCGAAGGCGAATATTTCACCGGGGCGCAGGAACAGCTGTACATCGAGAACAATGGAGTCATCGCCGCCTACGACACGGAAAATGGCGTCACCGTTTGGGGCTCGCTGCAATGCCCGTACTACGTTCATAAAGCGCTGATGGCGCTGTGCGGGCTTCCCGAAAATAAGGTTCGCGTGGTGCAAATGGAGACCGGAGGCGCGTTCGGAGGAAAGGAAGAATACCCCTCCATGATCGCGGCGCACGCCGCGCTGCTGGCGATGAAATCCGGCAAGCCGGTGAAAATTATTTACGACCGCATGGAAGATATGGTCGCCACGACGAAGCGCCACCCTTCGCGAACGCGCCATCGCACTGCGGTGACCAAGGATGGCAGAATCCTCGGCGGCGAAATCGAGTTCACCATCGACGGCGGAGCCTACGCCACGTTGTCTTCAGTGGTCCTTTCGCGCGGCACCATTCACGCCGGCGGCCCCTATTATTGGCCGAGTGTGCGCATTCGAACGAAAGCGGTGGCAACCAATGCGCCTCCGCACGGTGCCTTCCGCGGATTCGGCGCCCCGCAGAGCCTCTTTGCCATGGAGCGGCAAATGGACCGCATCGCGCAGGTCGTTGGCGTCTCTCCGGTCGAAATTCGCCGCCGCAATTTCCTGCGCCCCGGCCAAACGACAACCACCCAGCAAGTCATCCGCGAGCAAATCGACTTGCATCATCTGCTGGATCGCGCGCTGAAACTTTCTGATTATGCCGCGAAGAAAAAACGTTTCACTCAAGAAAACAAAAGCAGCGCGCGCAAGAAAGGTATCGGCATCGCTGCTTTCTTGCATGGCGCGGGATTCACCGGTTCCGGCGAACGCTATCTGAATTCCCTGGTTGGCGTGGAAGCGGACGCCAAGGGCCATGTTCGTGTGCTGGTGTCCAGCGCCGAATTCGGGCAAGGAACCAATACCGTGCTTTGCCAGATTGCCGCGGAGGCCCTCGGGCTTCCTTATGAGGGCGTCGCCATCGCGCAACCGGATACCACCGTGGTGCCAAACAGCGGCCCGACGGTGGCTTCACGCACCGCGATGATTGTCGGAAAGCTGGTGCAGTCGGCCGCCAAAGGAATTTGGCAAACACTCACGAAAAGCGGGCTTCCGGCTGGCGATTATACTCCCGAAGAATTTCGCGCTGCCTGCGGCAAGTACATCGCCGTCCACGGAATGCTGAAATCGTATTCGCGGTACGAAGCGCCCGGTGATGTCTTCTGGGATGATGAAAAATATCGCGGCGAAGCTTATGCGGCGTTTGCGTGGGCCGTATACGTTGCGGAAGTCACCGTGGATTTGACGGCTTACACCGTCACCGTGGACGATTTTGTCGCAATGCAGGAAGTCGGCAAAGTTCTGAACCCGGTTTTGGCTGCGGGACAAATTACCGGCGGGGTGGCGCAAGGCATCGGCTTCGCTCTCTATGAAAAAGTGGTATGGCAGAACGGCCGCATGCTCAACAATCAGATGACCAATTACATCATGCCCACCTCCGTGGATCTGCCGCCCATCCGCGTGTTTTTTGAGGAGCTTGGCAACGTTCACGGCGCCCATGGCGCCAAGGGCATCGGAGAATTGCCCATGGACGGACCTGCGCCCGCCATCCTGAACGCCGTGGAAGATGCCATCGGTGTTCGCTTCTGTTCGATACCATTGCTGCCGGAAGATTTGTTCGAGGCCCTGCGGGTTCACTCTCCCGAGCAAGCGGTCTCTTCCCCGGTGCGAGGGACCGCATGAATCCTTCGCCGCCGGCCATGGCCAAGTCCGAAATTCTATTTACTGTCAACGGCGACGAAAAAACAGTTCTCGCTCATCCGATGGAGCGATTGCTGGACGTGCTGCGGAACGGCCTGAAATTGACGGGAACGAAAGAAGGATGCGGCGAAGGCGAATGCGGTTCGTGCTCCGTGCTTCTTGATGGAATGCTGGTGAATAGCTGTCTTGTTCCCGTGGCGCAGGCAAGCGGCGCGAACATCGTTACCATCGAAGGAATGTCCGCACACGCCTTGATGGCTCCGCTCCAGGAAGCGTTCCTCGAATGCGGCGGCGCGCAGTGCGGCATCTGCACGCCCGGAATGATTCTTGCGGCCGTACATCTGCTCGACAAAAATCCGCAGCCCGCGATTGCGGACATACGAGAAGGGCTTGCCGGTAATCTTTGCCGCTGCACGGGTTACATGCAGATTTTCGAAGCAGTGGCGAAGGCGGCCCGGCGAAGGGTCGCGGCATGAGAGCCGATCCCGCCGAATACAGGCTTGTTTCGCCCGGGAGCCTGTACGCGGTTCTCTCGCTGATGGCCGGAGAACCGGCGCAATGGCTGCCCATCGCCGGCGGCACGGACGTAATGGTTTTATACTCGGCTGGAAAACTACCCAACCGGAAACTGGTCAACATTTGGAACATTCCCGAGCTTCGGCAAATCCAAGTTTTTCCAGATAGCATTCGCATCGGCGCCGCGTGTACTTATACTGCGTTGCGCAGTCATGAAATTATTTCGCGCGAATTTCCGCTCTTGGCCACGGTTGCATCCTGGACCGGCGGAATCGCCAATCAGAATCGCGGAACTCTCGGCGGCAACATCGCAAACGCTTCCCCCGCCGCCGATTCCCTGCCCTCTCTGCTTGTCTACGACGCGGAACTGACGCTTATTTCCGTGCGCGGCGAGCGCCGCGTGGACTATCGAAACTTTCACACTGGCTACAAGCAGACCGTTCTGGCGGCTGACGAATTGATTCGCGATATTTCGCTGCCGCGCCGATTTTCCGGATATCTCTCGCACGCGCGGAAAGCCGGAGCGCGAAATGCCCAAGCTATTTCCAAGGTTTGTCTCGCCGCGCTGGGTCAGCTTGCAAACGGGGCGATTCGCGAGGTGCGCCTCGCGCTGGGAAGTGTTGCGCCTGTTCCGTTGCGCTTGGCGAAAACGGAGCGCTTGCTGGCTGGAAAACACATCGAGCCCTCGTTGGTCGAAACCGTGAAAAAGAGCGTGCCGCAAGAAATCAGCCCCATCGACGATATTCGCTCCACCGCTCGATACCGCGCAGCCGTGGCTGGCAATCTTGTCGCCGAGTTTCTTGAGATGCTTGCCTCTGAAAGGACCAACGCTTGAGCGAGATCCTCGCTCGCTGGAATGAAATGCCGCCCGAGCAAGCTGCTCGCGAAATTCTTCCCTGCTGCGGCTCGAAGGCTTGGGCCGCGCGCGTGGCATCGAAGAGGCCGATCCGGGATGAAGCTTTGCTGCTCGCGATGTCGGACGAGATCTGGGCCGGTCTTGGCGAGACGGACTGGCTCGAAGCCTTCCGAAGTCATCCGCGAATCGGCGAATCACGCGCCGAACAAACTGTCGCGGCGCAATCTTCGGCTTGGTCGGAACAAGAACAACAAAAGGCCGCAATCGCGGACGACGCTATGAAGACGGCGCTGAAGTGGGGCAATCGCGAGTACGAACATAAGTTCGGGCGAATCTTCATTGTTTGCGCGACGGGAAAATCCGCCGCTGAAATTCTGGAGATTCTGCGCCGCCGGTTGCACAATGATGAAGCTACGGAACTTCAGCAGGCAGCTGAGGAGCAGCGGCAAATCATGCACATCCGCCTGAAAAAATGGATCGCCGGTTGAGCCGCATTTCCACGCACGTTCTGGACACCGCCAAGGGCAAGCCGGCCCTCGGCGTGCCCGTTCGCCTGGAACGCCAGGAATCTTCGGGCAAATGGCTTTCGCTTGGCTCCGCGCAAACGGATCGGGACGGAAGGTGCGCACAACTATTGCCGGACCGTGCAACGCTAACGGAAGGTGTGTATCGCTTGAGGTTTGACACCGCAAATTATTTCGCGGCGTGCGGCGTGGAAGGATTGTATCCATCGGTGGAGATTTTGTTTCGAATCAAGAGCGGCGAATCGCATTTTCATATTCCGCTGCTGCTGAGTCCGAACGGCTACACCACGTACCGGGGAAGCTGAGATGACTTCCGCGATTCGCGAATGGCTGAACCTCGGCGTGCGCTGGTTCCACGTTTTCGCGGGAATCATGTGGGTCGGGCAAACTTATTATTTCACCTGGCTCGACGGCCAATTCACCAAGCTGGAGAAAAAAGCCGATTCGAACGCGGCCGCTTCAAAAGTTTGGATGGTCCACAGCGGCGGTTTTTACACCGTCGAAAAACAAAAGTCACTGGGCGTCGCGCCGGAATACGTCCGCTGGTTTCGCTGGGAAGCGTTGATGACGTGGGTCGCAGGCGTAATTCTTCTCGTCCTTGTGTATTACCTCGGAGACGGACTCATCGATCCGGACGTCGCGGACATTTCGAAACAAGCGGGCATCGCAATCGGTGTTGCGTCAATGATCGCCGGCTGGATAATTTACGATTTCGCTGTGCGGTCGCCCCTCGGAAAATTACAAAACGCTTTTGCTGGATTTGCATTGGCAATGACCGCACTCGCGGCGTGGGGATTGACGCACGTCTTTAGCGGCCGCGCTGCGTATATCCACGTTGGAGCAATCTTTGGCACCATCATGACTCTCAACGTGTGGATGCGCATTCTTCCCGCGCAGCGCAAGATGATCGCCGCCGCGGCAGCGGGGGAAACGTTCGATGCGTCGCTTGGTGCGCAAGCGAAGTTGCGTTCGAAGCACAATACTTTTTTGGCCGTGCCGGTCGTCTTTCTGATGCTCAGCCATCATTATCCGGTCGCGACTTACGGGAGTCGCTACAGCTGGGAGATTATGCTGGCGCTTGTTGTCGCGGGATGGATTGCAGCAAAGCTGATTCGCCAATTCTGAGTCACTCGAAATCAGAGCCTTGTTCGAAAGTGGATTCAAGTGCGGATGCAAAACAATTTTCGAAATCTCGCCGGCGAAGTCATCGCGCGCTGCCGCAAGCTGGCGACGTTTTCAGAAGACGCGGAAGGAACGCGCCGCACTTTTCTTTCCCGACCGATGAAGGATTGCCACCGCGAAGTTTCTTCCTGGATGAAATCGCTCGGCATGAATGTTTCAGTTGATGCGGTTGGAAATGTGCGCGGATTTTATCCGGCAGCATCGCCGGGCGCGCCGCGGATTTTGATGGGATCGCATCTGGACACGGTGCCGAACGCCGGCGCATTCGATGGAATCTTGGGAGTCGTGCTGGCGGTCGCGCTGCTAGAATCGCTTCAGGGGCAGAAGCTGCCGTTTGGGATCGACGTCGTCGGTTTCTCGGAGGAAGAGGGCGTGCGGTTCGCCGTTCCGTTTATCGGCAGCCGCGCTTTGGTTGGCCGCGTGGACGAAGAACTTCTCGGACGCAAGGATGAAAACGGAATTTCGGTTCGCAAGGCCATTCAGGATTTTGGGTTGAACGCGAATGAGATTTCGAAAGCCGCACTGAGCGATGATGTTTTGGGATACATTGAATTTCACATTGAACAGGGGCCGGTGCTGGAAAGTTTGGGGCGGCCACTCGGAGTTGTGGAAGCGATCGTCGGGCAGAACAGGTTGGAATTTACTTTTTCAGGACAGGCGAACCACGCGGGCACGACGCCGATGAATTTGCGGCGCGATGCTCTGGCCGCTGCGGCGGAGTGGATTGTGGCGGTCGAAAATCTGGCAAAGCAAACGCCGGGAATCGTGGCGACAGTGGGATTCGTGGAAGCGAAGCCCGGCGCGACGAACGTGATTCCTGGAGAAGCGCGCGCCACGCTGGATATTCGCCATGCTTCCGATAGCGCGCGAACCGAAGCGCTGGATGAATTGATCCGGCAAGCGGAGTCAATCGGCGGGCGGCGCGACGTGATGGTGAAATGGCGGACGCTGCTTTCACAAAATGCCGTGGCGATGGATCCGTTTTTGACGGAGCAGATCGCGCTCGCCATTCAAAAAGCCGGATGCGAGCCTCATCGCATGGCCAGCGGCGCGGGGCATGATGCTATGATCCTGGCGGAAAAAATTCCGGCGGCGATGATTTTTTTCCGGACGCCGGGGGGTATCAGCCACGATCCGGCGGAATCGGTGCATCTGGACGACGTGACAAAGGCCCTGGAGTGCGGGCATCACTTGCTGACGCGGCTTGCGGCTTCGCAAGAATTTCTGGGAAGGACGTGCCGTGCATAATCTCGGTCAAACGCGGAGTTCGCATCAACGCAATCACTTGCTCCTCACGCCGGACACGTTTGTGCGCACTGCTTTGCCTGGGATGAAGAATGCGTCGGCGATTGTGCACGTTGGTCCCGCGCTGGGCGCGGCGTTCACCGAATACACTGTGGAGTTTGAGCCGAAAGGCGAGTTGGGAAATACTCCGGCGCAGCGATTTCTCTATGTGATGGAAGGAGCGCTGACGCTGGAAGCCGAGGGCAAGCGACAGGGGCTTGGCGCGCGCGGCTTTGCTTATTTGCCGGAAGATTGTTCGCACAAAATTATTGCGAAAGAGAAAAGCCGCGTTGCCGTCATCGAAAAACCCTACGAGCGAATCGAGAAAATTGAACCACCGCCTTTAATCGTTTCGAGCGAGGATGATATTTCTTCGCACGCGCTCGATGGCGATTCCGATTTGCAGGTCAAATGCCTGCTGCCCGATGAACCACCATTTGATTTTGCGGTGAACACCATGATTTATCAGCCGGGCGCGGCGCTGAGCATGGTGGAAATGCACGTGATGGAGCACGGGCTCATCATGCTGGAAGGCGGCGGCATCTACAGACTCGGCGATGCGTGGTATCCGGTGACAGCCGGAGATTTCATCTGGATGGGGCCGTGGTGCCCGCAGTGGTTTGGGGCGATTGGAAAAGTTCCCGCGAAATATCTGATTTATAAGAACTGGAACCGGCATCCTCTTGGCAAAACCTGAAAAGTGCCGGCAAGATGCCGGCGCTACAACGGACCTCGAAAAAGATGAAATTGGAAATTGATCAGGAGCGGCTGAGTTCGGAAATTGAAAGGCTGGCCGCCATTTCGGATGCGGAGCCTCCCGCAGTCACGAGAATTGTTTTCACGCCGACGGATTTGAAAGCGCGAGCCTGGGTGATTGCGCGCTGCAAAGAGGCTGAGCTCGCCGTGCGGCAAGATGCTATCGGGAATATTTTTGCGCGATGGAACGGCGTTGATCCCGCGGCATCGGCCGTTGGAACGGGTTCGCACATTGATGCAATTCCGAATGCTGGGAAATATGATGGCGTCGTTGGAGTCCTGGGTGGTCTCGAAGCGATTCGCGCGCTGCAGCGGAGCAGATTCCAGCCGAAACATTCGATTGAACTTCTTGTTTTTGCTACCGAAGAGCCGACACGGTTCGGGATCGGCTGCCTGGGGAGCCGATTGCTTTCGGGAACACTGTCCGCAGACGCCGCTGCAAAGTTGGAAGATCGCGACGGCGAATCCGTGGACGAAGTTCGACGACGAGCGGGGCTCAACGGAAATCTTCAAGATGTGAAACTCGCGACCGGTTATTACAAAGCGTTCGTTGAATTACATATCGAGCAAGGGCCGCTGCTGGAACGCGCGCAGATATCCTTCGGAATCGTGAAGAGCATTGCGGCGCCGGCGAGTCTGCGCATTTCTATCGAAGGCGCGGGCGGGCACGCCGGCGGAGTGCTGATGCCGGACCGAAAAGATGCGCTTTGCGCGGCCGCGGAGTTGATTCTGGCGATCGAGAACGCGGCGCGGTCGAGTGGCGCGGTTGACACCGTTGCTACAGTCGGAGTTTGCGATGTTTTTCCAGGTGCGGTGAACAGCATCCCGAGCCGCGTTGGAATTACACTCGACATCCGCGATACGGATCTCGCGCGGCGCGATATCGCGATGCAAACGATTGAGCGGGCATCGCATGAGATTGCCGGGAGGCGACAAGTTTCCATTCAGTCTGAGTTGCTCAACGCGGATGCGCCGGCGGATTGCGCTCCGGAGGTGCGTGCGGCGCTCGCCGATTCCTGCCGCCAGCATGGAGTTCCGTTTCTCGAAATGGTGAGCCGCGCTTACCACGATTCGCTCTTTATTTCGCGGATCGCTCCGACCGGGATGCTCTTTATTCCCTGCCGGAACGGTTACAGCCATCGGCCCGACGAATATTCCGCGCCGGAAGATATCGCGCGGGGGGCGCTGGTGCTCGCGGAGTCGCTGGCGAAGCTGTCTGGCTGATGGGTCGTGGATGGAAGAAAAGCGGTGGCCCTTCGAGGCTCAGGATAAACAAGCCACCGCACTCCCAAAGGAGAGATCCTTCGTCGCGACCGCCTGGCGCACGCTTCACGAATCGGAGCGCCTAACAATACGTTTGGTGTAGGCTATCCTGCGGAGAAAATCATGATCAAGCTGAGACTGATTGGGTTGGCGATACTTGTGTTGGCGTGGGCTTCGCTGGGGAGGGCGCAGTTTGTGCATACGGAGCACAAACAGATTGTGGATGGGGGTGGCCCTTCGGGGCTCAGGGCAAGCAAGCCGCTGCTGGTTCGGGCTACGAATTTGGGGAATTGGATGGTGCCTGAGGGTTACATGTGGCTGTTCGAGGGCGGGCCGCAATCTCCCAGCGAAATTCGCGCTTTGGTGCTGGAGCTGGTGGGGCCTGAGGGGTCGGCGGCGTTTTGGCAGAAGTGGCGGGAGAACTACGTCACGCGGGAGGACATTGCGCTGCTGCATAAAGCGGGGTTCAATGCGATTCGAGTTCCTTTGCATTACAGCTTGTTTGAGAGCGACGACGCGGAAGGCTTCAAATTGCTAGACAGGTTGATCGGGTGGTGCAAGGCAGAAAACCTTTATGTGATGCTTGACCTGCATGCGGCGCCGGGCGGGCAGACGGGGACGAACATTGACGACAGCATTGGATATCCCTGGCTGTACCGGAGTCCACAAGAACAAGAGCACCTGGTGGCCGTCTGGCGGCGGCTGGCGGCGCACTATCGCGATGAGCCAGCGGTGCTTGGTTATGACCTGCTGAACGAGCCGATTCCGCATTTTCCGAAGCTGGCGCGGCTGAACCCCTTGCTGGAGCCGGTCTACAAGAAGGTGACCAGCGAGATACGGAAGGTCGATGGCCACCATACTCTGTTTCTTGGTGGGGCGCAGTGGGACAGCAATTTTTCGGTGTTCGGGAAACCCTTCGATGCGAATACCGTGTACACGTTCCACAAATATTGGACAGCGCCGGATGAAAGCGTGCTGCGAGAATACATTGATTTTCGCGAACGGTATGATGTGCCGATCTGGCTGGGTGAGTCCGGGGAGAATACCGATGAGTGGATCGCGCAATTCGTCAAAGCGCTGGAGAAAAACAACATCGGGTGGGCTTTCTGGCCGTACAAGAAGATGGGAAAGCCGTCGGCGGTGGTCAGCATTATTCCGCCTGCCGATTGGGGAAAGATCGTGGAGTTCGCCAAACTGCCGCGCGACACCGCGCGCGCGGAAGAACGGCTGAAGGCCCGGCCGGAACAGGAGACGATTGGTCGCGCTTTCGATGAGTTGCTGGAGAGTGTGCGCGTGCAAAAGTGCAGGGTGAATGAGGGATATTTAAGGGCGCTGGGGTTGAAGGCTGATGTTGCTGCAGCTGTTGCGGGCGGATCGGCGAAGTGAAAGTGCCTATCGTGGTGGCCGGATTGAGTTATTCGGAGCCGAGGAAGGCGTAGCGGAGGAGGAAGAGGACGCTGAGGACCCAGATTAGCGGGCTGATTTCGCGGTGGCGGCCGGTGCCGAGCTTGACGAAGGTGAAGGAGAGCAGGCCGAGGCTAAGGCCGGTGGCGATGCTGAAGGTGAGCGGGGTGGCGACGAGGGTGAGGAAGGCGGGGAAGGCTTCGCTGAAGTCGTCCCACTTGACGCGGGCTACGGCGCCGCACATGAGCGCGCCGACGAGGATGAGGGCGGGAGCGGTGGCGTAGGCGGGAATGGCAGCGACTAGCGGGGCGCAGAACATCGCGACGAGGAAGAGCGCGGCGATGACTACGTTGCCGAGGCCCGTGCGGGCGCCGGCGGCGACTCCGGCGGCGCTTTCGATGTAGCTGGTGACGGTGGACGTTCCAGTGAGGGCGCCGAACATAGTGCCGAAGGCGTCGGCTAGGAGCGCGCGGCTGGCGCGGGGGAGTTTGCCGTCGCGGAGGAAGCCGCCTTCTTCGCAGACGCCTACCAGAGTTCCTACGTTGTCGAAAAGATCCACGAAGAAAAAGACGAAGATGAGTTCAGCGAGGCCGAGCTTTGTGGCGGCGCGCAGGTCCAGCTTGAGAAACGTGCCGGAGGGATGCGGGAGGGAGAAGAACTGGGCGGGCCAATGACTGAGGCCCAGAGGAATGCCGGCAAGGGTGATGACGACGATGCCGAGGAGAATGGCGCTGCTGATTCGACGGGCCATCAGAATGGCGATGAGAATGAGACCGCCGGCGGCGAGGAGAACTTGCGGGTCGGAAACTTTGCCGAGGCTGACGAAGGTGGCAGGATTGGCGACGATGATGTTCGCGTTGCGCAGGCCGATGAAGGCGATGAAGAGGCCGATGCCGGCGGCGGTGCCGTATTTGAGGCAGTTGGGAATGCCGTTGACGATTTGCTCGCGGACGTTGGTGAGGGTGAGGAGAAGGAAGAGCAGGCCGGAGAGGAAGACGACGCCGAGGGCAGTCTGCCAGGGGACACCGCGGCCGAGGACGATGGAGTAGGTGAAGTAGGCGTTGAGGGACATGCCAGGGGCGAGGGCGATGGGATAGTTGGCCCAGAGTCCCATGATGAGAGTTGCGACCGCGGCGGAAATACACGTGGCGAATAGAACGCCGTCAACCGGCATGCCGGCTTCAGAAAGGATCCGCGGGTTGACGACGACTACGTAGGCCATGGTCATGAAGGTGGTGAGGCCGGCGAGGAGTTCGCGGCGGATGGTGGTGTGATTTTGTTGAAGATGAAAAAGGCGGTCGAGCAAACGGTTTTCCTTCCAATAAAAGGTGCGCCACTATAGGCCGGGAGACTTGCGGCGTCAATGGCGGAAACGCGGACGGCGTAATCGACTCGGCGGTAGACGCAGCGGACCGGAGGATATTCATCCGCTTGGTTCGCCTGATATGCTTTGCTGCGCGGGAATGGGAATTTACATCACGCGCTTGCGGCCGCAAATATTCGATTGTTGCGCGGCGATTCGCTCGTGCCGCGAGTTGCTGGAGAAAATTGCATGAGAAACTCGAAAGGCGATTTTTTTCGGAGCCTGGCCTTCTCAAAATCGTCTAGAGTTCTGGCTCTCTTGTTGAGCTTCGCGCCGGCAGCTTTGGCGCAGACCAAGACCCCACAAGCTGCGGCCGCGCAAAAAAGTCCCGGGCAGCGGGCCGAGTTTCAACTTCAAGCCGCTCGGCAGAATCCGCTGCAGCTTCGTCAGTTTCTGCTGGGCATGCCAAAGGGCGGCGATCTGCACAATCATTTGAGCGGGGCGGTTTACGCGGAATCGTGGATTCGTGCGGCGGCGGAAGATCGTTTGTGCGTTGATGTCGCGAAGCTAGCTTTCGCAAAACCGCAAGATTCGCATAGCGGCGCGGCGGAACAGCCAGCGTGCGGAGAGGGAAAAGTTCCGGCCGCTAGTGCTTATAAGGACCAACATCTGTTTGACGCGCTGGTGGATGCTTTCTCGATGCGCGGTTTCGTGCCTTCGCCGGGGGTGAC
>Ga0210405_10000675_pt1 | contig 43311 bp, 34 predicted proteins | sample IncBWH11MmetaG_FD_155492 | JGI IMG/M metagenome (GOLD analysis project Ga0210405, IMG submission 155492) | Forest soil microbial communities from Barre Woods Harvard Forest LTER site, Petersham, Massachusetts, United States - Inc-BW-H-11-M | ecosystem: Environmental > Terrestrial > Soil >... | reverse complement strand
AAAATCTCTCCCAGAAAAAACCACGAACCCATCTTCTCGTTCAGCAGCAGCGTGTTTTTCCCCCGCCAGCCAAGCCCTGCGTATTTGGCAAACAACCGCTCCGCGACGGGCCCCGTGTCGGCATAGGCTCGGAAGTTGTGCGGTTCCGGAAACCTTTCCTTCAGCGCATCCGCCAACGCGTTCAGCCGCTCCCACAGAACCTCGTGATAATCGCGTCCCCACGCGTAACGCGAAATCCATCCACGCGGCCCGCCGCTTCTCTCGGAAGCCGCTGCCTCGGTAGAATAAGGATGGGCGGTGTTGTAGTTTAGCGCGCAAACAATCACGCTCCGCGCTCCCGCCAACACCTGCTCCGGATCACGTCGCTTCGGGTCCGCAAGATATCCCATCGCTCCGCCGTACCCGCGGTCCAGCCACTCCTCGATCGCGGCGTGTTCCGGGAATCGCTCCAGCGGCGCCACGCCGCAAAGCGAAAAGCCAAGCCCGTAAGCACGCTCCGCAATCCAAGCCGTATCTCCGGGAGAATTCATGATTTGATTGTGCCCCAGGAAAGACAAAGTAGCGAGGCTGCCCCAACGGCGAAAGAGAAACTGAATTTCTTAGAAACCGCACCGCGGAGGTTTACATTCCGTTATCATTCCTTATGAAGTTACTAATAATGTATTTTCTCCCGCTGTCGCCCTGGATTGCCCGCCAAAACGATTCTCTCCGTGCCCCAACTGATTTATGCTCCCAACATCATGATTCGCTGATTCGACTGTATCCAAAAAGCCGCAAAACTCGTCAATACTGTACGGACTTTTATGCCAAAGTCCGTAGAACAGTCATGACAAAGGATCATCAACTTGCCGACTGATCAGAACTCTCGCGCATCCGCAGACCCCGAACACTTTGCTTCCGTTCCTCCGCCCCGCCACCGGGGTGTCCGGGCCTTCGTGTGGATTATTGTGCTCCTCGTTTTTGCGGGCGGATTTTATCTCGTCTTGCGCAAGCGGGACGCAAGTGCGACAGCCGCGAAATCCCCGAGAGGTGGCGGCGGTCCGGTCAGTCTCGTAACCGCAACCGCGAAGCAAGGTGAGATCGGCGTCTACCTCGATTCCATCGGCACCGTCACGCCCGTTTACACCGCCTCGATCACCAGCCAGGTGAATGGCGTCGTCACCGCCGTCCATTACAAAGAGGGGCAACTTGTCCGCAAGGGCGATTCGCTGATTGACATTGACGCCCGTCCCTACCAGGCCTCGCTTCTTCAGGCGCAAGGCACGCTCGAGCGCGACACCAATCTCCTCGCACAATCAAGGATGGACCTTGAGCGCTATCACGAAGCCTGGGCTCGCAACGCCATCCCCAAACAAACTCTCGACGATCAGGAAAAGCTCGTCCTCCAGCAGCAGGGCACCCTCAAGTTCGATGAAGGCGTGGTGCGCTTCGATCAAATTCAGGTCGACTACTGCCACATCGTCGCGCCCATCTCCGGCCGAGTCGGGTTGCGGCTCGTTGATCCCGGCAACGTCGTGCAGTCTTCCGGAAATCTTACGCTTGTCGTCGTCGCGCAAATCCAGCCCATCACCGTAATCTTCACCGTCCCCGAAGACAATCTCGATCAGGTCCAACAGCGCCTTCGGAAAAACGCAAAACTCACCGTGGACGCCTATGACCGCTCGGCGCTCAAACACATTGCCGCCGGTATGCTGATCACTCTCGACAATCAGATCGACACCACCACCGGCACCGTAAAAGCCCGCGCCTCGTTCGACAACAAAGACGCTGGATTATTCCCCAACGAATTCGTCAACGTCCGTCTCCTCGTGGATACCCACCACGGTGCCATTCTGATTCCGTCCTCCACGATTCAGCATAACGGCCAGACCGCCTTCGTTTATGTGCTTCAGGACAACGTCGCCCACATGCGCGTCATTCAACCGGGCGTGACCGACGCGGGCATCACCGAAGTCACTGGCATCTCCCCCGGCGACGTGCTGGCCAACAGCAGTTTTGACAAGCTGCAAGACAACGCCAAAGTCGTCGTTTCCTCCAAACCCATCCCAGGAAACAACGCCGGGAGCGCTGCTCCTTGAGTCCGTCCGCTCCTTTCATCCTGAGACCTGTCGCGACGTCCCTCCTGATGGCCGCGATTCTCCTCGTGGGCATTGTCTGTTACACGCAGTTGCCGGTCTCCGCCCTGCCGCAGGTCGACTATCCCACCATTCAGGTGCTCACCTTTTATCCGGGTGCCAGCCCCTATGTCGTCGCAACCACGGTCACCGCGCCGCTCGAACGCCAATTCGGTCAGTTGCAGGGCCTTAGCCAGATGACCTCCAGCAGTTCCGGTGGCACCTCCGTCATCGTCCTGCAATTCAATCTCAGCCTGAATATTGATATCGCGGAAGAGGAAGTACAATCCGCCATCAACGCCTCACAAAGCTTCCTCCCCGCCAACCTCCCCGCTCCACCTATCTACAGCAAAACAAATCCCGCGGACGCCCCTGTGCTCACTTTGGCGGTCACCTCAAGTTCCATCCCGCTATCAGAAGTCGAAGACCTCGTAGACACGCGCCTCGCTCCCAAAATTTCCCAGCTCAGCGGCGTCGGCCTCGTCAGCATCAGCGGCGGCCAGAAGCCCGCCGTCCGCATTCAAGCCAACCCCACCGCTCTGTCCTCCTACGGCATCAATCTCGAGGATTTGCGCACCGCGGTCACCCAATCCAGCGTGAACGCCGCCAAGGGAAATTTCGATGGCCCCCGCCAAGACTATCAGATTGACGCCAACGATCAGCTCGTGACCAGCCAGGATTACCGCAACGTCGTCGTTGCCTTCCGCAACGGCGCGCCCGTGATGCTTACCGATGTCGCAAAGATCGTCGATGGCGTAGAAAACACCAGTCAGGCAGCCTGGATGAACAAAACGCCCGCCGTCATCGTCAACGTCCAGCGCCAGCCCGGCGGCAACACCATCAGCGTCGTCAATCGCATCAAGCAGCTTCTGCCGCAACTTGAAAGCAACCTTCCCAAGGGAATCGACGTCACCACGCTCACCGACCTCACGACACCTATCCAGGCCTCGGTCTCCGACGTTGAGTTCGAGCTCTTCCTCACCATCGGCCTCGTCGTCATGGTGATGTTCCTTTTCCTAAGAAGCCTCTCCGCGACAATTATCCCCAGCGTCGCCGTGCCCCTCTCCCTCATCGGCACCTTCGCCGCCATGTACGCGCTCGGCTATAGCCTCGACAACCTCTCCCTGATGGCCCTCACTATTTCCACCGGATTCGTCGTCGACGATGCCATCGTCATGGTCGAAAACATTTCACGTTACATCGAAGAAGGCCAGCCGCCCATGCAGGCCGCGCTGAAGGGCGCCGAACAGATCGGCTTCACCATCGTTTCGCTGACCGTCTCCCTGATCGCTGTGCTCATTCCCCTGCTCTTCATGGGAGACGTCGTGGGCCGTCTGTTCCGCGAGTTCGCGGTTACCCTCGCCGTCACCATCGTCGTCTCTGCAATCGTATCGCTGACTCTTACGCCGATGATGGCGTCGCGCATCCTGAAACACAATCCAGAGGAGCAACAAGGCCGCCTCTTCCGCGCCTCCGAGCATGCTTTTAGCAGCATGATCGCTTTCTACGGCCGCACGCTAAAAGTTGTTCTTCGCTTTCAGACCATCACTCTTCTCGTGGCCCTCGGCACACTCCTTCTCACGATCTTTCTCTACATCTACATCCCCAAGGGATTCTTCCCCGTCCAGGACACTGGAATCATCCAGGGCATTTCCCAGGCATCGCCGAGCATTGGTTCGAAAGCGATGGCGCAAAAGCAGATGGAACTCGCCAAGATCATCCTGGAAGATCCCGCCGTCCAGAGCCTCTCCTCGTTCATCGGGGCGGACGGCACAAACATCACCACCAACAGCGGAAGAATGTCCATCAACCTGAAACCGCTCGAAGAGCGCAAGACCAACGCCTCCGACGTCATCCGCCGTCTTCAGTCAAAGCTGCAAAACGTGCAGGGCATCCAGCTCTTCATGCAACCCGTGCAGAACATCACCGTGGACGATCGCGTCAGCCGCACCCAATACCAGTACACGCTCGAAGACCCCGACCCCAACGAACTCAGCGACTGGACCAGCCGCTTCGTCTCCCGCTTGAAACAATTGCCCGATCTCGAGGACGTCGCCACCGACGAGCAACCCGGCGGCCTCGCCGTCTCCCTGGTCATCGATCGCCCCACCGCATCGCGCCTGGGCATCGCGCCCACCACCATTGACAACACGCTCTACGACGCTTTCGGCCAGCGCCAGATCAACACTATGTACACGCAGTTGAATCAATACCACGTCATTCTGGAAAGCGAGGCGCAGTTCCAGTTGGACCCTGACAAGCTGAACAAGCTCTACATCCAATCCAACTCCGCCGCCGGCACCCAAGGCGCGCCCGCCAGCTCAACCGGCAACGGCTCCACTTCCGCCGGCTCCAACGCTCTGACCACTTCCGCGCTCTACACGCCGTCGCCCAACACTATCTCTGCGCCGGTAAATGCACTCACCGCCAGCACGTCTTCCGCAACGTCCAGCAAGGGTGCCACATCAGCAGGCGCCACCAGCTCCGCGAAAAGCAATGCCGTCCCATTCAGCGCGTTCTCGCATTTCGAAACCAGAACGCAATCCCTCTCCATCAACCACCAGGGACAATTCCCTGCCATCACCGTTTCCTTCAACCTCGCCCCCGGCGCGGCGCTCGGCAACGCCATTTCCGCCGTAACAAAAGTCCAAAACGATCTGCACATGCCTGCCAGCCTGCAGGCCGATTTCCAGGGTACCGCCGCGTCCTTTCGAAACTCTCTCTCCAACATGCCGCTTCTCATCCTCGCCGCACTCGTCACCGTCTACATCGTCCTCGGCGTGCTCTATGAAAGCTTTATCCATCCCATCACGATTCTCTCCACGCTTCCCTCCGCAGGTGTGGGCGCATTCCTGGCGCTGATTCTTTTCCGCCAGGATCTCAGCGTCGTTGCCATCATCGGCCTCGTCCTGCTGATCGGCATCGTCAAAAAGAACGGCATCATGATGGTCGACTTCGCTCTCGATGCCGAGCGCAACCACGGCAAGAATTCCACCGACGCCATCTATGAAGCTTGCCTCCTCCGCTTCCGTCCCATCATGATGACCACCATGGCCGCGCTGCTCGGCGGTCTTCCTCTCGCTTTCGGCAGCGGCATCGGCTCCGAATTGCGCCGCCCCCTCGGCATCGCCATGGTCGGCGGTCTTCTGGTCAGCCAGGTTCTCACTCTCTACACCACGCCCGTGATTTACATTTTCTTTGACAAGCTGGCGCGCCGTTTCTCACCCAAGCCCATTGCACCCCATTCCGGTGAACTGCCCGGTACGGCAGGACCCTCATGAACGTCTCCGCCCCATTCATCCATCGCCCCGTGGCGACCACTCTCCTCACAGCCGCCATCGCCATTGCTGGCGCCATCGCCTTCAACGTGCTTCCCGTCTCTCCTCTTCCTCAAGTGGACTTCCCCACCATCTCCGTCAACGCCAGTCTCCCCGGTGCCAGCGCGGAAATTATGGCCTCCTCCGTCGCCACTCCTCTTGAACGCCAGTTCGGCCACATCGCCGGCGTCACCGAGATGACCTCCAGCAGCGGCCTGGGCACAACCTCCATCACCATCCAGTTCGATCTCACCCGCAACATCGACGGCGCCGCGCGCGACGTCGAAGCCGCCATCAATTCCGCCCGCACCTATCTCCCGGCAAACCTCCCGGCGAATCCCACCTATCGCAAAGTCAATCCCGCCGATGCGCCAATCATGATCCTCGGCCTCACCTCCGACAAATACGGCCCCGACAAGCTTTACGACGAAGCTTCCACAGTCATTCAGCAAAAGCTTTCGCAAATTCAGGGTGTTGGCCAGGTAAACGTTGGCGGCGGCGCGCTGCCCTCGGTCCGCGTGGAAGTCAATCCCACAAAGCTCGCCAGTTACGGCCTCGCCATGACGGACATTCAGTCCGTGCTGCGCCTGCAAAATTCAGATCTTGCCAAGGGCCAGATCACCGACGGCATCACCTCCGCCGACATTGTCGCCAACGATCAGATCTCTCACGCCGAAGACTTCAAGCCCGTCATCGTCGGCTACCACAAGGGCGCGGCCATCCACCTCGGGGACGTCGCCGACGTCATCGACTCCGTGCAAAACGTCCGCGCCGCGGGCTACCTTAACGGCAAACGCGCCGTCCTCCTCATCATCTTCCGCCAGCCCGGCGCCAACATCATTGACACTGTCGACCGCATCCGCGCCGAAGTGCCCTCCATCAAAGCGTCCATTCCCCAGGGCATTGACACCACCATCGTTCTCGACCGCACCACCACCATCCGCGCCTCCGTCAGCGACGTCGAGCGCACGCTCACTCTCTCCATCATCCTCGTCATCGTTGTCGTCTTCGTTTTCCTGCGAAATGGCCGCGCCACGCTCATCCCCGCCGTCGCCGTCCCCGTCTCTCTCATCGGCACTTTCGCCGTCATGTATCTTTGCGGCTACAGCCTGGACAATCTGTCCCTCATGGCCCTCACCATCTCCACCGGCTTCGTCGTCGATGACGCCATCGTGGTCATGGAGAACATCACCCGCCATCTCGAAGCTGGCATGGACCCCTTCGCCGCCACGTTGAAAGGCGCAAAAGAAATCGGGTTCACCGTCTTGACTATCAGCATCTCGCTGATTGCCGTCTTCATCCCGCTCCTGCTCATGGGCGGCATCGTCGGTCGTCTTTTCCGCGAATTCGCCATCACCCTCTCCACCGCCATCCTCGTCTCCATGGTCATATCGCTCACCACCACGCCCATGATGTGCGCCTACCTGCTGCGCAACGAGCACTCCCGGCCGCATGGACGCCTCTATATGGCCACGGAGCGAATCTTCGAGCGCATCCTTTCCATTTATCGCTACACACTGCACTGGGTCCTCGACAACTTCGTACTCACCCTCACCGTTCTCCTGCTCACCATCGCCCTCAACGTCGTCACCGTCATCATGATTCCGAAGGGCTTCTTCCCCCAACAGGACACCGGCACCCTCGGGGGCGGCGTGCAAGGGCCTCAAGACTCCTCTTTCCCGGCCATGAATGAATCGGTCCAGAAAATTGTGGATGTGATCAAAAAAGATCCCGCGGTCCAGAACGTCATGGCATTCACCGGGGGCGGTGGAGCCACCAACACGGGCAATATCTTCATCGCACTAAAACCTCTGAGCGAACGCAAAATCACCGCGCCGGATATCATCAACCGTCTGCGCCCGCAGCTCAACCGCCTCCCGGTCGCCTCGACTTTCCTTCAAGCCTCCCAGGATCTCCGCATCGGCGGGCGCGGCAGTTCCGCTCTCTACCAGTACACCCTCCAATCCGACAATGTTTCCGATCTCTACGTCTGGGGACCCCGCATGCTCGCGGAGATGAAACGCCTCCCGGTTTTGCAGGACGTCAACACCGACCAGCAGAACGGCGGCCTCGACATTCGCCTCAACTACGATCGCGTCACCGCCGCAAGACTTGGTCAGACTGCGCAATCGCTCGATCAGGAAATCTACAGCTCCTTCGGCCAATCCGAAACTTCCATCATCTACACCCAGTTGAACCAATACTATGTCGTCCTCGAAGTCGCTCCGCAGTATTCGCAAAGTCCCGAGGCTCTGAAAAACGTTTACTTCCACGCGAACGGGAACACCAACGTCACCTCCACCGGTAACGCCCCTCTCATTGCCATGGCCACCGGCCAGGCCAATACCATCCCCCTCTCCCTCAACCACACGAGTCTGTTTCCCTCCGTCACCATTTCCTTCAATCTCGCTCCCGGCGTCGCCCTTAGCGACGCTACCCTCGCCATCGAACAAATGAAGCAGCGCATGGGCGTCCCGTCCACCCTGCGCGGCTTTTTCGCCGGCACCTTGCTCGCTTACCAGCAGTCCCTCAGCACCGAGCCGATCCTCGTTCTCACCGCTCTCCTCGCGGTCTACATCGTTCTCGGCATCCTCTACGAGAGCCTCGTGCACCCGCTCACGATCATTTCCACGCTTCCCTCGGCCAGCGTCGGTGCGATGCTCGCTCTCATGCTCTTCAAGCAGGACCTCAACATCATCTCTATCATCGGAATCGTCTTGCTCATCGGCATCGTCAAGAAAAACGCCATCATGATGATTGACTTCGCCCTGCAGGCCGAACGCGAAGGAGGCAAAAGCACTGAAGACGCAATCTTCGAAGCCTGCATGCTGCGCTTCCGTCCGATCCTGATGACCACCATGGCCGCTCTTTTCGGCGCACTGCCCTTGGCTTTCGGCACCGGCACAGGTTCCGAGCTTCGCCGCCCTCTCGGCATCAGCATCGTCGGCGGCCTCATCATGAGCCAGCTTCTCACTCTGTACACCACGCCCGTCGTTTATCTCACGCTCGACAAGCTCCGTCTTCGCGCTCTCGGCAAACAACGCGACACTTTTCATCCCGCGGATGGATCAACTCCCTCCGCCGCAGTGTAATTAAGGTGGAACGACCATGAACAACAATCGCCTGAAACTTCTCTTCGGTCCTTCACTCGCTGCTCTTCTGCTCGCCGGCTGCATGGTCGGCCCCAAATATCATCAACCCGCGGCCACCCTTCAACCTCCCCCCGCCGCCTACAAAGAATTGCCTGCCGAGAATCCTCCGGCCGGCCAATGGAAAGTCGCGCAGCCGCAGGACGCGATGCTCCATGGCAAATGGTGGGAAATCTACAACGATCCGGAACTGAACACTCTCGAAGACCAGCTCAATATCAACAACCAGAGCATCAAGCAATCCTTCGAAAATTTCATGGAGGCCCGCACGCTCGTCACCCAGGCCCGAGCGCAACTCTATCCGACGCTCGGGACCACCCCGTCCTTCCGACGCTCCCAATCCTCCGCAACTCTAAGAAATAACGTTGGCGCCACCGGAACGGCCAGCGGCGGTACGGGTGCGAATCCCAACGTATATAGCACGCTCGCGGAAGTGCCGTTTACGGCTTCCTGGGAGCCGGACCTCTGGGGCAGGGTTCGCAACACCATTCGCCAGGCCCAGTACAATGCACAACTGAGCGCCGCCGATCTCGAAAACGTGCGCCTCACCGAACAGGCCAGCCTTGCGCTCTTTTTCTTCGAACTCCGCGGCCAGGACGCCTTAGAGAAAATTCTCAACGACACCGTCGAGGCCGACAAAAAATCCGTCGAACTCACCCGCGCCCGCTACGAAACCGGTGTGGACACGGAACTCGCTCTGGTCGAAGCCCAAGTCACTCTGCAGCAGGCGGAATCCACCTCGACCAATCTCGGCATCGCCCGCGCACAGTTCGAACACGCTATCGCCGTCCTTGTCGGCACCTCCGCCTCCAGTTTCTCGATGCCGTACAAGCCTCTAAACGCCGCGCCACCCGCAATTCCTGTCGGCATTCCCTCGCAACTGCTCGAACGCAGGCCGGACATCGCGGCGTCAGAACGCAACATGGCCGCCGCCAACGCTCAAATTGGCATCGCCACTGCTGCCTTTTACCCCAACCTCACACTCAGCGCCCAAGGCGGATTTGAGAGTTCCGCGCTGCAGAATCTCATGACCTGGCCAAGCCGTTTCTGGTCGGTCGGACCTTCCGTTTCCGAAACAATTTTTGACGCGGGCCTCCGCCGCGCCACCGTGAACCAGTTCGACGCTGTCTACAACGCGGACGTTGCCGCCTATCGCCAGACGGTCCTGACCGCCTTCCAGCAAGTCGAAGACTCAATGGCTGCGGTACGCATTCTGTCGAAGCAGATCGAGCAGCAGGAACAAGCCGTCCAGTCCGCGCAACAATTTCTCACGCTCTCGCAAGCCCGCTACGAAACGGGAGTGGACACCTACCTCAACGTCCTCATCGCGCAAACCACGCTCTTAACCGATCAGCAGCAACTCGCTTCTCTTCACACGCAGGAGATGACCGCTTCCGTCCAATTGATCGAAGCGCTCGGCGGCGGCTGGGACCGCTCCCAACTCCCGACTCCCGCCCAGGTCTCAAAGAAGGTAACCAAATCCGAAATCGAAGCCCCAAACTAAATTCCCCCGCAAGCAGCGGGCAATGGCTCAGAAATCGGTGAAGCATACGGCCATGAGATAAAGGGCCGGGGATTCCCGCCTGCCCCCAACGTCAGTCCTCGATGAACTTGCGCAGTCTGCCGAGTGCTGCGTCCCACTGCTTCGAAATCAGGTCGAGGTAGCGGCGCGCGTCTTCCAGGCCCTGCTGGTCCAATTGCCAAACGCTCTCTCGCCCCTGCCGCGTGCTGTTGACCAGGCCCGCATCCTCCATCACCTGCAGGTGCTTGGTGATTGCTTGGCGAGTGACCTTGGTGCCCGCCGAAAGCCGGGTGATGGACATCGGTCCGCGATCACACAACCGGAAGACAAGGTGCAAGCGGGTCGTGTCCCCCAGGGCCGCGAACAGAGGCGCAGATTCCTTCGGTCCCACCGCGGCTCTCAAGCTACGGCGCCTGGACAAGGTACTCCTCGATCAGCTTCACGACCATGCCCCAACCTTGCTCGTTTGCCGTAAACGCCTTCGCCCTGCGCGCAAGCGGGATTCGATCGAAGCCGGACTCGGTGACGGTCAGCAGGACGCCGTTCGCCACTTCCTCGAGAACAAATTCGATGAGTGTCGTCGGCTCGGCCGAATAGTCGACACCGCGCTCAACGGCATTTGGATGCCACCGGAAGGAGAACAACCGTTCAGGTTCCATCTTCTCTATGGTGATTTCGAATGGCAGCCCTTCGTACGGCTTCTGGGCCTTGGCGACGTCCGCGTTGACCTGCGTGGGGACAATTACACCGCGCATGGTCGCCCCCGGCGCGAACGGGCCATCGAACTTCATGCCAAACCAGGTCCCGAACTCCTTGGAATCGGTAAGCGCCCGCCAGACGCGCTTCCGCGGCGCGTGCAAAAGAATCTTCTTTTCGATACGGTCGGTGCTCATGTGCAACCTCCAGGTTGCAGGTTAGCATTGACAGAAACGAAGCGCAACCCATGGGTTGCAGAATGCAGGAGAGCCGCAGACGTATTGCCTCGTTCAGATCGGCACCACGATTGTCAGGAAAAGGCCGCTTGAGGTTTGTTACTGAAAACTGCGGACGGCCGTGGATTCATCGTTGAACACGTCAAACACGGTGAACAGCTTGGTGATCTGCAAAAGATCGTGAACCTTCTTCGTCAGGTTGAGCAACTTCAGTTCGCCACCGCGATTTCGCACCGCCGTGAATCCGCTAACCAGTTCACCGATCCCTGAGCTGTCAATGTAATTGACGTCCCCGAGATTCAGGATGATTTTCGTCCGCCCTTCGTCCAGCAGGTCCCGCACCGTCTTCCGCAAAAGCGCGCTGCCGTCGCCCAGCGAGATCCGCCCGCTCAGGTCCACCAGCGAGATGCCGCTGTATTCCCGGGTTGTGGCGAAAAGTGAAGGCATTCCGTTCCTACGCTTCCTGGTGTGGCGCGCCTGAATTGGAGGCGCTCTCGTTCCCGTTGCTGTGCGGACTTCCGAGTGGCGGAAGTCTCTTGGCCATGACGAGCTCCGCGCCTCCGGTCTTCCCCGGATGCACGTCGAACTCGTCCATAAACGCCTTCATCAGGAAGATCCCCCGCCCGGAAGTGCTCAGCAGATTTTCCTGTGCCAGCGGGTCCGGCACGTCCGTCAGCCGGAAGCCCTTCCCCTCGTCCAGCACGTGGATAATCATCCGCTCCTCGGTAAGCTCAATCGCCAGGTGAATCTTTTTCTCCGGCTTTTCCTGGTTGCCGTAGTGAAACGCGTTGATCACCCCTTCGCGCACGGACATCCCGATCCGGTAACATTCGTCTTCGTTGAACCCTGCCGCCTCAGCAACACGTACGCACATCTCTTCGGCGAGATTCACGCTCTCGACGTGGGTGTCCAGCGTAACTTCAAGATGCTTGGTTTCTGGCGCCATTCCGGGTCGCAGTTGCTGGATAATCCTCACAAAAGGCGTTCTTATCCGTAACACAGCGCCCGAAGATAAGTCAATGGAGCGGTCTGGCCGCCCGGGTTAAGCCCGATGATCCCGGTCCAGCGTCCGGTACTGAATCGCCTGGCTCAAAAGCTTGCACTGAATGTCCCCGGAATCTTCCAGATCCGCAATCGTCCGTGCCACCTTCACCGATCCGGTCATGCGCCCGCGCCGAAAGCCCCAGCCGTATCACCGCGTTTCCAGCAACTTCTCCCCATCGGCATTAATCGCACAGTGTTTGCGCATCATTTTGGGCGCCATCTGCGCGTTCTAATAGGTCGTTTTCTCCGCCCCGAAGCGCTCCGTCTGCTTCTCCCGCGCCGCAATCACCCTCGCCCGCACCGCCGCCGAATCCTCTGACGACGAAGGCGCCCCAGTTCCTTGTATTTCACGGCCGGCACCTCAACGTGAATGTCAGCCCGGTCCAGCAATGGCCCGGAGATCTTCGAAACGTATTCGCAAGGGCAGCTCGATCAGGTCCGGCTGCGCTTGAATCAACGCCCCAGAAAGACCTTAGGATTCCAGACGCCCGCGAGTAAACTTCAGGCGAGTGTTGCGTCGACCGCCTGAGCCAGCAGCGTTAATCATTCGTTACATTTGCCACCGGCTCCCTTTTCGATTTTTCGATGATATTATCTCGCCCGCTGGTCGGCATCTGGCATACAAGGGATGCCTGTACGCGATGAACTGGAACACCACAGGAGAATAGGCGATGCGCATCGCAACCCCAGGTCATGCAGTCTTTGCGACGACGATGATCGCCATTGGAATCCTGGGCCTGATCAAAAGCGATTTCACCCCGCTATGGGATCCGGTACCCAAGGGTGTGCCCGCACTGGCCTATCTCTGTGCCTTTATCTCCCTGGTATCTGGCATAGGACTGCTCTGGCAGCGCACCGCCGCCGCCGCTGCCCGCGTGCTGCTCGCCTATCTCTTGCTTTGGTTGTTGCTGTTGAGAGTGCCAGGTATTTTCCTCGCGCCCAACGTGGAATTTTGGTGGTCAGCCTGCAAAACCGCCGTGATGGTTGGGGGCGCTTGGGTACTGTATGCCTGGTTCGCCGCTGACTGGGACCTGCAGCGCCTCGGTTTCGCCACCGGCGATAAGGGGCTGCGCATCGCGAGGGTGCTCTACGGCCTGGCCTTGATCCCCTTCGGCCTGGCCCATTTCATCTATCTCAAAAATACCGTCTCGCTCGTGCCTGGCTGGCTGCCATGGCATGGGTTCTGGGCGTATTTCACCGGATGTGCCTTCATCGCGGCGGGCGTGGCGGTGGTCATCGATGTGTATGCACGCCTAGCAGCCGCGCTCTCGGCGATCGAGATCGGCATGTTCACGCTACTGGTCTGGGTACCCATCGTGGCGGCAGGCTCCAAAGACACTTTCCAATGGAGCGAGACCATCGTCTCTGCAGCGCTGACGGCCGGCGCCTGGGTGGTGGCGGATTCCTACCGTGGCAGGCCCTGGCTCGCCACGAAAACAAGCTGACGTTCGTTACTCGCATGCGTGACACGGCGTTCAAGCGTTCGTTGAAGCGACTGCCGCTCGGTACCGGAGTAAAGATCGACTCGCCGGTGGGCTCGTTCACGCTGCATAAAAACTCTGCCAAACCGGCTGTGTTCCTGGCTGGGGGAATCGGAATCACGCCTTTTTTCAGCATCAGGACCTGTGGCGAGTTCGACAGTTCACGCAAGACTGTAAAGAAGAAACGTGGGCTAGTGGGCTATTTCGGTTTTTCAGCCCGATGCCAAAGGTACCCAACGACCGCGACAGTGGCAACGATGATTACAAATATGGTGGGGCCATTTAGGTGGAACCACGAGCCTACATAATATGCCAAAATCCCTATGCCTACCGCGAACAGAAGAGCAATTAGTGGCCTTCCCCAAAAACCTCGCGGCTTTGGGAGTCTCGTATCAAACATGCGATTTCTCCCTTGGAGCGCAGTCAGGTCCGAAAATTTTAGCAGGAGCCCACTGGAAATATCCAACTGTCGTTGATTCAGCGTGATTTTATGCCTACGGCACAAACCCATCCTTTCTTGCGTTCTTCGATGACCTGAACGTCGGAGTATCCAGCATTTCTGAACAGGCCGCGATGTTCATCAGCAGTTAGTAGCGTCATGCCAGTGAGTTCGGGATATTTCTCGAGGAGTCTGGCGGCGGTCGTAGTTGCTCCTTTGTAGACTTCGGCGATCACCATGAATCGGCCACCAGCTTTGAGGACGCGGAAGACTTCGTGCATGTTAGCGGGCAGGTCAGGCCAGAAGTAGTGGGTTTCCACGGCAGTGATGAGGTCAAAGGTGTTGCTGGGGAATGGAAGCTGAGAGACCGAGGCTTGGCGGGTTTCGACGCGGCCAGCCTCGATCCAGCGTGCGTTTGTTCTCCTGGTGGCTCTGACGCTTTCTTCGGAATAGTCGACGCCGTAGACTTTTCCTTCCGTAGCGATTGCGGCCAATTTAGAGATCGTTCTGCCCCCTCCGCAACCTATATCGAGGATCGTGTGGTTCTTCTCGACCGAAATGTGCGCTAAGCCCCAGTCAGTGAGCTTGGAATGGGAGGCGTTCATACGCCACAAAGTGAAGCGACCCAGCCATCCTGTCGGCTTTTGGCATTGATTTGTCGGTGCGCTCCAGGTGGGCACAATTGTTCCCCTCGTTCCGACAGTCTGACGCGAACATTCTATAGCACTTACCGAAGAACTCCCCTGGCCATTGCATCCGATTATCTGGTGTGTGGTCGCAACTCTTCCACAATCGGCCGGGGAAGATAAGGGAAGAGTTGCCCGTGACTCGGGAGCAGCTGGTTTGCTAAGGTCGTCGTTATGTCCGAGCGTGTCATGTCCCAGAGTTCCATCGAGCAGATACGCGAATTGCTCGACTCCCTTTATCGCGTGGATTCGGGACGAATCCTGGCAACTCTGATCCGCTTGCTCGGCGATTTTGATCTTGCCGAGGAGGCGATGCACGAGGCCTTTGCCGCTGCGCTGAGCCTGTGGCCAAGGAGTGGAGTACCCAGCAACCCGCGACCATGGTTGATTTCAACAGCCCGATTCAAAGCCATTGATACTCTGCGTCGACGGGCACGATTTGATGCGTCTCAAGACGAGCTCGTCGGATATCTCGAAGCGCAATGGAGTTCGGCGGAAAGGTCCAATGAAGAGGACAGCGTTGAGGATGATCGGCTGCGCCTGATTTTTACGTGCTGTCATCCATCTCTAGCGCCGGAAGCCCACGTTGCGCTCACCTTGCGTGAGGTGTGCGGGCTGACAACCGAGGAGATAGCAAAGGCCTTCCTGATCACTCCGCGTACGCTGGCGCAGCGCATTGTGCGCGCAAAGGCAAAGATTCGAGACACACCGATTCCGTACGAGGTGCCCACGCCGCAGGAATTGCCGGAGCGACTGGGCGCGGTGCTTCAGGTCATCTATCTCGTCTTTAACGAGGGTTATTCGGCTGCGGCGGGCGCGGAGGTAACGCGGGCCGAGCTAACTGGCGAGGCGATTCGACTGGGCCGCTTGCTGACCGAACTCCGGCCAGAGCCGGAAGTCATGGGGCTGCTTTCCCTGATGTTGCTACACGAATCCCGTCACGCCGCGAGAAGCTCTCCGACCGGAGAGCTGATTTTGCTGGAGAACCAGGATCGCTCGCTCTGGAACCGGGAGCAGATCGCGGAGGGAGTGGCATTGCTGGAAAAAGCCCTGAAGTCCCGCCGCTTCGGCTCCTACACACTGCAGGCTGCGATTGCGGCCGTTCATGCGGAGGCGGAATCGGTCGCTGTGACCGACTGGCGGCAGATTGTTGCGCTTTACAACCAATTGCTACGAATTCAGCCTTCGCCAGTTGTACAGCTCAATCGTGCCGTGGCAATTGCCATGTGCGATGGTCCAGAGGCCGGTCTGGCGCATATCGAAGCGGTGTTGGAACAGGGCGAATTGGCGAATTATTATCTGGCGCATTCCGCCCGTGCAGATATGTACCGCAGGCTCGGCAGGACAGCTGAGGCTCGGTCCTCTTATGAGAAAGCTCTGGCGCTGACCCAACAAGAACCAGAGCGGCAATTCCTGCAAGAGCGGATTCGGCAGTTGAAATAAAAAAAATGGAGTAGCTGTCGAATTTCGGTCTCCCGAACGACTATCTGATGACGGAACCTGAACCGGCCGTTCGACAATATCGTAAAGGCAGGGCAACCGCCCCGCCCGAGGACCGTTACAGGAGAACGGAGAAATCATGACGCAGTATTTGGTTGCTATTCACCACCCCGACGACTACGACCCGTCTAAAGAGGGCGAAGCGATGGCCCGCGATATCGACACGCTCAACGAAGAGATGGTGGCTGCCGGTGTCAGGGTTTTCGTTGGCGGCCTCACCGCGGCCAGCGACGCGAGGTCCCTGCGGGCGCAGCCCGATGGCAAGGTTCTTGTCACCGACGGGCCGTACATGGAGACCAAGGAGCACATAGGCGGTTTTTGGGTGCTGGAAGCCGCCAATCTGGATGAGGCACTTGCGTGGGGGCGCAAGGCTGTCATCGCCTGTCGGGCGCCGGTCGAAGTGCGCCCGTTTGGAAACCCCGACTAAGCAACTGAACGGCACTGACAACACTGTCGTGTTGGGCGCCCTGTCGATTTTCTCTGTGCGCGACGACCATAGGATGAACGATCCAGCGCGCAAGACTGTGCTGCTGGCTCCCACCGAGAGGAGAAGAACAATGAAATACATCTGTTTGGGATACATCGAGCCAGGAACATTCGAAGGGATGACCGAGGACGAGCGACACGCAGTGCTCGACGAATGCTTTGAGCACAATGACCATCTGCGCGCCAACGGACATCTTGTTGCCGAACTACCTCTTCAGCCTCCGGAGACCGCCGTGACCCTGTACTGGAAAAACGGCAAAGTCGCGACGACCGACGGCCCCTATGCGGAAACCAAGGAACAACTCGGCGGCATTCAGATCTTTGAGGCGCGAGACCTCAATCATGCCATTCAGCTTGTCTCACAGCAACCAGGCTTTAAGCATGGACTTGGGCCGATTGAGATACGACCGATTGTGGATTTGAGCGAAATGATCAAGGAGAGCGAGCGGCGACGGCGAAAGGTTATCTCGCGATGAGGGCGGCCGCAAGGGAAAGAATAATCAGTATATCCAGCGACGCGACGATCCTGGTCTTGGGACGGCAAGGCTATAAAACAGCTGTCCAAGGAAAGAACGGGTTTGTCTGTATGGTGGAAAGAAGCTGGATGGCGGCGTTTGCCTCGCCTGAGTTCTGGAACCTGAAGGTGAGAGGTGCCAAATGCCTGAATCGCCAAGCTGCGCGATCGATATTGCCGATCGCCGATCTGCGGACTAGCGTGGTGCTGGCCGGCCACTCTAAGGCGGAGATCGTGTCGGCCATCAAGGCGGCGTTCGACAATAAACAACCGCCAGATCTCGAAAACCCATTCTCATTCCGGGGGTCCCAGCCTTGCTGATTGCGAGACGAACTACAATTCTGTGCATTTCCTTGTCGTTGAGCCCGACCGCAGCAGCCCAGCAGAAGCCTTCTCCGCTTTCACCCTATGTGAAGGAAGATGCACCGGTGCTGGTGCTGGAGCATGTGCGCCTTATCGACGGCACAGGCTCTGCACCCAAGGAAGACATGCGCATCGACATCGCTGGCGGCAAGATCACAGCTGTCGAAGCCGCCAGTGCGCGCAGCCCTTATCCGCCCAACGCCAAGGTGCTGGATATGACGGGAAAGACCGTGATCCCCGGCCTGGTCGGCATGCACGAACATCTCTTCTATCCGACGCCGCAGCAACCGCAGGGTGGCGTGGCGTTCTATGGCGAGGCACCGGACAGCGCTCCGCGTCTCTATCTGGCTGGAGGCGTGACGACGGCGCGGACTGCGGGCAGCGTAGAGCCGTACACCGACCTGGAACTGAAGCGAAAGATCGACGCGGGGCTGCTGCCCGGACCAAAACTCGACGTGACTGGCCCCTACCTCGAGGGCAAAGGCAGCTTCGCGGTCCAGATGCACGCGCTTGCGGATGCGGACGACGCTGCGCGCACGGTGGATTATTGGGCCGCCGAGGGCGTGACCTCGTTCAAGGCATACAACTACCTCACGGCGGATGAGCTGAAAGCGGCCATCGACCGCGCTCACGCCCACGGGCTCAAAATCACCGGGCATCTTTGCTCCATCGGATTCAGGCAGGCGGCCGCGCTGGGCATCGACAACCTGGAACATGGCCTGTCGGTGGATACTGAGTTCTTCCCAGGGAGGAAGCCGGACGAGTGTCCCGGTCTTCTGGCGAATTTGGCATATATCGAGAAAAGCGTGGAAGTGGAGGGACCTGAGGTGCGGGAGATGATCCGTGACCTGGTAGCGCACCATGTGGCCATCACGTCGACGCTGGCGGTGTTTGAGGTTCTCGGCTCGAATCGTCCGCCCATGGAGCGGGAGAGCGCGGCTCTCAAGACGCTCTCGCCGCAAGCCGCGAAGGAGTATCTGGTAGGCCGCTCTCATGTGGCCGAGCGCGACATGGGCGGGCCGATGCTGGGAAAAGAAATGAGATTTGAGCGGGAGTTTATGGCCGCGGGCGGACTGCTGACGGCGGGATGCGATCCCACCGGCTACGGCGGCGTGGTGCCGGGCTTCGGCGACCAGCGCAACATTGAATTGCTGGTCGAGGCCGGCTTCTCATCGGTCGAAGCGATCCGCATTGCCACACTGAATGGGGCAATCTACATGGGCAGAGACGCGAGCATCGGATCGATTGCGCCGGGCAAGGCCGCCGATTTGGTGGTGTTGGGCGGCAACCCGGCGGAGAAGATTGAAAACATGGAGAAGGTTGAGCTGGTCTTCAAAGATGGCGTGGGTTTCGATCCTGCGAAGCTGATTCAATCGGCCACCGAGCTGGTTGGCTTGCGGTGAGCACGCGCAGAGGCGCGCGATTGGAGGTTGCCCCGGTCTCTCGCCGAAGGAACCGTCCCAGGCGAAAGGACTGCCGCCGATTCTCGTGTTCGCAGTCATAGTTGCAAAGTGGTCCGACGGAACGGTCGCACCCATGCATCAAGAGTAGATGGACCACTACGCAATCGAGACATCCCGCTGAGCTCCGGCACGGCAACCCGAGTGGTCTGCCCAGCGAATTGTCGGCGCTGCGCGGAAATTATCGTCGGACAACGCGGCTAAGTCTGGTTAGGGCTAACTTGGCTGCCAGTACTTGCCTTTGCCGGTTGAGCTGGCAGCGTTAAGGCATTTGACGTACTGGGACCTCTCAGGCGGTGATGAACGTAGGCACGACAACTCTGCCGCAGCCCGTTCGCATCCAACTGTTCACGTCCATTGTAAAGCGCAAGGAGCGTACTCATGCCTATTCGAGTCTGCGCGTCCGCGGTGGTTCTGGTCTTGGCGTTGGCCGGTCTGGGTTGGCCCCGATCGGCTTTCGGGCAGGACAAAAGCGCTGAGGGAAGCGCCTTCCGAACCCAAGTGGATCTAGTCTCCGTCTACTTCACGGTGCGCGACGACAAGAAACGCCTGGTCAGCGATTTAGCGCAAGATAGTTTCAGCGTCTCGGAAAACGGCCAGCCGCAGGCCATCAAGTTCTTTGCCCACCACAGTGACGTGGTCCTCAACGTGGGCGTGCTCCTGGACACGGGTTCGAACATGTCTTGGATTCTCGCCGAAGAGGCGCAGGCTTCGACGATGTTCCTAAGGCGCGTAGTGCGCCCCACGGACCTCGGCTTCATTGTGAGCTATGCCTCGCGGGTAGAAACCGTGCAGTTGCCGACGTCGGACCCTGTGCTCCTGAAGGAGGCCGCCCAGTCCATTGGGAAAGGAGCGGCGATTGGATTGCCTGAACGAGCTCCGGCGGAGCCAAGTATCTGGACCGGCGGAACCGTGGGCATCAACGGGCGGCACCCGCTCGACCCGAACCGCGAATCTCACCTTTACGACGCTATCCGTGTCTCCACGCACCGCTACCTTGCGGGCGAGGTGGGACGCAAGGCCATCGTTATCGTGGCCCTCTCCGGTGATTCCAAAAGCGAATCTACGATGACAGACGCTCTGGAAGCTCTGCTTGAAAACGACGTGATCGCGTACGTCCTGCAGATTTACGATGGCTCAAAGCGGGACAACTGCGACGTGCTCCACATCTACCAAAGGGACAGCAGCGGAGAGCCACTGCTCAAAAAACTTGCCGAGGCTACCGGCGGGCGAATGCTGGAAGTTCGGGGTATTGACAAACTCGAAGACGCGCTTGATGAGATCTCCGACGAACTGCACCACCAGTACAGCCTGGGCTACTACCCTGAAAACAAGAACTGGGACGGCAAGTTCCGCAAGATCCAGATTTCCGCCGACGAGAAAGGCTTTAAGGTTTATGCACGCAAAGGCTATTACGCCAAACCGCCGGCAGCGAACGTTGCGGTAACCCACTAACCAATCAACTGCGTCGCGCACTCCCGCACAACTCACGCGCCGCAAAATCCACGCATGCGAATTATCGGATAAGGCAAGGCTCCAGCCGCGATTCGGCTTGGCCCGGCGTCAAATTGCGAATGCGTTGATAGTCTGTTTCTGCCCATCCCCCCGGCCGCCATTTCTTTACTCCCTTGCCTTCCAAACGTATAGTGGAGGGACAATTGGCATCACAACTCTAGTCCCTGTGAGGTTGGCCGATGGCAGGAATAATCATTCTCGTCGTCCTCGTCTTGCTGGTGCTGTTTGGCATCGGCATGTACAACAGCCTGGTGCGCCTGAAGGTGCAGTGTGACAACGCCTGGGCCGACATTGACGTCCAACTCAAACGCCGCTACGACCTGATCCCCAACCTCGTCGAGACCGTAAAAGGCTACGCTGGCCACGAAAAAGGCACCCTCGAAGCCGTCATCAACGCGCGCAATCGCGCCATGAGCGCCACAGGACCCGCCGACAAAGCCCAAGCCGAAAACATGCTCTCTGGTGCCCTGAAAAGCCTCTTCGCTCTTTCCGAGGCCTATCCCCAATTGCGCGCCATCGAGAGCTTCACTTCTCTCCAAAACTCACTCACGCAGATTGAAGACACCGTGCAGAACGCTCGCCGCTACTACAACGCCGTCGTCCGCGACCTGAACACGAAAATCCTGCAATTCCCCACCAACATCTTCGCGGGAATGCTCGGTTTCAAACAGCGCGAATTCTTCGAAGTCACTTCCGCCACGGAACGCGAAGCCCCTAAGGTCAGCTTCAGCACGCCTGGCGCGCCGACAGCCTGATTCCCTCTGTTCGCACATCCCATGAGCGTGCGCCCCACATCCACTCGCCGGCTCTCCCTGCTCACGGGCGTTCTCATGATTTTGCTGGCACTGGCCACGTCGGCCTCCGCAAAAGAACGTCACCTCAAAAAGTTCTTCTCTGAAATCGTCGTCATGCCCAACGGCACCGTCGACGTCACCGAAAACATCACCTTCCAGTTCGTCGGCGGCCCGTGGCACGGCATCAGCCGCTATATTCCCGTGGAGTACTCCGGCGCGCGCGGCTTGAACTACACGCTTTTCCTCGACGTCAAGAGCGTCACCGACGAATCCGGGTCCAAACTGCGCTATGAAACCAGCCGCGAACGCCATTACCTCAATCTGAAAATCTACATCTCCAACGCCGACGACAGCACCCGCACTATCTCCATCAACTACACCGTTTCCGACGCCATCAAATTCTTCGACGATCACGACGAATTCTATTGGAACGTCACCGGCGACGAGTGGAGCATCCCCATCGAATCCGCCAGTGCCCACATCGTCTTTCCCGAGGGCGCCTCCAATCTCCGCGCCAAAGCCTTCACCGGAGCCTACCGCTCAACCGGGCGTGATGCCGTCGTCCAGGTCTCCGGCACTGGCGTGGATGTGCAAACTCGCGATCCTTTGCCGATGCACGAAGGCCTGACGGTCGCGGTCGCCTTCGACAAAGGCGCGGTCCGCGAACCCTCAGCTCTCTCCCTCTTATCGCGCTACCTGCGCAGCAACTGGCCGCTTTTTATCCCAATTGCCGCTTTCTTCGCGATGTTCTGGTGGTGGTGGACCCACGGCCGCGACCCGCGCCTCCGCCCCATCGCCCCGCAGTATCAGCCGCCCGACAATCTGACTCCCGGCGAAGTGGGCACACTCATCGACAATTCCGTGGACATGCGCGACATTACCGCCTCCATCGTCGACCTCGCTGTCCGCGGCTACCTCGTCATCGAGGAAAAGCAACAAGACCATCTCCTTGGCCTCACGCACTCCAAGGATTATGTTTTTCACCTCAAAAAATCGCGCGCCGAGTGGAACCCTCTCAAGTCGCATGAGCAGGAACTTCTCGATGGAATATTCAGCGGCGGAAACGCCGGCGATGCCGTTCCGCTTGACGCGCTTCACAACACGTTTTATGCAAACATCCCCGGCATCCGGAATCAGATTTTCGGTTCACTCGTCGGGGACGGCTATTACGCACAGCGACCGGACAGTGTTCGCTCCACCTACATTTTGATTGGCATCGTCACCGGCATCATCCTGATCGCCGGTGGAATTTGGATTTCCAATCACTCAGGCATGCAGCCTCTTCCTTTTATCGTCGCGGGACTCCTCACCGGCGCGATCATCTGCGGCTTCGGCTGGTTCATGCCCGCGCGCACCGAGGCCGGAGCGCGCGCCCTCGAAGGCGTCCTCGGCTTCGAGGATTTCCTTGCCCACGTCGAGTCCGACCGTTTCAATCGCATGATCAAAACGCCCGAGATGTTCGAAAAGTTTCTTCCCTTCGCCATGGCCCTCGGCGTCGAAAAAAACTGGAGCAAAGCTTTCCAGGGCATCTACACACAGCCGCCGCAGTGGTATCAGGGCAGTTACGGCCCCAACTTCTATCCCTACATGTTCGCCAATGATCTGAATACCATGTCTTCGATGGCGGGCGACGTCATGACCTCCGCCCCGCGCAGCGCCGAAGGCTCCGCCTTTTCCAGTGACGGCGGTGGCGGCGGCTCCGAAGGCGGCGGCTTCGGCGGCGGTGGCGGCGACGCCTTCTAGCGGAGGCCGGGGCTTCAGCCCCGGCGTAGCGCGCCGACCTCTAATGGGCTTTAGCCCCTGAAGAAAGTTTTCCGATTGTTTTTGTACAATGCCTAATTTTGCGGCTTCACCACCACGCCATAGGCTTCCAGCATGTCTTGCAGCCGCACCACTCCTAGCAGTTGGTGAACATTCGCGCGGCTCACCACCGGCAAAACATCCACGCGAAACGCTCCCATCCGGTCTAGTGCATCGTCCAACGAATGGTCGGCATGCACGTGCGGAAACTCTCCCGCCTTCAAAAGCGTGCTCACCTGTGCGTCCAGATTTCCCCCGCCAGCCGCATTCTCCAACTGTTCTCGCGTGATCAGCCCCGCCACTCCCCGCGCATCCGTAACAATCCAGGTTCGCTGCGGCGTCCCCTGCCGGAGTTCCAGCACCCTTTGTATCGTTTCCCCCGCACTCAACACTTGCCCGGCCGGTTGCATGACCTGCATCACCAGTCGCCGCCTCTGCTGGCGGCTCCCGAATTTCGGCAGATGGATGCCGTCCTGCTCCGCCAGCACTTCGTAAATCGGCTCTTTCTGCAGCCGCGACGCAATGAGATAACTCACCAGGTTCGAAAGCATCAGCGGCACGATCACCGCGTAATCCCGTGTGATTTCAAAAATCATCACCACCGACGTCATCGGCGCGCGAACGATTCCTGCAAACGCCGTCCCCATCCCAACCAGAGCGTACGCGCCCGGTGAAGCCACATAGCTCGGGAAGAAATGCTGCGCCACGCTTCCCACTGCTCCGCCCAGCATCGCTCCCAGAAACAGGCTCGGACCAAAAATCCCCCCGGCATTTCCCGAAGCGTAGCTCACCGCCGTCGCCACCAGCTTCAGCGCCAGCAGGGTCAGCATCAATTTCAACGTCAGGCCGTCGTTCAAGACATCGCCCACATACTGGTACCCGACGCCCAACACCGACGGCACAAACCATCCCATTATCCCGACAACGAGTCCGCCAGCCACCGGTTGAAACCAAACCGTCTTGGTCGGCTGTCGCTTGAACCACACCCGCAGCCGCAACAGCAATTGCGTGAACGTCGCGGAAACCACGCCGCCCGCAATTCCAAGAATTCCGTACACAATCAGCTCCCACGAGGTCACTAGTTGATACTGCGGCACCTGAAACAGCGGCTCGTTGCCCAGTAGCAACCGCAAAACGCCCCAACTCGTTGCGGAAGCAAGCACCACGGAACCGAGCACCGGCGCGTGCAAATCCCCGACAACTTCCTCCAGCGTAAACAGCACCGCCGCCAGCGGGGTGTTAAACGCTGCCGCGACCGCAGCCGCGGCCCCAACGGGCAGCAGCGCTTTCACCCTCTCCGGCCGCAATCCAAGCGCCCGCCCCAGTACCGAAGCGATTCCACTGCCAACCTGAACCGCCGGCCCCTCGCGCCCCAGCGGGATTCCGCTCGCCAGCGTCACTGATGTGCAGAAAAATTTTCCTATCACCGTCGAAAGACTGATGAACCCGCCGCGCGCATAAAGTGCCGCCTTCGTCTGCGGCACGCCGCTTCCCCGCGCATCCGGGAAATATTTGTACAGCAAATATCCCATCACCAGCGACCCAGTGACGGGAACAAGGAACCTTCTCCAAGCGGCCGCATAGGGCGGATAAAGCTGCGCGCCGAATCGTCCGGTGATCTCGATGAACGCCACCACGACCAGCCCAACCAGCGCGCCAATCAACAGCGTGAGCGCAAGGAACACCTGCTCCTCGCGGTCGTTCAGGAAAGCTCTCCATTTCAAAATGGCAGGATTCCACCACTTGGGTTGAGACGGCTTCACATCCATCGTCATGTTCAGGAATCCTACTTGGGAGCAAATCCCTTTAGCGCGTCCGGATAGGGAAAGCGGATCACTTGTTCGCGGTGGCGCTCCTCTTCCACGTGCCGCGTCCGCGCCTTCAGCAAATCTTCGAGCGTCACCAGTCCGAGCCATTTCTGCGTTTCTCCATCAACGACCGGCATCCGCGTGACTCCGTTCTCCGCCATGTGGTTGACCACTATCCGCAGCACTTCGTCCGGATAGGCATTCACACTCTCCTGCCGCATAACTTCGATGAGTGGCCGCGCCAAAAGGTTCTCATCGCGCGTCTCTTGCCACTTGTGCAGGTCGCCTGAAGTCAACACTCCGTCAAGCCGCCCCTCCGCATCCACCACCGGCAACAACCGCTGCAATTGCCAGCGCGCGAGGTGAGGCGAACCCAACACGTCTCGCAACAACCCGGACGACGGAACGCTCATCGTGTCTTTCTGCATTACCTCCCGCACATACAGCAACTCCAGCGGATCGACTGCGTATTCCCGGCTCAAGTGAAACCCGCGCCGCGCCACTTTCTCCGTCAAGATCGACCGCTTCAACGTCAGCACCGTGAATCCATGTGCGATCATGCTGCCCACCAGCAAGGGCAGAAATACGTTCGCGTCGTGCGTCAACTCAAATGCGAACACGATGCTGGTAAACGGCGACCGCATCGTCCCCCCAAGAATCGCCCCCATGCTGATCAACGGCCAGAATCCCGCACCTTCGTTGGGCAAAAACATGGCTTCCAGTCCGCCGAGCGCACCGCCCATCATCAGCAAAGGCGCCAGCACGCCTCCCGAGGTCCCCGATCCCAGCGACACCGCCCAGATAAACCATTTCACCAGGAGGACGCCCAGGATTACCTTGGTCGTCACGCTGCCCTGCAACAACGCCCCAATCGTGTCGTAGCCAACGCCCAGCGCCTGCGGAAAAATCAGCCCGCCGATGCCGATCGCCAGCCCGCCAATTGCCGGCCACCACATCCAGTGAATCTTCAGGCGCTGAAACGCGTCTTCCGCCGCATAAACCGAGAGTGTCAGCAGTGCCGACAACCCTCCGGCAAGCAATCCCACCAGCGCGCAGCCCAACAGCGCTTTGGGCCCGATGAACAAAGGATGCTCCGGCACAGGAAACAGCGGCCCAAATCCAAGAATATATCGCCGCGCGATAGCGGCCACCGCGCTAGCCAACGCCACCGGCACCAGGCTGCGCGGCTTCCATTCAAACAGCAGCAACTCCACCGCCAGCAGCACCGCTGCAACCGGCGACGCAAAGGTTGCCGACATGCCTCCCGCAGCCCCAGCCACAAGCAGCGTCTTTCGCTCTGCGCTCGTCAGGTGAAACAGTTGCGCAATCATCGACCCGAAAGCGCCGCCCGTCATGATGATCGGGCCCTCGGCGCCAAACGGGCCGCCCGAACCAATCGAAATCGCCGAAGACAGCGGCTTCAAAAACGTCACCTTCGGCTCTACCCGGCTACCGTTCATCAAAATCGCTTCAATCGCCTCCGGAATTCCGTGCCCCCGGATGCGCTCGGATCCAAAGCGCGCCATCACCCCGATAATCAGCGCGCCACCAACTGGAACCAGCAGGCTCCAATATCCAAGGTGATTCCCCGCCGGAGAAACCATATCCGTGCTCCACCGCCCAAAGTAAAAAAGATTCGTGAACAACCCGATAAGGCGCAGCAGGGCTAGCGCCACAAAAGCGCATAAGACGCCGATAAACATCGCGAGCAGTGAAATGGGAATGACGCGGAGGGTGGTAGTGAAGTCGCCTAGTTCTTCATTTCGCTTGCTGGCGGCACGTGCTGGACGTGAATCCTGAATGATGTCCTCCTATTGAATCAAAAACGTTCTGCTGGGCTTGCTTCAGCGGGCTCTGCGCCCGCCCACACTCGGCCTTTTCGGCCTCGCAGTCATGGGCCGGGATTCCAGCAGTTTCCCGACGGATTCGACCAACGCGCGGCCGTGGGAGCGCAATTCCACCAACCGCTGGGCGACCACCTTTTCCAGCAGTTTCTCGCCGCGCGGCTGCAGTGACACGAGCACCTGGCGCCGGTCTTCCCGGCCCCGCGTGCGTTTCACAAAACCGTGCGCTTCCATGCGGTCAATCAGTTCGACGGTGCTGTGGTGGCGCAGCGCCAGCCGATCCGCAAGCGTGCGAATGCTGGCCTCTTGCCCGGGCTCCAGCCCGCGAATCGCCAGCAGCAAGAGGTATTGCTGTGGCTCAAGCCCTGCCAGGCGCGCGGTCCCGTCGCCTTCCTGCAGAAAGCGCCTTATCAGGTAGCGAAGCTGTGAAAGTGCGTGATATTCCCCGTCGGTAATCCGTGCGGCCATGACACAAGTCTATCGTATCACGATACATATTGCCACCCGCTCATTTGTAGGGGTGGCTTTACGCCGCATACCTTGTCATCCTGAGGGGCGCGCCGTTTGCGCCCGAAGGACCTCAACGTATCCGGCGCGCACAACTTGTCAGTTAAAATGCAAGCAGGCTACTCCTACAACCCCTTCCGGAACGCCTTCTGCGTCTTGTAATGCTCGTACCCGTTCCGCAAATAAAACCCGTGCGCCCGCTCGCGCAGCACATTCGACCGCACCGACATGCTCTTGCACCGTTTCCCCCGCGCCCATTTCTCCGCCGCCGCCAGCAGCAGCGCCCCAGCTCCCTGGCTCCGTGCCGTCTCATCAACCACCAACCCATTCACCTCAGCCCGGCGCTCCACTTCCAGCAATGGCATGGTGCTGACGTGGATCCATCCAACCAGCCCGTCTTTCCGCGAGTCGGCAACGAAACACGCCGCGTCCTTATCTTTGCGCATATCGCCGAGCCGCGCCTTCATTTCCTTCGTGGACGTCGGATACCCCAGTTGCCCCGAAAGCTCGGCAATCCCTTCCGCATCGGTCGGGCGTGCCCGCCTGACACCAACGTCAATCTTTCGCGGCGGCATCATAACGCTCGCTCCCGTCCGCGCAACCGCGCTTGCACGGCCTCGCCTTCCAGTTCGCGCAAAGCATCCACTGCAATCCAGCGCCCAGCGCGCGATTCCTTGTCCCGGATACGCCGCGCCGTCAGAATGGCCGCGCGATTCAGCTTCACATTCCGCTTTCCGATGTTGCGGAGCGCCCAATTCACTGCCTTGCGCACAAAGTTCCGGTTGTCGTCGGCTTCCCGCTCAATCACTTTCAAAAAGCTCAGATACTTCGCGTCCTCCGCCGAGCTGTCACGGTACGCAAGATAGGCGGCCAACGCGAATCCACCGCGCTTCTGAAACTCTTCCTTGCGCTTTGTCCACGCAAACGCTTTCGGCCAGGCAGCGTCGGCAAACACGAACAGATGGCAGCACGTCCCATCGCAACTGTCCCAATTGTCAAAGTCGCGCACCCACAATTCCATCTGGGAACCCGTAACCTTGCCCGGCTCGCTGATCAACCCCGCCAAAATCTTCGCATCCTGGATTCCCGTGGACCACAGTCCCAGACCCAGGGCGTGATTCTTCCCGATCTTCTTGGCTAAACCATCGAGTTTTGGTTTGGAAACTCCGAAGACCTTCTTGGCGCGGATTCCATAACGCGCCATTCCTTCCACATTGCGCTTCGTGCCGAGCCGCCGAAGCTCGCTCACGACGCGTCTAACGCTCCACTCCCCACGGGCGGTCCGCGTCGCGTTCTTCCTAAAACGTTTTGTCTGAATCGATGAGGATCGTGACCGGGCCTTCATTGACCAACTCCACCGACATCATGGCTTGAAATATCCCGTTGCCCACGAAAATACCTAGCTTGCGAAGCGCCTCCGAAAACTCCTCGTACAGCTTTTTCGCAACTTCCGGCGGCGCCGCCGCAATATAGCTCGGCCGCCTCTGCCCCCGCGCATCACCGTATAACGTGAACTGCGAAACCACCAACGCGCTTCCGTTCACGTCCAGCAGCGACCGGTTCATCTTCCCCTGCTCGTCCGCGAAGATCCGCAGGTTGGCCACTTTCTCCGCCATCGCTGCCGCCACCTGAGAATTATCTTCCTTCCCGACTCCGAGCAGGACCATCAGCCCTGGGCCAATCTCTCCCGTGACCCGCCCTTCCACCGTGACCTTCGCGCGGCTCACCCTCTGCACCACCGCTCGCATGGCCTCTTCTTCTCCTTCTTTACTTCGTTACATCTGTACTTCTCTACTTCGCTTCTTCCTTCTTCGCCGGCTTCCGCGGCAGCAATTCCGGCAACTCCGCCACGTTATAAGCGAACACCGCCAGCACCTGCGCGCCTTCCGTCAAATCATCCCACTGCACGTGGTCCAGCACATCCGCCTGCGAGTGGTGCATCTTGTCGTAGTCCGCCACTTCCTGCACGCACCAGAAGCCCGGCACGCCCGCCGTATCGAACGGCACGTGGTCCGATCCGCCTTCGCTCCGCAACGTAGGCTCCATAATCCCCAGCGGCTCCGCCATCGGATACAGCACGTGGTCGATCGTCTCCCTCACGTTGTAATTCCCCATCAATCCGATCGTCAGCACCTTCCCCGTGCCCGTATCGTGCACCAGCACGCCCGATATCTTCGCCAGCTCATCCTTATGCGCCTGCACGTATGCTTTTGATCCATTCAGCCCCTGCTCCTCGCCTGTGAACAACACGAACCGTATCGTCCGCTTCGGCTTCACTCCCAGTTTTTGCAAAGCACGCGCCGCTTCCAGCACCGCCATCGACCCCGTGCCGTTATCCGTCGCTCCGGTGCCCAGATCCCACGAGTCCAGATGCGCTCCCAAAATCACCACCTCATCCGGCTTCTCCACCCCGCGAATTTCCGCCACCGTGTTGTACACCTCCACCGGTTTCCCGCTGAACGAACTCTGCAAATTCAGCTCCACCTCGACCGGCGCGCCCGCATCCAGCAATCGCCAGATCTGCAAATAATCCTCGCGCTCCAAATAAGCCGAAGGAAACGCAGCCAACTGATACTCCCGCGAAGCGGTTGACATATTCATCAGCCCGTACATCTTCTCCGAACCCGAAAACATCGCCAGCGCCTTTTCCTCCGTCATCATCTTCGTCAGCGCCGCGCGCATTTGCATATAGGCTTTGTTATCAAAGTTGCCTTCTCTCTTCGGATGGTTCAGCGGAATCGTCGATTGCCCAACGGGCGTCAGGATCGGATTGCTCGGCGGCTCCATCTCCCGCGGCCGCGTCACGATCACGACCTTCCTCGCAAGCTTCCCTTTGTATTTCTCCAGGTCCTCCGTCTTCTCCGCATCCACCCCAATCACTTCACCCTTGACCGTTCCGTTCGTTGAAGGCGACCAGCCCGCGCCCGCCAGCGTCAATTCATGCACTGCCGGCGAAACAATCCGCCCCGTCGCAGGCCCGCGTGTCCAGCTGTTCGCTATGCTCCAGCTCTCCAGGCGTGCGTTCTCCAGTCCCAATGACTTGAATTGTTCCTGCGTCCAGTGGCTGGCCCGATCCAATTGCGGCGAGCCGGTGAGCCGCGGCCCAATCTGCGTCGTCAGATAGGTCAGATCCGCTTTCAACTGCTCCGCGTCGCCTTTCACTTGTTCAATAATCTTTTTATCCGTTTCCATAATCGGATCCGTCTTCGGCTTCTCCAATCGCGCCGTAGCCGGCGCAATCGGTGGCACCGGCCGCCGCGGCAGCATCTCCGGCAACTCGGCCGTGCTGTAAGCCCACGCCGCCAGCACCTGCGCGCCCTGGTTGATATCGTCCTTCCAGACTTTGTCGAACGTATCCGATTGGCTGTGATGCGTCTTGAAATATTCCGCAATCTCCTGTGCGCACCAAAAGCCCGGCACTCCCACTTCGTCAAAGGACAGGCTGTCCGTCCCATACTCCCGCGCCGTCGTAGGCTCCAGCATCTTCAGCTCACCCAGCGGCGCGATCACCTGATCCACAATCTGCCGGTCCTGGTAATTGTCATGCAGCCCAATCGCCAGAACCCGCCCTGTCCCGCTATCATGAATCAGCGCGCCCGAAATTTTCCCTAGCTCGCTCTTGTGCGCCCTCACATACTCCTTCGAACCGATCAGCCCCTGCTCCTCGCCGGTAAACAGAATGAACCGGATCGTCCGCTTCGGCTTCAAATCCAGTTTCGCCAGCGTCCGCGCCGCTTCGAGCACCGCCATCGAACCGGTTCCGTTGTCCGTGCTGCCCGTGCCTAGGTCCCAGGAATCCAGATGCGCTCCGAGAATCACCACTTCGTCGGGCTTCTCTGTCCCGCGAATCTCCCCGACCGTGTTGTAAACCTCCACCGGCTTTTTCGAAAGCGAATTCGAAATCTCGATCTCCATCTGCACCGGGCCCTTCTTCAACATCCGGTAAATCATCCGGTATCCTTCCCCGGTGATGAACGCCGTCGGCAGCAGGCCCATCTGGAATGGTTCCGTCGTGCCATCCGTCATGTTCAGCAGCGCATGCGGTTTGTTCGCGTCTCGCAAAACCGCCGCCACTCCCTCCTCCTTTAGGAAAGCTGTCCGCTCCTTCGCTGCTCGCAGGTATTTTTCGTAGGGATCCGGAACTCCCGGCTGCCCCACCGGCGGGGGCGGCTCTTCCAGCGGGTGATAAATCTCCGCGTTCTGATCGACTGGCTTCGGCGGTGAAAGCGGCTTGGGCTCCTGGTAAATCACGATCGCGCCCTTCAGCTTCCCCTTGAATTTCTCGTAGTCCTCGGGTTTCTTCGCATCGAAATAAACTACCGGGCCATGCACTTTGCCCCTGGTGCTCGGCGCCCAGGCCGAAGAAGCGATCATCAGCGGATGTTCGGTCGGAGCAATGATTCGCGCACTCGCCTTGCCGCGCTCCCAGGCGTGAGGAATGCTGTAAGCCTCCAGATGCACGTTCGTCAGGCCATATTTTTTGAACATCTCCGCGGTCCAATCGTTGGCCCGCTTCAGTTGCGGCAAACCCGTAAGCCGCGGCCCGATCTCATCCGACAAATATTCAAGATTCTCCATCAACTCGCTATGCTCGTGGATTTCGCTCAAAATTTTCGCATCCGCGGCGGCGACAGGATTGGTTTCCTCATTCGCGGCATGCGCCGTCCACACCCGGCCAACCAGCAGGCACAACGCCAACCCAGCCACACCGACAGCTTTGCGGTTCTTATTCATTCCACTCTCCCCGGAAGGGCATCGTCTCTCTGGATTTGAACTGTTTCTCTCGCGCAGGGCAGATCAGCCCTTTCTTGCGGCAACCTTCGCTGCCCCCTTAGACGCACTGCGCCGCGGAACCGGTTTCGTCCCGCGGCCTCTTTTCGCCCGCCGTGGCGTCTTTTGGCAATTCGGGCAAAAGAAACTGCTGCGTCCCGCCACCACAATTCGCCGAATAAGCGTCTTGCAGCGGTAGCACGCCTTCCCTTCCCGCCCGTACGCTTTATGGTGCAGTTGATACTCTCCCGGCTCTCCCTCGGCGTCAACAAAGTCCGAAATCGAAGACCCGCGCAGCACAATGGCTTTCTCCAGAATTTGCTGCAAAGCCCCGTGCAGGCTCTTGACCTCTTCGACGCGCAGCCGCGCGCCAATCCGTGCTGGATGTATCTTCGCCTTCCACAAACTTTCATCCGCATAGATGTTGCCGACGCCGCGAAGCACTCCTTGATCCAGCAGCATGGCCTTGATGCGCGCCCGCCGTCCGCGAATGCGTTGCACAAATTCCTCAAACGAAATCAGCAAAGGATCGGCGCCAAACCGCAACAGCTCCTTCCGCAGCTTCTCACCCGCCAGCAGGGCAATCCGCCCGAAGCGCCGCGGATCAATGTACCGAAGCTCCCGTCCGTCGTCGAGCAGCGCCACCAGATGAGTATGCTTCGCGCATGGCTCGCTGACTGGCCGCGGCACCATCGTGCCAGTCATTCCAAGATGCACAAGTAGCGCAGACTCATGTGGATCACCGTCTATTTCCGAAGACCGCTGCAACCGCAACAGCATGAATTTCCCGTACCGCTCCACCCTCTCGATCTGCGTCCCCGGCAACTCCCGCTCAATCTCCACGGGATTGTCCATGAAGTCCGTCTTCCCCAGCTCCACGCTCAACACGCGGCGCCCGGCAAGCTCCCGCTGCAACCCCCGGGCCAGCGTCTCGACTTCCGGCAATTCTGGCATCTCAACCCCGAATGCAAGCGCGCAAAACTCTCTTCTGGAGCGCCCTCTGCTTGCCCTGAGCGCATTTCGCGAAGGGTGCTCTTCACTCCGACTCTTTTCTCTGCTCTGCTCTTCCAATCTCACTTCTTGTGGTAATTCGGGTATGGCGGATGATCCGGAATCACTACGGGGTTCTTCTTCAACGCATCCAACGTCACCTCGACCGCCTTCTCCAACTGCGCGTCATGCCCCGCCGCCACCGACGCCGGATCATTCTCCATCTCAATATCTGGCGCCACCCCGTGATTCTCCACTTCCCAATCCCCGTGCAATCCATAAATCGCCACTCGCGGAGAAGTAATCCGCCCTCCGTCCATCAGCGGAGGGTAATTGTAAATCCCCACCAACCCTCCCCAGGTCCGCGTCCCCACCAACGGCCCCACCCCGTCCTGCCGGAACATCCACGGCAACGCGTCGCCGCCCGACCCCGACATTTCGTTGATGATCATCGTCTTCGGTCCGTAAATCTGCATCAGCGGCGAACAGAACTTCTCGCCCTCCCGCGATATCGCGCAGTTCCGCAGCGGCCGCTTCAACATATCAATGATGTAGTCGGCAATCTCCCCGCCGTGGTTATAGCGCTCGTCAATCACCGCTCCCAGCTTGCCCGTCTGCGCGTAGTAGTACCGGTTGAAATTCGTCCACCCGCCTACGGCCGTATCCGGAACGTGCACGTACGCCAGCTTTCCCCCGCTCAATTCGTCCACTTTGCGGCGGTTGTCCTCCTCCCACGCGCGGTTGCGGAGCGAAAATTCGTTCTCCACCGGAACGACGGTGACTTCCCGCGCATCCTTCCCGTCGGGATTCGGCCCGATCTTGATCTTTATCTGCTTCCCCGCGGTATTCTCAAAGAAGCTGTAAACGCTCTCCGGCGGATGCACTTCTCTCCCATTCACTGAAATCAGATACTCTCCGGTCTTCGCGTCCACTCCCGGCTGCGTCAGCGGCGCGCGCAGGTTTGGATACCAGTTTTCGCCGCTGTAAATTCGCGCAAAACGGTACCGGCCATTTTCCACCTTATAGTCGGCGCCCAGCAACCCGCCCTTCACCTGGTTCGGCTTCGGCGCGTCTCCCCCTCCGATGAACATGTGCCCAACGGTTATCTCTCCCAGCATTTCGGTAAACAAATAATTCAAATCCGCGCGGCCCCCGATCCCGGCTAGGTAAGCCCGATATTTTTTCTCCGCGCCGGCCAGGTTCAGTCCATGCAGACCTGGTTCATAGAAAAAGTCGCGCTGTATCCGCCACGCTTCCCGGTACATCTGATCCCACTCGGCGCGGGGATCGGCATAAACCTCCATGTCCCCGAATTTCAGTGCGCCTTCGCCCGCCTTCGGCGCGGCGCCAGTGCCGGCGATGATCCACGTCGTGCTCATCGGCGGCCCCTGCCGGAAAAGCACCTTCTCTCCGTTAGCAGATACGGAAAAAAAGCTCACCCCGCTCGTAAACGGCTCCGTCTTTCTCGTTTTCAACTCAAACTTGGCAACGGTAAGCAGCGCCGGCTCGCCAAACCGCGGCACGTCCACGATCTCGGAGAGGAACAGCACCCCCGATTTTCCGGCTTCAAGCTGCTCATAATTTGCTGCCCGTATCGGAAGAGCCACGATCCGCTGCGTGATGCCTTCAAAATCGATGGTGACAGCGGGAACTTTCTCCTTCTTCTCGCCTTCCTTGCCCTTCTCTTTTTCGTTGTCCTTGCCGTTATCTTTCGCTTTGTCCTTGTCTTTCTCATCGTCCTTATCTTTATCCTTGTCGCCGTCTTTGCCTTTTTCCTCTTTGCCTACCTTCTCTTCATCGCTTTGCGGCTCCACCGGATTCGCATCGCCCTTTTTCAAAACCACCGCATAAACGTTCCGCGTCAACGGATGCTGGAAACTCGAAAGATCCAGCCAACCGGCCGTCAGACCAACGTCCGTACTGGCCGCGAAATAAATCGTCTTTCCGTCCTTGTCGAAAACCGGGTAACGCGAATCCGCCGTCCCATCGGTAATCTGCGTCTCTTTCCCGTTTTCCACCGAATATACAAAGACCGCGTGCAGGTGGTTTTCAAGATATTTGTCATAAACCATCCACTTGCTGTCAGGAGACCAAACGCCGGTGGGAAAACCTCCCGGATCTTCAAATCTCTCGGTCGAAATCTTCACTGGCGTGCCCTTTTCAATCTCCACATACCAGCGGTTCAACCGCTTGTCGGTATAAGCAATCTTTTTGCTGTCCGGCGACCACACGGGGCTGTAGAAATATGACGGCGGATTCCCCAGGTTAATCTTCTTGACATCTCCCAGGCCGCTCTGGTCCACCAGGTGCAGCGCATACTCGCCCGATTCATCCGAAAAAAACGCAACCCACTTCCCGTCAGGAGACCACGCCGGGTCGCGTTCCGCGGCTCCAGTCGTGCGCGTCAAGTTCCGGATGTTCCCTTTCTCCGCTGGCACGGTCAGAATCTCCCCGCGCGCTTCAAACACCGCCCGCTGCCCCGTCGGCGAAATTCCCGCATTCCAAATCTTGTCCGCCGCTTTCACCCAATGGGCGCGCGTCGCCGGCAGATCCCCGTTCACTCGCACTTCAATGTGCTTCGCACTGCCGGACTTTGGATCGAGCAAATACAATCCGCCGAACTGCTCGTACACCAGGGCATCCGGCCCTGCGGAAACCGATTTCAGATCCAGTCCCCTGTTTTCAATCACCTGCTTTACCGCTTTTGTTTTCGTGTCGTAAGCAAACAGACTCACCGGACCGTTGCGATCCGAAAGAAAATAAACCGTGTTGCCAAACCAAACAGGATTCGAGTCGTTGGAATTCTCTCGTGGGATTATCACCCGCTGTAAATCCCGCAACGTCACGATATATATCGGCGTCGTCTGCCCGCCGCGGTACCTCTTCCATGCCGCCTGCCACTTCAAATTCGGCACGTACGCCAGTTGCGACGCGTCCGGTGAATACGAACCGCTCGCCGCCCGCCACATCGGCAGCGCCTCCGGCACACCTCCTTCTGCAGCCACCGTGTAAAGCCGCTCGAAATCCGCATACGATTCGCGCCCCGAGCTAAAAAGTATCTTCTTGCCGTCCGGTGTCCAGCCCACCACCACGTCCGCGTCCGGATGCCACGTCAGCCGCCTCGGCGGTCCACCCTCCGCTGCCACCACGTACACATCGGCGTTCCCGTCATACTCCCCGGTGAATGCGATCCATTTCCCATCGGGCGAAAACGCCGGATGCGTTTCGTGCCCCCCTGTCGTCAGTTGCCGCGCCTCTCCGCCCTCGCTCGGCGCGCTCCACAAATACCCTCCGTAAACAAACACAACCTCGCTCTTCGAAATCGTAGGCTGCTGCAAAAGCAGCGGTGAATCCGCACCTGCCGCCAAATTCGCCGAAACCAGCAAGCCCACCGTCATCAACCACCCGAAGCATTTGCGCATCCCATTCCTCCAAATTCAGTAGCGGCCACCTTCAGGTGGCCACGCATGCAGCTCTTAGTCTTCTCTCTTCAGCAGCAATTATTTATATCCCGGCCAAAACCCGGGCGCCGAAATCTCTTTCGCATCCTGCTTCTCCGAGTATTTCTTCACCATCGGCGCGACTTCCGAACTCTTCCCCACCAGCACAAACGTCAGGTTGTCCAGCGGAAAATGCTTTGCGATCGCCTGCTTCGCCATTTCCGGCGTCACGCCGTCAATCCGCTGCTCGAACTGGTTCACTTCACTGTCATCCAGTCCCAAGAATTCATGTCGGACAATCAAGCGAGCCAGTTGCCCCGACGTTTCGATCGTGGGAGGAAACTGCCCCTTGAGATAGCTTTTCGCGGAACTCAACTGCTCGGCGGTGATCCCGTTCGTGTGCAGTTTTTTCAGGATCTCCAGCCCCAAATCAATCGCCTGACCGGTGGTCTCATTCCGCGTAAAGCTGAACATCGCAAACGGCCCCGGCTCCTTCTGCATCGAAAAAAACGACGTCGCCCCGTATGTCAACCCCGACTCCACCCGCAGCGCCTCGTTCAGCATCGACGTAAACCGCGATCCAAACACCGTGTTGACCACCTCAATCGCCACGCGATCCGGATCCGTCGCCGAAATCCCCACGTTGCCGATCACAAAATAAGTTTGCGTGGCGTCAGCTTTGTTCACCAGCAGCAGTTTCTTGGCCTTCATCGGACCGGCCGCGTCCTCCTTCACTGCCGGCGCTGCTTTCGCTGGCCACGCGTCAAAAATCTCCTCAATTTTCTTCTTCATCTCCGCCGGTTTAAAATCCCCGGCCACCGCCAAAATCGTATTCCCCGGCGTGTAATAACTGTCGTAAAACTTCACAATCGCATCCCGCTGAATCTTCTTAAGCGAAATCTCGTCGCCGCTCGTCGGACGCCCGTATTCCTTCCCGTTGTATAAATATCCTTCGTAATATTGGAAAATCACGTCCCGCGCACTGTCCTTCGCCGCCTTCACCCCGTCCACCGACTGCGCCAGCAACTTGTCCACTTCCGCCTGCGGAAACGTCGGATGCAGCAATGCGTCGGACACCAGTTCCAGCCCTTTCGCCGTATCCTTCGAAAGAAATTCCCCCGCGAAGCTCGAATAATCCGCCCCTGCGTCCGCTTCGAACGTTCCGCCGATGAAATCAATGTCGCCAGCAAACTGCTGCGCCGTCCGCGTCTTCGTGCCCTTGCGCAGCAATCCCGCGGTAGTCGAAGCCAAACCCTCCTGTCCCGCCGGATCCGCCAATCCCCCCGCCTTCACGATCCCCGCAACGCTCACCATCGGCACGCTGTGCTTTTCCAATAGCAGTACCGTCAACCCATTCTTCAGCACCACCTTCTCATGCGGTGGCATCTGCAACTTCTGCGCCCAAGCCGCGGAAGCACCGCCCAGCAACGCAATCGCCAGGGCCAACGTAAGCGTCCTCTTTGTCAGCATTCTCATGGCTTGCCCTTTTCCCCGTTTTCCGGCACCAGCGTCGCCACCGTCCGATTGTTCGCCCCAAAATACTGCTTCGCCACGCGCTGCACATCTTCCTTGGTCACGGCGCCGTAATTCTTCGCCGCGTCAAACAATTTCCGGTAATCCCCGAAGAACACCTCATACGTCCCCAGCGTGTTCGCCCGCCCATTGATCGTCCGCACCTGCCGGTAAAATTCCGCCAGCCGGAAATTCTTCGCCTTCTCCAGCTCGCGGTCCGAAACCGGCGAACTCTGCAAGCGTTCCACCTCTTCATAAATCGCTTTCTCGCACGCCGCAGGGTCCACGCCTTCCTTCGGCTGAGCCAGGAACAGCAGCAGCGTCGGGTCAAACGCATTGTCCGATTCCGATTCCACGTCCAGCGCAATCTGATCCTTGTCCACCAGCCGCTGGTACATCCGCGAACTCTCCCCCTGAAACAGAATCGACCTCATCACGTTCAGCACGTAAAAGTCCGCATTGTTTGTCTGCGGTACATGGTATGCGATCATCAGCAGCGGCAATTCCGCAGGCTTCCGCACCACCAACCGCCTCTCTCCCAATTGCGTTGGTTCTGTAGTCGTCACCGGTGGAGGCGGCGCGTGCGCTGGAATCGGCTCTAAATATTTCTCCGCCAGCGCGAACACCTCTTCCGGCGTCACATCCCCTGCCACCACCATCGTGGCGTTGCTCGGCGAATATCCCATCTCAAAGTGGTGCTTCAAATCGTCCATCGTCCAGTGCTCGATGTCGCTCATCCATCCCACCACCGGCCACTGATACGGATGCGCAATAAACGCCGTCGCCCAAAGCTGCTCGTCCAGCACGCCCTCGTTCTGCCCGTCCACGCTGCTTCGGCGCTCGCTCGCCACCACGCCGCGCTCGCTTTCAATCTTCTTCGGGTCGAAGCTCAAGTTCTGGATGCGATCCGATTCAATATCGAAAATCAGCTCCAGCGCCGTCCGCGGAAACCAGTCCTGATATACGGTCACATTCCGCGTGGTATACGCATTATTCGACCCACCATTCGATTCCATCGCCTTGTCGAGTTCTCCCGGCCCGTATTTCTTCGCGCCGTTGAACATCATGTGCTCGAAGAAGTGCGACAGCCCGGTCGTCCCCGGCCGCTCGTTGCGCGACCCCACCTTATAAAACGTGTACAGCGCCACGTTGGGAATGCTGTGGTCTGTCTGCACCAGAATCTTCATCCCGTTCTTCAGCGTCTTGGTAGCCACCGGGTATTCCTGCCCGTTCGCCCGGCAAACGCACACCACCGCTGCCAGAAGCACCAGCAGCGCCACCCGCCTGTCCCATCTGATTTTCATTGGTTTTTCCTTGAACACGGCCCTAGTCATTGGACGCACAGCCGTCAACAAAAGTTCGTGTAGCCGCCACTTTTAGGTGGCCTCGCCTGCTTATCTGAAGCCCGACTTGCCTGGTCTTCCTAAGGCAACCACTCATGACTCCTGCTCTCGCGCTTTCTATAGGAGGCCGGGGTTCAGCCCCGGCGTGACGGGAAGCAATCGAATGGGCTTTACCTCTGAAGAAAGCATTCTCGAAATTTATCCGCCGCCTGCTAAATCAGAACCCGTTGTTTCACCAAGATTCTTCACGGCAGGGGTACTCCCGGCGTGGCCACAATTCCCGCCATCCGCAGGAGCTCCAGATATTCCGCTTCGCTGATCGGCGAGATAATCAGGCGCACATTCTTCAGCAGCTTTGCTTTTCTCAGCGCCGGATTCGCGCGCATCTCCACCAGCGTCACTGGGCGCGGCAATTTTTCAAACGCCCGCAAGTCCGCCACCAGGTTTTTCCCCTTTTGATCGTGCGGGTCGGGATACGGGTCGCGCGTAACCTCCGCGATCGAGTAGAGCGAGCGTTCAGGTGCCGAGTGATAACAAAGCACGCGATCCCCGCGCTTCACCTGCTTCAGCGCACGGATTGCATCGGGTTTCGAACCCGCCCCGTGCCACATTTCTTTGCCCTTCACGAAAAGTGTGTCCCAGTGATAGTGATGCGGGTCGGTGCTGAAGATCCAATAATGTCGTGTATGAGGAGTCGAAGTCGCCATCTTCACCCAAAGCCGGGGGAAATATACACGGTCGAACAAGGAAAACCAAACAAAATGTGAGGGATAGGGGCGAAATCGTGTGCAAAACCCGAAAAGATGAGCCTACTCACTCTTCTCGTGATTATAAATACCTTATTTTGTTTTCGTTACAGGTGTTCCGTCGACAGACCTACCTCTTCCACCCGCTCATCCCAAATCTATAAAGATATCCTCTCCCCGCACCTCGGTACGATAGCAATCCACTGCCGCCGCGGGGTTCTGGACCACCTTTCCGGTCGTGGCATCGTACTGCCAGCCGTGCCACGGGCATGTCACCACTTTGCCCTCCAGGGAACCCTGCCCTAGCGGGCCTCCGCGATGCAGGCAGGTGTTGTTGATCGCATAGATCTTCCCGCCTACGTTGGCCACCGCCACCGCTCTGCCTTCCACCTGCAACTCCCGTATCGTTCCCGCCGGAAGTTCCGCCAACTTTACCGTCCGAATAAACGCCATCGTCGCCGTCCCTCTCCGGTAGCACAGCCATTCCTGGCTATGCCCTTCTCCGCCCTTGTGCTAACTCAAATCGGTGTGGCAAGGATTAAAGGAAGTCTCTTCAATCTTTCTCGGCCGAGAGCCTCGCTCTTTACAGCCAGCTGTTGGCTGTCGGCTGTTATCTCGGCTCCGCCACCTGCGCAATCATCACGCTCTTTTTAAACTCTTCCGCCATCTCCGGCCGCAGCCGCACTTCCGTCGGCTTCTTAGCCAGAGTCATATTGTCGATTTTGTCCTGCAGCTTCAAAAGCGCATAAAACAGCGCCTCCGGCCGCGGCGGGCACCCCACCACATACACATCCACCGGTACCACCCGATCCACTCCTTGCAAAACTGAATACGTATTGAACGGCCCGCCCACGCTCGAGCAAGCCCCCATCGAAATGCACCACTTCGGGTCCGGCATCTGCTGCCAGATCCTCTGGATCACCTGCGCCATCTTCAGCGTCACCGTCCCCGACACGATCATCAAATCCGCCTGTCGCGGCGACGGCCGGAACACCTCCGCCCCAAACCGCGCCATGTCAAACCGCGCCGTCGTCGACGCAATCATCTCAATCGCGCAGCAAGCCAGCCCAAACGTCAGCGGCCACAGCGAACTCTTCCGCGCCCAGTTAAACACATAGTCCACCGAGCTGATCAGCACATTCTTCTCAAACCGCTGGTCAATCACTCCCACATCCGCGCCCCGCTTTTCTCTCTTCCTTCCTCAATGTAGCGCTGGTCTTCAAGCCTGCCCGCCGCAGGAGGGCCAGCCCTCTTCTCCGGATTCTTCTCTGCGCTCTCCGCGTCTCTGCGTTATCCCTACTCTTTTCTTCGACGGCGATCAATATAAAGATCAGAAACCCTCTCCACCCGCGCAGTATATTCCCCGCGCCATCGTTCGTCAAAAGCCCGCCCTCCGGCAACCGCCCTGGCGCCTCTCACTCATCTCCGAACCTGGATTTCCTCTAATGAACCTCGCCGGCAGGCAACGGTTCACCCAGGCGAAAGGTCATCCCAATAAAATCCAGCGTGAAACTTTCAAAATTTGCCACCACGTCCTGCCCAAGATTCCCATACAGCTCTGCAATGTCTGTTCCGGTACTCGATCGATGAATCGTGACTTTCTTCAGGACCACAACTTTATCGCCGATCCCAAGTTTAAGTTCCGGCTGAATGTAAATCTTCAGTTTCACAACCCCACCAGCGCCGGCGGACATTGCCCTGCCCTTCTTCCATGTTTTGGACTCATTCTGAAATCGCTCCAGATAGCGCACGAAAAGATCGGTATCCGAAGCCCCCGTATCCAGGCTGAACGGCAGATCTTTTCCTTCCACCTCGCACTGGATAATCGGCGTCAGCTCTTTCATAAACATTCGCGCTCCCTTTCCCGTGGCCTGGATCGGATGTCCCGCCTCAAATTCGCCGTCGTGAAGGAAAGTAACCGTTCCCAGCGCTTGAAAGACGGGATACCCGATAATTCCATTGATCTGGTAGCTCTCCTTACCCAGACTTATCTTCAAGTTCGCATCCTCCAGCACCAGCACCACCACATTGTGCAGCGTGGCGCCGCCCATCTCCAGGGTGGGAAGCAGCGCCACCCGCAACGGGTTTTCGATTCCGGTAATCCCGGCCTGTGTCTGCGAAGCCCCCTCCAGCAGCTTCAACCCAAGCCGTTCCGCAAAACTTTTCGTCACCACGGAAAAATTGGCGCCCGTATCCAGCAACCACGGTCCCCGCACTCCATTGACCGTCAGTTCCACGTTCCAGGAATTCAGCGGATTTCGCACCGTCTTCAGGTTCGTAGCCCCGTTCCAGCTGAGGGTCTGCGCGGGCGCATCTCGCAAAATCTGCGCGAGCTTCGCGTCATCTTCCGTATGCTGCAGTTTTTCGCCCTTCAACTGGTCTGGGAAATGGGCCAATAAATCGTCATACGCTCGTGCCGCATCCGCATACCGAAACTTTTTCGTGTAGCCGTCCGCCAATGCCTCCAGAGCAATCTCCGCGCGGTCCCGGCGAGATCCGCGCACGGCCGGCAAAACTCCGTTCAGCAGTTGGATGGACTCTTCAATACGACCCGTTCTGTTGGCCAGCACTCCGGCGAAATAGTCACGTTCCGGTCCCGGCTCCATCGTCCGCAGCCTTGCTTCCAACTCGTCCAGGCGGAACTCTTTTAACTCTAGGTCCGGACCATTTTCCGTGGCGCCTCTGTTCCCTTGTGCGCAACTCACGGAAAATGGGATGAACAGCAACGCCAGCAGCAGAACTGCCCCACCGCGGACTTCCATTGGCTTTTTCATTTGGGGCCCTTTCTTTCTTTTCCATTCGGAAGGATGATGGACGCCCGGGATATGCTTTCCAGCGAAATCTCCGGACGCGAATTGTACTTGTTGAATAAAATACAATAAATTCAACGAGCAAGACGGGATTCTACACCATGACCACGCGAATTGACAACTGCATCATCCGAAGCAAGCGCCAGATGCGCGCTCTGGCTGCCCCTACCCGGCAGGAAATTGTGGATGTGCTGCCCAGAATGGGCGCGGTTTCCGTTGCTGAACTTGCCTCCGCCCTAGGAAAGCCCGCGGATTCTCTTTACTTCCATCTTCGTATCCTCAAAAAGGTAGGTCTGGTCCGCAGCGCGGGCTTTCGCCGCGTCCATGGTCGCCGCGAAGTCCTCTTCCGCGCGGTTGCGCCGGAATTATGCCTCCACTATGCGTTCGGAAAGAAGGGCAATGCTAAGGAGATAAACGCGATCATT
>Ga0210405_10000674_pt1 | contig 43386 bp, 46 predicted proteins | sample IncBWH11MmetaG_FD_155492 | JGI IMG/M metagenome (GOLD analysis project Ga0210405, IMG submission 155492) | Forest soil microbial communities from Barre Woods Harvard Forest LTER site, Petersham, Massachusetts, United States - Inc-BW-H-11-M | ecosystem: Environmental > Terrestrial > Soil >... | reverse complement strand
CGTGAACTGGAGTTGGGAAGCCAGCGCGCGACCGCGGTCGCGCGCTGGCTTCCCAACTCCGAAACATAAGCAAAAAGCGTAAAGGATGTCCCGGGACAAACTGTAAAGCATGTCGTGGGACTTGACACGCTATTCGAGACCTGGGGATTTTCTTTCTGAAGTCGCTCAGGATGCAGCACCTGGAGTTGCGCATATTTTGGTAACTATTTTTAACAGCCGATAGCGCTCACAACCCTGATTGCAGTGAAACACCGAGGTCGTTGGTAGTTGCTGCCCTCAGCTTACTTGTCAGGGGCTCCGTTTCACGGTGCAATTACGTGGGAGATTACCCATGGGCCGTGTATTCGGTTTTCTCAGCCTTGTCCTTGGACTGGCCGTTGGCATGTACTTTTATTCCAGTCAGGTGCAGAGCTCTGCTGCTGCCGGCGGGGCCGCCACGCCGCAGGCGACCATCAACATCACTGGCGTAAAGACCGATCTGATGGGTATTGCCGCGGCGGAGCGCCAGTACTACGCCAGCGAAGGAAAATACACTTCGCTCGACGAACTGATCTCGACGCACTACATCAGCGTCGCGCGGCAGCGTCCTCCTTATGCCTACGCGATCGAGATTGGGTCTGCGGGGTTTCGGGTCGTGGCTACGCGTTCTGGGAACGATACTTCGGGTACGCCGGCGCAGCTTTCGGTGGATGAGACCATGGAGTTTCGGACTTCGGAGTAGATCGGCCTCTCCTCGTCACGTTCAAAAAGTTGAGACGCCCGGGTCGTTGAGATCTTTCAGCGCTTTTTGTCCCTGGAACCACTTGAAGGCGAAGAACGCGTGAACCCCGAAGGCCCAAATGGAAAACGTGAGCGTGAGGGCGATCATGTCGGCTGCGTAAAGAACTATACCGGCCAGGAACGCCCAGCGATGGCCGCCTCGTGCGGCAAATCCCAGCGCTAACAGCATGACCACCCACGCCACCGCCGCGCCGTACACTGCTAAAGGATAAATAGGATTGGAAGACCTGCCATAAATGCGCAGCAGGTCGAATACACCGATGGTGACAAGAATGTTCAGGCGCACGGGGAGCAGGCCGGTACCGAGCGTAGCTAGACCTGCGGCATAGAAGAAGTAGTTTGCGTCACTTCGGCTTTCGGCGAGTAGATCGGCGCGGCGCTGCTCATCGGCCGCTTTGTACTCGTCGTCTGATCGACCTGCGCCTACGTTTAATGTTTGCATAGGGCCGGAGCCGGTGGTGGCGCCGGCAAGTTACATAGGTCCTTCGGCCCGCAAAGAACGCGGGCCTCAGGATTACGATTCTAGAATGATGCCGACGACCGATTTTACTGCAACGCCACTTTCATATCCAGATTGTGGGCCAAGAAGGCCCAGGTGTCGGCGGTTTCATCGATTAGTTTCGTGATGGATTTTCCTGCGCCGTGGCCGGCTTTCACTTCGATGCGAATCAGCACCGGGGCCGGGCCGGCTTGATCGGCTTGCATGGTGGCGGCGAATTTGAAGCTGTGGCCGGGGACTACGCGGTCGTCGTGATCTGAGGTTGCGATCAGCGTGGGGGGATATCTTGTTCCCGGCTTCAGGTTGTGCAGCGGCGAGTAGGCGTAGAGCGCTTTGAATTCCTCCGCGTTGTCGGAAGACCCGTAGTCGGAGGTCCAGGCCCAGCCGATGGTGAATTTGTGAAAGCGCAGCATGTCCATGACGCCGACTTCGGGCAGGGTTGCGCCGAAGAGGTCGGGACGTTGGGTGACGCATGCGCCGATGAGCAGGCCGCCGTTGCTGCCGCCACGAATCGCGAGCTTGGGCGTTGAAGTGTATTTGTTGGCGATGAGCCATTCGGCGGCGGCGATGAAGTCGTCGAAGACATTTTGCTTTTTCAGTTTCATTCCAGCCTGATGCCACTCTTCGCCGTATTCTCCGCCGCCACGCAGGTTGGGCTGAGCGTATATGCCTCCCATTTCGAGCCAGACAACATTCGGCACGGAGAAGTTTGGCGTAAGCGAGATATCGAATCCGCCATAGGCATAGAGCAGGGTAGGATTCTGGCCGTCAAGCTTGATTCCCTTCTTGTAAGTCAGAAACATGGGGACGCGGGTGCCGTCTTTACTGCTGTAAAAGACTTGTTTGGTCTCGTACCGCGAGGCGTCGAAGTCGACTTTGGGCTGGCGGTAGACGGCGCTCTTGCCGGCCACGGGATCGTAGCGATAGACGGTGGTGGGAGAAATGAAACTGGTGAAAGCGTAGAAAGTTTCTTTGTCCTTGCGCTTGCCGCCAAAACCTGAGGCGGTGCCGATGCCGGGCAGGTCAACGTTGCGCAAGAACGTGCCGCTGAGGTCGTGCACGCGGACTTCGGTCCGCGCGTCTTTCAGGTATCCCAGAAGAAATGAATTGTTCACTACGTTGGCGAACTCGAGTTTGTCGGCGCCTTGCGCGACAAGAGTTTTCCAGTTGGCGCGCTCGGGATGGCGGGTGTCAATTGCGATCACGCGACCGCGGGGTGCGTCGAGATCGCTCTGGAACCAGAAGGTTGGCCCATCGTTGTCGATGAAGTTGTATTGCGCGTCGAAGTCGTCGAGCAGCCTTACCACCTGAGAATCGGGCTGCGTGAGGTCTTTGTAGTAAAGGCGGTTCTTGGGCGACGTGCCTTGCCAAACGCTGATGATCAGATAGTGGCCGTCGTCCGTAACGTTGCCGGCGAAACCCAGCTCTTTGTTGTCAGGACGCTCGTAGATTAGTTTGTCTTCGGATTGCGCGGCGCCGAGGCGGTGATAGTAGAGCTTGTGAAAATAGTTGGCCTCGCGCAGAGCTGCGCCTTTGGGCTCGTCGTAGCGGCTGTAGTAGAAGCCTTTGTTGTCTTTGGTCCAGGATGCCCCGGAGAACTTCACCCATTTGAGGTCGTCGGCGAGATCTTTGCCGGTGTCGATGTCACGGACGTGCCACTCGGTCCAGTCGGAGCCTGAGGTAGCTATGGCGTAGGCCATGAGTTTGCCATCGTCGGATATTTCGGTATCGGCGAGCGCGACGGTGCCGTCGGTGGAGAGCAGATTGGGATCGAGCAGAACTCGCGACTCGGCAGTGAGAGATTCGGCGACGAGGAGGACGTTCTGGTTTTGGAGTCCGGTGTTGTGCTGGAAGAAGTAGCGGCCGCCGTGCTGGCTGGGGACGGTGAAACGCTCGTAGTTCCAGAGCTTGGTCAGGCGATCGCGAATGGCCTGGCGGTAGGGGATCTGCTCGAGGTATCCAAACGTTACTTTGTTTTCGGCTTCAACCCACGCATGGGTTTCGGCGGAGTCGGTGTCCTCGAGCCAGCGGTAGGGATCGGCGACCTTGGTGCCATGGTAGTCGTCGACCTGATCGCCGCGCTTTGGCTGCGGATAGGTTACTGTCGAAGTCTGGGCAGCGGAAAGAAAAGTCATAGTTGAGATTAGCGAAAAGAGGATGGTTGCGTGGCGAGCTAGATGCATGAGAGCCTCGGGGAGCAAATCGGTGGAGCGATCTATTTTGCCTGTACTAGTGGATAAGACGCAAGACGCGCCAAAGTGGTAGCGCCGACGACTCCAAAGGTTCTTCGGCCGCAAATGACGCAGCTCACGCTGGGTGCATTGACGCCAGCCCACTAGGGGAGCGTGCGGCGGGTTTGCCTGCCGGCTGCGGGTTTGTACTCCGCGGGGTAGAGGACGACGCAGCGGTTGAAGCCTTCGCCGTCACTCTCGGTCCGGAGGTCGGTTTGGTCGCGCAGGGCCAGGTGGACGATGCGTCGCTCGCGCGAGGACATGGGAGCGAAGTGAAAGGGAGTTCCGGTCTGGCGAACTTTTTCGGCGGCGACCGAGGCGGCCATGCGGAGCTCCTGCAAGCGGATGGAGCGCTGGTTCTTGCAATCGAAAGAAATCTTTTCGTGCTCGGCGGAAGGCAGATGCAGAATTTCGAAGGCCAGCAGTTCGAGGGCGCGAAGAAGCTCGCCGCCGCGGTCGAGGAGCAGAGCGGAATCAGGACCGGAGAAGTCGACGAAGATTTCGGGCTTCTCCCAGTCGCTGGGCGCGGGGGGGTCGACCACGATGCGGTACTTGAGGTGCAGTCCGCCGTTGGTGACGACGGATTGGAGGAATTCGTTGATTCGATTTGCAGCGGCCAGTTTGTCCATAGAAGAAGCTCTTAGCTTTTGCCTTGAAACCTAAAACCTTTAACCACAGAGGGCCACAGGGTAAGGCTTTCGTTTGAAAATAAATCTTATCGCAACATTTGCAGCCTTCGGCTCGCTTCAAGCCAGGAGCCAAAGGCTGCGAGTTAACAGCTGGCTCACTTATCTTTCTTGCGAGCCCGTTTCTCCATCACTTCGCGCATTTCGCGCCCCAGCTTGGTGCGGTTCATGATGGCCTGCTGCGCGATCGAAATCAAATTGGTTTCCGCGTAGTACAGATTCAATCCCGCTTGCAGATTGAAAAAGATGAAGCCCATCATCAGAGGCATCATCCACATCATCATTTTCTGTTGCGCCGGATCCATGCCGGCTTGCGGGGTCATGCGCTGCATGGCGAACATGCTGATGACCATCAGGATGGGCAGCAGGAAATAAGGGTCGCGTGCGGAAAGATCGGTGATCCAGAGCCAGTGCGCATGGCGGAGATCGAGCGCGACCCCCAGCATGCGGTAATACGCAATGAGGAACGGGAACTGGATGAGCAGAGGCAGACAGCCGCCGGCGGGATTTACGCCCTCCTTCTTATAGAGCCCGCTGATCTCTTCGTTCATTGCCGCCTTGCGTGGGTCGCGAAGGCTGTATTTCTTGTATTTTTCCTGGATGGACTTGATCTGCGGAGCGATGCGCTGCATCTTGAGCATCGACTTCATCTGCGTGATTCGCAGCGGAAGCAGCGCGATGGTGATGATGAGAGTCTGGAGAACGATGGCCCATCCCCAGTTGGGGACGATGTGCTTGTAGGTCCATTTGAGCCAAAGGAAGAGCGGGCGCGACAGGATGCCCCACCAGCCGAAATCGACGATGCCGCGAAGATCGGCGCTGTCGTTTTTGATGGTGGCGACTGAGACGGCGTCGAGCACGGCCAGTTCTTTCGGGCCAACGTACATGCGCTCGGTGGTTGCGCCGCGAAGGCTGCCGACAGCGGCGCCGATGACGTCGACTTTAGTGGTCTCCTTCGAACCGGGTTTCTGGGGAACATCCATGGGCTTGTTCAGCGTAACCATGGCGGCAGTGGTGGGATCGTTGGGAATGAAGATCGCGGTGAAGTATTGATCGCCCGTGCCTGCCCACTCAAATGGGCCTTTCAGCGTGCTGTCACCGACGATGCTTTTGACGGCTAGGCGCGAAACATAGTTCGGAAAGAAGATATAGCCGCTGCGCTCGGTGGAGGCATCGTTGTGGTAGTCGATGCGAGCGGCGGCGTAGGCGGCGGGCGAGACCTCGTCGCCAAATCCCGAGGGCCACGCCGGCGCAGCGAAGATTTCCACGCCCTTATACACGACGGAGGTTTCCACGTGCAGGACATAGGTGTGGTCGAAACGGAAAGACTTGCGGGCCACGAGATCCTGATCGGAATATTCGAAGGTGATGGCGGCGGGAGCCTTTAAGGTTTGTCCGGCAAGGTCTCCTTTGGTCGAGGTTACCGTCACCTTGGCGGTTTCCTCACCCATCATGATCGAGTCTGTCTCACTCGGAACATAAAGCGCGGAATTCAGCTGGTTGCGCACAGCCTCGTCGTACGTCCAGAGTGAAAGCGGGTAGCCAAACTTCTGCGCGGCGGCGGGATTGACGAGATCGAGCAGGCCGTTCTGGGCGTCGTTGTCAAACTTCTTGAGTATCCAGGACTTGACCTGGGCGCCGCGGTTGGTGAAGGTGATGCGGTAGAGATCGTTCTCAATGACAGTTTCGGTTTCGGTGGAGGCCTGCTTCGTGACGATATTTGGGGCGACCGCGGCTGGGGCCGGCATCACAGGGGCTGGAGTGGCGGTCGCGGTTTGAGCGGGCGCGGGTTGATTCTGCGCCTGGGACGCGGGCGACTGCGGCGCATACTTCTTAAGCAGCGCCTGGAATGCAATGAAGCCGAGGAACGTCAGAACCAGGACGAGCATGAGCCGGCGCTCCGCGCCGGGTTCTTGTTGAGGATTTTTGAAGTCGGCCAAAGTTTGATTAATTACCTCGGGGCTGATGCCCGTTCGTCATTCAGGAATTCTCACGCAGTGCTGAAAGCGCTGCTCCACCCGGGGAATCGCCGTGTCTCTGCGAAACCGCCGCCGTCGCCACTACCGGGTCGTAACCGCTACGGGCGAAGGGATGGCAGCGCAGAATACGGGCAAAGGCCATCCATCCGCCGCGCACGGCGCCGTAGCGTTCGACGGCCTCCATGGCATACTCGGAGCAGGTCGGAACGAAGCGGCAGGCCGGGGACAACAGTGGCGAGATGGCCCACTTGTAGGCTCGTAGCAATTGCAGCACGGCGGATTGGGCGAAATTGCTCATTTGAACATGCGTGAGAAGCGGTGCCGTCCCTGAAAGGACTTGTTCCCCCTTTCGAGATTCCACCCGTCTCTCACCCGAAATTCAGTTCTCTCGAGGCTGCTGCTTCCCTGACAACTTTTGTTCGATGACCGCGAAGGCTCGGCCTACCTCATTCAGCACGGCCGCGAAGTCGGTCGTCAGCAACGATTTTTTCGGATTGATAACCACGTCCGCCGCAACTCCTGCCGCTGGACGCGTCATACGCACGGCCTCGCGCAAACGGCGCTTCATCCGATTGCGCCGGACGGCACCGCCAAGGGCGCGGCCCACCGTAAATCCTACGCGCAGCCCTTGTGGCCCGGACCCGCTCTGAGACGCAGTCGACGCGGCCCCCGGCCGCGTCTTAACCTGCGGGTCCGCAGTTGCGTCGGGCCGCGGCCAATAGAAAACAGTCATGGACGCGGAAAAGTGCCGGCGTCCTTGTTTATAGACTCGCTCGAAATCCGCGTGGCGCAAAAGGCGCACCATGCGGGGAAATCGTGCTGCTTTCTTTGGCATCGCGAAGTCCGGCCGGGCTCCCAGGACGGCACTGGCCATCCTCCCCTCGTGCAGCGAGAGCGGGCTGAGGGTCTCGATTATGGAAGTGAGCGGCACCAGAGGAGCTACTCGCGGAAGCCGGGCTTCACCGAAACCCGCTTTCGGCCCTTGGCGCGGCGGCGGGAAATCACCTTTTTGCCGCCCTGGGTCTTCATGCGCGTGCGAAAGCCATGCTTCTTGCTTCGCTTGCGCCGGTTAGGTTGGAATGTACGCTTGGGCATGAAAGATAGCTGCTCCTGATTCCGTCGACAGTGTTAGGGCAAACGTTGAGTATAAATGACGGAGCGGGGTCAGGGCAAAGGCCAGTCTCGGTTCAAGCTTCCCGGTTCTTGGCCTCAATTCTCGGGCCTCAGTAAGACCGGCAATGCGTTGTTGCACTGTGGCTGTTGCAGTTACATCCTTGATACTTGACAGGCGCTCAGCTTCGGGTTCCGAAATCGTGTTCGCGAAAAAATTCGTGTGAAGATTTTCGCGCCGACGAAAAAGTTTTGTGCTACTATGCCGCACGGTCGGGTTTGAAATTCTCATTCACAATGTCAATCGCGCACAACACAAGTGGCGCATTCCGCAGTACACTGAGAGTTCCATCAGCAAGCAGGTAAACGGCATTTTTCAACAGGCGCCCTCAGCCAGCCGCCGGGACGCCGCGGCGGGTATTTCATAATTTATGTCAGCTCAAGGCACAACACTTTCCCCCAATCCGTGGACGCGCATCCTGGATGCGCTGGAAAAGAAGATCAACCGGCACTCCTATGACACGTGGTTGAAACCCACGCGCTACAGCCACGCCAGCGGCGGGATATTGTTCGTGCGTGTGCCCACGGCCGAGTTCCGCCACGCCGGTGACAAATATGCGGACCTGATCCAGGAGGCCATCGACAATCTGGGTCTGGAGTTTAGCGACGTAAAGTTCGTGACCCCGGAAGACGACCCGGCGGCAACGGCGGTACGGCACAATGGCGGGCTCTCACCGGGTCCCGTGGCCGTGGCCGCAGGTCCGGCGCAATCGCGGTTCGACTGGGATGGCGCGGCACAACTGAATCCCCGCTACACCTTCGATGCCTTCGTGATCGGCTCCGGGAACCAGTTTGCGCATGCCGCTTGCCAGGCGGTGGCGGAACGTCCTTCAAAAGCTTACAACCCGCTGTTCCTGTATGGCGGGGTCGGCATGGGCAAGACCCACCTGATGCAGGCCATTGGGCACGAGGTGAAGCGGCGGCAGCCTCAGGCGGCCATCTGCTACGTATCCAGCGAGAAGTTTACCAATGACATGATCAACTCGCTGCGCTACGACAAGATGACCACGTTCCGCGACAAGTTCCGCGGCGTAGACGTCCTGCTGATCGACGACATTCAATTCCTGGCGGGTAAAGAACGGACACAGGAAGAATTCTTCCATACCTTCAACGCACTGCACGACACGATGAAGCAGATCGTCATCGCCAGCGACAGATCTCCGAAAGAACTGGCGGAGATTGAGGACCGGCTGCGCAGCCGTTTTGAGTGGGGCCTGATTGCGGATATTCAGCCGCCTGACTTGGAGACGAAAGTAGCAATTCTCCAAAAGAAAGCTGAGCAGGAGAAGGTCACCCTGCCGACGGACGTGGCACTGTACGTTGCCCAGAATATCCGGTCGAATGTGCGCGAACTGGAAGGTGCGCTGATCCGATTGGTGGCGCATTCGTCGCTGATTGGGGCGGAAATCACCCTGCCCTACGCGCAACAAGTGCTTAAGAACTTCATCGATTCACAGGCGCGCAAAGTCACGATCGAATCCATCCAGAAGATGGTGGCGGAGCAGTTTGGGCTGCGGTTGGTGGAGATCAAGGCTAAGGACAATTCGCGTGCAATCGTCTATCCGCGGCAAATTGCGATGTATCTGGCCAAGCACATGACCGAAGCGTCGCTGCCGGAAATTGGACGGCAGTTCGGGGGAAAGCATCACACGACCGTGTTGCACTCGGTAGAGAAGATTGAAGAGGTCCGCAAGAACGACAAAGATTTGAACAGGCTGCTCAACAAGCTAACCGAGCAATTGGGCGGATAACGTCAGGTATTTGGCGTTTTGCACGGAATGGCGCGGTCTTCCTTTATCCGGCTGTGAATGAGTTGTGGAAGCTGTGCAAGGTTTCGGGGAAACCAAAAAGGTGGGAATCTTCTTGTAGGGTCTCCGGCAGGTTGGGGACCGATTTCTCACACGAAGGGACGCTCTCCAAAGTGGTAGCAATAGGCTGCTTGCCAAAGTTTTCCACTTCTCCGACCCGCCTACTGTTACTGCTGGTTTTATAGGTTTTGCATTTGATATAAGGGAAGTAATAAAAGTAGCACGCGGCAGGGGAGATTAAAGTCTATGCCGGTGGAAGCGGCGGTTGCGGTGGGAACGATGGAGATCACGGTCAGCAAGGTTGAATTGCTGCGGGAGTTGACGGCTACGCAAGGCGTGGTCGAGCGCAAAACCACTATTCCGATTCTTTCCAATTATTTATTCGAGGCGGCCGACGGCGAGCTGCGGCTGACGGCGACGGACTTAGATCTAAGTTTGCGGACCTCCTGCAATGCCAAAGTCAAGAAGGAGGGGTCGTGCACAATTCCCGCACGCAAGTTGCACGATTACGTCAAACTGCTGCCCGACGCCGATATCACGATCAAGCTGCTGGAAAATCACTGGGTCAGCATCCGCTGTGGCCGTTCCAACACGAAGATGGTGGGAATGGCGAAGTCCAATTTCCCCAGCTTGCCGGTGTTTCCAACTGCGGGAGTGGTGAAGATTCCAGGGCAAGTATTGCGGGGATTGATCGCGCGAACCTGTTTCGCCATATCGAGTGAAGAGTCGCGCTACACGCTGAACGGTGCGCTGATGCTGCTGAAGCCGGAGTCGATCACGATGGTGGCAACAGATGGGCATCGCTTGGCGCATTGCGAACGGGTTGGGGAAAAGTTTGAAGGTGTTTCGGGCGAGATGAAAACGCTGGTGCCGAAGAAGGCAATGGACGAATTGAAGTCACTGCTGGATTCAACGGATGCCGAGACAGTAGAATTTGCCAAGGACGACTCGACGTTATTCTTCCGCATCGGATCGCGGTTGCTGACCTCGCGACAGCTTACCGGACAGTTCCCGAACTTCGAGGCTGTTCTGCCCAAGGACAACAGCAAGAGCATCACGCTGAACAATGCCGACCTGAACTCGGCGATTCTGCGCGTGGCACAATTTGCCGACGAGCGTTCGCGGGCGGTACGCCTGAAGCTGGAAAAGGGAGAGGTGAAGCTTTCGGCGTCGTCAACGGAGGCAGGCGAATCCGAGGATTCGATCGAATCGGCCTACGACGGCGAGACCATGACGATCGGCTTCAATGCCCAATACCTGGTGGACTTCCTCAAAGCCGCTGGCACCGACGAGGTGCGGCTGGAGTTGAAGGATTCGCAGTCCGCGGGGCAGTTGCGCCCGGCTGAGGGCGATGATTATAAGTACCGGTATATTGTGATGCCGATGCGGATCTGAGTAAGGTTAGATAGTCAGTTCTTGGGGAAAACCTTAAGATTGTTGGGTTCCTCGGTATTGCATGATGGTACGGCCAAGAGTTCTTGGATTTTTTCCTTAGCGATTCCCTCGCCTTCAGTGAGAACGTTCCAGAGCGCATCAGCAACTATCTCGCTAGGGCTTGTCCTTTCTTCATGACGCTTTTTCCTACGCCCCGCGATTACATCCATGACAAGCTTTTCGGTTGGTGTGAGGTAGATACCGACCTGCTCGGCGTCCTTGTCAAGCCTTTTCCGCTTTGCCATAAGATTCTGCTTGCATTCCTATTATAATATTATAATATCCAAGGCAGCGATATATTTGCGACGAGGACTCCGTGGCCACCGAAGAGAAGGCGTTACAAAAAGAACTCACTGTGTTTGAGCAACACAAGCGTGAATGGCTGCGCAATCATCCTGGCGACTTCGTCGTGATCGCAGATGAGACCGTAGCAGGTTTCTATCCGGACTACGAATCTGCGTTCAAAGCGGGGCTTGGCAAGTTCGGCATTCAAGCGAGTTTTCTCGTCAAGCAGCTTTGGGCGGAAGAACCCGTTTACCTTATCCATTGACTTCACGCACTTGAGGGTGCCAGTAGTGAAGTTGCCCTTTACGCCGACGACCTTATTTCAACAGGGACCACATCTTGAAATACTGATCAGCGCAACAAAGCTTGAGGTCATCGAGGGAAGAGCGATAGGGCTTGAGTATCCCGACATGTCAGTCAGGGCCTTGATCGATACCGGCGCATCGCTGACAATCATCAACCCGCAGATCGCAACCACCTGCAAACTGAAGCAAACCGGCCGCCAGAAAATCAACGCGGTTGGCGGAGAAGCCGGCGAATTCCCCGAGTATGCTGCCGCGATTTCGTTTCCTGGAAGCCGGCTGCCTAGTCTTGATACAACTCGCGTCGTGGCATGCCCTATTATCCGTCAGCCATTCTTCTCGTGCCTAATTGGGCGTGACATTCTTCGAAAATGGTTGTTTACTTATGATGGCCGCAGTGGCGAGGTCGAAATTATCGCGTAGGAGCCGTCAGCCGGAGTCCACCGGGCTTGACCTTCCAGCCTTCCTGTCATACATTTCTGCCCACCCTGGTTTCCAAGGAGTCTCCCATGTTAAGCGGATTCAAGAAGTTCGTTCTGCGTGGAAATGTTGTGGATATGGCGGTGGGTATTGTGATCGGCGCCGCGTTTGGCGGAATCGTGACTTCTCTGGTGAAGTCATTCATTGAGCCGCTGATTGCTTTGATCGTCGGCAAGCCTGACTTTACGGCGCTAGCCTTCCCGATCGGTGGTACTACCTTTCCTTATGGCGTGTTTTTGACCGCGCTGGTGAATTTTCTGTTAATTGCGGCGGCGATCTACTTTTTCGTGGTGGTGCCGGTGAATGCGCTGGTGGCGCGCATGAACCGGGGAGAGGCGCCGCCTGATCCCACGACTAAGAAATGTCCCGAGTGCTTGAGCGAGATTCCGATCGACGCCCGGCGGTGTGCTCACTGCACGCAGCCGGTCATGGGTAGGGCGGCGTAGGGTGAAGGGCAAAGGAAGATCAGGACTGGCGCTGCTTCTCTGTGCCGCGTTCGGCGTGGGGAGCGGGCTGGCGGCTGGTCGACCTCAGGATCAGGCCAACCCTCCTGCAGCGCCGAGCGAGACGGCGCAGCCGCCGAAACTGCCACAGCGAGTTCGGGTGTCGCAGGGTGTCTCGACGGGATTGATCGTGAAGAAGGTGCAGCCGAAGTATCCGGAGAAGGCGCGCCAGAACTGGATTCAGGGAACGGTGGTGCTGCGTGCTCTGATCAGCAAAGAGGGTGACATCGTCGATCTTACCGTGGTTTCCGGAGACCCCCTACTGGTGAAGGCCGCAGTCAAGGCGGTGAAACAGTGGAAGTACAAGCCGTACCTGCTGGAGGGAAAACCCGTGGAAGTGGACACTGAAATTCGGGTCAATTTTGCACTCTCCGGCGGCTAGTGTGCCGATCTCGCGTAACATAGTCGCATGGGTTTCCGGCGTCTCGTCTTCTTTTGCTGCATGATCTTGCCTGCAGTATGCGTGCTGCATTCCCCATCAGTGGCGCAATCTTCGTCCTCTTCTTCTGCGAAACGAGTGAGAAAACCCGCGCCGGTAGCGGATTCTCCGGTGGACCCTGGTACCATTAGCGCCGGAGCGTACCGCAATCCCGCATTCGGATTTACCTGCGAGATTCCCGCGGGATGGGTGTTGCGGACTGAAGAGATGAATACACGTGATGAGACAGGCTCGAAGGCGGAAGGCGGCGGGCATGCAGCTACTGATGCTGGCGCGGCTCAGCGCGTGCTGCTGGCGGCGTTTTCGCGACCGCCCCAGGCCCGCGCGGAGGATGTGAATGCTTCGATTCTGATTGCGGCGGAGAGCGCGGCGTCGTATCCGGGACTGAAGGATGCGGTGCAGTATTTCGGTCCGGTCGCCGAAGTCGCCAAAGCGCAAGGGCTTGAGATAGACGGCGAGCCGTATGAATTTGTGCTAGGGACGAAGACCATCGTGCGCGGAGATTTTCAGAAAGACGTGGGTTCACGGGTCATGCGGCAGTCGACGCTGGTGGTGCTGGCGCGCGGGTATGCGGTTTCGTTTACGTTTATTGGCGGGACGGAAGACGAGGTGGAGGAGTTGGTGCAGGGGCTGAGTTTTGGTGCGGCGAGAACAGCGCGTTAGCCCGGCAGGAAATTCCTTCCAACGCCACTCTGTCATCCTGAGCGAAGCATGAACGGCCGAAGGCCGTTCATGCGCAGTCGAAGGATCCCTTTAAGCTTGCAGCAGCGCCGGGCTTCGAGAGGAATTTCCACCAGAACGTCAGTCAATCCAGCGGTTCGGGCTGTAGCGCGATGTTGGTTTCGCCGGCGGCTTTTTTCTGAGCGTACTTCTTCATCCAGGCTTCCCAGCTTTTTCCCGCGGCGGTGTCGCGTCCAGTGAATGATAAGGCGGCGATGTCGGCGTAGGAAATTGAAACTTTTTCGTTCGAGTTTTTTGGGTAGAGGCGCACGAGCGAATCTTGCAGCGTAGCGGCAGTGCGCCGGTCAAAGAGATAACCTTCGATCCTCGATCCATCTTTGCGGGTGATCGTTACATCGCCGCGGTAGTCGAACGCTTTTTCGAGAGCGCCCCGGATTTCATCGTCGGTGGCAAGTTGCGGGATCCAGCCCTCGAGATTTTCGTGGGCCGTCCCGGGAGCGACTTCCAGAGCGTCGGGATTGACGTGGGGCACGGCTTGCGCCGCTTCGTGGTCGATGTGACCGGATTCTTTGCCTGTCATGGCTTACGCGCGGGTTTCCTGAAGAGACTCGCTGGTCGACGCGATCTGCACCAGCGGATGCACCGGCGCCTGATGTTCCTCCAGCAGCCGCAGAGCTTCTTCATCCCGATAACTCGAGAACAAAGTAGCCTTCACCGTGGCCAGGAATCCGTCCAGCGAGCTGAAGGTCGCGTTTACGGCTGAAGCTTCATATCCGCTATGAACCATGCAATTGGCGCATGCCGGATTCCCGGACTCAGTCCCGTAGTTGCTCCAATTCGTAGTCGAGAGCAACTCGTCGAACGTCTCCGCGTAGCCATCCTGGAGCAGATAGCATGGCTTCTGCCACCCGAAAATGTTGTAAGTCGGCATGCCCCACGGCGTGCACGGATAAGTGCGCTTACCCATCAGAAATTCCAAAAACAGTGGCGAAAGATTGAATTTCCAGTTCTTCTTGCGGTTCGACAGGATCGCGCTGAACATTCGGCGAGTGCGGGCGCGGCCGAGGAAATGTTTCTGGTCGGGTGCCTTGTCGTAGGAGTAGCCGGGCGAAAGCATCATGCCTTCGAGGCCAAGCTCCATCATGTCGTCGAAGAAGGCGCGAACCGATTTCGGATCGGCGCCGTCGAACAGCGTGGTGTTGGTGGTGACGCGGAAGCCGCGGCTGAGAGCTTCTTTGATGGCGTCGATTGCGATGTCGTAGCCGCCTTCGCGGCAGACGGCGAGGTCGTGCTCTTCGCGCTGGCCGTCGAGGTGAACGCTGAAGGTCAGATATTTGCTGGGCGTGAAGAGATGAAGCTTCTCTTTCAGGAGCAAGGCGTTGGTGCACAGATAGATATATTTCTTGCGCGCGACCAGCCCTTCGACAATCTTGTCGATCTGCGGGTGCATGAGCGGCTCGCCGCCGGGAATGGAGACCATGGGGGCGCCGCATTCGTCGATCGCGCGGAAGCATTCTTCAGGAGTGAGATCTTTCTTCAGGATGTGGGCGGGGTACTGGATCTTGCCGCATCCGGCGCAGGCCAGGTTGCAGCGGAACAGCGGCTCGAGCATCAGCACCAGCGGGTACTGCTTGCGCCCCGCGAGCTTCTGGCGCAAGACGTAGGACGTGACGGTCCACATCTGTGAAACGGGAACAGCCATTATGGGTCGGTAACTCCTGTGCCTTTATCTTATCAGGGTCAAGTCGTTAGATGATGGCGAACAATTCGGGGTGCCGGAAAATGAAACCCGAAAACGTCGCCGTTTTGGGTCTCTTCGTCGCAGACATGGCAGCGATCAGAACGGTGCCGGAACCGGTTCAAAATGGGACGTTTACTGCTCCGATTCGGGGCTTCGCCTGGGTCGAAAAGAAGGCGTTTTCGTGGTATAATTTTGACAGTCGCCAAACGAACCTAAGTATAAGATATTTCAATAACTTGAAGTCAATTCGCAGGCGCAGTCCAGAGCTGGGTTGGGGCGGTTTTTCTAAGTCAGTTTTCAAGGCGTAACCGGCCCAGCGCGAAGAGAAAGCCGGGGCACTCTCCCGCGGAGCGGAATGGCCACCAAAGAGATCAATACTCCCATCGTCGAAACCAAAACAAAAAACGGAAATGTGACGCCGATCACTGCCGGCAACGGCGGCAACGGCGACTACAACGCCGATTCCATCAAAGTGCTCGGCGGCATGGAAGCGGTCCGCAAGCGCCCCGCCATGTACATCGGCTCGACCGGCGATCTCGGTCTGCACCATCTGGTTTACGAAGTTGTCGACAACTCCGTCGACGAAGCCCTCGCCGGCTTCGCCACCAAAATCGAAGTCACCATCCACATCGACAACAGTGTAACTGTTGTAGACGATGGGCGCGGGATTCCCGTTGACGACATGGTGATCGATGGAGAAAAAGTTTCCGCGGCGCAGGTGGTGATGACTACGCTGCACGCCGGCGGGAAGTTTGATTCGTCCACGTACAAGGTTTCTGGCGGGCTGCATGGCGTGGGCGTGTCGTGCGTGAACGCCCTGAGCGAGGTACTGGAGCTGGAGATCTGGCGCGATGGCGCTACCTGGGAGCAGACTTACTCCAAGGGTGAGCCCACCAGCAAGATGAAGAAGGTGGGCGCGGCCAAGCGGCGCGGGACGAAGGTTCACTTCCTGCCGGACCGGAGCATTTTTACGGGGACAGTGGAATACAACTACGACACGCTGGCGCAGCGGTTGCGTGAGCTGGCCTTCCTGAATAAAGGACTGCTCATCACGCTGACCGATGAGCGCGCGACCGATGCGAAGAGCGGTGAGGCCAAGCATTCGGACTTCAAGTACAACGGCGGCATTGCGGAGTTCATCAAGCATTTGAACCGCGGCAAGCAGGTGCTGCACGACAAGCCGATCTACATGGAAGCGGAGCGCAGCGGTGTGGCCATGGAGATTGGGCTGCAATACAACGATGGGTATTCGGAGTCGGTGTTCAGCTTTGCCAACAACATCAATACCGTCGACGGCGGCACGCATCTCTCCGGCTTCCGCATGGCCCTGACCCGTACGATTAATTATGCTGGCCAGCAGATGGGCTTGTTCAAGGACGTGAAAGAAAACCTGACCGGCGACGATGTGCGCGAAGGTCTGGTGGCGGTGATCAGCGTGAAGCTGTCGCAGCCGCAGTTTGAAGGTCAGACCAAGGGCAAGCTGAATTCCGATATTGCAGGCGTCGTGCAGGCGTTCATCAATGAGAGGCTGGGCGCGTTCTTTGAACAAAACGCGACCGTGGCGCGGAAGATCATCAACAAAGCTGTGGATGCGGCGCGGGCGCGCGAGGCGGCGCGCAAGGCGCGCGACTTGACGCGCCGCAAGGGCGCGCTGGATTCCGGAGGGCTGCCGGGCAAGCTGGCGGACTGTTCGGAGCGCGATCCGAACCGGTGCGAGTTGTTTCTGGTTGAGGGCGAGTCGGCCGGCGGCACGGCGAAACAGGGGCGCGACCGGCGCTTTCAGGCGATTCTGCCGCTCAAGGGCAAGATTCTCAACGTCGAAAAAGCGCGCTACGACAAGATGCTGGCGCACGAGGAAATTCGCGCCATGATCACGGCGCTGGGCACCGGCATTGCCAAGGATGATTTCGATCCTACGAAGGTGCGGTATGGCAAGATCATTCTGATGACCGACGCCGACGTCGACGGTTCGCACATCCGCACGCTGTTGCTGACATTTTTCTTCCGGCACATGCAGGAGCTGATCAAGCGCGGGAACGTGTACATCGCGCAGCCGCCGCTGTATTCGATCAAGAAGGGCAAGTCGATGCAGTACATCAAGGACGATGATGCCTTCGACAAAGTGACGCTGAAACGTGGGGCGGATGGGGTGACCGTGCGCTACGGCGAGGGCGCGGCCAAGCTGGAAGGCGCGAACCTGCTGCGTTTTATGACTGTGCTGAAGGAGTATCTCAACTTCTTCGACAAGGTGAACAAGCGGCTGCGCGACGAGAGCGTCACCGAGTTGCTGCCCCGCCTCGATTTCTCGAAGCACGCGGATTTCGAGGGCGATAAAAAGACGCCGTCGAAGAAGGTCGAGCGGTTGGAAAGAGAACTGAAGAAGCTGCAGAAAGACCGGAAGTTCAAGAGCGTCGAATCGGTCTTCGACGAAGAGCACAATCTGTGGGAAGTGCGGTTCGTAAGCTCACAAGGTTCGGAGCACGTCATCAATTGGGAAGCCGCATCCAGCGCGGAGTGCCGGCAGTTGCTTTCGAAATTCAAGCAGATTGAGCCGTATCTGGACCCGCCATTTGTGGTCGAAGCGGTCGCCAAGGCCGGCGCAGCCAGCAGCAACGGTGACGAGGCTGAAGAAGAAAGAGCCGAGAACGAAGCAGCGGAATCGGACGGCAAGTCTGCCAAGAAGACCGCCAAAGCCGCGCCGAAAGCCCGCGCCGTAATCGAACCGGTGGAGAAAGCTACGGCGCGCGAGCTGTTCGAATACGTGAAGAAAGAAGGCAGCCGCGGCTACGACGTGCAGCGCTACAAAGGCCTGGGCGAGATGACGGCTCCTCAGTTGTGGGAGACGACCATGGACCCGGAGCGGCGCACTCTGCTCTCGGTGAAGCTGGAAGACATTGCCGAGTGCGAGACCATCTTCACCACGTTGATGGGCGAAGATGTGGAAGCGCGGCGGAAGTTCATCGAAGAGAACGCGCTGGATGTGAAGAATCTGGATATCTGAAATTCGTCGCGATGGGTATACGAGCATTAGGAAAGGTTTAGGGCGGCTCTCTGGGCCGCCTTTGTTTTCTCCGTCCGCAGTGACCCTTCGTTCCTACCAAGAAGCGCTGTTCTGATGAAACACTACTGAGCGTGAGTACGCTGGAGCAACTGCGGCTTTTCAGGGATGGGTCCAAGGCCGCCGAATTGGGAGGGGCGATGTCGGATGGGGTGCCGAGTCAAATTCGGGTCGCTCAAGATTCGTCTTGCATCGCTGGGAAAGTCTGCTATCATCCATGCTATCAAAAATACCCAGCGCGAGAGGGGGATCAAAGAATGAGCGACCAGTTGCTGATCCGCAATGTCCCCTTAGAAGTACAGGAGTGGATCGATCAGCAGCGCCGTCAGCAGCAGATGACGCAGCAGGAATTCCTGCTGTCAATGCTCCATCAGGCTAGTATGGCCGAGTATCAAGGTCCGTTTCTACCGTTCGAGCCGCCCTCAAGGGAAGTTCCTGTCCCCGACACTCTGCCGTTCAACTTCGTAGATCTGTTCGCAGGGATCGGTGGATTCCGGATTGCCCTAGAAGGATTGGGCGGTATGTGCGCTTTTTCTTGTGAATGGGACAAATATTCCCAGAAGACCTACAAGGCGTGGTTCGGTGACACCCCTCACGGGGACATACGGGATTTAAGACCGAAAGACATTCCAGATCACGATGTTTTGGCCGCGGGCTTTCCATGTCAGCCGTTTTCGATAGCCGGTGTGAGCAAAAAGAAGAGTCTCGGGAAGGCGCATGGATTCAAGTGCGAAACCCAAGGCACGCTGTTCTTCAATATTGCGTCCATCGTAGAAGCAAAGCGCCCGCCTGTGCTTTTCCTCGAGAATGTAAAGAACCTCCAGTCCCACGACCAAGGACGAACGTGGCGCACGATCTACGACGCTCTAGTTGATTTGGGCTATTCGGTGAACTTCAAAATTATTGACGCGGCGGGCTGGGTGCCTCAGCACCGTGAACGAGTCTACATCGTTTGCTTTGATAAGAAAGTCTTCGGCGAGAACCCGCCTTTTGAGTTTCCCCACTCCCCGAAAACCGATCCCCCGAAGCTTCGAGATATTTTGGAGAAGTCACCAGACAAAAAATACACGCTTACCGACCACTTATGGACCTACCTGCAGGAGTACGCCGAGCGTCACCGTTTGAAGGGGAACGGCTTTGGTTTCGGAATCGCAGACCCACGGGGAGTAAGCCGGACGCTGAGCGCCCGCTACTTCAAAGACGGATCAGAAATTTTGCTTAAGCAGGGACAGAAGGCCCCGCGGCGTCTCACTCCGAGAGAATGCGCTCGACTGATGGGTTTCCCAGAGGACAAAAAAATAGTAGTCTCGGATACGCAGGCGTATAGGCAGTTCGGAAATGCTGTCGTGCCGAAGGTGGCGAAGGCCGTAGGCGAGCAGATTATAGCGACCATGCGGTGGCAGCTTACGCGATCGCGAAACGGCTGTCTTTTAAAGGCCTCCGTTCACGACCAAGAGATGCTCGCGAGTGAGTTGATATGGCACGAGAGGAATGCGAAAGAGCAATCATCGAAGCTGTCCGCGTGGGCAACGCCATCCTCAAGTTCATCTCCCCAAACGACGTTGGGCTGACCGGTGGACATCAATGTGGCTTCTACTTGCCAAAATCTGTCTGGCAGATGTTTACTCCCCACAAGCCCGAGAAAGGCAAGAATCACGAAACCGAGGTCAAGGTCACTTGGCCGGACGGACGGATAACGGATTCCCGAGTAAAGTGGTACGGTGCAGCTAAAAGCGAATACAGGCTTACACGCTTCGGTAAAGACTTTCCCTACCTCACTTATGACAACGTAGGAGAGCTTCTTGTCCTGATTCCTGAGACTCACTACAAATTCACCGCATTTGTCCTTGACCACGATACCGACATCGAGGACATTGAGGCGGCGTTAGGCGTTGAGATCACTAAGACTTGGGCCGTGTACCGCCATGGCGAGCCTCAGATGGAGACCGAGGACGAGTGCGTGGAGAAAAAGTTCCGCAAGTTTGTTGTGGCGCTCGACTGTTTTCCAACTGGCGCGATCTTCTCAAGGCAGGCGAGAGATGCCCTAATCGAGTGCATCAAGAAATTTGATGCCTTGCCTCCGGACGAGCTGTTAATGCAGTGTATGGATGCTGAGTATCGCTTGTTCCGCCTCGCGGAACGCCAACTTTGCCAAGCGCAAATCGTCCGGGTCTTCAAGGATGTGGACGATTTTCTGCGAACGGCTTCCAGCATTATGAATCGCCGAAAGTCGAGAGCCGGTCGATCCCTTGAGAACCACATGGAATACATCCTCAGGAAGAGCGGTATTCCGCATGTCATACGGCCTAAACTCGACGGGGAACCTGACATCGTGATTCCGAGCGTTGAGGCCTACAATGACCGCAATTACCCAGCCAACAAACTCGTGGTGGTAGGCGTGAAGACCACATGCAAAGATCGCTGGCGGCAGGTGGTGCACGAGGCGAAGCGGGTCACAGAGAAGCACATTCTCACAATCCAGCAGGGCATCAGCAGCAGGCAGCTTACCCAGATGTACGACTCCCACGTGACGCTGATCGTGCCCGCCCGCCTCCACAAGCAGTATCCCAAGGGTAGCCCGATGACTGTCCTCGATGTGCAGGGGTTCCTGCAGGACGTAAGACAAAGGCTGGCCTGAGTGGATGTTCATACGCCAGAACAACGCAGTCGCAACATGGCTGCGATCCGCTACAAAAATACGAAGCCTGAAATCGTGGTGCGCAAGGTGCTATGCGAATTGGGCATTCGGTACCGACTGCACCGTAAAGATCTTCCGGGTAAGCCTGATATAGTGATGCCCGGTCGAAAAGTCGCAATCTTCGTGCATGGCTGCTTTTGGCACATGCATCGGTGCCGCTACGGCCGGGTTATCCCCGTGACGAACAAGGAATTCTGGCAGAAGAAGCGTGAAGGAAATGTCGCAAGAGACATCCGCACACAGCGGAGACTCCGACACGAGCGCTGGCGTGTATTGAACGTTTGGGAGTGTTGGACAAAGAAACCTGAGAACTTGAAGAGACGCCTTCTTGCTTTTCTGTCGAAATAAGACTCTGCCGCTAGGGCAGGAGTCTGATGTGTTCCGATGTCCAGCGGATACTCTCCTTGGTGATCTGACCCTCCGAATCGTGCGGAGCGTTGCCGAAGGCGAAGCTGATCCGCTGCTCTCGCAGTTCTTCTTCTGTGACTGGCGTTGCTTTTGTCGCGTCCAGTATTTTCTTTAGTTCCGGATCGACGGGTATGGAGTGCAGAAATTGTTGACGGTCAGCCATTTTATTTCATCTACGGGTGGGAGGAATCATACGCTTTCCCTTCGCTTAGTATAGAACGTTCTCTCAACAGGCGGGGATATTCCTGAAACGGACCAAGAGCACCTCAGGGGCTTGATAGCCCAAGTCATTGCTGACTCCTTATCGCAGCGCTGGAAGCGCTGCGCCACCCAAAATCAAGAATCTCAGAAGAAAATCTGGGGGTCCACAAAATCTTGTCAATATGTAGAAGTTACACGAATGAAGCTAACCCGAAGGAAAGAAGGCGAATATAAAGTTGGGTTTTGTGACACATTTACCCCACGCAACTTGATATTCTAGATATATAGGGTAAAGATTTCGAAGGCGCGGCCTACCGGTCGCGCCTTTTCTTTTTGGGAGCACTGCGGCATTGGCCGCGAAGGAGCAAAAACGGCGCGGTTCGGAGGGAAGAAAAAGCAGATTCCTTCCTACGTCGTCCCCTTCGGCTTCGCTTGGGGTCCGGGTCCGGTCGGAATGACAACATGTTGGAGAGGTTGGGCAAATCGGGGAGGGTTGGGCGATGGAGGAGTGGCAACGATTCAAGAGTGTCAAGGAGCAGGGCGAGTGGGCGGAGTTGCAATTCATGGCGGCGGCTGCGGGGCGGCGTTTCACGGTGTGCAAGCCGTGGGGAGACACGGCGGCGTTTGATGTGGGAATCGAACACGCGCCGAACTTTCTTCGGGTGCAGGTGAAGTCGTGCACGCACAGGCGTGGGCGGGGCTACTGGTGCCAGTTCCGGCCGCATGACGGGAAAAACGAGGATTACAGCCTGGAGCAGGTGGATCTGTTTGCGGCGTATGTGATCCCGGCGAATGCATGGTATCTGATCCCGGCGGCGCGGTTGCTGGGGCGGGAGCGGAAGCGGGGCGCCATGCTGTTTCCGGTGGTGCTGCCAGTGAGGAAGAACAGTTTCCATTATGAAGGCTACAAGGATGCGTGGTGGCTGCTCATGAAGACGCGGCGAGGGCTGGCGAAGTATGGACGGTAAGATTTGAGGATGCCGAGCACCAGGACCCCATCCTGTCTCGCTGCGCTCGGCGGACAGCCGAGGCGCCGCCTCCACATGGTCCTTATTTCAATCTTCCACGAGATACAAATCTGCCAGCATTCGGTGGTAGCAGGACTGGATATGTTTGCCGGGGTGTGGCAAGCTGGAAGGATGAAGAAACAAGCGTCGGACCAGTCGTTTCATGATCGGCGGTATCAGGAGCGGAAGCGGGCCGAGGCCGCCCGGAAGGCTCCGAAGAAGAAGGTACAGAAGAAGAGTGCTGAGTCCACGCTGCCCGCGAGCGAGTAGCATTCGGTCGCGGGAATCATTAGCGCCGCACTTCCAGGTTACACTTTCCGGGTTACACTTCCGCGTTACACCAGGCATTCCGGACCCACCGGCCAGCACCTGAAGGCACAGTTGGTTCCTGCCGCGCTGCCTGATACAAGTCCATCGCGAGGATGGTTGACACGGCGGTTGGGCGTTCTGTAGATTCTGATTGAACTGAAAGTACTGACATGGCTACTTTGACCGGGGTTCAGAAGCAGTACATTCTGCACTGGGGAGAGATGGGGACCCGGTGGGGAATTAACCGGACGGTGGCGCAGATCCACGCGCTGCTGTATTTGTCGTCGCGTGCGCTGCCGGCCGAGGAGATTGCCGAGACGCTCAGCGTCGCGCGGTCGAATGTTAGTACGTCGATCCGGGAGCTGGAAGGCTGGGGGATTGTGCGCGCGGTGCATGTGCTCGGCGACCGCCGCGAACATTATGAGTCGATGAAAGATGTGTGGGAGATGTTCCGTCTGGTGATCGAGCAGAGGAAGCGGAGAGAGATTGACCCCACGCGGGAGATGTTACGCCGGAGTTTGGAGGAGCTGGATCCGAAGGAAGCCGGGGCGGATTTTACGCGAGAGCGGCTGGCGGCTATGGCTGGATTTTTTGAAGCGGTGACGGAACTGCACGATCAGATGAAGAGGCTGCCGACGGGGACGGTGAGGAAGTTGTTGCGGATGGGCGCGAAGGTGAAAAGGCGGAAGTAGCTAGTACCGCAACGGATGGAATCTCGAGAGCATAATGTGGAACGAGTCGATTTAGGGACGGCACCCGACAAGTCTCCAACGATGTCAGCGCTTTATATATTCCAAGAGGTGGGTTGAGGCGATGTCGCAAGCAGGTGAGCAGAAAAAGATTTGGGTAACGTTGAGCGGCCTGCCGCTGACGATCGCGCTGGAGTGGCCGTTTCACCGGTCGACTTCTGGGGCGGATTTCTGGGTGCTGCATGGGGACATCCGGCTGGAAAATTCGGATGGTCTGCACGCGCCCGTAGCGGTGAATTTGTCGGCGACGGTGCGGGAGGTTCTGCCGTCGCTGGAGCCGGCGGACGTCGAGGCTCCGGTGATCAATGCGCTGCGCAAGGAAGTCGACCGCCGCCAGATTGAATTTGTGAAGTCGGGCAAGCTGAAACCGGTTCCATTTTCCAGCCGGCATTATGACTTCAAGCGCCAGAAGTGGGTGTTTGGCAAAGCTGCGGACGACGTGATCGCTACGTTTCTGGAACGAAAAGTGTATTGGCAGACGAAGGTGGGCAGAGAGAAGCGGGTTTGGATTGGGGATCCGACCGATGCGCAGTTTCTCGAAACCACGCCGGCACACTTGCTGGAAGTTGCAGGACGGCTGGTGGCGGCTGATGGGCTGGTGCGAATGGAAGGCGAGTGGGCGGAGGCAACCGCCGGACTGGCCGGGCAGGCGGAGCGATTCGAGAGCTCGATGCGAATAGCGGTTGAGGAGTTGGAGAAGAAGCATGCGTTCGAGAGAGGGTGAATCTGAAATAGAAGTTCTTCGCCACGGATTTGCACGGATAACCCGTCGTCGTTTTGATCTGCAACACTGTCGCAGAGGGAACGCATCGAAGGGAGTTCAGCGCGGGGTTTCTCAATTGATGGCGACGTTCAGAGCTACACGACGGAGGATGCAAAGCTGCGACGTGCTCGTCATGCTGTGCATATTGACGATCATCGGACGAGGGTGGGCGCAGGGAAGCGAGCCAGCGCAGAGTCAGCCAACTGGACAAGCGGGGAAACAGCTTCCGGATGCGCCGGGAGAGAGCAAGAAAAAAGAGCAGAGTGGAAATCCGGTGGAGGTGGTGGCTGGGAAGACCAAGCACGCGGCTACATCGGGGCTGATACGGGCGCGGAATTGGGAATCGACTTGGATTACGGGCGTTTACGTGCGCAGGGATCAGCCGCTGATTACGTTGACCAACCGGGAGCGGGAAACGATTTATTTGCGGCAGACGCTGACCACTCCCGGCGCATATCTTAAGCGGGCGTTCGGAGCGGGGATCGATCAGGCGTCCGGGACGCCGCGGCAGTGGGACGACGGTTGGGGCGGGTACGCGGAACGGTTCGCATCGCGGGAAGGACAGTTCATTGCGGCCAATACGCTCGCGGCGCTCGGCAATGCGAAGCTGGGATACGAAGTTCGCTACGACAAGTGCAAGTGCGACCGATTGTGGCCGCGCACCCGGCATGCGTTTATCCGGAATCTGATGACATACGATCGTAGCGAGGAACATTTGCGTCCGCAGTGGGCGTTGTATGGGGGAGCGTTTGGCGGAGGCGCTCTGTCGGCGGCCTGGAAGGCGGGCTCGCCGAATGCATTGGCTGAGGGCGGGCGCGCGATGGCGGGGCAGCTGATATGGGGGACGCTGCTGAATTTCGTTACGGAGTTCTCGAAAGAGATTAATCGGAAGCAGGGAGTGAAGGGCGACTAGACACACCTTAGTTGCTTCATGCGTCGCCTGCCACACTCTCCCCACTCGCACTACTGAAGCAGCGTGCCTCCGTTGCCATTGCCCTCTTCCTCTGGCGCCAGGACCACGGCTGCCGCGACGCGGTCGCCGGGCTCCATATGCAGCAGGCGGACCCCTTGAGCGTTGCGGCCGGATTCGCGAATGGTTTTCGAATCCATGCGGATGATCTTGCCGTATTGGCTGATCAGCATCACCTGAGAGTTTTCGTCGACCAGCGCGATAGCGACTACTTTGCCGACGCGCTCGGTCGTCTTAACGTTGATCACACCTTTGCCGGCGCGGTTGGTGAGCCGGTATTCGTCCGCGGGAGTGCGCTTGCCGTAGCCGTTTTCGGTTACGGAAAGAATCAGGTTTCCTTTTTGAGTTAAGTCCACAGCTTCGCCGGGTGGGACTTCCGCTTCGGTCGTCGTCGCTCCTTCAATTTCCTTTGCCGCGGGCGCACCCACGGGCGCTTCTCCCGGCTTCGGTGTCACGGTCATGCCCACTACATAGTCGCGCTCTTCCAGGTTGATGCCATTCACGCCGTAAGCCGCGCGGCCCATGGGGCGGACATGATTTTCGTCGAAGCGCACCGCCATGCCTTCGTGCGAAGCGATGAACACGATCTGATTGCCGTTGGTGATGCGGGCGGCGACCAGTTCGTCTCCTTCTTCGATGTTGATCGCGTTGATGCCGTTCGAGCGCACATGCATGAACTCGCGCAGTTCGGATTTCTTTACCAGGCCGTTGCGCGTGGCGAAGAAGATGTATTTGTTCTCTTCTTCGAGGTTGCGCACCGCGAGCATGGTGCGGACGGTTTCTCCGGGTTGCAGGCCGATGAGGTTGCCGATGTGCTTGCCTCTGCCAGCGGCGCTGACGTCGGGAATTTCGTAAACCTTCAGCCAGTAAACGCGCCCCTTGTTGGTAAAGATGAGAATGTAGGCGTGCGTCGAGGCGATGAAGAGGTGCTCGACGAAATCCTCTTCGCGAGTCTTCATCCCGGTCCGGCCGGTTCCACCGCGACGCTGCATGCGATACGTAGAGATCGGAGTGCGCTTCATGTAGCCGGAATGGCTGAATGTAACCGCGACCTGCTCGTCGGCGATCAGATCTTCGAGAACAATTTCCGCCGCTTCATCCTCGATGCGAGTGCGGCGCTCATCTCCGTAGAGTTCTTTTACTTCTTCGAGTTCCTTGATGATGACGCTGCGCAGTTTTTTCTCCGAGGCCAGGATGGCTTCGTAGTCTTCAATGCGCCCGCGGACTTCTTTCAACTCGTTCGAGATTTCATCGATGGAAAGCTTCGTCAAACGGTGCAGTTGCAGTTCGAGAATCGCCTCGGCTTGCCGCGTCGTGAAAGGTTTTTCGGGATCCTGCTTGGGAGCGCGTCCCGTGGTGTTGATGTCAATTTTCTTGCCGCCGAAGTAGGCGACCAAATTCTCACGCGCGTCAGCTCGGTTCGAGCTGGCGCGGATGATGGTGATGACGTTGTCGAGATGATCGAGGGCCGTGAGATAGCCTTCGAGGATGTGCTCGCGGTCTTTCGCTTTCTGAAGCAGAAAAGCGGTGCGGCGGCGGACCACTTCCACGCGGTGATTGATGAAGTGCTTGATGGCCTGGATCAGCCCCATTTCGCGTGGCTGTCCGTTGACCACCGCCAGCAGGATCATGGAAAAGCCTTCCTGCATGGACGTGTGTTTGAACAGCTGATTCAGGACGATCTGCGGCTCTGCCCCGCGCTTCAGTTCGACCACGATGCGCATACCGTCGCGATCGCTTTCGTCGCGTACGTCGGAAATGTCCTCGATGTCCTTATCGTTGACCAGTTGCGCGATGCGCTTGATCAGCACAGACTTGTTCACCTGATAAGGAATTTCGGTGACGATGATGGCCTGGCGATCTTTGGAAATGTTTTCGATGGCGGCTTTGGCGCGCATCATGAAGCGCCCGCGTCCGGTGCGATAGGCCTCGAACACTCCGGCCCGTCCGTGGATCACGCCCGCGGTCGGAAAGTCCGGTCCCTGCACGAACTTCAGAATCTCGGCGAGCTGCGCGTTTGGATTATTGATGAGAGTGATCGTCGCGTCGACAATTTCCGTCAGGTTGTGCGGCGGAATTTTTGTCGCCATGCCCACGGCGATGCCGTCCGAGCCATTGACCAGCAGGTTCGGAATCCGCGCCGGAAGAACGTCAGGCTCGACTTCGCTGCCATCGTAGTTGGGGCGGAAGTCAACCGTCTCCTTATCGAGATCTTCCAGCAACGCAGTCGAGACCGCAGCAAGCTTCGCTTCGGTGTAACGGTCGGCCGCCGGAGGATCTCCGTCCACGGAACCAAAATTTCCCTGGCCAAAAATTAGCGGATAGCGCAGGCTCCAGGTTTGCGCCAGCCGGACGAGTGCGTCGTACACCGCGAGGTTGCCGTGAGGATGGTACTTGCCCATCACGTCGCCGACGATGCGCGCGCACTTGCGCGTGGCGCGATTGGGCTGCAAGCCCATCTGCTGCATGGTGTAAAGAATCCGGCGGTGCACCGGCTTCAGTCCGTCGCGCACGTCGGGCAGCGCGCGCCCGATGATCACCGACATCGAATAGTCGAGATACGACTTCCGCATCTCGTCTTCAATGTTGACGGGCTGAATGTGCAGTGCGCCGGGACTGCCGTCGCCCGGCGGCGGAGGCGTCAGCGGAAGTTCGGGATTTTGATCGTCAGGCATGATTAGGGTGTCAGGTTCTAGCCGTCAACTACAGCCCCGCAACGTGAGCGTCCATCGCCCAGCCTCGCAGCACCAGGCTTCGCTAAACGGTTGCAATCACAGGCAGTTAGTTGGCTTTGATCGAAGAGTATTGTATCACGCCGAGGGCTGTGGAAACCGGGGCTGAGGGTGCTTAAAGCGGTTCCTGAAGGGACGTGGATTAGCGGTTCGCGAACCCAACCTTACTGTCGCACAAGGCTTCCGAACGAACCAAAGTAGTTAACCACGAGCCGCGATCCCCACTTGCCACGAAATTCGGCTCCGAGACTATGACACCTATGCGCCGAGCCACTGAAGAATAGTTTCGCCCATCCCACTCTTACCATGTTGATTCCCCTAGGGGACTGAGAAGGCACCCGAGAAACAATGAATAGCGGCGGTCAGGCCCCCCAAAACTCGGCACTAGGTACTTGGTACTAGCTACTTCTTGCTTCTCAGCAACGTCGTAACCCGCTCATAATCGTCCACGCTCGCATACTCAATCACAATCTTCCCCTTCCCATTGTGGTCCTTGATCTTCACCCGCATCCCCAAAGTGCGCTCCAAGTCCAGTTGCGCCGCCCGCACATTTGGATCCACCCACCGGGCCGTACCCTGTTTTGCTACCGCTGCCCCGGGGATCACGGGAAAGTCATTCAACCTCCGTACCCGCTCCGCAATCTGCTCTGCGGTCGGGTGCGTGACCAACACTTCTTCCGCCAACTGCAAAATGTGTTCCGGATTTTCCAGCGCCAGCAGTTCCCGCGCTTCGCTGAAACTCAACTCGCCACGAGCTACGTAGTCCATCACTTCTCCCGGCAGCCGCAGCAGCCGCATGTAATTCGCTACCGTTTCACGCGCCACCCCGATGCGCTGCGCAATCTGCACCTGGGTCAACTTGAACTCCTGGCTCAGAATCTTAAAAGCGTGCGCCTGCTCCATGGGATTCAGATCTTCCCGCACCACATTCTCCAGCACGGTCATCTCCGCCGCCTGTTGCGGCGAGAGCCGCCGCACCAACGCCGGGATCGTATCCTTCCCCGCCATTCGCGACGCCCGCAACCGCCGCTCGCCCAGCACCAGAATGTAGCGCCCTTCCTCCTCCGCCGGCCTCACCACCACCGGCTGCACCACCCCATGCTCCTGGATCGAATCCCGCAACTCCTCCAAAGCCTTCTCGTCAAACGCACGCCGAGGCTGATAAGGATTCTTCAGGATCAACTCGATCGGAAGATGAACCACCCGGTTGCCCACAATGCGATCGTCTGCCACCGCCTGAATCGAAATCACCTCCCCCGGCTGGTATTCGTCCGCAGTGGGAGGAGCAAATGTGGGGACAGCCGCCCCCGGCTGTCCCGCCGCGCGAGCGGCGGTCGGGTGTGGCAGTTGCTCGTGTGGAGCGGGCGCCCCCGCCCGCTTTGCGTCCATCTCCCCAGCGGCCTGCTGTTCGATGGAAGCCATGTCATTCCGAACGAAGTGAGGAACCTGCTTTTCGCCGCCCTCACCACCGTCCTGGACCGGACCGCCAGCGCCGCTCGGCGTCACCACCCGCGGCCCCGGCAACAACGACTCCAACCCCCTCCCCAAAGCCCGCCGCTTCTCCACCTTCTCTTCTTTCTTCTCAGCAGGTTGTACCGCCACCTTCTCTGCCGCCGTAGTCATCAATGTTTCCCCCGTGAACCTCTACGTCCCCTGTGTTAAAGCTGCTGATCCCTTCATGTATATCGACATATGTCAATGTAATATATCGATGAACATCAATATATACTCAGGCGCTGATCGCCGAGGGCGCATCCCCAGCAGCCGCCAGATGCTTGCCAATAATCTCCTTGGCCAGCCGTATGTAGCTCTCCGCCCCCTTCGACCGCGGATCGTACACCAGCGCCGCCATCCCATGGCTCGGCGCCTCCGCCAGCCGTATGTTCCGCGGTATGGTTGCGGCGCAAACCTTCTCCCCAAAAAACTTCTTCAGCTCAGCCATCACCTGCTGCGCCAGGTTGGTCCGCTCATCCAGCATGGTCAGCACCACGCCCTCAATCTCCAGCCCCGGGTTCAGCGCCGCGCGGATCCGCTCCACTGTGTCCAGCAGCTCACTGATTCCTTCCAGCGCAAAGTATTCCGCCTGCATCGGAATCAACACTGAATCGGCCGCCACCAGTGCGTTCAGAGTCAGCAGATCCAGCGCGGGTGGACAGTCCAGCACGATGTAGGTAAAGCGATCACGCAGTGACGCGATCGCGTCCCGTAGCCTATACTCGCGCCGCTCTGCCTCGACGAGCTCCAAGTTTGCCCCGATCAGGTTCTTGTGCGACGGGATCAGCCAGAGCTGCTCGAGCTCAGTGGTCGCGAGAGCCTGCTCGCCCGTGGCTTCGCCGAGCAGCAAGTGGTAAGTCGAAACACGCTCAGGATCTTTCACCAGACCTAGGCCGCTCGAGGCATTCGATTGCGGATCGCAATCGATGAGCAGTGTGTTCACTTCAGCCGCCGCGAAGGACGCGGCTAGGTTGATGGCAGTCGTAGTCTTACCCACGCCGCCCTTCTGATTGGCAACAGCGATGACGCGTCCCATAAATTGTCGAGGAGCCAGAGCTGTTGGCAGAATAGTTCGATTCACGTTTTGAATGCAAGGTCGAATTACCATGCATAAGTTGAATTGTGTGCAAAACGTGTCCAATGTTCCAGCCGGAACACTCGGTCAGATTGTTTCAGGCCCAACAGGAGCGGATCGGCCTGAGTGTTCCAGTCGGAACACATCGCCAATGTTCCAACTGGAACATAACGTCAAAGTGTTTCCAACCGGAACGTTCAGCACAATGTTCCAGTTGGAACGTTTCTCTGGGACGTGTGCGGCGAAGGTAGCATAGATTCTGTCAAGACTGTGCCGCTGTACCACTTTTAGCTCTTATAGGCCTAGTTCGTGCGCGGCCCGGCTACATTCGGCGGAGAAGCATGGCGGTCTCATTCCACTCTTTACTTTCCTGGTTCCGCAGTGGCGATCAGGAGATGGCGGGATTGGGACAGGGGGATGGGGATCGGCGTACCCCAAGAGAGGTCAGGGAGGGTGGTGCGGGCGGTGTCTAGTTGGGAGGAGGAGATCAGGAGGGCTAGGCGGCCGGAGGGGACCAAGAGGGCGGCGGCTATCGGGAGGATGTTGGCGAAGCGCTCGACGGCGCGGAGGGTTACTACGTCGAAGGAGGATGGGGCGAGAGTTTCGGCGCGCGCGTTTTGTATATTGATGTCCGTCAATGTAAGGGCGCGGGCTAATTCGCGGAGGAATGTGGCTTTCTTTTGATTTGATTCGATTAGCGTGAGGGAGATGTTGGGGGCCCAGAGTTTTATCGGGATACCTGGGAAGCCGGCACCGGAGCCTAGGTCGGCTACGCGGCTCGGTCGGTCTTCGGCAACGTCAGAATCTTTTACCACGGAGGACACGGGGAACACGGGGTAAATCTTGGGGAACAGGTGGCGGGCGGCGAAGAGGGATTCTCCGAAGTGGCGGGTGACGATTTCTTCTGGATCGCGGATGGCGGTGAGGTTGATGCGGGCGTTCCAGCGAAGAAGTATATCGATGTACGTCGATATATGTTGGGGTTGGGTTGCGGAGAGGACAGCAGGTTCCTCACCGGGGCTTCGCCCCGATTCGGAATTACAAGGATTTGGGGTGGGGGATAGGAAGGGCTGGAGGAGTTCGGCTATGCGGGTGGGATGCATGTGGAATTTAGATTGTAGATTGGGAGCCGTAGGAATTTCTAAGCGGAAGTTGGATTGCCAGCAAATCTGATTCTTAGGCTTACGTCGACGGCGTTAGGCTTGCGGGGTATGACAGCCAGGACTTCGATGTCCTCGTTTCTGAGTCCTTGAATGAACGGGAGAGGAATCTGAGTTTCTTTCACGGCACCAGGCTTGGCGACTTGCGTCTCGAAGAACTGGTCGTCTAGGACATAGCTCCCGTAGTTGAAGTCTAGCTTCCACTTGCCATGTGCCCTTCGCAGCACTTCCATTCTGGGCAGATCCCTCTTGGCTAGGTAGTTATAAAAAGAAGCTCGACTGACGCCTAGGCTGCAGGCGGCCTCTTCCGCCGACCAATCTTTCTCCTCCATCGTTCTACGGAATTCCTTGGACACCTGTGCCATGAGCTCCCGATCTGCAAGAGTGTGAGGCTTCCTTCCGCGTTTGCGCCTAGTTTTCAACAGGCCGTCCATTTTAATGGAAAAACATGCAGAATTCTATTTAAATAGATTATCTATTTAAATAGAATATAGAGATAGAAACTGAAGCACTTGAACTTCGGTGCGAAGGTCAGAAAATTTATGCTCGAACAGACCTTCATTCACATACCCGGCGTCGGCTTGCAGACCGAACGCGGTCTCTGGGCGGACGGAATACGCAGCTGGGATGATGCGGACCTCTTTGAAAAACGATTTGGCCGGGTCGGCGCTCGTCTTCAGCAGAAGCTTGACGACTATATCCCGCGTTCACGCGAGGCGGTGAGGAAGAAAGATGCTGCTTTCTTCGAGCGTCTTTCATCGCTCGGTGAAGCGTGGCGATTGTTCCCCGAGTTCTCTGGAAATTGCGTTTACCTCGACATTGAAACTACCGGACTCTCGACGGTCTTCGATACGGTCACAATGGTCGGGCTTTACGACGGGCGCAGGTATGAACTCTTTGTGGACGGAGACAACCTCCAGGAACTACCGTCTCACCTGCGCAACTATTCCGTCGCGGTGACTTTCAATGGAGCAGGATTTGATCTTCGCTTTCTGAAGGTGGCCTTTCCCGAGCTAGTCTTGCCACCTATTCATATCGACCTGCGATGGGTTACTCGGAAGCTTGGGATGAAAGGCGGGCTCAAGGCGGTAGAGACTGAGTTGGGGATCCGGCGTCCGGCCGGAATCGACGAGTTGACGGGATACGATGCGACTGTGCTCTGGGCCAAGTATCTGCGCGGAGATAAGCACGCCCTTCAGCAACTCGTCGAGTACAACACGGAAGATGTTGTACATCTGAAGGCGATTATGGAAGTCGCCTACGACAGGTTGTCGAAGGAGACGGCTCATTTTCTCAAGGGCGCGGCGGTCTTTACACGTGTGGCAGACCTTCCAAAAACAAAGAGAAGGCGGGGCCAGACTGCCCCGGCGAGCAATCCGGGCGGCCTTGTCCCGCTTCTGCTCGAAAAGTGCGCTAACCTGGGCAGGCCTCGTGTGGTTGGAATCGATCTTACGGGCAGCGCCAAGCGCGCAACTGGCTGGGCGCTGATGGACGGCGCCAGCACTGAGACTAAGACTCTGAGCACGGATGATGAACTCTTTAACGAAACGATCGCCGCGAATGCCGATTTGGTATCGATCGATTCACCGCTTTCTCTTCCCGAGGGATGGACGGACCCCGATACACCGTGCGGTCGGCCAATCTACCGCAAGTGCGAACTTGCGCTAAAGCGTATGGGAATATCGGTGTTCTGGTGCTTGCTGCCCACAATGAAGGGGCTTACAACACGCGGGATGCTGCTGGCGCGTAGGCTGCGCGAGGCGGGGGTGGAAGTCATCGAGAGCTATCCTGGAGCGGCACAGGACTTGTTGGGCATTCCTCGGAAAGGCGCGAGCCTTGAGGAACTGAAGTGGGGGTTAGCGCGTGCGGGTATCAAGGGCGGGTTCCTGCGTGAGAAGGTTACACATGACGAGGTCGATGCGATTACATCGGCCCTGGTCGGGCTCTTTTACCTGGCCAATGATTACATCGCCTTGGGCAACGCTGCCGAGAACTATCTGATTGTGCCCAAATCGCCCCGAATCAACTACCGGAAGCTGGCGGATATTTTGGATGTGACGGGCCTGGATGCAGTGACTATGGTTGATGGTTTAGAATGCCCCGTCAATGCACAGCCACCAGTCTCAGCAGCGGCAGGATAACCCACTGGTTATTGGGGTCACGGGACATATTGGTGCCGGCAAGACCTCGGCGGCGAATTATCTTAAGGCGGCTCATGGATTTTTTTACGTGCGTTACAGCAAGGTGCTCTCCGATTGGTTAGCGAAAGACGCGGAGAGCAGGGCCCACCTCCAAACGGTTGGATGGGAAGTGATGGCAGGTGGCATGCAAACGGAGTTAAACACTCTCCTGATTGGGCAGATCCCGGCGCAGATAGACTGCGCGGTGGACGGGCTGCGTCACCCAATTGACCACGATTGCCTGACGAAGGCCTTTCCTTCCCAATTCCGGCTGCTGTATATCGAAAGCCGGCAAGAAACCCGCTGGCAGAGGGTCCGGAAGCGTTACGCTGAACTGGACAGCTTTCGTCGTGCGGATTCCCATCCAGTGGAGCAGAACATTGATGCCCTTCGCAGCGAGGCGTTTGCCGTTCTGGAAAACGACAGCACTCTAGAGGACCTCTACTCAAAGGTAGAGGCGGAACTCAAAAAGATTCGGTCAGGAGGCCAACGGTGAGTCTCTGGGTGGTGGTAGGCGGGCAATACGGCGGTGAGGGCAAGGGGAAGATCTCGGCTTTCATTACTCAGCAAGAGGGCATCGACGTTTGTATTCGTTGCGGCGGGCCAAATTCCGGACACTCGTTTGTCGCCGAGGACGGCCGCACAGTCCTACTGCGTCAACTGCCTACCGGATACATTAGGCCGCAGACGCGGCTCCTCGTTCCCGCAGGGGCGCTCATCGATTTGGAGGTTCTGAAGTATGAGCTCGATTCAATGGGCCTCGATGCGCGGCGTGTAGGTGTAGACCGTAACGCGATGGTCATAGAGGAGCGCGATAAAGAGTCGGAGTCGCAGCTTCAACTTCGTGAACGACTGAGCTCTACGTTGTGCGGGGTAGGCTCGGCGGTGTCACGGCGGGCCATGCGGGGGGCCAGCGTTAGGCTTGCTGGCCAGTTTGCTCGCGACGTTCCGTGGCTGGCTGACCTAATTACGGATGTGAGCGACGAGGCTAATACGGCTCTTGATTACGGAAAAAAAGTTCTGGTGGAGGGCACGCAGGGGTTTGGGTTGTCGCTCTACCATTCCGAGAGTTACCCGAAGGCAACCTCGCGGGACACCACGGCTGCCGCGTTTCTGAGCGAGGTGGGTCTTAGCCCCAAGTCAGTGAACGAGGTTGTCGTGGTTTTCCGCACTTTTCCTATCAGGGTCTCAGGCGAGCAGGCCGGACCGATGAAAGACGAAATCACTTGGGAAATTCTTCGGGAGGAAAGTGGTTACCCACATCCAGTCCAGGAAATGACGACGGTCAGCAAAAAGGTGCGGAGGGTGGGTCGCTTCGACTGGGAGTTGGCGGCGAAGGCGATTCAAGCTAACAGACCCACTCGCGTCGCCATCAACGGTATGGACTTGTTCGACTACTCAAACAGGACGCAGCAGTACAGAGACCTGTTCACGGCGAGGGCTGGAGCTTTTCTTCGCGAGTTTGAGGAACGATTCCAGAGGCGAGTCTCGATGTGCGGCACGGGACCGAGAATTGTGGACGTAGCTGGTCCGCGCCGAACTCCGCAGGTAACCGAGGAAGCGCATGCCGAGATTTTGGGATGACTTAAAGCGGAAGGCCAAGCGAGTTCTGCTTGACAAGGAGCTCTCTGGGCTCAAGAGGGATTATGAGCTCGAGGTTATAAGGTCCCTTCCTGATGTCGAATTCGATGCGTATCGGCCGACTGGCGTCTTGCTCAGCGACGAGATTGAGCGGTACACAACGGACTACCGGCTCATTAGCCCGTTCAATCCCAGCAAACTCAAGCCCGCGGCTTATGAACTGTCGGTAGGGGGTCTGTACTCAATAGTACGGCAAAACGCACGAGCTTTCAGATACCAGTTCCCAGAACGAGATAATTATTCCTCCGTTTGAAGTGGTGATCATCCAGACCTTAGAGCGGTTGAATCTGCCCAGGTTCCTAATCGCAAGGTGGAACGTCAGGGTTCGCTGGGCCTACAAGGGGCTTCTATGGGTTGGAGCTGCGCAGGTGGACCCGGGCTTCAAGGGCTACTTGGCTTGTCCCCTGTACAACCTCTCCGATAAACCCGTGCGACTGCACTACGGCGAAGAGATTGCCGTAATTGACTTTGTAACCACCACTCCGCCTAACGAAAAATCCAAAGAACACCAATATGATGCCGCAAAGAGGTCTCGAGTTCTGTTTGAGGATTATGAGCCGAATAGCTTGAAAAGCGCTCTTGCGACCCAGGCTAGGGAGAAGATCGAGGTTTTCGAAAGACGGATAAACGAAATTCAGGGCACCGTCAGCAATTCCGTTGGCATTATTTTCACGGCAATTGGAGTTCTGGTCGCTGCGCTCGCATTATTTGTAAGCAAGCAGACTCCAGATGCTGTTTCAAACTTTTCACCCAGTCTCATAGTGTCCACAATCGCACTTATCGTTTCTTTCTTCGCTCTCGTAAGCGCGCAGAAAGCTCTCCGGCCAAGCCGATCTTGGTTCGCGGTTCAGGTGATCGGGTGGTTGATCGTCGCTGCATCCCTGGTCTGGGCTTGCTACCGCGCCGTCCGATAGTCGCTCCATCTGGACGATTCTGCTTACAAGAGGATCGAGAAGGAGTTGGACTTTGGGGAGGAGCGCTGAGTCGGTGATTAAGGGAGGCGAGGAGGCTGGGACCTGGCTGGGTCTTAGTAACGCGCCTGATGTGGAGCATGGACAGTCGATCCGGGCACATGGGGCGGCGCTGCGGCAGTTGCATGCATGGCTGAAAGAGAAAGATCCCAGCTTTGGCGGGCTGGTGCGCGTGCAGAATAAACGGCGGGAGTTTCTGTGGGTGCATCCGCGGTTTGAGGGCGAGTACTAGGAGCGAGGTCTGGGCTGGTTCGTGGTGGGAACTCCTGGTTGGGCTTGGGGTGGTGGCGGCGGGTATGGGGTGCTTCGACTGCGTGGGATCGTCCTTTGGACGATCCTAGTTCGCTCAGCATGACAAGGCGTTGTTACGCTTCGGTTGGTTTGTGGAATAGTGGGACTAAAGTGGTTGCTAGCGCTAGCAGTGTGATTAGCGAGATGTCTCCGAGAGAGATGACGCAGTAGATGCACCAGACTCCTAGGACGTGGGCTTCGATGTGGGCGAGGTAGAGGGAGTAGGCTAGTCCCGCGAGCGCTACGGCGAGCACGAAGCGATAGGAGCGTTGCCAGGCCAGAGCTCCCATTAAGAGATATCCGGCGATGCCGAAGACAGCGATCGGAATGCCCCATCGCATCGCATAGGGGCTGTGATTGACGATGCCGCAGTCCCAGCGTTCGTTGATGCTGCATGGGGAGTCGCCTTCGGTGCGGTAGTGTTCGCGCAGGGCGAGTGTGGAGACGACGATTCCCAGGGCGGCTAACAGAACCAGAAAGTACCTCATTGGCGTCTCCTGTCTTTCTCGGCTGCTGCTGGGGGTTTGTCTGCGGGAGGGGGTGCGTGGGCGGCGACCTGAACGTTCTCAAGCCAGTACTTGCCGGGCTCGACGACTACGTCCGCAGCGATGGAATCACCGGGCTGGAGTTCATTGAGCTTGGCGGGAGGCTGGACGGTGTAGGACATGAGCATGGGGTCCATTAAGCCGGGGATGGGCTCGTTCTCGATGTTGGCCTTTTGAGCTTGCTTATCCACGGAGACTACTTTGCCTTTGAGGGGATAGCGCTTGGCTGCGGTTGAGGAGTTTGACGCGGCGGGCTGCGAAGGTCCGCGGTTGCAGGCGGCGGAAAAAGCGAGCAGAGCCCACAGGAAGAGAAGTGGCAGGCGCGGAAGGAATGAATTGAGCTTGCTGGGCATGTCAGTCTTCTATTATCTCCAAGATTTATTATCTTCCATTTGTTACTTCCATTTGTTACTTCGAAATTGACTCTTTAGTAGTGGAAGCGGTAGCGAAGTTCGACGTAAATCTCTCTCGGGTTGTTCCAGTGGAAGCCACCGAAGGTCTGGCTGTTGTCGAGTTCTATCCGGCGGTTCGCCACGTTGATGGCGTTGAGCGAGGCGGATAGGCTCTCGCCGAAATCTTTCCCGAGCGAGAGATCGAAAGTGGTGTGTTGCGGCAAATGGCCTCCCGGATAAGGCGCGCCGGGGAAGGCGTTGCTGAAGCCCGAGCCGTAGTAAACATTGGTTGAAGCGTGGGCGCGCCAGGGAAGCGTGATGTCACCTCCGATATTTAAGGTGTTGCGCTGGTCGTGATCCAGCGGGAACAGCGGAGTGGGCGGCGAGAAGTTCGTCAGACCGCCGGTGATGGGTAAGGCACCTTCGGCAATCTGATTGGAATATGCCAGATGGATCTGTCCACGTTTGGCGATGCGGGGTGAGCGGAGAGTAAGTTCCCAGCCGCGGATTGCAGCCCGGGCAATTGTGATGGGGATGCAGGCACCGTTTCCGATGCAGCTATGGTCGAAGAAATTGGAGGCGTTGGTTTTGAAATTGTCAGCGTCGAGAACCCAGCCGCGGAGGGGGATGGTTACACCGAATTGATGTTCTTCATCGCGTTCGCCGTGGAGCGCGACGAAACCGCAGCTATTGATGTTGCAAAACTGAAGCAGCGGACCAGAAACCGTTATTAGCGGCGGGGCCTGATAGTAGTGGCCGTAGAAAGCGCGGAAGGTCCAATTGAGATGGGGTACATTGAGCGCTGCGCCGAAGCGCGGGCTGATGGCGTCCTCGGTCACTCCGCCAGAAAAGTGGGTTGGGCGAATGCCAGCCGACAAAGTCAGCCATGGAACGGGTTTGAATTTGTCATCCAGGAAGAAGGCTGCCAGGCTGCCAGACGGATGCTCGCGATCGGTGAACGATGAAGGAGTGCCATCGTTGAAGCCGAACAGTTCATTGTCCTGCTGGTAGAAGCTGTACAGGCCCAGCTGCAAGTTGTTTCGCGGCACATTGGCACTCAGGCTTGCTTGCCCGCCCGCATAAGTGGAAGTGCGATGGTCCGTGGTGGCGCTCGGCGAATCACTGGGCGGGCTGTCATAGTTGGCCCCGTTGTAATGGTAGAAAGGCGAGACGGTCAGCAGCGTTTTCGAGTTGAAGGTGTGCACCCAGGAAAAGTTCACAAAGGCATCGCCTTCATGCTGGCCATCACGCAGGCCGATGCTTGGGTATTGGGCTTTAAAGCCATTCTCAGGAATGCTCGCGTTTTCGATATCGTTCGGAAACGGGTCATAAGGGATTTGGTAGTAGTCCTTGCGGAGCGAAGTCACGAGGCGGAGTTGATTGGAAGGATCAATGTTAAAAATCAGCGAGCCAAAGCCGCCGTAACCGTTGGCCGCGTCGTGAACGACTTGCGGGACGGGCGCCTGGATGCCTAGATTACTGCGATTGCCGTTGACACTGGCGTAGTAGGCGAAGCGTTCGGTGTGGCTGCCAAAGCTGAGGGCGTCGTTGGTTTGGTAGAAGTTTCCGGCGCTCAGGACGAGTTCGGCCTGGCGGTTGCGCTCGAAGCCGGTGCGCGGGACTACGTTGAAGACGCCGTAGGTGCGGTCGCCAAACTCCGCGCCGTAACTTCCGCGATTTACCTCGAGATAGTCGATGTCCTTGGGATCGAATTGCGGTCCCAGGTTGGAGGCGATGTTGGTGTTGGGGACGGGCACGCCATCTATGAGCCAACTGGTTTGGTGGCCGCCGCGGATGTGAAGCTGGTCGTGGGTGATATAGGCTCCGGGAACATAGTCGGTGATCATCGCGAGACTATTGCTGCGGGCGGCGCCGGGAGTGTGTTCGACATCTAGACGGCTGACCAGGGTGGTGGGAGTGGCGGAGTCGGTGGGAGCGGATTCGGGAGTGCCGGAGACGTTGATGGTTTCTTTGTTGGTGGCAACGCTTAGGGAAAAATGCAGGATGGGTTGCGACCCGGAGGCCACAACGACATTCTCTGTAGCTTGATTGAAGCTGGGAGCGACAACTGTGACGATGTATTCGCCAAGAGCGACGCCGTTGAAAGTGAACTGGCCGGTGGCGTCCGTGTTAGCGGTGGTGGACCAGTCGGAGGTTTTGGAGCGCAGCATGATCATCGCATTTTCCACGGGGCGATGTTGCGGGTCGTGAACGATGCCGCGGATCGATCCGAAGATGGACGCGAAGGCGGCGAGGGTGAGGAACGGGGCCAGGAGGACGAGGACGACGCTACTGATGCGCATTGAGTCTCCGATGAAGTCTTTGGGTGCTGCCTGCTTGGTGATCCAGGGCGGAAGGCGTCTGTTCTGACATCGGTCAGCGCCCAGAGCGGACGGGCGAGTCGCCCCGTCCCATACGGTCCGTCTTGGCTTGCGAGATTTAAGTCAGGCTAGGAAGAAATGCGGAGGGGCGCGGGTGGATTGGAAGGCGAAGGCTCCGGAGTCCGGAGAGATAGGGCTGGATTGGGCGAGGTAAGCCGTGACATTCTGCGCGAAGCCTGCGTCCGGATGGGGCTGCGCGTAGGCCCATCTTGCGGTAGTAAGCGCGCGGCAACAATTGTGGTTGCAATTTCCTGCGTTGCGGATGAAAAGCCGTCCGGTTTCAGAGACCTGAACATCGTGGCAGTGATGAACTGCCTTCCGCACACAGCATGCGGGCGGCGGAGCAATGGACGCCAGAGCCAGCGGGCCGAGGTTGGCCACGAGCGTTGCGAGCAACAAGAATCTGGCGATCAGCCGGGGCATGGTTCCTGCGAGAATCAACCTCTGTGGCAAGAATAGAGCAGAATCCTGAATTGGTGCAAGCGCGAGGCGGGCGAGGGCGCCCGCCCTACACTGGCAAGACTGGTTATCGGATCAGCACGTAGGCGCCGCCGTTGGTGAAAGCGATGACCAGATTCATCACGATAAAGATCAGGTCGTAGTGCCAGCCTGAGGCTCTCTCGCCCCAGAAGCCGGTGTGCCATGCGAAGATCTTTTTTTGGATGGCGCCGAACATGATGAGGATGAGACCGAAGGCGGCGAGTTGGGTGAGGACTCCGAAGGCAACGCCGAGGGCTCCGGCAACTTCGGCCGCGCCGAGGAAAATCGTGAAAGGCTTGGACATCCCAATGCTTTTGGCGCGAGCTGTGGGGTCCTTGAGATGGCTGTAGCCGCTATTGACGAAGACCAGGCCGACCATGAGCCGCAAGAGGAGCAGGCCGAGGTCGGTGAAGCGGGCTAATTGAGGGAACATGGGGTGTCCTAGAACGATCTCAGGCCTTGCCGTGGATCTTGGCCCACCACCACCGGGCGCCTACCAGCAGGAAACGCCAATCGTGGAAAAATTCCGGCGGCTTGCCTTCAAAGGCGTGGCCGACGAATTGGAGAAGCCATCCGGCGAGGAAAAGACCGAGCGCGTAGGGCCACAGGCGGTGGAAGAAGATACTGGCAATAAAAAGCGGCAGCGAGAGCAGGATGGTCGGGATGCCCAGGGTATGGCAGGCCCGGTTCACGGGATGCTGGTGGCTGCTAGAGTATTGCGAGATCCACTGCTCGTCGGTGCGATTGCCTAGCATGCGGAAGGGATGATACACCGGCGGCTGCTTCTTTGCACGGATACTTGCCTTGAGGTAGTGTCCTAATTTGAACTTCTTACGCGCTGAGGCTTGCGTGGCGCATAGAAACAATAAGACGCCGAGTGTGATTAGAGTGTTTTCCCGCACTCGCCGGTGGAGGTGATCCATGTCCCTAGAAGGTTTGAAGCAGATATTTGAGATTGGAGGAGTGATACTCCTGTTTCTAACCTTCATTTTTGGGGCTGGAGCACTATATACCGCCAGTCGGCTTAACGTAGAGAAAGACGCGCAATTGCGGCAATTCGATAAGGACTTAACCGACAATAAGGGAAAAGTCGCCGGACTGGAGCAGGATGTGGCCAACGCCAAGGCGGAGATGGCTAGGCAGCAAACAAGGGCAGCAGAAGCGGAGCGCAGTCTTTTGGAGTTGCAGGAGAAAATTCGCCCGAGACACTTGTCGAGAGAGCAAAAGGAAGCAATTAAGAATGCCTTAAAAGGATTTCCGCCGCACCGAGTGGAGATACTAACTGTCATTGGAACTCCAGATGGAGACCCATTCGGGCGTGAATTGGCTGACGCCATAAACAGTGGAGGTTGGCAGGCAGTATTTCTGGGAGAGGAGGCGACTGGTGGAGAGATTCGCGGTCTTGGCCTCGTGATGAAGGACACTACCCACCAGCCTCCGGGAACCAAGCAGTTGCAGGATGCTTTGAAGGCGGCAGGGCTGCCGGCGCCAGCGTGGAATAATCCGCACTGGGGCGGATCAGCATCAGTTATAAGCCTTCTGGTTGCACCTAAAGAAATGTGACCGCTATGAAATGGCTGGTACTCGCGGTAATCATCCTCGCCCAGCAACCAACGAAACCGCCAGAAGGCAAGGGGGCTGCCGAAACCAATAGTGCTCAAGGCACAGGGCACACCGAAAGCACTAAGAACAAGCAGACCCCATCCGCACAATCCGCACCAACTCGTACGCAGTCGCCCGTTGCGATGGAAAGCCAGCGAAGCGGCGCAACAGCTAGTGACCATACGAACAGCCAACAAACATCCGATGAAGACCGCGCCACTCAGGGGAAATTGACGTGGTTTACAGGGATATTGGCCGTTGTTGGCGTTTTGCAGTTGGTCGTAATGTTCCTCACTTGGCTGATTTATGGCCGTCAAGCCCGAGAGATGCGCCGCCAGCGGCATGAAATGCGACAGCAGAGGCACATCATGTGGCGTCAGTGGAAGTCCATGAGTGTGCAAGCAGATCAAATGAAGGGACAAATCTCCGAAATGGCGGCGCAAAGCGGGATATTGCAGGAATCGGTAAAAGTTTCCCGTGACTCCGCCAAAGCCGCCCAAGACGGAGCTAGTGCGGCCCAAAAAAGTGCTGATGCCACAAAGGATAGCGTAGAGATGTTCATCAATAAAGAACGGGCCAGATTGAGAATAGAAATGAAACCATTGCTCTTGTCCCCCCAATACGGCAGCGCTCATACGGTGGATTTTACGGTCAGCATTTATGGCCCAACCGCAGCTTTTATCGTCAAGACTCTCTGTGTGACTTACGTACTTCCATTGGAGCACATCGAATACCGAGAGGCAGGAGAGGTCGTAATGTTTCCAATTTATTCCCTTCCTCAAGTCATCCCTGCCAATACCACCCCGCAAGACTGCTTCGCGTTCTTGTTTATGGAAGGGAAGGAGCAAGGTGTGTTCGTTCCTGAGATTCAGGCAGGTAAGCTCTTTATCGGGGTGCGGGGAGTTATTAAATACCGCGACGTATTCGACAGGGATAGAGAGACTTCGTTTCGGTACGTCTGGAAGTACCCCTCGGCGGATGAAATTGGTGAAGGAAACTGGGAAAAGTGTGGTGCAAAAGAGGAAAACCAAGAGACATAGGCAAATTAGGACACTACTTGCTGCCTTTAGAGGGTAATGTCTCAGTTTTGAATTTCAGCGGCCGCATCGAGACGTCGGAGGGAAACGAGTTATGCCATTTTGACAGTAGGTTGCTTCCGGTCTAGCATAAACCTGTTCCTGTGGGGCACGTCGGCATCCCTGCCGAAAGGGCCAGGCCCGCCCGCTGAAAAATCTCAGCAGGAGTGTGCCTATGCCAACCA